>Ga0335084_10008898_pt1 | contig 10019 bp, 7 predicted proteins | sample Lox_Sample_44_FD_206721 | JGI IMG/M metagenome (GOLD analysis project Ga0335084, IMG submission 206721) | Soil microbial communities from Loxahatchee National Wildlife Refuge, Florida, United States - Lox_Sample_4.4 | ecosystem: Environmental > Terrestrial > Soil > Wetlands | place: USA: Florida... | reverse complement strand
TTCCCTGACCGCGGGATGCCAAGGCGGGCGGCCACCTGCCCCATCGCCGCGCCCACGCACCGCTGGGTCTCCTCCTGGCTCAGATCCAGCTCCCAGCTGTCCAGCTCGCGGACCGGCGGCGGGCGTGCCGGCTCGCCCGGGTCCTGCTCGCGGCAGACGAAGACGGCCGCGGTGTGTACCCCGTCGTAGATGCCGGCGTAGTAGTCGAATTCGCGGAGCGGCCTGTCGAGGAAGCCGGCGAAGTTGCCGAGCTGGCTGCCGGCGAGCGGGCTGAAGCGCGTGGAGAGTCCCAGGGTCCGCTCGATGGTCCCCTCCGACAGGAGCGCCTGAGCGTCCCCGGAGACCTCCAGGGTGTCCGCACCCAGCGACTGCAGGCGAGGACGGAGCTGCACCAGCCGGTCCAGCCGCTGCCAGGCGCGCAGCAGCTCCGGATCGAGGTCGGAAGGGGGCAGCCGGTCCAGCGAGGAGAGCAGCGGCAGCAGCCGGGAGATCCCGAAGAGCGTTCCCGACGGCTCCCGCCGGACCTCGTCGAGCACCTGCCGTGCCTCGGCGGGGATCGAGCCCGGGCCCGAGCGCGCGGCGAGCGACTCCAGCGCGTCCTCGAGCTGGGCCTCGGCGACGCGGGCGGAGGACCGGCCGAGCGTCCCGCCCTCGGCGAGGAACCTGAGCAGCTCCTTGCGGAGGTCGACCAGCCGCTGCTCGGGAAGCGTGCCGTGGCTCAGCCGTCCGAGCTGCTCGGCCAGGTAGGTCTCGAAGAGCGAGAGGATCTCCAGGCGATCGGCGAGGACCTGGCCCATGTCCAGGCGGGCCCGGGTGCTGGCGGCGGGGTCCATCATCCTCGCCTCCGCGCCCCGGCGCACCGTGCTGTCCGGCTCGCCGAAGGTCCGGCCCACCAGCACCACCAGGTCCACCAGCTCCTCCTCGGAGAGCGGCTCGGTCGCCCGGCTCCGGAGCGCCGGATCGGACTCCAGCGGGTCGGGGGCGTCCTCCCCGGCGAGGAAGCTCGCGCAGCTGCGTCCCAGCTCGATCGAGCGCCGGTCCATCCGGCTGGCCGCGAGCCGGACGACGCAGCTCTGCAGCGTCCGGGCGAGCCGTGCCCTCTCCTGCTTCGTTCCGTGCAGGGAAGGCGGGAGCTTCGCCCGTGGAGGCGGACCGTCGAGGTCCAGCAGGGACCAGAGCAGTTCCAGATATTCGCGGATGTGTCCCGATCCGGCGAGGAGGAGCCGGCGGGTGGTGCGGTTCCAGCGTCCGGCCTGCGCGGCCTGGGCCAGCTCCCGGTTGCGCGCGGTCTGCACCAGGTCTCCGGCGAAGCTGATCACCGCCGCTCCACCCCGCAGGCTCCGGTCGCCCTCCTGGCGGCGCTGGTGCGGCTGGAGCCGGCGGTTGTCGGGGTCGACGAAGAGGCCGGTGAGCGGCTTCAGGACCCCCGGCCGCCAGAACGCCTCCGACTGCTCGAGCGCCAGGCCCATCGGCGCGTTGTCGAACACGCCGCCGTCGACGAAGCGCCGCATGCAGACCCTCAGTGGCCGTCCGCCCTGCGCCGCCGACTGCGCGTTGCAGGTCAGACCGGTGAGCGCGTGCGCCTGCGGGCCGGGACAGACGCCGTCGGGCGCCTCGGGATCCGACCCGCACTCGGCCGCGCACTCGCAGAGCACCCGGGCCCGGAAGGCGGCGGGGAAGGCGGCGGAGGCGAGCAGCGACTGGAGCACGACCTCCGGGTGAACGCCCACCCGGCCCATCTCCGCCACGTCGGCCAGGGCCAGCCGGCTCTCGGCCGCGCTGGGGACGGCGGGCAGGGGCTGGCGCTCGAAGCGAACCGTTCCGCCGGGGTCGACCTCGAGGAGCAGGGGGAGCACCGCCCGCTGCGAGGTGATCCGCAGGCCGCCGACGTCCTGCTCCAGCGGACGGACGCGGGTGACGGTGAGCCCCACCGGGATGCGGCACCCGGGCCGGAAGGCCATTCCCCCTTCGAACAGCGCCCGGCGAACGTCGGCCACGACCGGGTCGAGCGCGGCGGAGGCCAGCACCGCGTCATCGGGCCGGTAGGCGCGGGGATCCTCCGGGAGAAGCGTGTCCAGCCCCACCTCCAGCCACGCGGTGCGGAGCAGGTTGTCGTCCACGCTCGCCCGGGCGGCCGAGGCGCGGTCCTCGCAGGACATCGCCGCGACGAGCAGCGCGTTGATGCTTCCGGCCGAGGCGCCGGTCACTCCCACCAGCCGCGGCCGGCGCCGGAGGAGCATCTCCGTGGGGTCCCCGTCGGACCGGAAGAGCCGCACCAGCACGTAGTTCAGCCCCGCCTCGTAGCTGCCCAGGCTCACCCCGCCGCTCAGGGTGAGCGCGTACCCGTCCTCGAGCCGCGCCTGCGCGTCGCCGAAGGGCCCGGCCGCCATCGTCACCAGCGCCAGCGCGAGCGGAGCGCCCATCGCCCCCACCCTAGAACTTCCAGGGGTTGCGCGGGTTGGCTTTGGACAGTTGTCGCCGTCACTGGAACGTCACATTCTTGGAGGGGCATGGGTCGCGTGGTCCGGGGGGCGGAGCTCGTCGCGTTCTTCGTCGCCGTCCCCGCCGCGCTGGCCGCCCGCGCGCCCCGGCTCGCCCTGCCCTTCCTCTTCCTCGCCGCCTGGGTGTGCCTGGTGGTGCTCTGGCGGGACCCGACCTTCCAGCGCGACCAGCTCTGGCGACGCGAGCAGCTGTGGACGTGGCTCCGCGGTCCGCTGGCACTCGCCCTCGCGGTCTGCACGCTGCTGGCGCTCGGGCTCTACCTCGTCGAGCCGGCGCGGCTGTTCGAGCTCCCCCGCGACTCGCCCTGGCGCTGGCTGCTGCTGCTGGTGCTCTACCCGACGCTGTCGGTCGTCCCGCAGGAGCTGGTCTTCCGCACCTTCTTCTTCCACCGGTACGGGCGGATGTTCGGCGGGCCCTGGACCGCCACCGCGGCCAGCGCGCTCGCCTTCTCCTGGGCGCACGTGGTGCTGCTCAACGCGCTCGCGGTGGTGCTCACCCTGCTCGGCGGCTGGCTCTTCGCCCGGACGTACCTCCGGACCCGCTCGCTGCTGGCCACCGCGGTGGAGCACGCGGCCTACGGCTGCCTGCTGTTCACGCTCGGGCTCGGCCACTGGTTCGTGACCGGCCTGACCTGAATCCCGTCGCGTCGCTGAGACCGAGACGTCACAGCCTGCGGGGGCGATCCGTCACGCAGCGGGCGCAAGCTCCAACTCCCGAGGCGAGCCCTCGGACCGCCCCGGGCAGAGGAACTCGCCGCGGTGACCCGCCCGGGAGGAACGTGCGGACGGACCTTGAACCCTCCAGCCGGGAGAGTGCTCTACCTGGCCCTGGCCGATGCGCGGGGTCACCTGATGCGGGCCCACCTGCTCTGCCGCGCGCTCGCCCCGGCGGGCGTCGAGGTGGACATCGTCACCACCTCGCGGGAGGGGATCCGCTTCCTGGAGAGCCTCGGGTCTCCCTCGCGCCTGCTCTCCGAGCACTTCCGGGTCGAGTTCGGGGACCGGCACGACATGTCGCGCCTGCGGACCGATCGCCGCGTCCTCAACTACCTGCTCCTCCCCTGGCGCGCGCTGGCCGACCTCCGGCGCCTGGCCCGGCTCGCCCGCGGACACGACCTGGTGGTGAACGACTCTCTGCACCCTGCGCTGCTGGTCGCGCCGGCGCTCGGGTTCCCGTTCCCGGTCGTGCAGGTCTACGGGGAGAACCTCTGGCGAGCGATGGAGGACAACCTCGACGACCGCGCGCCCCCCTGGGTCGTCGGCCGGTACCGGCGCGCGCTCCGCGCCGTCGAGGCCCGGGCGTTCGGCCGGATCGTCCACACGCTGGGCAGCACCGACGTTCCCCCCGGAGCGGCCCCGCGCACCTTCCGCCTCGCTCCGATCGTCGCCCGTCCGTCGCGGGGGCGCGAGGAGGTGCGGGCGGCGCTGGGGGTGCCGGCTGCCGCTCCGCTGGCCGCGGTGTACCTGAACCCGCACTTCCGCGACCCGACCATCGCCGCCGCCGTGGAGCAGGGCCTGGCGCGCGGTGGGTATCGCCTGCACGCGGTCGGCGAGGGGTACCGGGGCCGGCGCGGCTGGGTGCCGACCGATCGAGCCTTCGGGGACGTGGTGCATTCGGCGGACCTCTTCGTGTCCGGGGCGGGGATGGGCGCGCTCGAGCTCGCTCGCGGCTCGGGGACGCCGCTGCTCGTGCTCCTCGGAGATCAACCGGAGCAGGCGCGCAATCTCGCCGAGCTCCGTCGCCTCGCGCCGGATCTCGCGCTCCGGTCGGTGCTGGTGGGCGATCCCGACCTGCCCTCGGCCATCACCGCGGCGGCCGCCGCGCTCGCGCTGCAGCGGAGGTCCGGCTCGACCGCGCCGCGGGCCGACCCCGATCAACCCTGGGTGCAGGCGTTCCAGGAGCTGGTGCGTGCGGCCCAGGTTCGCGCGCGGGCGCGAACGCGGTTGCCGGCTCGCCCTCGCCCCATCCTCGGGCCGGGCGTCCCCTAGCCCCGTCCGCCCCCGGCCCCACCACACCCGACCACCCGTGCGGGACGGCTGGCACGCCGTCTGCTGCAGCGAGCGAGGGTGAGCCTCCGCTCCGGACCCATCCTCGTCTTCGACGCCGCGCCCGAACGTCTCCGCGGCTCGGTCGCCGTCCTCCGTCACGCCTTCGGTCCGGCCTTCGTTCACGGGACGACCGACCCGGGCGATGCCGCGGCCTGGATCGCGTGCGAACGCCCCTCCGTCCTCGTCACCTCCGACGACACCGCCTCCGGCCCGGACGCGCCGCTGGTGGAGGACTTGCGCAGTCGCTGGGGACCCGTTCCCGTGGTGCTGACCCACGGGCCGCGGTCCATCGAGCTGCTGCCCCCGGTGGTCCACCTCCCCGCCCCGGTCGATCCGGTGCGGCTCCGGATCGAGGTCGGCCGCTGCCTCGGGGCGCCCGGCGCGGGCGCCATCGCCACCACGTTGCTGTCCGACGTGCTGGCGCTGTACGCCCGCGCCGGCCGCACGGGGGTGCTCGACGTCCGCTCCCCGGCACGGACCGGCTCGGTGTGGTTCGAGGACGGTCAGCTGGTGCACGCCGCCTGCGGGGCCCAGGTGGGGAAGCCCGCGCTCTTCGAGGTGCTCTGCTGGAACACCGGGCGCTTCGCCTTCCGCAGCGCGGCGGCGCCGGCGCGCTCGCTGGTCGGCACCCTCCCCGACCTGCTGGCCCAGGCCGACGCGGTGGTCTGAGGCTCGACCCGGCCGAGCGCCTCGACCATCGAGACGGCCCGTCCTCGTCGCCCGTGTCCGACAGCGCCACCAGCCCCGCGCCGGTGCGGCGAGGGCGACTCCCCACCACGCCTGTGGCCTCGTGAGCTGTCCTCCCGCTCCGCAGCTCCACCACAGCCCGTCCCTCGCACCCACCGCACGGCGGTGCCGCGAGCCTGGGTGATTGTGGCAGGGAGTCGCCACGACTACGGTGTCACCCCGGGTCGGAGGGTCGCGCGATGAAACGCCCTGGCTGGCTGCTGCTCGCGGTGCTCGGGGCGGGTTGTGCGACGACCTCGGGCGTGGCCCCGAGGTTCACCTACGCCCCGGCGGCGGGCACGCGGTACGTGCGCACGGTCAAGCTGGTGAGCGAGACCAGCCTCGTCGGCGCTCCGTACCGGCACCGAGAGGAGCAAGAGTTCGTCTGGAACGTGTCCTACTCCCACGAGGGTGAGAACACGCTGGTCACCCACCAGCTGCAGAGGCTGGCGGTGCGCATCGACGGCGCCGAGGTGCTCGACGGCGAGCGCGCGCCCGGCATGGGAGTCACGGTCGATCTCGTGGTCGATCCCTCGCCACGGGTGATCGAGGTCCGCGGCGCGGAGAAGGCCGCCGAGCTGCTCACTCCTCTTCTCCGGGACGGGGTCCGCCAGGCCTCGGACTTCTCGGTGACCACCGAGCTGGTCCGGAGGTTCGCGGTCGCGCGTTTCGAGATGATGGTGAGGGACGTCGTGGGACACCCGACCGACCCGGGAGCGAGCTGGCCCGCCGCCGACGCCGATCCGGCCATCGTCAAGAAGACCATGACCGTGGACCGGATCGAGGCCTGCGGACAGGCGCGCTGTGCCCGGGTGAGCGCGCAGTACGAGGTCAACCCGCGCGCCGGAGCGGTGACGGCGCTTCGCTCCGCAGCGGCCTTCCTCATCCGGAACGGAGTGGACCCCGGGAGCGCCGAGGTGGTCGACGCCACCCTCGAGTACCGGGACGAGTTGCTCCTCGAGCCGGGGACGCTGGTGGATCACGGTGCGAGCTTCGCCCAGACCGCGCGTGTCACCTTCGCCAGGCCCGACGGCCAAGCCCTTCCCGTGGAGTTCCGGAGCACGCTGGAGCAGAGCTCGATGTTCCCCTGAGGTCCCGCTCAGCGGTCGCGCTTGTAACAGACCTCGCCGTAGGAGCGGAGGATGCAGAGCCGCTCCTTCCAGGTGCGCCCGTCCTTGCTGAACTCCTCGATGCGGAACGTCCCGGACTCGGTCGCGGCGTTTCCCTTGTCGGCGACGAAGTTGATGTTCGGCCCCTTGATGCTCCAGGTCCCGTCCCCGGCGAAGCCGTAGGTCGTCCGCTCGATCTCGGTGGACGAGACCCGGGTGGTGTAGGCCGCCGCCGACGCGGTCCCGTACCGCCCGCTGGAGTCGAAGGTGTATTGCCCGCCGACGCTGGCGGTGGCCACCGTCCAGGTTCCGAGGATCTTCGCCTTCATCTCCTTGTCCATGTTCTTCGCAGTCCAGTTCTTGAAGCTGAGACTCTGGAAGAAGGGAGGCCACTCGCTGGGGAACATGTCCCCGAAGCACTGGCTGACCAGCGGCGCCTTGGAGGTGGTGACGATCGTCGCCACGGTGTCCCCGAGCCCGGCGGTGAAGACGATGACGCCTCCGGCGGTGTCGCCAGCCTGCCCGAGCCCCTTCCGGATCATGGCGTAGGGCCAGCCGGCGGTGGAGATACCCTTGACCAGCTCGGGGTCCTGCGCGGGGTAGCCGGCGAACCCGTCCGCCTTGAACAGGGCCTGGAAGGCCTGCCCCGCCATCTGCAGCAGGTCGGCGCCGGGAGCCTTCAGCATGGGGAGGACCAGCAGCTCGCAGCGCTCGCCGGTGTTGGGGTACGGCGACGAGACGTAGGCGACCACGTCCCCGCGGGGGGTGCGGGTCCAGCCCTTGGGCGGAGTGAACACGTAGTCCCCGACGCTGCCGGCGATGGCGGCCGCGGACACCGCCGCGCCACCGGGAGGCGCAGCCGGCGCGCCGGCAGGGCTCGCGGACGGTGCGCCCCCGGGTCCCACCAGATCGAGATCCTGGAAGAACCGGTCGACGGTGGCGTCGAACCCGTTGCCCAGCACGTGCACCACGGCGCTGAAGGCACGGCCTTCACCGACCGCGGTCAGCAGGAGCACTCGCCACTGCGCTCCCTGGCGGAGGTAGGGCGCCACGCCCGTCACCGCGGTCCACCCCTCCGAGGTCCGCTGCATGCCGGGTGAGGCCGGCGGCCGAGCCCCTGCCGCCTGAGGCGCGACCCGCCGGGCCCAGGCCGCCTGGAAGTCGGCGAGCGGCGAGCCCTGGCTGGGCTCGCTGGGAAAGAGAACGATGAGCGCGGAGCCGCCCGGGCCGCCGCGCCCGACCGGGCTCTGGAACATCAGAAGGCCCGGTGATGCGCTCCGCGTCCATCCCTGCGGCGGGACGAACCGTGCGACGTCGAAGGCCTCCTTGCTGCGACCCTGCGGTCCGGCGGCCGCAGCGAGCATCAGGACGAGCAGGTGTTTCATCGATCTCCCCCGGCAGTTCCGAGTCTGCCACCTCGCCCGTCCGGAGGACACGGGCGTCCCTCCGGGGCGTCTCCGGCCGCCGGCCACGCGTCGGCCCGGAGCTGCGCGCCGCTACGCGACCGTCCGCGCCGAGATGCTGGTGGACAGCCGGCGCATGTCCTCGACGACCTGGGACGCCACGTCCGTGTCGAGGTCCATGATCAGGTAGCCGATCGCCGCATTGGTGGAGAGGACCTGGGAGTGGATGTTCGCCTCCCGGTCGGAGACGATCCGGTTCAGGTCCCGCAGCACGCCGGGCACGTTCTGGTGCACGTTGATCAGCCGCCAGGTTCCCGGCGTCCGGGCGAGATCCACTTGCGGGAAGTTGACCGACGCGAGCGTGGTCCCGCCGTGCACGAACTGCGCCAGGCTCGTCGAGACCTCGCGCCCGATCGCCTCCTGCGCCTCGGCCGTCGACCCGCCGATGTGCGGGGTGAGGATGACGTTGGAGAGGCCGCGCAGCGGAGTCTCGAACCCCTCGGTGCTGCTGGCTTCCGGCTCCTCCGGAAAGACGTCCACGGCGGCGCCATCGAGTCGTTTCTCGCGCAGCGCCTGGGCCAGCGCGTCGAGGTCGACCACCGTGCCGCGGCTGGCGTTGATCAAGCAGGCGCTCTTCTTCATCCGGGCCAGCTGTGCAGCTCCGATCATCCCTCGGGTTTGCGGTGTCTCCGGGACGTGGAGAGTGACAAAGTCGCTCTCCTCGAGCAGCACCTCCAGGGTCTTCACCGGGCGAGAGTTTCCGAGGGGGAGCTTCGACACCGTGTCATGGAAGATGACCTTCATCCCCAGGTCCTCGGCGAGGATCGAGACCTGGCTGCCGATGTGCCCGTAGCCGACGACGCCGAGCGTCTTTCCCCGAACCTCGCGGGAGCCGCTGGCGCCCTTCTTCCAGACCCCGTGATGCATCTCCCGGACGCGATCGCCGAGGTGCCGGGAGAGCATGACGATCTCCGCGATCACCATCTCCGCGACGCTGCGGGTGTTGGAGAACGGGGCGTTGAAGACGGCGACCCCCCGCTTCATCGCGTGCTCGAGCGCGATCTGGTTGGTCCCGATGCAGAACGCGCCCACGGCGATCAGCGACTCCGCCGCATCCAGCACGCGGCGGGTGACCTGGGTCTTGCTCCGGATCCCGAGCAGCTGCACGCCCTTCAGCCGCTCGCAGAGCTGCTCCTCCCGGAGCGCTCCGTCGGCGCGGAGCACCTCGAAACCCTCGTCCTGGAGGAGGGCGTCGGCGACGGGGTGGATCGATTCCAGCAGCAGGATCTTCGGCTTCGACATGGGAGGCGCGGGAGCCTATCCGGCGACGGGAGGCTTCCGACAGTCCTCCGGAGGGAGATGCCATGCACGGAAGGGGACGGACTCTGGCGGTGCTGGTCCTGGTCCTGAGTCTCGGGACCGGATGCGGCGGCGGAGGGGGGAACAGGGGCGGGTCGTGCAGCAACAGCTGCACCAGCAGCGGAGCGACCCAGTGCTCGGGGCTCCAGATCCAGACCTGCGGCACCGACTCCTCGGGCTGCCTGGCCTGGTCCGCGGCGACCGCCTGCCCGGGGACCTTGAGCTGCAACCAGAGCCGGAATGCGTGTACGGACCACCAGGTCACCATCTCCTGGGCGGCCAACCGGGAAGCCGGCGTGAACTCCGCCGGCGGCGGCTACAAGGTCGCGATCAGCGCTCAACCGGTCATCGACGTCCCGTACGCCTCGGGCGCGACGACGCCGACGACGACCATCGCCCATCTGCCGAGTGGCTCCTACTCGGTCACGGTGAAGGCATACGCCGCGCTCGATGCCCAGGGGGGCACGTCCGGGACCTCGAGCGCGGCCTCGCAGTCCGTCCCGATCACGGTTCCCTGAGGAGAGACGCCGATGAACATCCGACCGATCCTCCTGGGAGTCCTGCTTCTCATCGTCCCGGCGAGCTCGCTCGCCGCTCCCCTCCCTTCACTCTCCGCGCTCGCCAGCGGCGGCCAGCACGGTCCCGGGGAGGTGCTGGTGAGGTTCGCCGAGGGCACGACTGCCCGCGCCCGCAGCGCCGCGCTCTCCTCGCGCGGGCACTCCCTCGTGGCAACGCTCGGCTCGTCGGGCTGGACGCAGGTCCGGCTGCGAGCCGGTCAGAGTGTCGAGGCGGCCATGGCCGCGTACCGGAACGACGCCGCCGTCCTGCAGGTGCAGCCGAACTTCCTCTACCACGCCACGACGGCGCCCAAC
>Ga0335084_10008897_pt1 | contig 10019 bp, 8 predicted proteins | sample Lox_Sample_44_FD_206721 | JGI IMG/M metagenome (GOLD analysis project Ga0335084, IMG submission 206721) | Soil microbial communities from Loxahatchee National Wildlife Refuge, Florida, United States - Lox_Sample_4.4 | ecosystem: Environmental > Terrestrial > Soil > Wetlands | place: USA: Florida... | reverse complement strand
TGCCCGATCCGTTATGCGCGGCGCGGGCTATGCAATTGGTACTGTCGAGCTATTGGGAGATTCAGGAGTGGAGGGCATCCTAGCCGTGGAGGCTGAGGGATGTTCGCCGCCATGCTATTTGCGATATCGATCGTGGCTCTAGCCCAGTTCGCGCTGTACTATTGGCGCGCGGTGATGGCTGGTGTTGCGTCGCAGCCGGTGTCGAGCGCGGTATTTGAAGCGGTGCATGTGCCGGAAGAACAGTTGCGCGGCGCCGACTTCGAAAAGCTGGCGGGCCTTCTAGACCTGACCCCGGAACTGAAGGGCGCCAACGGCGGATTGGGATCGGTCGGCATCTACTACAAGATTGTGGGCAAGATTTCGGATCTGTTCGGCAAGGTGTCTCCGGCGCTGGCGGCATGGAGCGAACAGGAACGGTTGCTGTGCGCCCGGTATGCCGCGGTGCTCGTGGAACGCCGGTTGGAAGCGAACCTGGCTCAAGCGGCTTCGCTGCGTTCCTGCTAATTTCCACTGATTACGTTTCCTGAAAAACAACGTTTGCAAAATTCCCGCGCGCTCACTGACAATGGCCCATCCCGCATGTGAGACGGAGGCGGGTGAGAAATGAACGCTGCCCAGAAGGCACTGCGAGCCAGCCGAATCCTGCATCTGTGCTTCCTGATCGCCGCCGTGGTGTATATGCTGGTGCCATTTCTGATCGTGAGCAACGCGAGTGTGGACGCACCCATTGTGGTGGCGGCGTGCCTTGGCCTGGTGGCCATGAGCACGATCGGGATTGGATTGTTCTTTCGAGGGAGAAACCTGAATCCCGCCGCTGAGCGACTGCGCACAAATCCAGACGACACAACCGCAGCGGGGCAGTGGCGGGGAGGAGTGGTGCTGTCACTGGCATGCGCGGAATCGGTGGTGCTGTTCGGGCTGGCGCTGCGGATGCTGGGTGGTGCCTGGAGCGTCGCCGGCGGGTTTTACGTTGTGGGGATCCTGTTGTTGCTTGCGTGGACGCCGAAGCTGGAGCTTCTGCCGCAGTAAATCCGAGGAATATTTGCAATTCCGGGGAGCGGCCGGTGCTATGCTAATGGCTCGCCCGATACCATCCAGAAATGAGGAAGACCATATGGCAGATCTGGAGCAATTGAAGCTCAAATACGGATCCGTGTTGAACACCATCAACCAGTTGGGTGTCCGCCTCACCCACGTTCACATCCAGGACAACAAACTTTACGTGGAGGGAGCCGCCGGTTCGGAGGCCATCAAGAACAAAATCTGGGACCAGGCAAAACTGGTGGATCCCAGCTACAGCGACCTCACCTTGAATTTGAGCATCGACCCGTCGCTGGCGCCGAAACAGCAGACGTACACGGTGGCCGCGGGCGATTCGCTTTCGAAGATTGCCAAACATTTCTACGGCAATGCGAATGAATATATGAAGATATTCGAGGCGAACCGCGACAAGCTGTCGGATCCGGACAAGATCAAGGCCGGGCAGGAGCTGGTCATCCCGAGCTGACGCCAGGCTGTCGATTGGCAATGAGAAAGGGCGAGTGCAGGGGCACCCGCCCTTTTTTTTGTTCAGGAATTTTCTAGTAGGCCCAGCGCACCAGTGTCGCGCCGGAAGTGAAACCCGCGCCGACCGCGGCGAGAAGAACGAGATCCCCCTTTTTCAATCGTTTTTCCTGGAGGGCAGTATCCATGGCCAAAGGAATGGTGCCGGCGGTGGTGTTGCCAAAACGCTCGATGTTAACGATGACTTTGTCCAGCGGCATGCCCAGGCGTTCAGCGGTGGCGGTAATGATGCGGCGATTGGCTTGATGGGCGATGAAGCAGTCAACATCTTTGCCGGAGAGGCCGTTCTTTTCGAGGACGCGTTCGGTCATTTCCGCCATTTTCTTCACGGCGTACTTGAAGACGTTTTTGCCGTCCTGATGAATATAGTGCATCTTTTTGTCGACGGTCTCGTGAGAGGCGGGATTGAGGCTACCGCCGCCCGGCATGTAGAGGAACTGGCCGCCCATGCCTTCGACTTGCGCGACATGGTCGATGATGCCCGGCTCGCCTTCTTCCGCGGGTTCGAGGAGAACCGCGCCAGCGCCGTCGCCAAAAATGATGCAAACCGCGCGATCGGTGAAATCGGTCATCGAGGAGTTCACATCAGAGCCGATGACGAGCACTTTCTTGTATTTGCCGGACTCGACGAACTTCGTGCCGACATTCAGGGAGTACAAGAATCCCGAACAGCCGGCGGAAACGTCGAATCCCCAGGTGTTGTGGATGCCGAGCTTATGCTGAACGAGGCAAGCGGTGGAGGGATACATCATGTCCGGGGTGACCGTGCCCACAACGACGAGATCGACTTCCTGGAGGTCGAAGGGATGACGGGACTGAAGGCACTTCACGGCAGCAACGGCGAGATCGCTGGCGGCCACGCCCTTGTCGGCGAGGTGGCGTTCGCGAATGCCGACGCGCTCCATGATCCAATCGTTGGTGGTGTCCACCATTTTTTCCAGATCAGCGTTGGTCAGGATGCGCGGAGGTACGTAGCCTGCAACACCCGTAATCTTGGCTTTAACACAACGAGTCATGATTCTCCTTGCAGGGAGCGACGAACAGCAGCCAAACGATGATTGTATGCGATGCGCTTTACCGGAGACAAGCGCGGAGCGGACATCACTCAGAAGGCAGCAGTTCGTAGCGCCAGGAAATTTCCGCGGTCTTACGCAAGATCGCGGCCACCGAGCAGTATTTTTCCTTGGTCAGTTCGATGGCGTGCTTGAGCGCGCCCTCATCGATTTCGCCGCGCAGACGGAAGAGCACGTCCAGTTTGACCCAAACGGTGGGTGGTTCGGCAGCGCGTTCACCGGAGCAAATGACCTCGAGGGATTGCAGCTTCTGCCGTTTTTTCTCGAGAATAATGACGACATCGGTGGCGGTACAGCCACCGAGGGCCATAAGAACCATCTCCATCGGGCCCGGACCGGTGTTGGACTGACGGTCTGAATCGATGTGAATGGCGTGGCCAGAAGGGCTGGCAGCTGAGAACTGCTGTTGTCCGACCCATTTTACGGTGGCTTTTTGCACGGATGACTCCCGACCCGAGAAATCGACGTTCCTCTTCACTTTAGCAGACGATTTCGGGATCGGTCGATGAGAGGTCCGGAACAAGAAAAGAGGGGCGCGGAAGAAGATTCCGCGCCCCTCCCCAGGAGGTACAACTAGAACGCGTACCGCAAAGACAAGGTGTAGACGTTGCCGCGGAAACTGCGCGGAAGCGCCGGCCCGGCATCCGAATACTCGTGGTAGTCGTAGTAGTTCCACGAAGACTTAAATGCGAGAGCCTTGGTGATATTGAAATTGGCCGCGGCCAGCGGCAAGTGGTAGCGGTACGTGAGCGGACCGGTGGGCGAGAGCGTGTCAATGATGAAGGTATCGCCCACGGCGCTGTTCACGGCATAGCCGATCCAGGTGGTAAGGCGCGGGATTGGACGGAGGAAGACGGAGCCCGAGCCGTAGTTGGAGAGGCTGGTGTAGAGAGAGATTCCGCCCAGGTAAGGTGCTCCGCACGAAGGAGCCCCAATGGGCGCGGGCGTGGCGACGTAACAGATGTTGGTTTGCGAGAAGATGTCGTTGTAGTTGTAGCTGAGATCCACACCAAATCGCTCGGTGTGCGGCGCGAGCTGCGCGGTGATGCTGTAGGAGCGGTCGTGCTGGAGGTTGCCGATGGCGTCCGCGGTGTTGCGATTCTCGAGGATGTACATGCCGCCGGCGACGGTGACCCAGTCGAGGGGTTTGTAGTCGGCGGTGAGGCGATAAAGCTGCAAATGGCGCGGACTGATGCGGGTGTCGGCATTGTCCGCGTATTGGAACTCCGCGTCGAAATGGAGTTGCAGCCGCCGGGTGATCCGAGCGTTGAGGCCGGCGATTGCGGCGTTGGCGTTGATCGGTGTGTATTCTTCCGAGACGTCTGGAACAGCGACGGTGCAGACGCCATTGACCAAGGGTTGGCCGGCGCAAGCGCCACGGTTCGGCAGGGTTGGGTAGAAAGTCTGCAACTGCTCGTCGCTGGAATTAAAAGTGACGTTGCGATTTTCGTAGCGATAACCGACGTAGGCGGTAATGCGCGGAGTGAAGTCGTATTCCACGCTGAAGGTGTTGATCTTGCGGTCCTGCTTCAAGAAGTTCGACAAGCTGTCGTTGATGATGTCCGCCGACGAAGCGGCAATGTGTTGGGGGCAGGTTGCGGCCGTGAAGGGAGGCGGGCAAGTGGCGATGTTAAAAACGTTCGGAGTTGCCAAGAGAGTGGCGGCGAACAGGGAAGAAGTGGTGAGACCCCATCCGCCCGCGATGCGGAAATTGTCGTAGAGGAAATGATCGACAAGGCGGAGGCGGTTGTTGACGTGGATGGTGGCGCCGAAATCGCCGTTGGAGGTCACGCGCTCGGCGGAAGAGTTGCCGGTAACGGTGAAATTCCGCTGACGGGTGCGCGTGACCAAGCCGGTGAAGAGCTCGTCGAAAGACGGAAGCGAATTCTCTGCTTTCGAATAGGTGAAGCGGCCGGAGAGATCCAGCCAGGGAAAGTAATTGCTCTGGAAGCTGAGGGCCTCGGTTGGAAAATCGAGGCGGGTATCGCTGTTGCGGGTATAAGCGAAATAAGCATTGCAAGCCGGATTGACGAAGCCGGTGCCCAGAATGGGCGTGGCACAAGGCTGGCCGGCCGCCGTGTTGGAGGAAATGCCGAGATCGACAGGAATGTTGCCGGCAAGGAGGTAGGGCAGGGAATTCAGTTCATTCCAGGTGTTGCCCTTGAAGTGGGTAAAGAACTGATCGTAGCTCAGCATTGTGCGCGGGAGGACGCGCACGGAGACGCCAAAACGGTAGCTGTCGGTGAAGGACTGGGTGGGCTGCTTGAGCAACGCCTCCGTGCCTTCATGGATCGTGCCGAACGCGTCGCCTTCTTCCACATTGTGGGAATAGCCGAAGCGAAAACGGACCGGCGAGAAGGGCAGAATGCGCAGATTCAAGTCAGTCATGCGGTGAGTGAGGAAGGCGGCATGGGGTGAATCGAAAATGCTGACGACGAGAGTTGAAGTCGGGGGATTCAGGGGATTCGCGAGCAGGTTGTAGTCGAACGCATTCTGGTCGCGGCGGAACAAGCCATCGAAGTCATACCACCTGCCCTTGCTGAATTGGAGGCGGGTGACGTTGTTGGGATCGCCGCCATAGCCAAAGTTGTTGAAGTTCAAGTCGTCGAAGAGCAGCCCGGCGTGATGGTCGGAGTGCAGATTCAGAGAATATTCGAGGAGGCGCGGCCCAGAGCCGAGGTTCACGTAGGAATCCCACATGCTCTGGTTGCCGGAATAATCGGCGATTCGTCCACCGAGCTCGACAGTTTGCTTGATGGAGTATTGATCCATCGAGAGGCCGGAATTGTTTTCGGTGGTCGTGCCGGTGGCGCCGAGCGGGGACTTCCGCGAGGAATCGATACTGACGCCCGGCGGGAGCAGAGTGTCGACGGTTTGAGCGAGGAGGACGGAAGAGAGCAGGAGCAGGGCGGAGCCGGCGAATAAGGCGCACAGGAAAAGATGCTGACGGGAGATTCGTGTCTTCATGTTCATCACCTTTCCTCACGGCCTCATCAGGAAGCGGTCCGAATTGGAACCGTGTATGGCCATGTGGCAGAGAGTGCAGGCCTGATATTTCTGGGCCTGGTTATGGAAGCTGGGCAGGGCGGGAGCAGACTGGCCAGCTGTAGCGGTATGGCACTCGAGGCAGAGCAGATTGATCTGGCTACGTTTGAGGAGCTTCGGATTAGAGGAACCGTGCGGGGAGTGGCACGCGCCACAGCCCTCCGTGCGCATGACCGCATGTTCGACGGCGTAGGGGCCGGCCTTGGCTGCATGGCACTTGAAGCAAACGGCGTCGCGCGAGGCACTGGAGCGGATTTGACGCAGGTCGAACGCGCCGTGCGGATTGTGGCAATCGCTGCAAGTGATCAGCCCTTCGTTGACCCGATGATGGACGGGCTTCGAGAAATCCGGTTTGACGGAGAGGTGGCAAGAAAAACAGAGCGTCGATTGCGGAGCTCTGAGCAGGGATTTGTCGACGGCCGGCTTGTGTATGGAGTGGCAGGCGATGCAGCTGACGTCGTTCTTCCAGTGGGCGGAGCGCAGGAAATTCGTCTGCTGCTCGCCGCCGTAGTGACAAGCCAGACAGCGCTGGCTGATTTCTTTCGCGGAGCCGCCGGAGAATGTGAAGATCTTGGTTTTGTCGCCGCCGCCATCGACATGGGCTTTGCCGGGTCCGTGGCAACCTTCGCAGCCTTCCCACTGCGGCCCATGTTTTGCCTGGGCGGTAACGAAGTGCGGATTGGCTTCGTAGTTTTTTGCCTGAACATCGTGGCAGGTTTTACAGGTTTCCGACCCGACGTACAGGGCGGGATCGGAAGGCGGAACGTACGACTGGTTCTGTTTGGCGGATTTCTCCTTCGTACGGGTGCCTGAATCCTTGGCGAGCAAGGACAAACTCGTGGCGAACAACACCGTCGTAAGCAGCAGTCCGCACGCCAGAATGGTTCTCGGGTGCTTCATGCGTCTCCTCTTTTTGTGTCCGGCAGCAGGCGCGCCGCATTCCGCAGGCACAGGTGTGCGTGCAGCCCCAAGGCCACGACTGCTTCGCTTGCTGCTCTTGAATTTTGTGCAGACCCTTCCACAAGGACTCCGTAGAAGGGGGAAATAGAGAGAGGGAAAGTGTACGTTCGCAGCGCGGGAGCGGGATGTCAATCAAATAGGGGAAGAAATGAGGAGGTTCTATTAACGAGTTCGTAACAAAGAGATATGTATCTCAATGAAACAACACATTCCCTGGCTCTGTGCGAGGTCAGGGATGATGGTGCGGGTGGTGGAGCTGTGATATGTGAACTTTGGGGCGGTGTGCCTGTATGGGACACTGCTGTGAAGTCACTTCAGGATTCGACGTGCCGCAAGCCGCTACCAATCCGACCGCAGACGCTGGCAACCGGGGCCGCCCTGGAGTGTGGGTGTTTGGCGGAACATTGTTCCTGAGCGCGTTCCTGCTGTTTCAAGTGCAGTTGATCATCAGCAAACACATCCTGCCATGGTTCGGCGGGTCAGCGGCTGTGTGGACGACGAGCATGCTGGTGTTCCAGATTCTACTGTTGGCGGGGTACGTGTATTCGCACGTGATGACGGAGCGGTTGTGCCAAAGGAATCAAGCGAGGCTGCATATCGGCGTACTGGCGGTGGCGGCGTTGCTGGTGGTCGGGTTGTCGCTGCTGTGGCCGTCGGCAGTGACGCCAAACCCGAGCTGGAAGCCAACGAGCCCGGACCATCCGGTCCGCGATGTCATCGCGATCGCGCTGGTGGCGACGGGGCTGCCCTTTGTTGTGCTTTCGACGACAGGGCCGCTGCTGCAGCGGTGGTTCGCAAGACAAGGCGGGGGCAGCGAAACATACCGGCTGTATTCGGTGTCGAACCTGGGCTCATTGGTGGGGCTGCTGTCGTTCCCGCTGTTATTCGAGCCGCTGCTTCGACTGCGGACACAGGGCGTGCTGTGGTCGGTACTGTTTTTGGTTTTCTGCGCGGGATGCGGGTGGTGCGCATGGGCGTCGTCGCGGAGCGGGACGAGGGGAGACGAGACGGCCGTTGGAGCGGAAAGCAATGAAGTGGAGCCGGTGTCGATCGTTTCGAGGACTCTGTGGTTTCTGCTTGCGGCGTGCGCCTCAGCGCTGCTGCTCGCAACGACGAACCAGCTTTGCCAGGAAGTGATCTCGCTACCGCTTTTGTGGGTGGTGCCGTTGGCGCTGTACCTGTTGAGCTTCATTTTATGCTTCGATCATCCGCGGTGGTACCGCCGCGAAGTATTCCATCCGCTATTTGCGATCGGGGTCGTGGTTCTGTGTCCAGCGATGGTGTATGTGGAACGGACCACACAAATCGTTGTGCTGCCGGTTCTCTTATTTGTGGCTTGCATGATCTGTCACGGAGAATTGGTGGGGCTGAAGCCGGGAGTGCGGCACCTGACCGGATTTTACCTGGCGGTGTCTGCGGGCGGGGCGCTGGGGGGAATCTTCGTGGCGCTCATCGCGCCGCGAGTTTTCCACTTTTTTTCGGAATTTCAGCTTTCGCTATGCGCGTGCGCGGTTCTCCTGCTGGTTTGCGTCGCGCTGGATGGGCGCTCGTGGTTCTACACGTCGAATTTCTGGCCGCCGTGCGCAGTGGTTGCCGGTGCGACAGTGGTCCTTGCGGGCGTCGCGCAGTGGATGCCGGGCTTTGGCAGGGCGGTGCAGGAATCGCAACTGTACGCGTGGCTCCTGGTGGGCGGGGCGCTGCTGCTGGCGGGCGCGTACATTCAATCGAGGGGCAAGCCGGTGCATCCGCGAGGATTCCGGTTCATCCAGCCGATTGCCGGGATGGTGTGCGCACTGATGCTGGTTGGATTGTACGCAAGCGCGCGGCCGGAGCCTGGGCTGTTTCTGGGAGAGCGAAATTTCTACGGCGCGCTGCGTGTCTTTGAACTGGCGCAAGGGGGCAAGGCGCTGTTCCATGCGCACACTATGCACGGCGCGCAGTTAAATCCGCCGAACGACCGGCTGCCGATGGCTTACTACGGCCCGGAATCGGGAATCGGGATCCTGCTGCGGAATCATGAGAAGCGGAAGTCGGGCGAAGGTGGGCTGCGCATGGGGATCGTCGGCTTGGGTGCAGGGACGTTGGCCACCTATGGGCGGCCCGGCGACTACCTGCGGTATTACGAAATCAATCCGCAGGTTGCGTCGCTGTCGGACGGGCTGACGCCCGTGTTCAGCTACGTACGTGATTCAGCGGCGAAGGTGGATGTGGCGCTTGGGGATGCGCGATTGCTGCTAGAGCGGGAAGCGGCGAACGGGCAAGGGCAAGAGTTCGATGTACTGGTTCTCGACGCCTTTGCGGGAGACGCGGTGCCGGTGCATCTGCTGACTAAAGAGGCTTTCGACGCCTATGCGAAGCATCTGCGCGACGAACGGTCAGTGATTGCGGTGCACCTGAGCAGCCGGCACATCAACCTGCTGCCTGTGATCGAAGGAATTCGCGCGCACGAGAACGCGTACACACTGGTGCACTTTTCCGAGGGGACGTATCCGTTCATCGAGAGCCTGTGGGTGTTTCTGGCGCGGAGACCAGAAGCGCTGCGGGTGCAGGGACTCTTGCCAAGTCTGCCACCGGGAATGCCTGCGGCGGAAGCGCGGCTCTGGACTGACGACTACAGCAACATTTTTCAACTGATTTATTGAGAGCAAAGTTGTTCGTCTTTAAGTATTACGAGTCAATAGAGTAGATACTTCAATAATAGGGTTGGGCAACTGGCGCATGGCGCGGACGAAAGCCTGAACGAGTTCGGGGTCGAATTGAGTACCGGCGCAGCGCTCCAGTTCGTTTAAGGCCTGTTCCGCCGTGCGGCCCTTCTTGTAACTGCGGTCGCTGGTGATGGTGTCATAGGAATCGGCAATGGTGACGATGCGCGCGCCGAGCGGGATGTCTTTACCACTGAGCGCTTCCGGATAACCGGAGCCATCGAAGAATTCGTGATGGTGCAAAACCATCTGGCGAATGCGAGCCAGTGGCTGCAGCGGTTCGAGAAGGCGGCCGCCATAAGTGACATGAGTCTTCATGGTTTCCCATTCTTCGGGGTTGAGCGGGCCGCTCTTGTTCAGAATCTGTTCGGGAATACCAACCTTGCCCACGTCGTGCAAAACGGCTCCGAGGCGAATCTCTTCGACTTCCGCTTCCGTCAGGCCGATTTCTTCGGCGAGCAACGCCGCATAAGCGGAAACTTTCTGGGAATGACCCTGCGTGTACTGATCCTTGGCGTCAATGGCGTAAGCGAGGGAGGTAACGGTGTCCAGGATGGATTGTGGCAGCGCGCCGGGTCCCTCGAGGCTTTTCACGCCGGCCGCTTCCGAGGCGGGCAGTGAATCCGAAAACTGGCGGAGGCGCTGGTAGATTTCATCGAAGGCATCGGGGCCGGTG
>Ga0335084_10008896_pt1 | contig 10019 bp, 8 predicted proteins | sample Lox_Sample_44_FD_206721 | JGI IMG/M metagenome (GOLD analysis project Ga0335084, IMG submission 206721) | Soil microbial communities from Loxahatchee National Wildlife Refuge, Florida, United States - Lox_Sample_4.4 | ecosystem: Environmental > Terrestrial > Soil > Wetlands | place: USA: Florida... | reverse complement strand
CGCTGCTCGAGGCCGCCGTGCGCGGGCCGCTGGCGCGCTACCGCTACGCGCTCGGCGTCAAGTCGTTCGGGGGCCGGGGTGACTTCTCCCAGACGCTCGCTTCGGCCGCGGAGCTGCTGCGCGACCGCCTCGCCGAGCGGCTCCGCAATCCCGGCGCCGGCCGCGCGGACGAATCGCCCGCGACCGGTCTGCTCGAGGCCATCCGCGAGATCGAGCGCGCCAAGAAGCTCGCGCGCGGCAACGTCAACCCGCAGCTGATCGTGGCCGACCTCGCCCGGCGCCTGGCGGACCGGCTGTCGTGAAGCGCCGCCTGTCGCACGTCGACCCGAAGGGCCGCGCGCGGATGGTGAACGTCGAGGCCAAGGCCGTGACCGCGCGGCACGCGGTGGCCGAGGGCCGGATCACGATGAGCCGCGCCGCGTTCGACCTGGTGCGCGCCAACCGCGCCGCCAAGGGCGACGTGCTCGCCGTGGCCGAGCTCGCCGGCGTCACCGGCGCCAAGCGCACGCCGGAGCTGATCCCGCTCGCCCACCCGCTGCCGCTCGAGCACGTCGCGGTGAGCGCGCGCCTCGACCCCGCGCTGCCGGGCGTGCGCATCCGGGCCGAGGCGCGGGTCGAGGCCAAGACCGGCGTCGAGATGGAGGCGCTGACGGCGTGCGCCGTCGCGCTGCTGGCCGTCTACGACATGGTCAAGGCCGCGGACCGCGGCATGGAGATCGGCGAGATCCGGCTGGTGGAGAAGGCGGGGGGCCGCTCGGGCCCCTGGAAGCGGAAGACCTAGCCGGCGGCGCCCGCCGTCAGCTGGGGATGCGGATCGCCTGTCCCGGCTTGATCACGCTGCGCTTCGTCAGGCCGTTGGCCCTGAGCAGCGCGTCGAGCGGCACGCCGAACGCCCGCGCGATCGCGTAGGCGTTCTCCCCGGAGCGCACGATGTGCACCGTGCGCGTCGAGGCGGCCGGCGCGGCAGCGGCGGCCGGCGCGTTCGCGCCGCCCCGCGCCACGCTCGAGAGCAGCACCGGCGGCGAGCGCCGCAGGCCCTGCCGCCCCGACCGTCCCGTGCTCCGCGCGGCGTAGCTCCACCGCGACGGCGCGACCCCCGAGGTCGGAATCACCAGCACCCGGCCCGGCCTCAGGCTCCGGGTCTTCACGCCGCGGTTGGCGCTGAGGATCAGGTCGACGGTGACGTGGTAGCGCACGGCGATCTGGCCCAGCGTCTCGCCGCGCGCGACCTGGTGCTCGACGAAGGTGACCCGGTGCTCGGGCGGCAGCACGGCCAGCCGTGCCGTGGCCGAATCGCTGCGGCCCGGCGGCACCCGTACCCACACCCTCCGGTTGGGCGGCGTCACGCGGCGCACGAACTGCGGGTTGAGCTCGAGGATCGCCTCGGTGGTCGTGTCCGCCAGGCGCGCCACGACGTCGAGGCCCACCGCGTCACGGACCTGGATCGAGTCGAACCGCAGCGGATCCCACCGGTCGACGTGATCGAAACCCCACTGCTCGGGCTGCTTGGCGATCATCGCCGCCGCGATCAGCTTCGGCACGTAGTCCTTGGTCTCCCGCCGCAGGAACCGCTCGTCGGCGAGCGCGAAGAACAGGTCGTTGCCCTGCGTCTGGCCGAAGTCGTAGCGGTTCAGCCCGCGCTGGATCTTGCCCGGTCCCGCGTCGTAGGCCGCCGCCGCCAGGTACAGCGACCCGAACTGATCGTTCAGCTCGGACAGCATCCGGATCGCCGCGTCCGTCGCCCGCCACGGGTCGCGCCGCTCGTCCACCCACGGATCGACGTCGAGGCCGTAGCGGCGGGCCGTGCCGGCCATGAACTGCCACAGCCCCACCGCGCGGCGCCGGCTCACGGCCATCGGGTTCATGCCGCTCTCGATCACCGCGAGGTAGACCAGGTCCTGCGGCATCTTCGCCGCCTGCAGCTTGGCGCGGACCAGCGATTCCCACCGGCCCAGGCGCGCGAGGTAGATCTCGAAGTGGTCGCGCGCCCGGCCGCGGAAGTAGTCGAGGTAGTACTGCACCCGCTCGTTGCTGGTGTACCGGCTGACGTCGATGTCCCAGGTCGCCCGGGCCTCGGCCGCCGCCGGGCTCGCTGCCGCCGCCGGCCCGGGCCCCACGCTCGGGACTGCCGGCACCGCGAGGCGCGACGCGTCGGCCGGCGCCGCGGCGGCGACCGCCGCCGGCGCGTGCCCGACGACCGAGTCCGCGGTCATCGTCCGCAGGGTGTCCAGGAACGCCGCGTCGCTCGAAGTGTCGCGGGCGGGGATCGGGGCGGGCGTGACGGCCGGGGATGGCGCCGCCGCCTCGCCTCGCGCCGTGTCGGCCGGGGCGCTGTCGGCCCGAGCCGCCAGGACGGTGGCTGGGCCGGCGTCGCCGGCCGCCGCCTCCGGCGCCACGGCCACGGTGTGGGGGCGAGCGCAGGCCGCCAGCCCGACCAGGACCGGCACGAGTAGCCGCTTCAGCGCTTGACCCCAAGCGTGCATGACGTTGCCCCGCTGATGGTTACGAGATCCGCCGCCGCCGGCCCGCGAACGCGAGCACCGGCCTGAGGGGGGCCCGGTCCGAGGTCGGCTTGGCAGGCGCAATATGCCAAGCCCCCCGCGACCCGGTCAATGCTCTTTTCCCCTACACGTGATCCAAGTCACGCGTCGCGGGGTCACCCTTCCCGCGAGACCAGCTCCCGGAACCGGCGCGCCAGGTCCTGGGTGACCTTCCCGACGCTGCCGCACCCGATCTTCCGGCCGTCCAGCTTCACCACCCCCACGACCTCGGCAGCCGTGCCGGTCAGGAAGACCTCGTCCGCCGTGTACAGGTCGTAGCGGTTGAGCGACTCCTCGCGCACGTCGAAGCCCGCCTCGCGCCCCAGCTCGATCACCGCGTCGCGGGTCACGCCGCGCAGGATGCCGGAGTAGGCCGGCGGCGTGCGCAGGGTGTGGTTGGTGACGCAGAAGACGTTCTCGCCCACACCCTCGGCCACCTCGCCGGTGGACTCCAGCATCAGCGCCTCGTCCACGCCGGCGTTCACGGCCTCGATCTTCGCCAGGATGTGCGCGAGGTAGTTGAGCGACTTGATGCGCGGGCTGAGCCCCTCGCGATGGTTCACCGGCGTCGGCGCCGTCATCATCGTGAGCCCGCGCTGGTACACTTCGCTCGGGAACAGCGCGATCTTGTCGGCGATGAGGAAGATCGTCGGCTGCTTGCACTTCCGCGGATCGAGCCCGAGATCGCCGTAGCCGCGCGTCACCACCAGCCGGATGTAGGCGTCCGAGAGCTTGTTCACCCGGATGCTCTCTTCGCACAGCTCGGCCATCGCGTCCGGCGCCATCGGGATGTCGAGCCAGATCGCGCGCGCCGACGCGTACAGGCGGTCGAGGTGCTGCTTGAGGCGGAAGATGCGGCCGCCGTAGGCGCGGATGCCCTCGAACACGCCGTCACCGTAGAGCACGCCGTGGTCGAAGACCGAGATCTTGGCCTGGTCGCTCTCGAACCACTTCCCGTCGATCCAGATCTGCGGCACCGGCGTCCTCCTCCGATACACGGTCGGCGAACAAGATAGCCCCCGGGCGGGCAGGGCGCACCATTCGCCCGACGCCGCCTCGGGATTCTTCCCCGCCATCCAACCGGGAGCAAGATCCGCACCCGCCCGGGACGGACGCACCGTGTCACGCGCCGGGGACGGCGACCTCGGACGGCGACGCCGCGCGCCGGGCGCTAGAGCCCGATTTCGGTCCCCAGGTCCAGGTCGCGCGCCCGCTCGTAGGCGAGCCGTGCCGTGACGACGTCTTCGACCGCAAGCCCGAGCGACTTGAACAGCGTGATGTCGCCGTCACTCACCCTGCCGGCCGCACCGGCGGCGACCTCGCCCAGCTCGGCGACGACGTGATCGGGACCGATCTGTCCCTCGGCCCGGGCCATGATCAGGTCGCCGGCCTCCGCCGCGGCCGAGGCGCGCGAATCGACGAAGACCCGGCAACGTGCCACCGCCGCGCCCGAGAATTCGCGCATGTCGGCGGCGGACGAGCCCACCGCACAGAGGTGCATCCCGGGCTCCAGCCACGCGGCGTCGACGACCGGCTCGCGCGCGGACGTGACCGCCACGACGAGGTCGGCGCCGCGCATCGCGTCCTGCACGGAGGCGGCCGTGGCGAGCGGACAGGCGACCGTGCCCGCCATGTCGCGGACGAACCGCTCGGCGTGCGCCGCGGTCCGCGACCACACCCGCACCGACGTCAGGCCCCTCACCAGGGCCACCGCGCGGAGGTGGCTCCGCGCCTGCACGCCGGAGCCGAGGATGGCGAGGCGTCCGGCGTCCTTCCTCGCCAGCAGGTCCACCGATACCGCGGTCACGGCGGCCGTCCGCATCTCGGTCACGAGGCGCCCGTCCATCACGGCCAGCAGCGAGCCGCTGGCGGGATCGAGGAGCAGGATGGTCGCCAGGTGCGTCGGGTGCCTGCCGCCGGCGTTGCCCGGGAAGAACGTGACGGACTTCATGCCCAGCGCGCCGCCGCGCTGGTCGCGCAGGTAGGCCGGCATGGTGGCGTAGTAGCCGCCCGCGGGCTCGACCTTGAGCGTCGGCCGCACGGGCTGCACGACGTCGCCGCGGGAGAAGCGCGCCAGCGCGTCGCGCATCGCCGGGACCAGGGCGCCCATGTCGAGCACGCGTCCCAGGTCCTCCTCGGTCAACAGCCGCGGCACCCGGTCAGTCCCCCGGCGCCGCGACGTCGAAGCGGAGGCACGCGTGCGCGCGCCTGAGCGCGCCCTCCACCCCGGCCGCGGACGCCCCGCGGGCGAAGATGAAGCCCGGGTACTGCGAGCCCGATGGGAGCGGCACCATCCGCTGCCCCCGGTGCGCGGTGATCGCCACGTCCTCCACGCCGGGCACGGCGCGCGCCGCGTCCACCCCCCGCACCGCGCGCAGCACCCCGGCGCCCGGCACCGGGATCATCATGACCCCCGCGGCCGCCGCCTCACGCTCGAAGCTGGGGACGCGCATGCCGAGCGCCTGCCGCAGCAGCAGCTCCTCGAGCGTGATCGCCCCGGCACCCTCGCCGAAGCGCAGCACCTGGCTGCAGCGCCCGCCGATCGGCCGCGCCCCCAGCTCGATCAGCCACGGCCCCGCGTCGTTGAGCCGCAGCTCCACGTGCACGGGGCCCGTCACGAGCCCCAGGGCCGCGGCCGCGCGGGCGGCGCAGTCGGCCAGCGAGCGCCGCGCCCCCTCGCCCAGCCGGGTCGGCGTCACGTAGATGGTCTCCTCGAAGTACGGGCCGTCCAGCGGATCGGGCTTGTCGAACAGCGCCAGCACCACGAGCCGGCCGTCTTCGAGCAGTCCCTCGAGTGCGAACTCAGGGCCCGGCACGAACGCCTCCACGAGGTAGCGGCGCGACTCGGCGCCGCGGGCGGCGACCTCGGGCGCCTCGAGGATCGTGGTCAGGGTGCGGTGCGCCGCGAGGAACGCCTCCGCCGTATCGGCGCGGATCACGCCGCGGCTGGCCGAGAGGCACAGGGGCTTCAGAACGCACGGGTAGGCGGCGGCGCGGGCCACCGCTCGAGGATCCTCGTCGAGCCCGTGGTCCCGGAACGCCGGGACCGGCACCCGCGCCGCGGCGAGCGCCCGCCGCTGCTCGAGCTTGTTCCGCGCCGCGAGTGTCGCCGCGAGCGGATTGTGCGGCCGGCCGAGCGCCTCCGCGATCGCCGCCGCGAGGATCGCGGTGTCGTCGTCCACGCCCACCACCGCGGCCACCGGGTGCTCGGCCGCGAACGCCGCCGCCTGCGCGACCGCGCGTCCGCGATCGGCGAAGTCGAAGGTGGCGAGGCCCTCGGGCTCCCGGCCGCTGAAGACGCTGTTCCGATCGGAGGCCACGGTGAGATCCACGTCGAGCCGGCGCGCAGCCTCGACGAAGGCGGCGGCCCGGTAGGTCGTGCTGGGAAGGAGCAGGAGGAGGCGCGCGCGGGCGCCCACTATTTCTTCGACGCGGCCACGTAGGGGTTGGTGCCGGCCGAATGATCCGTGATGTCCACGACGCCGGCGATCTCGGGCACGCGCCGCCTGAGCGCCGTCTCGATGCCCTGGCGCAGCGTGACGTCGGCCATGCCGCAGCCCTGGCACCCGCCGCCCATCCGCAGCATCACGATCGCATCCTGCACGTCGATCAGCTCCACGAAGCCGCCGTGCCGGGCGACCGCGGGATTGATCTCGGCCTCGAACAGGTCCGCCACGCGGGAGTACAGCGCCTCGTCGCCGCCGGATCCGGCCGACGGAGCCGCCGCCGCGACGGGCGGCACGCCGCTCGCCAGGGTGCTCCTGATGGCGGCTCCGACCTGCTTGCCGGTCGCCGCCCAGGGCGCCGGCCCCTCCTTCGTCACGGTGACCGTGCCCCCGCTCACCACCACTTCGCGGACCCCCGCGATGCCGAACAGCGCCACCGCCAGCGGCGAGCCAGCTGCCTCCTCGGCCGTGGCAAACCGCCGAACGCCGTCCAGGAGCGGCTCGCTGACCACGAAGCGGCAGCGGGCCCCGTCAATGGGCTCGGCCGTGATCCTTATCTCTCTGTCCACGAAGGAATTATCCCACCGCGCCCCGTCGCGGTCAACTCGGACCTGGCCTTGGGCGCCACGCCCGGGAGTCACCACCCAGGGGTGCATGTTTTCCGCACTACGCGTTATCAATAGGGGAGTAGAACGCTCCCTTTTAGTAGGGGGCCACGTCTATGGGTGCATCGACGACGGATGTGGCGCCCGCGGGCGACGCCGGGGTCGCGAATCGATCGCTGAGGATCGCCGCGCGCCGGCCGCTGTCCCGCCGGGCGCGCGCAGCATCGCTCGTGCTGGTGGCCGCGGCGTACCTCGTGGCCGCCAAGCTGAGCCTGTTGGCAGCCATCGCCCAGCCGGTGGTGTCGTCGATGTGGCCGCCCGCGGGCATCGCTCTGGCGGCGCTCATGTTGTGGGGAGCCCGGCTGTGGCCGGGAGTCTGGGCCGGCTCTTTCCTGCTGAATGCCACGTCGGGCGTCCCGCTGGGGGGCGCCGCACTCATCGCCTCCGGCAACACGCTCGCGGCGTTGGTCGGGACGCGCCTGCTCCGCGCGGCCGGCTTCCGTGGGTCGCTCGAGCGCCTGCGCGACGTGCTGGCGCTCGCGGGTCTGGGAGCGGTGGCCTCCCCGGCGATTGCCGCGACGGTGGGCACGGCCACCCTGCGCCTGGCGGGCCAGGCCACCGCCGCGCAGCACTCGCTGCTGTGGGTGGTGTGGTGGAGCGGCGACGCGGTCGGCGTGCTCACCGTCGCTCCGCTGATGCTCGCCTGGCTCGGCCGGCCGGTCCGTTTCGCCCTCTCGCGCGGCCGGTTGGTCGAGGCCGCCCTGCTCGCGCTGACGCTGGCCGCGGCGCTGTGGGTGCTGCTGCTGACGCCGCTGCCCTACGTGTACCTGGTCTTCCCGATCGGCGCCTGGGCGGCGATGCGGTTCGGGCCGCGCGGCACGGCGACGGCGACCCTGGCGGTCGCGCTCGCGACCATCTGGTCCACCGTGCATGGCCGAGGGCCGTTCACGGCCACGACGCCGCTCGACAACCTGTTCCTGCTGCAGCTGTTCCTCGCGCTGCTCTCGGCGACCAGCCTGGCCCTGGCCGCGATGCTGCGGGAGCGCCAGCACGCGCAGTCGGCGCTGCGGGCGTTGTCCCGGCGGCTGCTCCGCGCGCAGGAGGCGGAGCGGGTCCGGGTCGCGCGCGAGCTGCACGACCAGGTCGGCCAGTCGCTGGTCGCCGTGCGGCTCGCGCTCGAGCGGCTCGACGGCGCGCCCGCCGCGCGGCGGGCCCCGGCCGTCCTGGCCGAGGGGATCGATCTCCTCGACGGCGCGATCGAGCAGATCCGCACGCTGTCCTTCGACCTGCGGCCCGCGGCGATCGACGAGCTGGACCTGTCGGGCGCCGTGCGCTCGTTCGCCGAGCGGCAGGCGCGACGCGCCGGCCTCGAGCTGGACCTCGCGGTGAATCCTGGGCCCTCGACGGTGGACCGCGACGTCGAGGTGGCCTGCTTCCGCATCCTCCAGGAGGCGCTGGCCAACGTGGCGGCGCACGCCCGCGCGCGCCACGTCGGCGTGGGTCTCGAGGTGGACCGCGTGGTGCGGCTCACGGTGAGCGACGACGGTGTGGGTTTCGAGCAGCCGGCGACGTCGGCCGCCGAACGGCTGGGCCTGCTCAGCATGCTGGAGCGCGCGGAGGCCGTCGGGGGAGTTCTTCGCGTGCGCTCCGTCGTGGGGACGGGGACGACGGTGGTCGCGGAGCTGCCCGCAGCGCGCGCGCCGGAGACCGGGCTGTGACGCCGCTGCGCGTGCTGCTGGTGGACGACCACGCCCTGGTGCGCTCCGGGCTGCGGGCGCTGCTCGAGGCCCTCCCCGGCGTCGCGGTGGCCGGCGAGGCGTCCACCGGCCGCGAGGCGCTCCGGCTGGCGGCGGACGCGGCACCGGACGTCGTCCTGATGGACATCACGATGCCCGACATGAACGGCCTGACGGCGCTCGAGCACCTGAGGCGCGCACGACCCGGCGTCGCCGTCGTGATGGTCTCGATGCACGCCGACCGGGCGTACGTGGATCGGGCGCTCGGCGCCGGCGCGCGCGGCTACGTGCCCAAGAACGCGGGACGCGCCGAGCTGTCCGCCGCGCTGGGCGCGGTCGCGCAGGGCCGGACCTACGTGAGTCCGGCGGCGGGGGACGTGCCGCTGGGCGCCGGCCTGGCGGCCGGCGAGGCGGCCGGGGGGGTCGAGGCGCTGACGCCCCGCCAGCGGGAGATCCTGCAGCTCATCGCCGAGGGACACACGACCCGGGACATCGCCGCGCGCCTGGGGGTGAGCGTGAAGACGGCCGAGTCGCACCGCACCGAGCTGATGCGGCGTGTGGGTGTCCACGAGATCGCCGGCCTGGTCCGCTACGCCATCCGGGTCGGGTTGGTCAGCGCCGAGCGCTAGGGCTCATCGTGAGCCGACCGACGCTGCCGCGTCGCCGGCCAGCGGTCCCGTCGGGTGTTCACCCGATGGCGCCGGGCCGTCCGTTTCCGCTAGGCTCCATGCGCTCTCATGCATCGGCGGCTCCCCGCGTTGCGGCGCAACGCACCCGAGCGCCCGTGAGCCGGGCGTGAAGCACCGGGCGCGCCGCCGGGCGCGCGCTCCCGCCGATCCGTCCTGGGACTTCCTCGACGCGCTTCCGGACCCGACGCTGGTGGTCGGCGACGGCGGGCGAATCGTCGCGGGCAACGCGGAGGCGGCGGACCTGTTCGGATACCGGATGAATGAGCTCATCGGCCTGCCGTTGCGCGCGCTGGTGCCGCGCCGGCACCGCTCCGGGCACGCCGTCCTGCAGGCGCGGTTGGCCGCCCGGCCTCGCCCGCGGAGGACGGGGGGCGGGCTGGAGCTGGCGGGCCTGCGCAGGGACGGAACGGAGTTCCCGGCGGAGATCAGCCTGGCTCCCGTGCGGCGGCCCGGCGGCCCGGCGTTCATCGCGGCGATCCGCGACCTGCGCGGGCGCGGCACGGCGGAACGCGCCCTGGCCGAGGAGCGGCGCCGCTACCTCGACCGCCTGATCGCGGCCCAGGACGAGGAGCGGCGGCGCATCGCGCGCGAGCTGCATGACGAGGCCGGCCAGGCGCTGGCGACGCTGATCGTCCGGCTGCGCAGCCTGCAGGACGCCCGGACGCTGCGCGAGGCCCGGGCGCACGCGCTCCGGCTCCGCCGCGGGCTCGCCGACACGATCGTGGACCTGGGCCGGCTGGCGCGCGGCCTGCACCCCAGCCTGCTCGACGACCTGGGGCTCGCTCCGGCGCTCGGACGGTACGCCGCCGACGTCGCGGAGACGCTGGGGATTCCGGTGCGGGTCCGCACCGCCGGCCTGGGCCGCCGGCGGCTGCCGCTGGCGATCGAGACCGCCCTGTTCCGCATCGCGCAGGAGGCGCTGGCCAACGTCGCGCGGCACGCGCGGGCGGACGCGGTGGCCATCGCCCTCACCCGCTCCCGCGGCGCGGTACGGCTGGTGGTG
>Ga0335084_10008895_pt1 | contig 10020 bp, 7 predicted proteins | sample Lox_Sample_44_FD_206721 | JGI IMG/M metagenome (GOLD analysis project Ga0335084, IMG submission 206721) | Soil microbial communities from Loxahatchee National Wildlife Refuge, Florida, United States - Lox_Sample_4.4 | ecosystem: Environmental > Terrestrial > Soil > Wetlands | place: USA: Florida... | reverse complement strand
GGACGCAACCAGGACAACGCCGCGTATATCCCCTTCCCCGTGTTCGTCAAAATGTACGGTTCCGGGCAGTCGATCGCGATTTTCGGACGATCGAGGTCGGGAACCAACCTCGATGTCGCGAGCGCGCTGGACGTGACGCGGGTGGCGCTGCGCGCGCGCTTTCACGCCCGCCCCGGGCATTCCGACCGGTTCGATAGCCTCACGCCCGAAGCCATGCAGTCGTTCATCACCCAACTGGTCGGGATGATCTCGGCGGTGGTCGTGCCGGTAACGCTGATCTCGCTGGTGGTGGGCGGGATTGTGATCATGAACATCATGCTCGTGAGCGTGACCGAGCGGACGCACGAGATCGGGGTGCGAAAATCCGTCGGGGCGCGGCAGATCGACATACGGAGGCAGTTTCTGATCGAAGCGATAATCCTGGCGGGGCTGGGCGGCATGATGGGCGTGGCGGTCGGCGCTTTGTTCACCATGTTGCTGGCCAAACTCGCCGACCTGACCCTGACCATCACTGCGCAATATGTGGTGATGGGTCTGGCTGTCTCCGGGATCGTAGGAGTCGTCTCGGGCTGGTATCCGGCGGTGCGGGCATCCCGGTTGGATCCCGTGGAGGCCTTGAGGGCGGAATAGATGAGGATCACCTTTCGAGAGAACATCGCCATCGCGGTTTCGACCGTGTCGTCGCACCGTCTGCGATCGCTGCTGACCATCATCGGGATCGTCGTGGGCATCGCGACGGTGGTCACCGTGAGTTCCCTGCTGACCGGGTTGCGTGCAGGCATCGTGGTGTTCTTTGAGGAGCTTGGTCCGGATAACATCTTCATCCAGCAATTCAGCGGCGGCGGGCCCGACGGCGGCGGACCGCCCAAGGAGCGTCACCGCAGGGCGATCCGCCCGGAATATGCGGACGCGATCGGCCGGTTGTGCCCTTCCGTGCAGGTGGTTGCCAAGACGATTTTCATACCGGCGACCATGGGGGGCAAGCCGCTGATCGTCAAGGCCGGCGGCATCGATACCGACCAGTTCTCGATCGTCGGCGACGCGACCGAGGCTTTTTCGACAATCCCTCGCAACATGGAGTCCGGCCGGCACTATACCGCCGAGGAGGACCGCCGCGGGGCAAAAGTGACCATTCTCGGACACGCGATCGCCGAGACGCTGTTCCCCGATGGCAACGCCGTCGGCCGCCAGATCATGGTGGACGGCGCCGAATACACCGTAGTGGGCGTCTTCGTCAAAATGAAAGGCGGCTTCTTTGGCCAGAACCCCGTAGACTCGCAGATCAGCATTCCTTTCCGTACGGCGTGCGTCCGGTATCCCCAGGTCAATAGCTTTACCCTGACAGCCAGGGCCCGGCCGGGACTGCGGCAACAAGCCTACGATGAGATCGAGGCAACCCTTCACAAGCTGCGGCACCTGGGTCCGCACGATCCCGACGATTTCAGCCTGAGCACGCCCGACCAGATCGTCAAGCAGTTCGACAGCGTGACAGGGATGATCGTCGTGGTCGCCATCGCGATCTCGGCATTAGGCCTGCTGGTGGGCGGCATTGGTGTGATGAACATCATGTTGGTGAGCGTGACCGAGCGGACACGCGAGATCGGAGTGCGCAAAGCCATCGGCGCGCGCCGGCGCGACATCGTCATCCAGTTCCTGTTTGAAGCGGTTACGCTGACGGGTGCGGGCGGGATGATCGGTATTGTATTCGCGGTCCTGGCGACGGTGTTGATCGGCGCACTGGTAAGTTCGCTGCCTTCGGTGGTGCCGGTTTGGGCACTGATCACCGGCTTCGCCGTGTCGGTCGGGGTGGGGATCTTCTTTGGTGTTTGGCCAGCCGTGAAAGCGGCACGCCTGGATCCGGTGGAAGCTTTACGTTATGAGTAAACCGCCGACAGCGAACTGTCTGCTTTAGAATGGTCCGCATCGCATCGTGCAAACCCGTTCTGATCCCCGAGAAGTGGCGCCCGGCGTCGTCATCATTCCCACTTTGATTTCCAACGCGTACCTCGTCGGCGACGACTCGTCGTGGGTGTTGGTGGATGCGTGCACGCCGGGCAACGAGGGCCGGATCCGGCGGGCCGCGGAACGTCGTTTCGGTCGCGGCAGCCGGCCGCGCGCGATTCTGCTGACCCACGGCCATTTCGATCACGCCGGCTCAGCCGGCCCGCTCGCCGATGCATTTGGTGTTCCCATCTTCGCCCACCGGCTGGAACTTCCGTATCTCACTGGCCAGGCGCATTACCCGCCCTTCAACCTGAGTCCCCCCGGATTCTTCACGCGAATCGCGCGCTTCTTCCCAACCAGCACCGTCAACCTGGGCACTCGCGTTGCCGCACTGGAACCCGAACAGGGTGTTCCGGGTCTCCCGGATTGGGAGATGATCGAGACACCCGGCCACACGCCGGGTCACGTGTCGTTCTTCCGCCGCGGAGATGGGGCGTTGCTGGCCGGCGACGCTGTAACCACCATGAACCTGGACAGCTTTGTGGACACCATCGCCCGGCGCAGGCGTGTCTGCCGGCCGCCTGTGCCCGCGACATCGAGCTGGAACGATGCCCGGCGGTCCGTGGAGTTGTTGGCGGCCTTGCGCCCCTCATTGATCGCTGCCGGCCACGGTCTTCCTATGTGCGGCGCTGCCGATGAACTGTCGCGTTTGGCCGGGAATTTTCCCTTACCTTAAAAACGCTTTCGCGCCGAGCACAGTATACTGGCGCCGAAGGGAGACAGACTACGTGAGCGGTACTGTAACGAGAATCAGTGTGCGCGTGATCGCGCGCGGCGGAAAGTTCCTGGGCGACGATATCGGTGGAGCGCAGGTTGTGGTGCGGGACGCATGGACCAAGGAACTGCTCGCCCAAGGGGTCACCACGGGATCGTCCGGCCTCAACGGGCCGGGCGGTGTGATGTGCGTCAGTCTGCGGCGCGGGCAGCCTCTGCCCACTGCGGGCGCGTCCGTTTTCGATGCCTGCCTCGACCTGGATCGGCCGCGTCAGATCGAGGTTACCGCTTGGGGTCCGGTAGGTGCGCGCCAATCGGCGAACACGGTGTCTGCCACCCAGTGGGTCTATCCCGGCAAGGACCTGACGGAGGGCAACGGCTTCCTGCTCGAAATCCCCGGCCTGATCGTGCAGATCGTCGAGCCCCCCACGCATTATGCCCCGCAGGTGCTCGGTCAGCTCCACATCCGTGCCAACGTCGCCATGATGTGCGGTTGCCCGATATCGCCAAAATTCGGGAAAAAGAAGTTCTGCGAGAACCTGGCGGATGGCGACCAGCCCTGGCTGCCCGACGACTTCGAAGTCAAAGCCATCGTCCGACAGGCAGGTGGCAGTACCGCAGAGGTCCCCTTGGTATTCACGGAGATTGCTCCCGCCAATGCACCCGGTCAGTTTACCGGCACCTGGACGCCTCCCGCCGGCGGCGGCTTCTTCGAAATCACCGTGTATGCTTACCAGGCAACTACGGGAAATACCGGTGTCGACGTGGCGACCCTGGTGGCGCCTTCCAACTAACACCCGGCTACTTACTCGCGCTCTTGTATTTGCTGCCCGATATCCAGTATCATCGTGCGGACTGGAGGGGAAAACGAAAGATGGAACTGGACGTCGCCATAGTCGGAGGAGGAGTGTCTGGAGCGTATGCAGCATGGAGGCTCCAGCAGGAAAAGGGCGCCGAATCGCGTATTGGCCTCTTTGAATTCAGCGACCGCATTGGCGGCAGGCTGTACACGGTCACGCTGCCCGGATTGCCGCACGTGAAAGCTGAAGTCGGCGGCATGCGGTATATCCCTGATCAGCACATCCTGGTGGCCAACCTCGTCGACCACCTGGAGATTCCGACCAAAGACTTTCCGATGGGTGCACCCAAGCCGGTGGGATCGAACTGCAATCTGTTCTATCTGCGCGGACGCCACTTCCGGCTCCACGAATTATCCGATCCGAGCAAGGTTCCTTACAACCTGGCCTGGAGCGAGCGCGGGCTCGGCCCCACTAACTTGCAGGTTCAGGTGATGAATAATATTTATCCTAACTTCGGCAACCTCAGCCTCTGCGACCAGATGAAGATCAGGATCTTCGGCAAGCCCATCTGGAAATATGGCTTCTGGGACCTGATGTACCGCGTGCTCAGCAACGAAGGCTACCAGTTCATGAAGGACGCGGGCGGCTACGACGCCAACGTCGCTAACGCCAACGCGGTCACCCAGCTTCCCGCCACGGAATACAGCGACAACACCAGGTTTCTGACGCTGCGGGACGGTTACGATCAACTCCCCATTACCTTGGCCAGGCAATTCAATGAGACTTTTCCCGGGCGTCTGCCCAAGGGCCAGCGTCTGCACATGAACCATCGCCTGGCTGAGATCGTGATCGGGTCGGGCGAGTACCCCTGCACGCCCTGCCGGAGATTCCGAAGCCGTACTCGGCGGTCTACCACACCTGGAATGAGGACCCGTACGGCGGCGGATGGCACGAGTGGAAGGCCAACTACCGGCTGGACCAGATCATGTGCCGCATGCGAAAGCCGGTCCGCGATCAGCACGTCTACATCGTGGGCGAAGCGTACTCCTACGACCAGGGTTGGGTGGAAGGCGCGCTCGATACCGCCGAGTCCACGCTTCAGGAGTTCTTCGGACTGAAATCGCCCGGATGGCTCAAGAAAGATTACCCGCTCCTGCCGAATCCGTGCCCCGGCTGCGGCGATCTGGAAGGCTGCGTCGAGACGACCGGCGGCGGCCTGGCATCCATCACTCCAAACTGTCTGCAGGCTGTGGAGGAGGGCTAGACCATCATGACGGTCGCCGATTACCTCCTCGCGCGTCTCATGCAGTCGGGCCTGACTCACCTCTTCGCCGTGCCGGGCGATTACTGCTCGCCCTTTCTCAAGGCCCTGGACAGCACGCCCGGAATCACTCGCGTGGCCAACATCAACGAGCTCGGATCCGGCTACGCGGCCGATGGCTACGCCCGCTTCAAGGGCATTGGGGCGGCTTGCGTGCAATACGGCGTGGGCACCTTCAGCCTGCTGAATTGCTGCGCCGGGTCCTACGTGGAGCGCCTGCCCGTGGTGGTGATTTCGTCCAGTCCCAGCACTTCCGACCGCCGCCTCGAGCGCCGGCAGGGAATCCTGTTCCATCACAGCACCGGCAACCTGCGTGCCGACCAACTCGTGTTTCAGAACGCAACGGTGGCTTCCGTGATTGTGAAATCGGCTGAAAAGGCTCCGTCGCAGATCGACGGCGCCATCACGGCCCTGCTGACACACCGGAGGCCCATCTACATCGAAGTTTCAGGGACCAAGGGCTTCTCAACCACGTTGCCCTGATACTGGGCGAGAGCACGTCGCTCTACGTCTTCGGCAACCTGTTCGGCCTGCCGCGGAATAGTTTTGTCGCGCAGGCGGCGTGGGGCTCACTGGGACACGAGACGGGTTGCGCACTGGGCGTGGCGTTGGGCAGCGGCAAGCGGCCATTTGTAGTAGCGGGCGACGGCGGCTTCATGATGATCTGCCAGGAACTCTCCAGTCTCGCCCGCCAGCGCGTCAATGCGGCCGTCTTCGTGATGAGCAACGAGGCTTACGCCATCGAGCAGGCCTTTGTGGACATCACGGCCTTCCAACCGGACGGGCAATTCGCGCCTTTCGACCTGCTTTCCGCCTGGGATTACCTGGCGCTGGCGAAGGCGTTCGGCGCCAAGGGCTATCGTGCGCAAACGGTGGCGGATTTGCGCGCGGTGCTGGCGGAAGTCAAAAACCTGGACGAGATGCCGGCGCTGGTCGAGGTGGTAATTCCGCAGAAGGACTTGGCGCCGCAGTTAAAGCGCCTTGCGGAGACGCCCGCCCCGGTGCAAAAATACGGCCGCCACCTCTGAAAACCAGATGGCCCGCAGATGTCGGACGAGCCTGGAGTCCGCCCTGCTCCAGGTAGTCGCGACTGCCAGAGCATTCATCCGCGTTCGTTCGGCCTGCTTTCGCTGAGCGGCACCTCCAGTGTGCGCTCCGCTCGGTTCCCTTCTCATCCGCCCGGCTGTCGGTCCCGTAGGGCCGACATGTCATTCACTGGCGTTTGCACTTTATTTCGCCGTTTGTTTTCTAGACCCTGTAACAAATCGAGGACTGTGGCAAAACGCCCTGTGGCATGCTGAGAGGCGAGAAGCGGCGCCAGTCGCCGCCCCTTTTGATTATGAGAAACAGCACTACCATGAAGAGAAATAAAGCCACCGTGGCGCTGGCGCTGTTGGGATGGGCCGCGCTGTGCAACGCGCAGGAAACGGTGAATGGCGGCATCACCATGTTGGGCCCGCTGCGGTCCAACGGCTCCCTGGCGGTCGTGGATTTCACTGCGGCGGGGAGCACGTCGCCGGTGAAATCCGGGGCGCTCGCGGCGCGCCCGGGAACCTGCATCGTGGGGCAGATGTATTTCGCCACCGACGCCGCGCCCGGACAGAACCTCGCCTACTGCACTGCTCCCGGCACCTGGACCGTCGGCGCCGGCAGTGGAACGGCCGGGCCGTGCCAGCTCGCGACCGCGCTCGGCTTTGCCCTGAATGGAACCGATGAGACGGCCCTACTGAATACCACGTTCGCAAACTTCTACTCCGCGGGCGGCGGATGCCTCGCCATCAACAACGGCAAGACCTTGCGTGCCGATGGGCAGATCGTGCTGCCGAACTCAGGCGCCCCTTACTATACCCAGCCGCCTTACCGAATCACGTCCATCGGCAACGCCGGTGGATACGGTGACACCAGCACGCAGGCCGGCCAGACCGGAGGGACCCTGGATCTGCGGTATAGCGGCAATTCGTCCTATCCGCAGTATGGAAATGGTCCGAAAATTCTGTCCATGGGGCACGGAGACCTCGTCATCGACAATGTCACCATTACCGACGGCGGAACCGACTGCGCGGCCTACCTGATGGTCACCGGGTCCGCCCTGTACGCGCACAACACGACCTTCTGGGGCCAGCACGGATTGGGCAGCGGCTGCAACGACGCGATCATCCTCGGCGGCACCACGGAGAACAACCAGCCGGATACCGGAACCATCGCGGATCATTTCTCGGGCTACGGAAGCATCATCCGGGACAACCGCTTTCTCGGCGTGGCCCGCGCCGTCTGGGGACAGAGCGCCGTCAACGGAATCGTCATCGACGGTAACTTCATCATGGGCGGCAATTCGACTTCCAAGCCCAATGCCATCGACCTCATCGGCTACGCCACCGGCATCGACTCAAGCCGGGCCAACGTCATCAAGGACAATACCATCGAGCTGGGCTGGGGACACAACTACGGCTGCGGGATTCACTTACAGAAAGCCACTAACAACATCATTACCGGAAACGGCTTTTGGGACGGAGATTTGCAGACTTATGCCTTGTGCGGTGACGGCACCGCGATCAACAACAATGTCGACCGCACCAACTACGTCGACGTGACCGGGACGCGCTTCACGGATCCCAACTGGAGCAGCAATAACTACATGCCGTTCAAGACCGTCGCTTTCTTCTTCGACGGGGGAGGAGCGGCGCTGAGCGGTACAACCAGCCGATGCAGCCTGATTTCCTTTGGAGGGACAATCAACCAATTCTCGATGGCGGCTGACCAGGCCGGCGCAGCCACGGTAACCGTCAAAGCTGTCGGGCTGGGATCTTACACCGGTCCCGCTTCAGCCGTGGACATCTCGAACGGAGGCGAACCGCTCAGCGGCGCAGCCTGGAAACAGGATTCGAATCTCGCCGGCTGGAACTACGCCGGCACCAATCCCGCCAGCGGCCCGCTGCAGCCCAACACCATGGTTTGCTTTACCCTTTCCAACCCCTCGGGGATTACCTGGTTGACTGGACAAATCCAGTTATGGGAGGGGAGGTAAGTCATGACTAAAATTAGCCTTTTGTTTCTGGCGTTGGCTGCGCAGGCCGTGGCCCAGTGGACCAATGGTTATACTTACGAGGCGACCTACACGGTCAGCGCGGGCCAGGTGTCCGGCACGCTGGCCAATTTCACGGCGATGGTTGCGGGAACAGTCGCGGACTTCAAGACGGCCGCCAACGGCGGCAGGATTCAGCACACCTGTGCACAGACTCTCTACGGCCTTACCATTCCTGCCGACTTCATCTTCACCAGCGATTCAGCCGGTACCTCGGTGCTTACATGGCAGTTCGACACCTACAATGCGGCCACCGGCGCCTACTCCGCGCACGTGCGCATGCCGAGCGTGGCGGCAGGAACTACGCTGTACGCGTGGTATGGAAAGGCGTCCGCGACCACGTGCCAGGGAGGTACCGCCAGCGCGGCTTGGGATGGCAACACGGTTGCCGCGCTGGCCACGCCCAACGGCGCAGCGCTGAATGCAGTCGATTACTTCGGAAATGCCGTGACGGCCGGTCCGTCGGCTCCTGGAGCGGCGGCCGGCCCCAGTGCGGATGATGCCGGCGCGGCCACCTTCGCGGGCAATGTCAACAGTTACCTGCAGGTTGCGGGTATGGGACGCAGGGGTAAGCCCTTCACGGGTTGCGTGTGGTTCAAGTTTAACGCGCACACATCGGGAGGCGCGGACTTTGTGTTCGGCGACGACGATGGAGGTTCCGGATTCGCGGGGTTCAACCTCAGCCGGTCATCCACGGGTGGGACCATGCAGACTTACATCACCGACAATGCCCCGAACTATAACTGGTGGGCGGTCGGAACCACCGCGATCGACTCCGGAGTGTGGCACCAGGCTTGTACGGTGGCGAGCAGCAGCACGCTCCAGCTATACGTGGACGGCGCGCCGGAAGGCACATCATCTGATATCAGCTCGATGACACCTACCAATAAGAGTGCCACCTGGGTAGCTTTGGGCCGGACCGGAGCCTACAGCGGCGGCGAGTTCTGGAATGGCAGCATTGCGGAGTTCACCGTCGACAATACCAACCGCAGCGCAGCCTGGATTGCGGCCCGGTATCAGAACCTGGTATCGCCGAGCGGTTTCTGGACCATCACGACCGGTTTGACCAGCGGTGTCCAGACCTCCGGCACGTTTGCCGTGTCTCCCGCGGCGATCCCGGCCGGCCATGCCGGAAATATCACCTTGACGTTGACCGGGACGAACACATCCTGGAGCGGCGCCACCGTGTTCGCGCTCAGCGGCGTGGGCAACATCACCAAGGTCAGCCAAAACGTCACGTCCGCGACCTCGGCGACCATCGTGGTACAGACCGGCGCTGCAGCCGGGACTCTCTCCGTCGATGAAACCGGGACCGGTTCGGCGGTTGCGACTGTCACGGTCGCGGCTCCCACGCTTGCCATTTCTCCGGCGGGTGGGAACTTGCGCTCGATTCAGACGCTGATCCTCACCGGCGGCAACACCGTGTGGACCCAGGAAACCGTCGCTGGACTGTTCACGGTCTCAGGCGGGGCGGGCTCCGGCATCGGTACCGCGACCATCACCGGTGATTCGTCGGGAAGCGTGAGCCTGACTGTGGGCACCGCGGCAGGCAACCTGACGATTACCGATACGTCGACGGGCGCGACAGCCACTTTCTCTGCCGGCGGAAGCGGCGCCGGCGCGGGAACCTGCGCCGTGGTTTGGGGACAGTAGGCGAAGTCTCCGGCGCCGGCGGCACGTCCGCCGGCGCTATTTGCCTTGCGCGCTTCGCATCTCACCTTCGAGTCTGACAATCAGGAACGGATCCCCCGTCCCCGGGCCTGCGGTTCCCGGCACGCTTGGGAAATTAGAATAATCCCGCCTGAGCAATGTAAGATAAATCGGCGAGGACGGAAACTCCGTCCGAATGAAGGGTACTAACTTGCTCAGCTCCTCCTCCGAAGTCACGCCTTGAATCATGTGCCGCCAGGAATAATACAGTGGTACCGACGAGGGCTCGGGGGTGAGGACCACCGCCGCCGGCTCGGTGTGGCTGCGCAGGGCACGGCCGAATTCCACAAGTTCGTCCGGCTCCATGATGTCCGGTCTGGGAGAGACCGCCGGAATCAGGCTGCCCGCCGCACGGGTGATCTGCACATTTCTGTGTACCTGGCGCAGCA
>Ga0335084_10008894_pt1 | contig 10020 bp, 8 predicted proteins | sample Lox_Sample_44_FD_206721 | JGI IMG/M metagenome (GOLD analysis project Ga0335084, IMG submission 206721) | Soil microbial communities from Loxahatchee National Wildlife Refuge, Florida, United States - Lox_Sample_4.4 | ecosystem: Environmental > Terrestrial > Soil > Wetlands | place: USA: Florida... | reverse complement strand
CGTGAGTGGCAGCGCCTCGGAGATCCTCCAGCTCGCGCCCGGCATCTTCATCGCCAGCGAGCAGGGCTTTGGCCATGCCGACACCGTCTTCCTCCGCGGGTTCAACGCCGAGCAGGGCCAGGCCATCGAATTCACATTCAATGGCATTCCCATCAACGAGGTGGACAACCCGGACGGGCAGGGGTACGCGGACACGCACTTCATCATCCCCGAGCTGGTGAGGTCGCTGCGGGTCATCGAAGGGCCCTTCGACCCGCACCAGGGAAACTTCGCGGTGGCCGGGAGCGCCGACTACGAGCTCGGGGTCGAGTCGCGCGGAGTCCAGCTCGGGGCCTGGTACGGAAGCTTCAACACCTGGCGCGCGCTGGCCATCGTCGCCCCGGCCGGAGAGCGCACCGGGACGTTCCTCGGCTTCCAGTACTGGGTGACCGACGGCTACGGGACGAATCGCGCGGCCTCGAGCGCCTCGGCCATGGGGCAGTACGAGGGTGAGCTCGGAGCGCGGGGTCTCTGGCACCTGCTCGCCACCGCCTACACCAGCCACTACCGGAGCGCCGGCGTGGTCCGCACCGAGGACTACCAGAGCGGTCGGCTCGACTTCTACGGGAGCGAGGATCCCAGCCAGGGCGGTGATGCCACCCGCTTCACGCTCGCCGGCGACGTCGAGGTTCCTTCTGGATCGGGAGTATTCAAGGAACAGGTCTTCCTCACCTGGCGCAGCCTGCGAATCGTGGAGAATTTCACCGGCTTTCTCCTCGACACCCAGCAACCGTGGCAGTCGCTGCACGGGCAGCGGGGAGACGCCATCCAGCAATCCTACGATGCGCTCACCGCCGGAAGCCGCGGCAGCTACCGGCTCACCGGACAGTTCCTCGGTCAGCCGCAATCGCTGGAGATTGGCTACTACGGCCGGTACGACCACACCACGCCCGAGGTCGTGCGCCTCCGTTTCGGGACGCAGATTCCGTACGAGCCGGTGGACGACTCTAACTTCGTCACCGACGAGGTGGACATCGCCGGATACCTGGACGCCGACTTCCGCCCTCTCCGCTGGCTCTCCTTCCGCGGAGGGCTCCGGCTCGAGTACTTCAGCTACAACGTGCTCAACACCTGCGCCACCTATGGCAACTACGTGCGGAACGCGCCGCTCGACGTCCCCTGTCCCTCCTACGACCGGAATGGTCCGCGCGGCCCGGAGACACGTCAGACAGCCGCCGGCGCGGTGCTCGAGCCGAAGGTCACGGCTCTTGCCGACGTCGGATATGGCTTCACCCTCACCGCCAGCTACGGGCAAGGGGCCCAATCCGCGGACGCGCGCGACATCACCCAGGATCGCCAGGCGCCCTACAACCAACTCGAGGCGGTCGAGGGGGGCGTCCTCTACCACCGGCGCCTGGAGACCGTCGACCTGAGCGCCCGGGCGATCGGCTTCTTCACCCATGCCAATAGCCCGATCTTCGACCCGACACTGGGTCGCCTGGCGGCGGCCGGGTACACATCGCGCTGGGGGGTAGTGGGCGCCCTCCGGGCGACCGGCCTGTGGTTCGACGAGCTTGCCTCGGTCACGTACGCCGACGCCACCTTCGACGACACCGGAGCGCTCGTGCCCTACGTCCCGCCCTGGGTCGCGAGGTCCGACACCGCGCTCTTTGGTGCAATCCCCGGATTACTGGTGGCGGGAAGCCCATTCACCGGAACCTTGGGTTTCCGCCTCAACTACATCGGCCAGCGTGCCCTGCCCTACAGCCAGTTCGCAGCGAGCATCTTCACCATCGACGCGAACGCGTCGGTGCGCTGGAAGTTCATTGAGCTCGGTGTGCGGGTGGAGAACCTCACCAATCTCCAGTACGCCTCCACACAGCTCTTCTACGCCTCCAACTGGAAGAGCCAGCCGTACCCGACGATGGCCCCGGCGGCAGCCTATTCCGCCGGCCCTCCCCGCTGGTGGTTCGTCACCCTCGCTTTCCTCTTCGGTCAGGAGGCCGGCCGATGATCCGGCTCGCTCCGCTCGCGCTCCTCGCCTCGCTCGCCTGCACCAACACCACCGGGGGGGCGCTCATCGTGCTCCCCTTCTCGGCGGGGGGCCTGGAGCGTGCAGATGGCGGCTCCCTGTCCTTCACCACCGCGTCGGGCTGGGCGGTCACGCTCGAGGAGGCGCGGGAGGCGATTGGGCCGTTCTACTTCAACGTCAGTCCGCCGCAGACGGGTGCTCTCCAGGGCGGTCTGGTGATCGTCCAGGTGACCGCCCAGACGGTGGTGGACGTCCTTGACCCCATGCTCCGCCCGGTGGTCGCCGGAGCGAACGGACAGACGGGCACCGCGGTCGCGGTGGAGATCGGTCTCCTTCCACCGGACGAGTCTCAGTCCGTACCGGATGTGGAGCTGCTCGGGACGGGCGTGGCCTATGTGCGTGGAACAGCGAGCCAGGCAGCGACCAGCGTTCCCTTCGCAGGCGTGGTCGCCATCGACCTTAGCCTGGCGACTCCGCAGAACCCGCCTGCGGCCTTGCAGCGAGTCAACGGCGCCTCGGTGAGCCTGACCTTCGAGCCCAGCGGTCAGGCGCTGACGCTTCGCATCGATCCGACCACCTGGTTCGACACCGCCGACTTCGCCCCTCTCCTTCAGGGGACGCCCGTGAACGGCTACTACGGCTGGGACGTCGGTTCGTCCTTCAACCAGGCCGTCCTCACCGGGCTCAGGCAGACCAGCGGGGTCTACGGCTTCGCGCTCGTGCCGAGGTAGGGCGCCGCCATCGGGGAACGCTTGCGGAGTCGCCGCTGCAGCGCCCGCACCAGCCAGGTGGCGAGCAGCCCCATGGCCACCCCGAGCAGGCTCCCCACCAGGACGTCCGAGGGCCAGTGGACGCCGGCCACCACCCGCGACGCGCCGACCACGGCGGCCAGGGCGACCAGGGCGGGGGCCGCCTCCGGCGCGGCGATGGCCACCGGAGTCACCGCGGCGAACCAGTTTGCCGCATGCAGGCTGGGAAGGGCGCCCGAGTTCGCCACCGGGACCACCTGGCGAACCGAGCCGGAGGGGAGGGCGTAGCACGGCCGGGTGCGCCCCATGCCGGGCTTGAGCACCCGGGCGCCCACCAGGTCCGTGCCCACCGTGGCCAGGACGGCGGAGAGCACCACCGGGACGGCGCGGCGGCGCAGCCGCCAGATGCAGAAGGCGAGGAGCAGCAGCGCGCAGGCCACCGCCGAGCGCGGCGAGTCGAAGAAGCGCACCACGCTGTCCGCCACCGGACCGAGGTCGCGGTTGCAGGCCTGGAACATGGAGACGTCCCAGTCCTGGGGCTCTCCTGGGCCAATCATCGCCGGCCTGCCCCGTGCGCCGTCCGCCCCCGGTCTGCCCGGCCCCTGGGTCGCTCGCGCTTCAGTGTGGAGGACTGTCGTCCTCGAGATGCGGGCTCAGCGCACATCTTGGTGGACCTTCGCACGGGATTGTCCCCGGAGCGGCAATTCTCGTCGCGGCGGCACGATTCCTGAAGCGATTCCGTGCCGCGTGAGTGACCGTTCCACATCTGACCCGCCGGTCCAGCCAGGGCTCGCCCTCGGGGCGCCCGCTGCCGCCGAGGCGGATCCAGCGTCGCTGGAGTTCCTCCGGGCCTGGGTCTCCGGGGAGACCGTCTCGGTCAGGCTCCGGGAGGACCTGTGGGTCGACCCGGCCGCCTGGGGCGTGGCGCTGGTGGACATCGCCATCGCTGCCGCCCGGGCACATGCCGCGCGCAAGGGGAAGCCGGTGGGGGTGGTGCTGGAGCGGATGCGCGAGGGGCTCGACGCCGAGTGGGCGATGGCCGCGAAACGGATTTCAAACGCTGCTCCAATGAATGGGAACGAGGACGGATGCCACACGCCAACGAATTGACCATTCCCCCCCGTGCGGCGGCTGACCCCGAAGCCCGGGAGGTGCTCCGCTTCTGGTCCGCCCGCGGGCGCCTGCACGTGACGGTGCGGGCCGATGCCTACCGGGACCCGGCCGCGTGGGGCATCGTCCTCGCCGACCTGGCCCGCCACGTGGCCAACGCCTATGCCCTGGAAGGGCACGCCCGCGCCGATGCGCTGGCCCGCTTCCGCGCCGGGTTCGATGCCGAGTGGGGCTTCTCCACCACCGATCCGTTCGCCGACGCGGCGCCGCGCCCCGGCCGCCGGCTGCGTGCCGTGGACGGCCTCCTGGACAACTGAGCCACGCTTTCCCCGGCCCGGGGGCTGCCTGGTAGCCTCCCCGGGCCCGTGCCCACCACCGCCGTCTCCGCCTTCCTCGCCGCGCTTCCGCCCGGCGCCGTGCCGCCCGAGCCGGACCGGGTCGGTCCGCTGCTCGCCGCGGTGCGCGAGCGCGCCGGAGCCGCCTACCCGGAGGTCGCTCTCGGCGCGGTGGCCTTCGCCCGGACGCTGGGGGCGCACTGCGGGGGGGCGGATCCACTGGCCGCGCTGCAGGCGCTCCACACCGACGACCTGTATCTGACCTCCGCGTGTCTCTCCGGCGAGGAGGCGGCCCTCGAGGCGCTGGAACGGCTCGTGCGAGGCACCGTCCCCGGCGCGGTGGCCCGCCTGCGCCTGGAAGCGTCGACCGTGCGGGAGGTGGAGCAGCTGGTGCGGCAACGGCTGCTCGTGGCGCCCGCCCACGGACCCCCGAAGCTCGCCGAGTACGGGGGCCGGGGGGCGCTCAAGCAGTGGCTCCGGGCGGTGGCGCTCCGGGTGGCCCTCAACCACCTCGATGCCCGGCGCCCCGAGGCATCCCTGGATGCCGACGGCGCACCGGCCGTGGCCGCCGCCGGGCCGGATCCGGAGCTCGCGCTCCTCAAGAAGCACGCGCGGGAGGAATTCAAGGCCGCGCTCCAGGAGACGCTCTCCGGCCTGCCTCCGCACGAGCGCAGTTTGCTCAGGCTGTATTTCCTGGAAGGGCTGACCGTGGAGCAGATTGGCCGGATGGAAGGCACGCACAAGTCGACCATCTCCCGCTGGCTGGCCCGCACCCGGGCCAGGGTGCTGGCCGAGGTCCAGCGCCGGCTGGGCGAGCGGCTCCGGCTCGAGCCCGGGGAATACGACAGCCTGCTCGGCCTGTTGCGGAGCCAGCTCTCCTTGAGCCTTCATCGCGTCCTGAACACGCGCTAGCGCCATGGCCTGTCCGGCCGAAACCGAGCTGCAGCACCTCGTCGAGGGGGCCCTTCCGCCGGAGGCCACCGAGCCGCTGCACCGGCACCTGGACGCCTGTTCGGCGTGCTGCGCGGTGGTGGGCGAGCTCGCCCGTCCGGCGGACGAACCGGATGCGCTGCTCGAGCGCGGAACCTCGGTGGACCGCTTCCTTTTGCTGGAGCCCATCGGCACCGGCGCCATGGGGGTGGTGTACGCCGCCTTCGACCCGCGGCTCGACCGGCGGGTGGCCCTCAAGCTGGTGCGCCCGGACGTGAGCCGGCACTCCGGGGCGGCGGCCCGGGACCGGCTGCTCGCCGAGGCGCGGGCCCTGGCCCGGCTCAGCCATCCCAACGTGGTGACCGTGTACGAGGCGGGCCCGTGGAAGAGCCAGCTCTTCCTGGCCATGGAGTACGTCGAGGGCCAGACGCTCACCGCCTGGCTCCGCGCCCGCCCCCGTCCATGGCGAGAGGTGCTGGCGGCGTTCCTCCATGCCGGCGAGGGGCTGTGGGCTGCCCACCGGGCCGGCCTGGTGCACCGGGACTTCAAGCCGGACAACGTGCTCCTCGGCGCGGACGGGCGGACGCTGGTCACCGACTTCGGGCTGGTCCGGCTCGCCGGCGGGAGCGAGGACGACGGCGGCGAGACGGAGGGGACGCCGGCCTACATGGCCCCCGAGCAGTGGGCGCACCACGCCGTCGATGCCCGGGCGGACCAGTTCGCCTTCTGCGTCGCGCTCTGGGAGGCGCTCGATGGGGCGCGCCCCTTCGCCGGGACCGACGAGGCGAGCCTGGCTCGGGCGGTGTCCCGGGGAGAGGTCCAGCCGGCGCGGTCCCGCGTTCCGCAGTTTCTCCGCCGCGCGCTCCTCAGGGGGCTGGCCGCGCACCCGGAGGACCGCTGGCCGGACATGGGTGCCCTCCTCGAGGCGCTGCACCGGACGCCTCCCCGGGCGGCCTGGCTCGGCGCCGGAGCCGTCACCGCCCTGCTCCTCGTGGCGCTGGGGACCTGGGTGGGCCGCTCCATCCTCGGTGCGGAGCGGCCCTGTCAGGGAGGCCCGGGGCTGCTGGCCGCGACCTGGGATGAGGCTCGCCGCGAGTCGGTCCGGAGCGCGCTGGCCTCGGCGGGGACGCCCTACGCCACCGCGGCGGCCGACGGCGCGGTGCGGGCGCTGGACGGCTATGCCGCCGGCTGGGTGGCACAGTACGCCGAGGCCTGCGAGGCGACGCGCGTCCGGCGCGAGCAGTCCGAGGCGGCGCTCGACCTGCGCAGCGGATGCCTCCAGCGGAGGCTGCGCGACATGGGCGCGCTGGTGGAGCTCTTCGAGCGGGCTCCGGGGATGGTCTCCGAGCGGGCGGTGCAGGCGGCCTATGCCCTTCCGCCGCTGCGCGAGTGCGCCGAGCTGGACAGCCTCACCGCCCGCGCCCGCCTCCCCGAAGAGCCCGAGGCGCGGGCCCGGGTGGAGGCGGTGCAGGGCGAGCTGAGCGCGGTGCGGGCGCTGGTCTCGGCCGGTGACTGGGGTCCTTCGACGCGGGCCCGGGCCGAGGCGGTGGCCGGGCGGGCGCGCTCGGCCGGGCATCTCCCCACCCTGGCCGAGGCCAGCCACCAGCTGGGCGTCTTCCTGGCCAAGGCCCAGGAGGCGCGGGCCGCCGAGGCCGCGCTCTCCGAGGCGGCCTGGTCGGCGCAGGCCGGCCACGACGACCGGCTCGCCACCCGCGCGCGCATCGACGTGGTGGCGGTGATGGCCGAGCAGGAGCTGAGGGACAGCGCCACCGACCGTCCGGTGCGTGAGGCGCAGGCGGCGCTGGCCCGGCTGGGGAGCGACGCCGAGCTCGAGGCGCGGCTGGAGATGGCCACCGGCGCGCTGCTCGTCGCCCAGGAACGCTACCAGCAGGCCATCCCGCACCTCCGCCACGCCCAGGCCCTCTCCGAGGTCGTCTGGCGCGACGACGACCCGACGCGGGCGGAGGTGCTCGACGTGCTGGGGAACGCGCTCCGGGGGACGGGGAACTACTCCGCTGCCCGGGCCCAGCACGAGGCGGCGCTCGCCCTCCGCGAGCGGGCGCTCGGGCCGGACCATCCCGACGTGGCCGTCTCGCTGAACAACCTGGGGAACGTCCTCTTCTCCGAGGAGGACATCGCCCACGCCTGGCCCCTGCACCGGCGGGCCATGGACATCCGGCTGCGGGCGCTCGGCGCGCAGACGCTGCCCACCGCGCAGGCCCGCTACAACCTGGGAATCGACCTCATGCTCCTCGGCCGGCGCACCGAGGGGAGGCAAGAGGTGCTCGAGGCGCTCCGCGTCCAGGAGGCCATCCTCGGCCGGGAGAGCCCGCGGCTGGCGAACGGGCTGGCCGCGCTCGGCCACGTGGACATCGAGCTGGGTGAGCCGGCCCGTGCCGTGGACGAGCTGGAGCGTGCCCTGGCGCTGCTCCCCGGCAGGAACGACGAGCTGGTGGCCACGGCGCGCTTCAACCTGGCCTGGGCGCTCGGCGAGCTGAAGCGGGAGCGCGCCCGGGCGCAGGCGCTGGCGCGCGAGGCACGCCGCTACTTCGCCGGGCGGCAGGCCGCCGGCGCGGCCCAGCTGCGGACCATCGACACCTGGCTCGGCCGCCACCGCGACTGACCGCTGACGGCGCGGCAGGGACGAGACGCGGACTGGGACGGGCTCGGACGCGAGGCCGACCGGCGAGCGTGCGCGGACGGTCGACGACCATCGGGGCACGCGCGTGCCGAAGCGCACATCCGAGAAGGGACGCACGAGCCCGGACCGACGTGAGCATCCTCGTTCCAACTGAAGCTTCGTCCTCGTTGGCCAGTTCGACGCCGGCGGGGGTGAGCTCGCTCGAATCGCCGGGGTCCGTCCCCAGACGATGCAACGAACCCTCGCCTGTCTCGAACGCAAGCATCTCATCGAGCGGCCCGGCCCGGTCGGTCCAGGCTACGCACGCCGGGCCTCGGTCACGCGCCGTGGAAAGGAGATCGTCGAGCGGTGCCGCGCCGCGCTCCTCGGGCTGGAGCACGTGATGCTCGCCCGCTTCACGCCCGACCTCGCCGACACCCTGGACCAGTGCCTCGAGGAGTGCTCCCTCCAGCTGCAGAAGCTTCCTCGCCCTCGCGCCCCCCCATCCAGAGCAGCCCGTGGTCGGACCAGCTCGCGTGCTATGTCCCAGCACCAGGAGAGCTGCGAGATCTGCAGGCTCCTGCGGCGAGGCTGAGGTGTCGATCAACTGCGAGGAGGCACGCCCGCCACCCGCTCGCAGGTGGCTCCCACCCGCGCGAGCAGCTCCCAGGCCCAGCCCTCCGCCTCGTCGACCAGGTCCCCGAGCGCGGTGCTGCTCCAGAGGAGGGTGAGGGTGGAGGTGGTCTGGGCGTCGGTCTTGGTGCGCTGGGCGTCCTTCACCGCGTTGGCGCAGGGCCCCTCCCTGTCCTCGAGGCAGACGAGGCCCTCCACGTCGATCTCCTGCCCGGAGGCATTGAACACGAACCGGCTCCCGGGGGGCGCGACCCGGACGGTGAGTGGAGGCTCGAGCCGGTCGACGTCCACCACGCTCACCGGGATTCCGGAGTGGAGGGACACCGCGTTCCCCACGTCCACCGCCGGGTTGATCGACCGGAGCTGGCCCTCCGCCGCGGCCTTCTCGAGGTATTCCGGCGCCGGCTTGCTCCGGCCGGTGGGCTTGAAGCCGCCGCGGCGGAGGAGGTCCCGGATGGCGGCGCGGACCGCCGGGGTGGGGGCGAAGGGTGCGTCCGCTCCCGGGGCGAGGAGACCGGCGTACACGTCTCCGGGAAGCGTTCCCAGAGGGCCCGGGAACTGGGTGAGGAAGGCCCGGAGGGCGAGCAGCGGGTGCGGGTGGACGGTGAGCGAGCCCACGGGGTGGTGCGGAGCCTAGCAGCGCTGGCCGGTTTTCTGACGGACCCCGGGCCGCGTGCTACCTCGTTTCGCACCGTGGCCCGCTCTCTGACCGCCGAGCTGCTCACCGGGGCGGCGCTCTACCGCGCGGTGGTCCTCGAGCGGCTGGCCGACGCCCGGGCCTCGGTGTGGATCGCCACCGCCAACGTCAAGGCGATGTTCGTCGAGCAGGAGGGCCGCTTCGATTCCGTGCTCGCCCTCTTCCGGACGCTGGCTGCCCGGGGCGTGCAGCTCCGCCTCCTCCACGCCGAGCTTCCCTCGCGCCCCTTCCGGAGGGCGTTCGACCGGATGCCTACCCTGGTCCGGGGCGGCCTGGAGCTCAAGACCTGTCCGCGGGTGCACTTCAAGTGCGTCGTCGTGGACGGAAGCTGGGCCTACCTGGGGTCCGCCAACCTCACCGGCGCCGGCCTCGGTGCCAAGCACGCCGATGCGCGCAACTTCGAGCTCGGGCTGGTCACCGAGGACTTCGACGTCGTGGACCGGGTGAAGGCCCTCTTCCAGGCGGTGTGGTCCGGCGCCGAGTGCGGGACCTGCCGCCGGCGCTCGGTGTGTCCGGATCCCATCGGTCCGCCGGCCCCCCGGCCGCGGCGGCCGCGACGGTCCGACGCTCCCCGGCTCGGGCGCGCACGGCGGCTGATCCGGGCGTCGCGCTCCTGACGGAGAGCGGTTGACACGGCTCGACCCCGCGGTCGACTCTCGCGCTGACCGGAGGCACGATGAATCGACGCGAATTCGTCTTGGCGGGTATCTCCACCGCGGCGGTGGGGGCGGCCCTGACTGCGCGGGCCGCGGAACAGGCCGCGCCGGCGAAGGCCGCCGCCGGCCCGGGGTCGTCCAGCACTCTCATCGACGCAGCCTTCGCCTGCATCAAGGTCGGCCAGGCGTGCGAGCAGCACTGCCTCACCCTCCTCGGGAAGGGTGATACCAGCCTCGCCGAGTGCGCCTCCAGCGTCGGCGAGATGCTCGTCCTCTGTG
>Ga0335084_10008892_pt1 | contig 10022 bp, 7 predicted proteins | sample Lox_Sample_44_FD_206721 | JGI IMG/M metagenome (GOLD analysis project Ga0335084, IMG submission 206721) | Soil microbial communities from Loxahatchee National Wildlife Refuge, Florida, United States - Lox_Sample_4.4 | ecosystem: Environmental > Terrestrial > Soil > Wetlands | place: USA: Florida... | reverse complement strand
GGACGGGCAGGAGATGACGATCGGCGGCGTGCGCCTGCAGTTCTTCATGCGCGGAAGCGCTGGCGATGACGGTACGCTGCTCGTCTGGCTGCCGGACAAGAAGCTCGCGCTCGCCAGCGTGCTGCTGCCGATGATGCCGAGCTTCTACACCCCGGACGGCGCGGGATTCCGCGATCCGCGGCGCTGGGCGGAAAGCGTCGCCGCGATCCGCGACCTTGCGCCCGACTATCTGATCAACCAATACGGCATTCCGCTGACGGGCAAGGAAAAGATCCGCCGCGCGCTCAACGACTACATCGACTTCTGCAACCTCGTGATGGACCAGACGCTGCGGGGGATTCTTCACGGCAAAGGGCCGGAGGATCTGCGCGATTTCGTGCAGCTCCCGCCGCAGCTGCTCCAGAGCCCGTGGCTGTTCGAATCCTATGGCTTGCTGCAATGGAGTGCACCGTACATCATGAATCGCGCGCTCGGCTGGTGGGACGGCGACGCTGCTTCTTTGATCAGACCCGCGCCGAGTGAGATCGCCGAGAAGCTCGTGTCCGCCCTGGGCGGTCGGGCGAAAGTGCTCGCTCTTGCCCGCAAGGCCGGTGACGAAAAGCAATATGCCTGGGCGCTCGAGCTTGCGAACTACGTCTACCGTGTCGACCCGCACGACGCCGCTGCGCGCAAGCTCAAGGCGGAGCTCCTCCGTCGCAGCGCACAGGCCTCCACTTCGATGCTCGCGCGCTCGATCATGCTTTCGCAGGCGCTGGCCCTGGAAGAAAAGATCAGGCTGCCCAGATTGGTCGCCCCGGAGGCGTCGGAGATCGCCGCCGATCCCGCGAAGTTCGTCCGTATGTATCGCGTCCGCATTGACCCGATGAAAGCGAAGAACGTCGACAGCGTCGTGCAGTTCAGCTTCACCGACGGCAAGAAACAATCCGTCGCGATGCACATACGCCACGGTGTTGTCGAATACATCGAGAACCCGGGGGGCTACTACCGGCGGGCGGACTTGATCCTCGAACTCAGCGGCGACGCCTGGGCGAAGCTCTACCGCAACGAAGCGACTTTGAGCGATCTCGTCAAAGCGGGCCGCGTCAAAGTCACGGGAGATTCGGGGAAGGCCGACGCCCAGCTTGCGTTGTTCGACAGCTTCGACCCCGAGAAGAACCAGCTCGTCCCACCGGCTCGTTGACGGCGGACCTTATTCGGCTTCCTGAACGCGCACCTGGAAACGGGCCACCTCATAGCCTGTGCCGTGCTCGCGCAGCTCTTTGGGAAGCAGCTGATATCTGCGCCCGAATGCACGCATCACAACAGGCTCGCCGGACGAGAAGGTCCCGGGCGTCAGCATGAGCGTTAGCTCCCGGACCTGGGCGCTGCCTTCGCGGCTGCTGAGCAGCAGCAGCGCATCCAGCGGCGGGCCGGACGTCTCGGGCGACTTTTTCAAGTTCACCTTCACCACACCCCGCGACAAGGACTCGATACCGACGTAGACCTTGTCCGCGGAGCGCCGGATCAGGCGGCGCACCAGGCCGATGCCCCAGCTCGCGCCTTCCTCCTCCTTGATCCCCAGCATGGTGCCGATCTCCAACCACTCGCTGTTGGTTTCGGTGATGACCGCACCGTAGCCGCCCTGGCTCTCGTTTTCCACGCTCCACGTCTCAACGTTCGAGTCGAAGTCCAGTTCCTGCGACTCGCCGGAGACCATGTTCAAAACCGAGTCGAAATCGTGCACGACGCTGATGCGCGTCAGCGCAGACGTGCGCTCGCTGGCGCGCGTGGGCGGCGTAGGATCCCAGTAGCGCATCAGGTGATCCAGGACGTCGAGTATCGCTGCTGCTTTGTGCGTTCCGCCGGGATTGAGTTCGGCAGGTACCATGCCGCGCTCGTTGATCGCGTCGATCAGACGATCCACCATGCCGGAGGCCTTGTCGGGACCGAAATAGCGGATCGCGGTATTTGGCGGCACGCGATCGACCAGCCGCGCAGGCGTTCCCGCGCCCGCGAGGTCGATGAAATAGTGAACTCCGCGCCGGGGCCTGCGCGTGATCGCGAAGAATTCGGCGTGGCGCTCGACCAGCGAATCGACCAGGTGCACCATCTCTGGCCGCAATGTGTCGGTGGCCGAAACGCTCAGCATCAGCGCCTGTAGATACTCGAGCTGCGCGCTGGTGAAGTCCGTTGCGCCGGGATAGAGCTTCAGGTTTTCGGTCGCGAGACCGGCTTCTTCGGCGAATCCATACAGGGTGCCGGCGAGTTTCCACAGAACGCTGTCCACCGGCCCCTGCCGCAGGAGGCTCCATTTCAGCTCGAGTCGCAATGCCCGGATCGCGCGTGCAACGATCGTCGGCAAGTGCGGTTTCAACGCCTCCGATCCGCCTATCCCTACGCCTCTTCGATACTGGTCAAGCAGGTGTTGATAGGTTGCGCCCAGCTCGCGCGAGAACTGAAAGGACACCTGCCAGGTGCGCTGAGCCTGGTATCTCTGGTAGCGGCTGCCGAGCGTCACGAAATCCGACGTGAGCTGGCGCTGCGGCGCTTTCGCCGTCACGTCGAGCAGATCGACTACCTCGAAGGCGCGCTCCGGGACTACTCCATAAGCATCGCGCAGGGCTTTCAGCCAGAAGCTGATCTCCTCCAGCATGCGAGCCGGGTCATCCCGCGGGAGGCGCTTGAGAAACTCCTCGGCGTGCTGACGGTCGACCATGGGATGGTCGCTGCGCTTGGACTTGTTCCAGTACACGTTGGCGGGAGAGCGGGTGTGTCGAGCGGCCGATGATGGTTTGCGAGTTTACTTCGATTTCCCGCGGGACAAAACCACGTTTCCGTGCCGGATCCTCGACACTTGGCGGGGGCGCCGGCCCGACAATGTTATAGCTCTGTCGCTCCAGGCTTACGCGCCGCCGTACGCCGTGATGGCTGGCGCGGACGCGCCCCTTGTTCGTCTTTGATTCACACTTCCTGAGCATAATTGTGTCGTCGCCAGGACACTCGGCGGCTGTAGGAGGTGACTGGATACGGGGGACATATATGGCTTTCTGGGTTGCGGCGGCGGGATTTCTGGCTGTGCTAGCGGCGGCCGTGGTGCTCTACCGGCGCGGCCGCGACCGCATCTACGCAGAGCTCGCTGCAGGATTTTCGGGCAGTGCTCATTCGACACCCTTCGAAGCGCACGTGAATCATGCCGATGCGCGGTCCCTGGCCACGATCTTTTTGTCGGAGCGGCTGGTGCGCGTGCCCGAGTTCCTGGACCCGGCCACGCTCGCCCGTCTGCGTGATGAAGCGCTGTCCGGTTTCGCTCGGATGGAGTCCAGCTTCATACCGCTGCACAAGAAAGGCAATACGTTGTCATACGAGCAGATCTTGCGCAGCGCACCGCATCTCGGCGGCTTCTATCACAGCCGCGCGATGCAAGGATGGGTTTCGATCGTCACCGGTATGCGCGTTGGCCCGACTCCCGTGCGGGATCAGAGCTCGCTGTCGTTGCTCTGCTACAAGGACGCGGGAGATCACATCGGCTGGCACTTCGATCACAATTTCTATCGCGGCAGGCATTTCACCGTATTGTTGGCGCTGGTGAACCGTTCGGCCGACGCGGGCCCCTCCAGCTGCCGTCTTGAGCGGCAGCTCGACGATGAAACCGTGCAGCAGATCGACACGAGCGAGAACACGCTGGTGCTGTTCGAAGGCAGCCGCGTGCGTCACCGCGCGACGCCGGCCGCGCCCGGCGATCTGCGCATCATGCTGAGCATGACCTACTGCGAAGATCCCCGGATCAGCCCTGCTAACGAGCTTGCCCGTCGGCTGAAGGACACCGCCTACTACGGAATTCGGGCCCTGTGGGACTGAGGTGACGGGCGGGGCTCTGCTGGACAGCCGCGGCGGGCAGGCGTAGGTTGTTGTCGACAAAAGCGCCTTGGGGTGGGCGGGCCTACGCCGAATATCCGAAACCCTGGCCGACACGAGACGAGAAAAATGAACCAACGCGCCTCTGGGAGCGAGGAGGCTCAGCTGCGCATCCAGAGCGTGTCTAAGCGCTTCGGCGGCGTGCGCGCCGTAAACGGGCTCAGCCTGGACGTTCTGCGCGGCGACATCCTATCGATCATCGGTCCGAACGGGGCCGGCAAGACGTCGCTGCTGAACATGATCAGCGGCTTCTACCATCCCGACACCGGCAGCATTGTGCTCGAGGGCCACGACCTTACGCACCTCGCCCCCAGCCGCATCGCGGTGCTGGGCGTCGCGCGCACGTTCCAAAACATCGCGCTGTTCAAGGGCATGAGCGTGCTCGACAACCTCATGCTCGGCCGGCACGTGCACACGCACGCAGGCCTGTTCGCCTCGCTCGTCTATTGGGGTCCGGCCCAGACCGAGGAGATCGAGCAGCGCAAGAGAGTGGAGGAGATCATCGAGTTTCTCAAGATTCAGGATCTGCGGCGGCGGTTGACGGGCTCGCTGCCGTACGGCCTTCAGAAGCGCGTGGAGCTCGGCCGCGCGCTGGCGCTGGATCCCCGCGTGCTGCTGCTCGACGAGCCCATGGGCGGCATGAACCAGGAGGAGAAAGAGGACATGGCCCGCTTCATCCTCGACGTGAAGGAGGAGTGGGGTGCCACCGTCATTCTGATCGAGCACGACATGAGCGTGGTGATGGACATCTCCGACCGCGTGGCCGTGCTCGACATGGGCCAGAAGATCGCCGAGGGCACGCCCGACGAGGTCCAGCTCGACTCGCGGGTGATCCAGGCCTACCTGGGCGAGAGGAAGATCGCGCCGGCGGGAGATGCGCGTGTCTGACGCGGTGACGCTCCCGCGCCTGCTGCAGCGAAACGCACGCGAGTTCGGTGCGCGCCCTGCCATGCGCCAGAAGGACCGCGGCATCTGGCAGTCGCGGACGTGGCAAGAGTTTCACGACGAGGTGCGCGACTTCGCGCTGGGGCTGGCCGCGCTCGGCTTCCGGCGCGCGGAAAAGCTCTCGGTGATCGGGGATAACCGCGTGCGCCTGTACTGCGCTCAGATCGCGGCGACCTGCCTGGGCGGCACCTCAGTGCCCGTCTATCAGGACGTCATCGCGCGTGAGCTGGTCTTTGTCCTCAACCACGCCGAGACATCCGTGATCGTGGCGGAGGACCAGGAGCAGGTGGACAAGGTGCTGGCGCTCAAGGATGAGCTGCCTGCGCTGCGCTTAGTGGTCTACGACGATCCGCGCGGCATCGGGCGTTACCGGTTCGACTGGCTCAAATCGTACGAGGAGCTGATCCGGCTCGGCCGCGAGTTCGGCGGCGAGCACCCCGGCTACTTCGAGACGGAAGTGGCGAAGGGCGCGGCAGACGAGGTCGCCCTCATCTGCTACACCTCGGGCACGACCGGCAACCCCAAAGGCGCCATGCTGACGCATGCCAACGTTGCGACCACCGCGGCGCTCTTCAGCGCAGTCGAGGACGTGCGCCGCGACGAGGAGTGGCTCGCCTATCTGCCGATGGCTTGGGCGGGCGACGCCGTCTACACCCTGGTGCTGGGGCTGCTCAAGGGCTTCACTGTCAATTGCCCGGAGAGCCCGCAGACGGTGCAGCGCGATCTGCGTGAGGTAGGTCCCACCGCCTTCCTGGCTCCGCCTCGCATCTGGGAGAGCATGCTCACCGGGCTCCAAGTGCGCGCGGCCGACGCAACGCCGCTCAAGCGCTGGGTGTTCCAGCGCTGCCTGGCCGCGGCGGAAGAGGCGGAGATTCTGCGCGGCGAACGCAAGCCGGTGCCAGCGCGCCTGCGGCTCACCTGCGCACTCGGCGAGGCACTCGTGTATCGGCCGGTGCGCGATCAGCTCGGACTGGGGCGCACGCGCTGGTGCTACTCGGGCGGGGGGCCGCTCGGGGCCGACACGTTTCGCTTTTTCCGCTCACTGGGCGTCAACCTGAAACAGATCTACGGATCCACCGAGCTGTCGGGCCTCGCGTCGCTGCAATCGGACAGCGAGGCAGACCCGAACAGCTCCGGCCGGCCTTGTCCGGGCATCGAGGTCAAGATCGGCGATCGCGGCGAGGTGCTGGTGCGCAGCCGCGGCGTGTTCAGAGGCTACTTCAAGAACGACGAGGCGACCGGCCAGGCGATCGACGCGGAGGGCTGGTTTCACACCGGGGATGCGGGCTTCCTCGATGCCCGCGGGCACCTGGTGATCGTGGAACGCGCCAAGGATGTCGGTGCGCTCGCGAGCGGAACGCCGTTTGCCCCGCAGTTCATCGAGAACAAGCTCAAATTCAGCCCGTATATCCGCGAGGCTGTTGCGTTCGGTCACGAGCGCCCGTTCGTCGCGGCAATGATCGCCGTGGACGCGGGCACGATCGGGACCTGGGCTGAGCGGCGCGGTGTGGCCTACACCAGCTACGCGGACCTGTCGCAGCGGTCGGAGGTGCGCGAGCTGATCCGGGACGAGGTGGCGAAGTGCAACGCGACTCTTCCCCGCGACCTCAAGGTGCGGCGCTTCCTGTTGCTCGCCAAGGAGCTGGACGCGGACGACGCCGAGATGACGCGCACGCGCAAGGTCCGCCGTTATTACGTGTCGGAAAAATACGCCAGTGTCATCGAGGCGTTCTACACGAGCCAGGACGAAGCCGAGCTGGCTGCGAGCGTGACGTACGAAGACGGACGGCAGGCTACGGTCCGGTCGCGGGTCAGGGTGGTGGACGTTGGGGAGCCCGAGCGTGTTTGACTGGCAGTTTCTTCTGCTGCTGGTATCGAACGGGATCCTGCTCGGGCTGATGTACTCGCTCATCGCACTGGGCTTCGTGCTGGTGTACAAGGCCACCGACGCCATCAACTTCGCGCAGGGCGAGTTCGTGATGATCGCGGGCTTCGTGGTAGCGGTGGCGATGGCCGCCTACGGTGCGCCCTGGTGGCTGGCGGCGGCCGTGGGCTTAAGCGGCATGATCGGCTTCGGGTTCGGGTTGGAGCGCGTGGTGCTGCGCCCGCTGATCGGGCGTCCGACGGTCGCCGTGATCATGGCCACTATTGGTCTGGCCGCGATCCTGCGCGGCTTCGGACCCCTGGTATGGGGTGCGGAGACCCGGCCTCTGCCACTGCCCATCAGCGACGAGCCGATAACGTTCGGACCTCTGCTCATTCCTCCCATCCAGCTTCTCGGTGCGGCGGTGAGCCTGCTGTTCCTGGCCGGCTTCAGCTGGTTCTTCTTCAAGAGCCGGAAAGGCATCGCGATGCGGGCGGTGGCCGACGACCAGCAGGTGGCCATGGCGATGGGGATCAACGTGCAGCGCTACTTCGCGCTGGCCTGGGGCATGGCCGGCGTCGTCTCCGCGCTAGGCGGCATCGTATGGGGCAACCTGCTCGGCGTCGACGTTCACCTGTCTTTGGTCGGGCTCAAGGTGTTTCCGGTGGTGATTCTGGGCGGGCTCGATTCCATCCCGGGCGCCGTGATCGGCGGGCTGATCGTCGGCGTGGTGGAGAACGTGGCGGCCGGTTATCTCGATCCCCTGGTGGGGGGTGGCACGAAGGACTTTGCGCCGTACGTGCTGATGATCGCCACCCTGATGTTCCGGCCCTACGGCATCTTCGGAAAACGGATCATCGAGAGGGTGTGATACACCCCCACCCCACACCCTGCCCCGCCACCGGGGGAGGGCGAGGGAGGGGGCGGAGAATGCAATGATCCACCGCGAGTGCGGCGTGCTCAAGACCACGTACCGTGCCGACATGGCCCTGTACCCGCTGCCCGTCGCGCGCAAGGCCGTGGCGGCGATTGCCATCGTGTTCGCGCTCATCGTGCCGCTGGCGCTGGACCAGTACTACCTGTCCATCCTCAACCTCATCTTCATCGCCATCGTCGGAGCGATCGGACTCAACATCCTGGTCGGGTACACTGGTCAGATCTCGGTCGGTCACGGGGCCTTCATGTCGGTGGGAGCATATACGGCGGCGAATTTCGCCGTGCGGCTGGGCTTTCCCTTCTGGCTGTCGCTTCCGCTGGGCGGCCTGATGGCGGCGCTGGTGGGCGCCATCGTCGGGATCCCGTCGCTGCGCATCAAAGGCCTCTACCTCGCCATCGCCACGCTCGCCGCGCAGTTCATCATCGAGTGGGTGATCAATCATTTCACCTGGATCAGCGGCGGCGTGCAGGCCTCGATCGAGGTCCCGCGCCCCGCGCTGTTCGGACATGCGATCGCGAGCCAGCGCGAGATGTATTTCTTCCTCCTCGTGTTCGTCGTCGTTGCCATCGTGGCCGCGCTCAATCTGATGCGCAGCCGCATCGGCCGCGCCTTCATCGCGATCCGCGATCAGGACATCGCGGCGCAGATCATCGGCATCGATATCTTCCGCTACAAGCTGCTGGCGTTCGCCATTTCGTCGTTCTACGCCGGCGTGACCGGCGTGCTCTACACCTACTATCTTGGCATTGCCAACTACGAGCAGTTCCAGATCGGCGTGTCCATCGACTACCTGGCGATGATTATCATCGGCGGGCTGGGCTCGGTCCTCGGTTCCATTCTCGGAGCTATCTTCGTCACCCTGCTTCCGATCGCCATCCGCTGGACCATGGAATCGTTCGGCGGGCTGCTGTTCTCTGAGGCAGCCGTGCACAACCTCATCCCGAACCTGCGACTGATCCTGTTCGGTCTGCTGATCATTTTCTTTCTGGTGGTCGAGCCGGAGGGCTTGAACCGCCTTTGGCGCAACATCCGGAACTACTTTCGAGTCTGGCCGTTTGCATATTGAGTGCGCAACAAGAGGAGGACATCCATGAACAAGGCTCTGGCAATCACGACGCGCCTCGCCCTCTGTATCAGCGTAATGCTCGGTGCATCGCTACCCGCATGGGCGGAGAAGGAGGTTGTGATCGGATTTCTCTGCGACCGCACGGGGGCGACGCAGACGGTCGGCGTAAATCTGTGCCCCGGATATCACGACTACATTGCCCTGGTGAACAGCAAGGGCGGGGTCGAGGGCTACAAGATCCGCGCGATGGAAATCGACCACGAGTACAAAGTCCCGCAAGCGATGGAAGCTTACGAACGCCAGAAGAAGGAGGGCGCGGTGCTGATTTCCCTGTACGGCACGCCGCAGACGCAGGCACTGAATCAGAAGCTGACCGAGGACCGCATTCCGGGAACATCGCCCGGATTTGGTATCTCCGCATCCGCCGACGGCACCCGCTACCCCTTTCTCTTCCCCATCGCCGCTACTTATTGGTCGCAAGGGGCAGCGGCGGTCAAGTTCGCGAAAGACCAGCTCGGCGGAAGTCTGAAGGGCAAGAAGATCGCTTATCTCTTTTACGACAATCCGGCGGGCCGCGAACCCATTCCGGTGCTGGAGGAACTGTCGCGCGACGAGGGCTTCGAGCTGCGCACCTTCGGCGTCCCGCCGCCGGGTGTGGAGATGGGCGCACAGGTGCTCGACATCGCGCAGCGCTACCGGGCCGATTTCGTCATCACGCATTTATTTGGTCGCTCGCCGTCTGTCTCGATCAAGGAGCTGAAGCGCGTCGGCTATCCGTTGCGCAAAGTTGTCGGCTTCGTGTGGGCTTCCGCCGAAGCGGACATCGAGGCTGCTGGCGGCTTCGGCGTCGCCGACGGTTACTACACGATGCAGTTTGCGGGGGTGGGATCGGATTATCCGGTCCTCGACGAGATCCGCGAGATGTACAGGAAGCAGGGCAAGGAGCCGCCGAAGGAGATGGCTTCCACCGTCTACTACAATCGGGGCGTTCTCATCGCCGCAGTGCATGTCGAAGCGATCCGCAACGCGCTGAAGGCGAAGGGGGGCCAGAAGATCACCGGCGCCGACGTCAAGGCGGGAATGGAGAAGATCAAGGGCTTTACGCTCGGCGGATTGGTTCCGCCGCTGGAGATCACGGGGAGCGACCACGAAGGCGGCGGCTGGGTGCAGATCTTTCAGGTGAAGGGCGGCAAGCTGGTGAAGGTGACCGACTGGTTCAAGGCCTATCCCGAAGTCGTGGCGATGCAGATCAAGGAGGCGGCGAAATAAATGGGTAAAGGAGGTGGAGAAAGAAAAAAGGATTTTTCCCCCTCCTG
>Ga0335084_10008891_pt1 | contig 10022 bp, 10 predicted proteins | sample Lox_Sample_44_FD_206721 | JGI IMG/M metagenome (GOLD analysis project Ga0335084, IMG submission 206721) | Soil microbial communities from Loxahatchee National Wildlife Refuge, Florida, United States - Lox_Sample_4.4 | ecosystem: Environmental > Terrestrial > Soil > Wetlands | place: USA... | reverse complement strand
TTGACCATCAGCGCCCGCCCGATCGCGAGCATCTGCTGCTCGCCGCCGGAGAGCTGGTTCCCGTAGTTCGCGCGCCGCTCGGCGAGCCGCGGAAAGATCCCGTAGACGCGCGCGAGGTTCCACGGTCCCGGACGCGCGACGGCGCTCAGGTGCTCCTCGACGGTCAGCGACGGGAACATGAAGCGCTCCTGCGGCACCCAGCCGATGCCCGCGCGTGCGCGCCGGTGCGGCGCGAGCGCCGCGAGATCGGCGCCGCGCCAGCGCAGGCTGCCGCGGCGCACGCGCGTGAAGCCCATCAGCGTCACGAGCAGTGTCGTCTTGCCCATCCCGTTGCGGCCGAGCAGCGCCAGGCTGTCGCCCTCGTCGAGCGCGAAGCCGATGTCATCGAGCACGGTCGCGTCGCCGTAGCCCGCGGTCAGGCCTTCGACTGCGACGAGCTCAGCCATGCTGCGCCTCGCCGAGGTAGACCTCGCGCACGCGCGGGTCGGCGGCAATCTGCGCGGGCGCCCCCTCCGTGAGCACGCGCCCGCCCACCAGCACGGTGATGCGCTGGGCGAAGCGGAAGACCAGCTCCATGTCGTGCTCGATGAAGAGGATCGTGACGTCCTTCGGCAGACCCGCGATCGCAGCGAAGAGCTCGGCGCTCTCGCCCGCGGGAATCCCCGCGGCGGGCTCGTCGAGCAGCAGGATGCGCGGGCGCGTCGCGAGCGCGAGCGCGATCTCGGTCAGACGCTGCCGGCCGTAGGCGAGGTTGCGGGTGAGCGTGTTCGCATCGCCTTCCAGGCGCAGCAGCTCGAGCAGCGCGAGCGCCTCGTCGATCTCGCGGCGTTGCGCCGCGACCGTCCGATGCCACACCCCGGCGCGTCCGTCGCGCTCACAGATCGCGAGCACGACCGACTCGAGCACCGTGAGCCCCCCGAACAGCGTGTTGATCTGGAACGTTCGCGCGAGGCCGCGCTTGACCCGCTCGTGCTGCGCGAGGCGCGTGATCCGCTCATCGCCCAGGAAGACGTCGCCGGCCGTGGGCGGGAACACCCCGGTGAGCAGGTTGATCAGCGTCGTCTTGCCGGCGCCGTTCGGGCCGATCAGCGCGTGTCGCGCCCCCGCCGGTATCGCGAGGTCGACGTCGGAGTTGGCCTTGAAGGCGCCGAAGTGCTTGGACAGCCCCGTCGTCCGCAGCACGGGCTGCGCCCCCGCCTGCACGCCGGGATGCGCGCCGGGATGCGCGGGCGCGGGCGTCGTCATCGCGCCCTGCCCTCGCGCCGGTCGCGCAGCGCCGCGAGCGCGCCGAGTATGCCGCCGCGCGCGAAGAGGACGATCAGCACGAGCAGCAGCCCGAGCCAGAACTGCCAGTACACCGGGTTGATGCCCGACAGGTAGTGGTGCGCGGTCATGAACACCGCCGCGCCGACGAGCCCGCCGTAGAGGCGGCCGGTGCCGCCCAGCACCAGCATGATCATCAGGTCTGCCGAACGCGGGAAGCCGAGCGTGTCGAGGCCGACGAACTGCGTCGTCTGGGCGAGCAGCGCGCCGGCGACCCCGGCGATCGCCGCGCTCGCGGTGTAGATCGCGACGAGGCGCCGCGACACCGGCGCGCCGAGGGCCGGCATGCGCCGCACGTTTTCGCGGACGCCGCGCAGCGACAGGCCGAACGGCGAGTGGACGAGCCGCCGGACGAGCACGAACAGCACGAACACGACCGCGAGGCTGTACAGGTACGCGGTGCTGCCGGCGAGGTCGAAGGCGTAGAGGCCGAGGACCTTCCACATCTCGATTCCCGACAGGCCGTCCACGCCGCCGGTGATCGAGGACGCCTTGTTCGCCGCCTCGAACAGCATGAGGCCGATGCCGAGGGTCACCATCAGCCGCGCGAGGTCGGAGCCGCGAACGACGAGGAAGCTCGTCGCGAAGCCGATCGCCGCCGCGACGGCGGCGGCGACGGCGAGCCCCGACAGCGGCTCGCCCCAGCCATGCGAGGCGAGCAGGCCGGCGGCGTAGGCGCCGGCGCCGAAGAACGCGGCGTGTCCCAGCGAGACGATCCCGGCGTAGCCGAGGATCAGGTCGAGCGAGACGGCGAAGAGGCCGGTGATGAGGATCTGGCTCGCGAGAACCCGATAGTTCGGGAACGCGAAGTACGCCGCCGCGGCGCCGACCCAGAACGCGATCTCCGCCGCGTGCCACCGGTCGGCCGGCAGGCGCAGCGCCCGCTCGCCGCGGGTCGCCTCGCCCGCCAGCGCCCGTTCGGTCGCCGTGCCCTCGCGCATCGGGTCAGCCTCCGAGCTTCGGCGCCGATTCGCGCCCGGCACGGCACCGCGCGCACATTGCCCGCGGCTCCGCGCTCACGTGCGCTTCCCGTACAGGCCCGCGGGGAACGCGATCATCAGCACGACCATCAGCACGTAGATGATGAACGCGCCGATCTCCGGCACGTAGTACTTGCCCGCGACGTCGGCGACGCCGAGGACCACCGCCGCGACCAGCCCGCCCTTGATCGTTCCGGCGCCGCCGACCGCGACGACCAGCAGGAAGTAGACGACGTACTTCAGCGGGAACGTCGGATCGAGGCCGAGGACGTCGATGCCCAGGCCGCCGCCCAGCCCGGCGAGGCCCGATCCCAGCGCGAAGGTCACCGCGAAGACGCGGTCGACGTCGATGCCGAGTCCCGCCGCGGCGACCGGATTGTCGACGGCGGCGCGGACCTGCGCGCCGAAGCGCGTGCGCACGAGCGTCAGGTGCAGCGCGACCGTGATCACGGCGACGACCCCGATCAGGAACAGCCGGTAGATGCCGATGTCGACGCCGAGCACCGAGAGCTGGCCGCGCAGGAACGCGGGCAGCCGCATCGGCTGCTGCGACGGCCCGAAGAGCCAGGTCGCCGCCGCGATCGACATGAACACGAGCCCGATCGAGAACATCACCTGCTCGAGGTGCGTGGCGCGGTAGAGCCTGCGGTAGAGCGTGCGCTCGAGCAACATGCCCACCGCGGCGGAGGCGACGAAGGCGATCGGCAGCGCCGCGAGGAACGGGACCCCGGACTGGGTCATCAGCACCACGCACACGTAGCCGCCCAGCATGGCGAAGGCGCCGTGCGCGAGGTTGACGAAGTTCATCAGCCCCATCGTGACCGAGAGGCCGATGCTGATGACGAAGAGAAGGCTGCCGTAGGCGACGCCGTCGAAGAGGACGCCGATCAGGTGGCCGAGCATCGCTCGCTACCGTTCCGCGCGAAAGGCCGCCGCCGCGTCCGGGCGCCGGCGGACGGGATGCCTCGCACCCCGCTGCCGGCACATCGCGTCGCGCCGCGGACTCCGCCTGCGCTATTGGGGGGCTCCGGGATCCTTGACGTTCTCGACCTTCTCGAACTCGATGCTCCACGGCTTGCCGTTGACCAACTTCACTTCGCGCACGTACACGGTCTGGACGGGCTCGCGGGTCGCCGGGTCGATCGACATCGGGCCGCGCGGGCTCGTCCAGCTGAGCCCCTTCATCGCCGCGACGAGCTGCTCGCCAGTCGCGTTGGGACCGGCCTTCTTCGCCGCCTCGTAGATCAGATGCATGCCGTCGTAGCCGCCCAGCGAATGGAAGTTGGGCCGCATCCCGTTGTTCGCCTTCATGAAAGCCTCGACGTACGCCTTGTTCTCGGGCGAGTCGTGCGCCGCCGAGTAGTGGAACGACGTGATCACGCCGACCGCGGGCGGGCCCATGCTCTCGAGGAGATCGTCGTCGACCACGTCGCCGGTGCCGATCATGCGGATGCCGGCCTGCTTCAGGCCCCGCTCCTCGAACTGCTTCATCACGGCGAGCCCTTCGCCGGAGGGCACGAACACGAACAGCGCATCGGGCTTCGCGTCCTTCGCACGCTGCAGGAACGGCGCGTAGTCGGGGTTGCGCAGCGGCGTGCGCAGCGTCTCGACGACCTCGCCGCCGGCCGCCTTGAAGCGCGCGACGAAGGTCTTTTCGGCGTCGAGCCCCGGGCCGTAGTCGGTGACCATCGTCACGACGCGCCTGATCTTGTTCTTGGCCGCCCAGTCGGCGATCGGTGCGGTCACCTGCGGCAGCGTGAAGCCGGAGCGCACGATGTACGGCGACTTGGTCGTGACGATCGACGTCGCGGCCGCCATCACGACCATCGGCACCTTCGCCTCGGTGGCGACCGGCGCCGCGGCGAGCGCGAGCGGCGTCAGCCCGAAGCCGGCGAGCACGCTCACCTTGTCCTGCACGACGAGCTCCTGCGCGATCCGCTTGGTCGTCTCCGGCGCGAGCCCGGTGTCGTCCTTGACGATGAGCTCGACCTTGCGGCCGGCGACGGTGTCGCCGTTCTTCGCCATGTAGAGGCGGGTCGCGGCCTCGATCTGCTTGCCCGTGGACGCGAAGGGTCCGGTGAGCGGAAGGATGAGGCCGATCCTGAGCGGATCGGCGGCGAGCGCCGGCGTCGCGACGAACGGCAGCGCCAGCGAGGCCGCAAGGACGGCCAGGGTACTGCGACGGGTTTGCTTCACGGTGGGCTCCTCCGGGTCGGATGGTGGTCAGTGGAATGCGGCATTCAGCTCGCGCGCGCTCCGGGTACCGAAGCGCGGGAAGACGCGGCGCGCGTTGCCTTCGAAGATCTTCTGCCGGGCCTCCGCGGGAAGCCACTCGATGGCGTCGACGTAGCGGCGCGTGTCGTCGTAGTGATGGCCCGTCTCGGGATCGACGCCGCGGACCGCGCCGATCATCTCGGAGGCGAACAGGATGTTGTCGGCGGGAACGACCTTGAGCAGCAGCTCGATGCCGGGCCGGTGGTACACGCAGGTGTCGAAATAGACGTTCTTCAGCAGCAGCTCGGCGAAGGGCGGGCGCTTCAGGTCCTGCGCGATGCCCCGGTAGCGCCCCCAGTGATAGGGCGCCGCGCCGCCGCCGTGCGGGATGATGAAGCGCAGCGTCGGGAAGTCCCTGAACAGGTCCGAGGTGAGGAACTGCATGAACGCCGTCGTGTCGGCGTTGATGTAGTGGGCGCCGGTCGCGTGGAAGCAGGGATTGCACGACGTCGACACGTGCACCATGGCGGGAACGTCGAGCTCGGCCATCGTCTCGTAGAGCGGATACCACCAGCGGTCGGTGAGCGGCGGCTCCTTCCAGTGCCCGCCGGAGGGATCGGGGTTGAGGTTGCAGCCGATCATGCCGAGCTCGCGGACGCAGCGCACGAGCTCGGGAATGCAGTTCTCCGGACGCACGCCCGGCGACTGCGGGAGCTGGCAGACGCCGACGAAGTTGTCCGGGTAGAGGCCGCACACGCGATGGACGAGGTCGTTGCACACCTGCGACCAGGCGAGGCTCGTCCGCTCGTTGCCGATGTGGTGCGCCATGAACGAGGCGCGCGGGGAGAAGAACGTGACGTCGGTGCCGCGCTCGCGCTGCATCCTGAGCTGGGCGTTCTCGAGGCTCGCGCGGATCTCGTCGTCGCCGATCGCGAGCGCCGCCCGCGACGGCGCGCGGGCCGGGTCGTCGATCGCGGCGATCTGCAGCTTGCGCCAGGCTTCGAGCGCGGCGGGCGCCGTCGTGTAGTGGCCGTGGCAATCGATGATCATCGGGTCCTCGGGTCTGCGGGCGCGGGAATGCGGACGGCGGGGGCCCGGCTCAGGCCGCGCGCGCCGCCGGCAGCGGCTGGTTCTCGAGCACCATCAGCCCGGTCGCCGTGTTCGAGACCGGGATGTGGTAGCTCGAATGGACCTTCGTCACGCGGCCGGTCAGCGCGCCCCGCGCGGCGACCCACGCCATCAGCTCGGTGCCCTGCGCGCCGGCCTCGCGGACGATGTCGAGCGTCGAGTAGCGCGTGAGCTTCTCGGGCTCGTTCACCATCGCGTCCATGCACATCAGGTCGAAGGGCTTGTTGATGAAGCCGGCGCGCTCGCCGTCGAGCTGGTGCGAAAGGCCGCCGGTGCCGATGACCAGAATGCGGTCGTTCGACTCCCACGCGTCGAGCGCGCGGCCGACCGCGCGGCCCAGCGCGAAGCTGCGCTTGAGCGAGGGCAGCGGGTGCTGGACGTGGTTCATCGCGATCGGAACGATCCGCACCGGCCACGCTCCGCCGCCCGGCCACAGCAGCGCCATCGGCAGCGTGCACGCGTGGTCGACGAGCATCTCCTGGCACATCGTGATGTCGAACTCGTCGGCGACGAGCGACTCGATCAGGTGCCACGACAGCGCCGGGTCGCCGGCGAAGGGCCGCACCGTCGGGATGCCCCAGCCCTCGTCGGCATTCCGGTACTCGGGCGCCGCGCCGACGGCGAAGGTCGGCAGCTTGTCGAGGAAGAAGTTGAGGCCGTGGTCGTTGTAGAAGATCACCGCGACGTCGGGCTTCGCCCTGGCGAGCCACGCGTGCGCGGGCGGGTAGCCGTCGAAGAACGGCTTCCAGTACGGCTCCTGCTGGCGGCCCTTGGCGATCGCGCCGCCGATGGCCGGGACGTGCGAGCTGGTGATCGCGCCGACGATGGTTGCCATGGTCTACCTCCCCGCCTCGATCAGCTTGGCCTTGAACGCTTCCTTGGTCATCCCCGTCTGCTGCGCGCCGATGTCCTGGACGTCGAGGCCGAGGATGCCGGCGAACTTGGCGAGGTAGTAGATGTTGCCGCCGGCCGCGATCAGCTGCAGCACGTTGCGGCTCGCGATCGCCGCCCGCTGCTCGTCGCCGAGTCCGTATCGGCGGCAGTACGCGTCCTCGTCCTTCCGGAACGCCTCGCGGTTCTCGGCCGAGTTGAACGAATAGCACATCCGGTTGAGCGCATAGCCCTTCTGCGCCGCCGCGCCGTCGAAGATCGACGTGCCCGGAATTCCGTAGTCACGCTTGCCGCCGGTCATGGTCTGTTGCTCTCCGTGCGTTTCGCAGGGTCGTCGGCCGCGTGCCGCGCGCTGCGTTGGCTTCGTCGGCGCTCCGCTGCGCTCAGGCCGCCTGCGCGAGCTGCCGCTCCAGCGCGTCGAGCGTCCGGTAGCACGGCAGCACCTGCGCGACGCTCGCATTGGGCTCGCGCCCGTCGCGGATCGCGGCGAAGAACTCCCGGTCCTGCAGCTCGATGCCGTTCATCGAGACGTCGACCCCGGACACGTCGATCTTCGCCTCCTTGCCGTCGACGAGATCGTCGTAGCGCGCGACGTACGTGCCGTGGTCGCAGATGTAGCGGAAGAACGTCCCCAGCGGGCCGTCGTTGTTGAACGACAGCGACAGCGTGCAGATCGCGCCGGAGGCGCTCTTCAGCTGGATCGACATGTCCATCGCGATGCCGAGCTCCGGATGGATCGGCCCCTGGAGCGCGTTCGCGGCGACGATCGGCGAGCGCGACTGGTAGGCGAAGAGATCGACGGTGTGCGCCGCGTGGTGCCACAGCAGATGGTCGGTCCACGACCGCGGCTGCCCCAGCGCGTTGATGTTGCGGCGCCGGAAGAAGTAGGTCTGGACGTCCATCTGCTGGATCGCGAGCTCGCCGGCGACCACCCGCCCGTGCACCCACTGGTGGCTCGGGTTGAAGCGGCGCGTGTGGCCGACCATCGCGACCCTGCCCGTCTCGCGCTGCAGCGCAGCCACCGCTTCGGCGTCGGCGAGCCGATCGGCGAGCGGGATCTCGACCTGCACGTGCTTTCCGGCCTTCAGGCACTGGATCGCCTGGCTCGCGTGCATCTGCGTCGGCGTGCAGAGGATCACCGCGTCGACGCCCGGCCGCGCGAGCGATTCCGCGAGCTCCGTCGCGACGTGGCCGACGCCGAAGCGCCGGGCCACCTCGCGCGTGGGCTCGAGCTGGCGTCCCACCAGCGAGACCACCTCGACGCCGTCGATCTTCGCGATCGCCTCGAGGTGCTTGACGCCGAAGGCGCCGGCCCCGGCCAGTGCGACCTTCATGGTTGCGCTCCTTGCCGCGTCGCGGCTTCCGGCGGCGCGGAATTCTCCAGGATGACGTGGCCGACCGCCGTGTTCGATGCGGGCACGTGGTAGAAGCGGTGCACCTCGCGCGCGTCGGGGCGAAGCGCGCCGCGCATGATCAGCCACATCACGAGCTCGATCCCCTCGGAGCCGGCCTCCCGGACGTACTCGACGTGCGGCGTCTGCGCGAGTGCCTCGGGCTCGCCGACCAGGCGGTCGAGGAAGCGGGTGTCGAACTCCCGGTTGATGAGCCCGGCGCGCGGGCCCTGCAGCTGGTGCGACATGCCGCCGGTGCCCCAGATCATCACGTCGAGATCGGCGTCGAAGGACTCGACGGCGCGGCCGATCGCCTTGCCGAGCTCGTGGCAGCGGTGGCCGGTCGGCGGCGGATACTGGACGACGTTGACCGCGAGCGGCACCACCCGGCACGGCCAAAACGCCGGCTGGCCGAAGACGAGCGACATCGGCACCGTGAGGCCGTGATCGACGTCCATCCGGTTGACGATCGTCATGTCGAACTCGTCGAGGATCGTCGACTGCGCGATGTGCCACGCGAGCTCCGGATGTCCCTGCACCACCGGCACCGGCCGCGGCCCCCAGCCTTCGTCGGCGGGCGCGAAGGACTCGGCACAGCCTATCGCGAAGGTCGGGATGACCTCGAGCGAGAACGCCGACGCGTGGTCGTTGTAGACCAGCACGACGACGTCGGGCATGTGCTCGGCGATCCACCGCTTGGTGAACTCGTAGCCGGCGAAGACCGGCTTCCAGTACGGCTCCCCGGTCCTGCCGAGGTCGATCGCCGCGCCGACCGCCGGCACGTGCGACGTCGCGAGCCCCGCCGTGATCCGGGCCATCAGCGCTCGCCTCCGCGCTCCGCAATGCTGCGATTGCCTTCGGGCGAGCGGCCGCCGGCGACCATCATCGCCTTGTACGCCTCCTCGGACATCCCGGTCATCTGCGACGCGAGGTTCTGGAACGAATGGCCGTCGGTCGCCCCGATCTTCGCGAGGAAGTAGATGTTGCCTCCGAGCTCGAGCATCCGATTGTAGTCGCGATCGAGCACCGCCTGCCGCTGCGCGTCGCTCATCGGGTAGCGCTCGAGGTACGCGCGCTCGTCGGCCTTGAAGGCGGCGCGGTTCTCGGCCTTCATCAGCGACATGCAGAACATGTTGAGGTGGTAGCCCAGCCGCGAGTGCGTCGCGTCGAAGACGACGGTCCCCGGGATGTCCTTGAAGGCTTCCGAGTAGTCGTTCACTGGCTGCCCCAGTAGAGGCGCATCGGATTGTCGACGAGGAGCTTGCGCTGCAGCGCGGGCGTCGGCGCGATCCGCGGAACGAAGTCGACGAGCGCGCCGTCGTCGGGCATGTGCGACTTCATGTTCGGGTGCGGCCAGTCGGTGCCCCAGAGCACGCGGTCCGGGAAGGCCTCGACGAGGCGCTTCGCGAACGGGACCACGTCGTCGTAGGTCGGCGGCCCCGACCTCGACAGCCGCTCCGGGCAGCTCACTTTCGACCAGACGTTCGGGTTCTCGGAGAGCAGGCGCACGAAGCGCTCGAACTCGGGACCGTCGACGGGCTTCGACACGTCGGGGCGTCCCATGTGGTCGACGACGACGGTGGCCGGCAGCGCGGCGAAGAAGTCCCACAGCTCGGGCAGGTCCGGCGCCTCGAAGTAGACGACCACGTGCCAGCCGAGCGGCGCGATCCGCGCCGCGATCTCGGCGAGCACCTCGCGCGGCGTGAAGTCGACGAGCCTCTTCACGAAGTTGAAGCGCGTGCCGCGCACGCCGGCCGCGTGCATCCGCTCGAGGCCGGCGTCGGTCACGTCGCGAGCGACCGAGGCGACGCCGCGCGCCCTGCCCCCGGAGTGCTCGAGCGCGTCGACGAGGGCGCGGTTGTCGTGGCCGTGACAGGTCGCCTGGACGATCACGTTGCGCTCGAAGCCCAGCCAGTCGCGCAGCGCGAAGAGCTTCTCCTTCGGCGCGTCGCAGGGCGTGTACTTGCGCTCCGGCGCGTAGGGGAAGCGCGCGGCGGGGCCGAACACGTGGCAGTGCGCGTCGACGGCCCCCGGCGGGGGCGCGAAGCGCGGCTTCGAGGGCTGCGGGTCGAACGGAAGGTAATCGGGGTCCATG
>Ga0335084_10008890_pt1 | contig 10022 bp, 7 predicted proteins | sample Lox_Sample_44_FD_206721 | JGI IMG/M metagenome (GOLD analysis project Ga0335084, IMG submission 206721) | Soil microbial communities from Loxahatchee National Wildlife Refuge, Florida, United States - Lox_Sample_4.4 | ecosystem: Environmental > Terrestrial > Soil > Wetlands | place: USA: Florida... | reverse complement strand
CTCCTTCTGCAGCGCGAACACGCTCTGCGGCCGCGACAGCGGATCGAGCGACATGCACCACTCGGTCACTTCGATCAGGTTGTCTGAGTAGACGTTGCGCAGCCGCGAGAGGCTGAGCGCGAGACGGTCCTTGTCGATGCGCTGCGGCGCGTCGTTGGGCGGATAGCCCTGCATGCAGGCGTAGATGCACGCGCCGATCGCATAGATGTCGGTCCACGGGCCCAGCGTGCCGTCGCGTCGGTACATCTCGGGCGCGGCGAAGCCCGGCGTGTACATCGGGCGGATGAAATTGCCTTCCTTGCTCAGCACTTCGCGCGCGGCGCCGAAGTCGAGCATCACCGCCTTGTTGTCGTTGGTGATGAAGATGTTCGCCGGCTTGATGTCGAGGTGCAGCATCTTGTGCTGGTGCACGATGCGCAGGCCGCGCAGGATCTCGTCGAACAGCGAGCGGATCGTCGACTCGCGGAACACCTTGTCGCGCTTCAAGTCGCGTGCGGTGACGATGAAGTCCTGCAGCGTGTCGCCCTGCAGATAGTTCATCACCATGTAGACGGTCTCGTTCTCGCGGAAGAAGTTCAGCACCGAGACCACGCTCGGATGCGAGATCTGTGCGAGCGAGCGACCTTCTTCGAAGAAGCTCTTCAGGCCCAGGCGGTAAAGCGGCTGCTTCTCGGGCTTGACGCGCGGCGTCAGTTCGCCCGGAGAGCGCTCGGCCAGCGAGGCCGGCAGGTATTCCTTGATCGCCACCAGGTGGCGGCTCTCGTCTTCGGCGAGGTAGACGACGCCGAAGCCGCCGGCCGCTAACTTCTTCACGACCTGATACCCACCAACCACAGTGCCGGCCGGCAACGGCGCTGGTTTCGGCTTTGACATAATCGAATTTTGGCGGCGCGAAGGGCGATGACAGTCTACAGCATGACCGGTTTCGCGAGCGCCAAAGCGACACCGACTGCGCACGCACAAGACAGCACGAGTTCACGCGCCGGCGTCACGGTGGAGTTGCGTTCCGTCAACGGTCGCTTCTTCGATCTCTCGCTGCGCCTGCCCGACGAACTGCGCAGCCTCGAACCCGCACTGCGCGAGACCGTTGCGTCGGCCGTGCGCCGCGGCAAGATCGAGTTGCGGGTGGTCACACATCGCGACTTCGAGTCGGGTCCACCGACACCGGCGCCCGAGCAGCTGAGCCGCCTCGCCCGCCTGGAGTCGACCGTGCAGACTTGGCTTCCAGGCGCGCGCGCGCTGAGTGTGGCAGAGATCCTGCAGTGGAGCCGTCCGGCCAGCGCCGACGAAGACCTGCAGGCCTGCACGCTGCAGGCCGTGCGCGATTGCACGGCCGCACTGCGCGAGGCGCGCGGCCGCGAGGGCGCGCGGCTGGTGGTGGTGCTGATGGATCGGGTGCGTCAGTTGCGTGCGCTGGCCGCCAAGGCCGCGCCGCTGGTGCCCGCGCTGGTGCAACGGCAACAGCAGCGCTTCATCGAACGCTTTAACGAGGCTCTGGTGGCCGCCGGCGCCAGCGACACCGAGTCGCCGCGCGAGCGTGCGCTCAGCGAGGCCGCGGCGTTTGCGCTGCGCATCGACGTCGCCGAGGAACTGGCGCGGCTGAACGCGCACCTCGACGAGATCGAGCGCCTGCTCGACGCCGGCGGCGAGCTTGGCAAGCGGCTCGACTTCCTGATCCAGGAGCTGCATCGCGAAGCCAACACGCTGGGCTCGAAGTCCGCCACGCTGGAGCTGACCACCATCGCGGTCGACATGAAGGTGCTGATCGAGCAGCTGCGCGAACAGGTGCAGAACATCGAGTGAGTGCCGGTCAACGCCGGGTCGCGTTTCGCGCGTCTTGTCACGGCGCCTGCGCTGCGGCACCGAGCGTGACCACGGGCGAGGCCTACACTTCATAAGGTGAGCCACACGCCGACGCCCGCCGACCAGGCCCGGATCGAGACGCCGGGCAACCTGTTCGTCGTCGCCGCACCCAGCGGCGCCGGCAAGTCGAGCCTCGTCAACGCGCTGCTCGAGCTCGACTCGCATCTGGCGCTGTCGATCTCGCACACCACGCGCGCGCCGCGCGGCCAGGAGCAGGACGGACGCGAATATTGGTTCATCGACGAGCCGCGCTTTCGCGCCATGGTCGCGCGCGGCGAGTTCTTCGAGTGGGCCGAGGTCCACGGGCATCTGTACGGCACGTCGCGCGCCAGCGTCGAGTCACGCCTGGCCGCCGGCGAAGACGTCGTGCTCGAGATCGATTGGCAGGGAGCGCTGCAGATCAAGACGCTGTTCGCGCATGCGGTGCTGATCTTCATCCTGCCGCCGAGCTGGGACGAGCTGCGTCAGCGCCTGCTGCGCCGGGGCGAGGATGCGCCGGCTGTGATCGACACGCGCATGGCCAATGCCCGCGTCGAGGTGGCGCGGGCCAAGGACTTCGACTTCGTTATAATCAACGCCTTGTTCGAGACGGCGCTGTTCGACCTCAAGACGGTCGTCCATTCGCAGCGCCTGAAGTTCGCCGCGCAGCGGCGCAACAAATCGCAAGTGTTCAAGGCGCTCGATCTGCTCTGAGTCGGGCGCACAACCGAGGAATCGTCAGCCCATGGCCCGCATCACCGTCGAAGACTGCCTGCACAAGGTGCCCAACCGCTTCCAGCTGGTGCTGGCGGCCACGTATCGGGCCCGCATGCTCAGTCAGGGCCACGCGCCGAAGATCGAAAGCAAGAACAAGCCCGGCGTCACCGCGTTGCGCGAGATCGCGGCCGGCGAAGTCGGCGTCGAGATGTTGCGACGCGTGCCGATCTGAGCGGTTACGCCGCACGGCAGCGAGGCGCCGAGAGGCGCCTTTTTTTTATGGGTGGCGATCGGCTGACGGCGCACCCGGCCCCAGCGTCGCGATCTCGGCGTGGTCTGCCCTTCCGCGCTAAAGTGAAGGCATGGGCATTCGCTCGTTCGCCGCCGAACTGTTGCCGTCCGCGCTGCAGGGGTTCCAGCGTGTGACGACGGCGGCGCCGGCCGCGCCGAAACCTCAGGCGGCGTCGTTTGCGGCGCTGCTCGACAAGCTGGCGTACCTCGGCAAGCCCGAGCTGAAGCTGATCCGCGAGGCCTACAAGTTCGCCGACGAGGCGCACCTGGGCCAGTTCCGGGCCAGTGGCGAGCCGTACATCACGCACCCGATCGCGGTGGCCGGCCTGGTGGCCGACTGGCGGCTCGACGCGCAGGCGGTGATGGCTGCGCTGATGCACGACGCGATGGAAGATTGCGGCATCACCAAGTCGGAGCTGATCGAGCGCTTCGGCGCCCCGACGGCCGACCTGGTCGACGGCCTCACCAAGCTGGACAAGCTGCAGTTCTCCACCCGCGAGGAGGGCCAGGCGGAGTCCTTCCGCAAGATGCTGCTGGCGATGGCGCGCGACGTCCGTGTCATCCTGATCAAGCTCGCCGACCGGCTGCACAACATGCGCACCGTGCAGGCGATCGCACCCGAACGACGCGAACGGATGGCGCGCGAGACGCTGGAGATCTATGCGCCGATCGCGCATCGCCTCGGCCTGAACCAGACCTTCCGCGAGCTGCAGGAGCTGTCGTTCGCCTGCCTCAACCCCTGGCGACATGCAGCGCTGGCGAAGGCCCTGGAGCGCGCGCGCGGCCACCGCCGCGACATCGTCGAGCGCGTCGAGCAGGACGTGATCCGGGCGTTCGCCGCGGCCAAGATCAAGGTGCAGGTCGGCGGACGCGAGAAGACCGTGTACTCGATCTACCGCAAGATGCGCGAGAAGCACACCAGCTTCGCGCAGGTCAGCGACATCTTCGGCTTTCGCATCGTCGTGGGTACGCTCAACGAGTGCTACCTCGCGCTCGGCGTGCTGCACCAGTTGTACAAGCCGGTGCCGGGCCGCTTCAAGGACTACATCGCGATCCCCAAGCTCAACGGCTACCAGTCGTTGCACACCACGCTGGTGAGCCCGCTCGGCACCGCGGTGGAGTTCCAGATCCGCACGGCACTGATGCACGCGGTGGCCGAGTCGGGCATCGCGGCGCACTGGCTCTACAAGACCAAGGACAAGGATTCCGACGAGGCGCAGCGCCTGGGCTCGATGTGGCTGCAGTCGCTGCTCGACATCCAGGACGAGACGCGCGACGCCGCTGAGTTTCTCGAGCACGTGAAGATCGACCTGGTGCCCGACTCGGTGTATGTGTTCACCCCCAAGAGCAAGATCCTGTCGCTGCCGCGCGGCGCCACGCCGGTGGACTTTGCCTACGCGATCCACTCCGACGTCGGCGACCACACGGTGGCCGCACGCGTCAACAACGAGCCGGTGGCGCTGCGCACCGAGTTGCGCTCGGGCGACGTCGTCGAGGTCGTCACCGCACCGGGCGCCAAGCCCAATCCCAATTGGCTGAACTTCGTGCGCACCGGGCGCGCGCGCTCCAAGATCCGGCACTACCTGAAGACGATGGAGCTGGAGGAGTCGCATGCGATGGGCGAACGCCTGCTCACGCAGGCGATGCGCGCCGAAGGACTGCAGCTGCCGGCCGACGAACCCGCCAGTCATGCGCTGTGGCAGCAGCTGCTGCGCTGGAGCGGCAATCGCACGCGCGGCGAGCTGCTGACCGACATCGCGATCGGCCGAAAGATCGCGACCATCGTGGCCAAGCAGCTGTCGAAGTTCATGGTCGAGCAAGGCACCCGCCCCGATGCGGTGACGTTGACGCTGGGGCGCTATGCCAGCGACGACGGCATGCACGGTCATGCGCTGGTGGTGGTCGACGGCAGCGAAGGGGCGTCGCTCCAACTGGCCACCTGCTGCCGGCCGATTCCGGGCGACACGATCGTGGGTTATCTCGGCCGCGGCGAGGCGCTGCTGGTGCACACCGCCGAGTGCCACGTCGCACGCCGCCAGGCCGAGAAGGATCCGGAGCGCTGGATGCGCGTCGAGTGGGCGGAGGAGCCGACGCGCGCGTTCGAGACGGCCGTGACCGTGCTGGTGCGCAACGGCAAAGGCGTGCTCGCGCAAGTGGCGAGCGCCGTCAGCGCGTCGCAGGCCGACATCACGCACATCGACATGGGCGAGGACCGCGCTGCGGAAACCACCGAGCTCCGCCTGCTGATCACGGTGCGCGACCGTCAGCACTTGGCTGACGTGCTGCGCACCATGCGTCGCTGCCCGCCGGTCCTGCGGGTCTGGCGCGTGAAGCCGTAGCCCACCCCCGAAGCGGCCTGTCGGCCGCCGCCTCTCGTGAAGGCTACATGGACGTACCGGCAGAGCCGGATCCGTGCTGTCCGCTCGGGAATGCAACGCCGGGGCGTTCGCGGGTTCTCGCTCGGGCAGGGCGCCTACGCTGGCTTTGGATACCGGACTTCCAGCACCTCGATCGTCTCTGCGCCTGCTGGTGTCGTCAGCCTGACCTCGTCGCCTTCGCGTGCCTTCAGTAGGGCGCGGGCGATCGGCGACACCCAGCTGACCTCGCCAGACAGGCTGTCGGCCTCGTCGATGCCCTTGATGGTGATCGTGCGCTCGTCGCCACGCGTGTTGGCATAGGTCACCGTCGCCCCGAAGAACACCTGGTCGCTGCCATGGTGCACCGACGGGTCGGTAACCTCGGCGATGTCCAGCCGCTTGGTCAAGAAACGGATGCGGCGATCGATCTCGCGCAAGCGCTTCTTGCCGTACAGGTAGTCGCCGTTCTCCGAGCGGTCGCCGTTGGAGGCAGCCCACGACACCACCTCGACCACCTTGGGCCGCTCCTGATCGATCAACTGCAACAGCTCGTCGCGCAGGCGCCGGTAGCCCTGCACGGTGATGTAGTTCTTCGCACCGGCCGGCAGCGGCGCGGCCGCGCCGCCGTCGTCGTCATCGTCCGCGCTGTCGGACTCGCGGGTAAAGGCCTTGCTCATGGCCACCGATGGTAGCCACGGCGGCAGCGGCTACAAGCGCACCACCTCGATGCGGCGGTTGGTCGCGGCAAACGGATCCTGGCCGGGCCTGGGCACCGACGAGCCCATGCCCACCGCGTGCAAGGCGGTGGCGTCGACCCCGCGCTCGACCAGGTAGGCCTTGATCGCCTCGGCGCGCCGCTGCGTCAGCGTGCGCCGCGCCTCCTGCGGGCCCGACGCGTCGGTGTGAACCTCGACCCGGACCGCGTGCGCGCCCCGCTGGCGCAACGCCTCGGCCACCGCGTCGAGCTGCCGCCTCAGCTCCGGCGGCAGCTCCGCGGAGTCGAGTGCGAACGCATCGGCCGACAGCACATAGCGCCGCGGCCCCTTGGCGGCAGCACACGCCGCATCGCCGCTGTCGCACGAGGCCGATTCGAACGCCTGCAGGTCGGGCAGCGCGGCCCCTTTCTGCAAGGCATCCGCAGCCGAGGCCGAGAGCACCAGTGCCGCGATCGACAGCAGCGTCCAGGGCAGGATGTCGGCGGGGGGTCGCACGCGGGTGGCCTTCGGGGCGGGCGCAGGGGGCCGGAGGCGGTGTCGCCCGGGATGTGAACGATGTCACGATGCTATCGGCGGCCGACGCGCCCAGCACCCCGAGGTTGAGGGTCGGAGCGACCCGGGGCAACCCGGAGGCGGCTGGCGCCGCGCCGGGGCCGTCAACCCTGGCGGAATGCTCCCGGCGCGGTGCCGGTCCACTTGCGAAACGCCCGTTGCAGCGAGCGGGCGTCCCCGTAGCCCAGGTGCTCCGCCACCGCCTCGATGGTGTGGCGTCGATCGGCCAGCAGGCGCAGCGCCAGGTCGCGGCGCAACTCGTCGACGGACTGTTGCCAGCCGGTGCCCTCGGCCGCCAGCCGGCGGCGCAACGTCGCCACCGAGACCCCCCACTCGGCGGCCACCGCCTCGATGCTCGGCCAGTCGGCGCCGCGACGCAGCCGCGCCCGCAGTCGCTGGGCCCATCGGGCGCCGCCCACCCGCTTGAGGAACACCGACTGCGGCGCGTCGCGCAGGAACTCGCGCAGGGTGGCCACACTGGCCGCCGGGCGCGCATCGAGCAGCGATGCGTCGAACTCGAGCGACGTCAGCGCCGCATCGAAGCGCAGTGTCGGACTGAACATGCGGCGGTACTCGGCCGCATGCGGCGGGCGCGGCCACGCGAAGCGGGTCACGCGGATCGCCACCCGCCGCCCGACCAGCCAGCACAGCAGCCCATGCAGCATCACCAGCATCGCCTCATCGGCAAAACGCCGCGCGTCGGGCGACGCGATGCGGTTGTGCAGCACCAGCTGCGCCCGCGCTCCGTCGGCCACCAGCTCGAGCCGAACGTCGTCGAGGAACACCGCGAACGCCCGCCGGGCCTCGCGCAGCGCGCCGCCGATCGTCTGGTGCGACAGCAAGGCCCGGCACAGCAGCGCGAAGCTGCCGACCTTCATGCGGCGGCTGTCGAGACCGAAGAACTCGTCGTCGAGCTCCTGCGCCACCGCGAGCCACAGGCGCCCGAACTTGTCGGCATCCACCCGTGCGCCTGGCTGACGTGCCAGCTGCGGCGGCAACCCGCAGGCGGCCAGCACGCGATCGCGCGCGGCCGGCGCCAGGCCCATGAGCGCGCCGGCCACGAATGCGCCAGCCACGGTGTGCGGAGCCGGGCTGGCGGAGGGCGGCATGGGCCGGATTCTGGCAAATGCGCTCAATCGGGCGAGCGATTTCGCCATCGCGGCGGTGCGCCGGCAGCCCTAGACTGCCGTTCTCGCTGCCAGGGCGCGCGAGACGCCCACAGCCGCGCTGGAGACAACGATGACTGACCTGTCCGCCGAGTTCAAGGCCCTCGCCGAATACCGGCCCACGCACAAGGTGCGCTTCGTCACCGCCGCCAGCCTGTTCGACGGCCACGATGCGGCGATCAACATCATGCGCCGCATCCTGCAGGGCATGGGCGCCGAGGTGATCCACCTTGGGCACAACCGCTCGGTCGACGAGATCGTGACCGCTGCGCTGCAGGAGGACGTGCAGGGCATCGCGGTGTCGAGCTACCAGGGCGGCCACGTCGAGTACTTCCGCTACATGGTCGACCTGCTACGCCAGCGCGGCGGCGCAGACATCCAGGTGTTCGGCGGTGGTGGCGGCGTGATCGTGCCGGCCGAGATCCGCGAGCTGCAGGACTACGGCGTCGCGCGCATCTACAGCCCGGAAGACGGCCAGCGCATGGGGCTGCAGGGGATGATCGGCGAGATGGTGATGCGCTGCGACAAGGACCTGTCGTCGCGGGCGCCCCGAGACCTGACCGCCGTGCAGGGTCATGGCGAGGAAGCGTGGCGCGCGCTGGCGCAGCTGATCACCGCCCTGGAAGGCAACGCCGTCGACGCGACCCTGCTGAACGAGCTGCGCGGGCAGGCCAAGGCGGTGAAGGTGCCGGTGGTCGGCGTCACCGGCACCGGCGGCGCCGGCAAGTCGTCGCTCACCGACGAGCTGATCCGCCGCCTGCGGCTCGACCAGGACGATCGCTTGCGCGTGGCGGTGATCAGCATCGACCCGTCGCGCCGCAAGAGTGGCGGCGCGCTGCTCGGCGATCGCATCCGCATGAACGCGATCGGCCCGTGGAACGACGGCGCCAAGGTCTACATGCGCAGCCTGGCCACGCGCGATACCGGCAGCGAGATCAGCGCCGCGCTGCCCGACGTCATCGCGGCGTGCAAGTGCGCCGGCTTCGACCTGGTGATCGTCGAGACGTCGGGCATCGGCCAGGGCGACGCCGCGATCGTGCCGCTGGTCGACGTGCCGGTGTACGTGATGACGCCCGAGTACGGTGCGGCCAGCCAGCTCGAGAAGATCGACATGCTCGACTTCGCCGAGTTCGTCGCCATCAACAAGTTCGACCGCAAGGGCGCGGCCGATGCGCTGCGCGACGTCGCCAAGCAGGTGCAGCGCAACCGCCAGGCGTTCAAGCAGGCACCCGATGCGATGCCAGTGTTCGGCACCATGGCCAGCCGCTTCAACGACGACGGCGTGACCGCGCTGTATCAGGCGCTCAAACCGCGCCTGGGCGCCCTGGGCCTGCCGCTGGGTGAGAGCCGCCTGGCGCCGGTGAGCACGCGGCACAGCACGCACCAGCACCCGATCGTGCCCGCGGCGCGCACGCGCTACCTGGCCGAGATCGCCGACACCGTGCGCGGCTACAAGCGCCGCGCGCGCGAGCAGGCGGCTCTGGCGCGCGAGGTGCAGCAACTGCGCGCGAGCCAGCGCATGCTGCTGCAGGACAACGCCGAGAAGCACCGCGCCCGTGAGGCGCTCGAAGATCTGGCTGCCGCCCGTGAGACCCGCCTCGCGCCCGACGCGAAGAAGCTGCTCGCGATGTGGCCCGAGATGCGCAAGGCCTACGCCGGCGACGAATACGTGGTGAAGATCCGCGACAAGGAGATCCGCACCCGGCTCGTGCACACCACGCTGTCGGGCAACAAGATCCGCAAGGTCGTGCTGCCGTCGTACGAGGACCACGGCGAGCTGCTGAAGTGGCTGCTGCTCGACAACGTGCCGGGCAGCTTCCCGTACACCGCCGGCGTGTTCGCGTTCAAGCGCGAGAACGAGGATCCGACGCGCATGTTCGCCGGCGAGGGCGACGCCTTCCGTACCAACCGTCGCTTCAAGCTGGTGAGCGAAGGCCTGCCGGCCAAGCGGCTGTCGACGGCGTTCGACTCGGTGACGCTGTACGGTGCCAACCCAGACCCGCGTCCCGACATCTACGGCAAGGTCGGCAACTCCGGCGTCTCGATCGCCACGCTCGACGACATGAAGGTGCTGTACTCGGGCTTTGACCTGTGCGCGCCTAACACGTCAGTCAGCATGACGATCAACGGCCCGGCGCCGACGATCCTGGCGATGTTCATGAACACCGCCGTCGACCAGCAACTCGACAAGTTCAAGGTCGACAACGGCCGCGAGCCTACCGACACCGAGGCCGGAAAGATCCGCGAATGGGCACTGTCGAACGTGCGCGGCACCGTGCAGGCCGACATCCTGAAGGAAGACCAGGGCCAGAACACCTGCATCTTCTCCACCGAGTTCAGCCTCAAGGTGATGGGCGACATCGCCGAGTACTTCGTGCACC
>Ga0335084_10008889_pt1 | contig 10023 bp, 6 predicted proteins | sample Lox_Sample_44_FD_206721 | JGI IMG/M metagenome (GOLD analysis project Ga0335084, IMG submission 206721) | Soil microbial communities from Loxahatchee National Wildlife Refuge, Florida, United States - Lox_Sample_4.4 | ecosystem: Environmental > Terrestrial > Soil > Wetlands | place: USA: Florida... | reverse complement strand
AGGAGACCACGGCCCACAGGCTATCAGGCCCTGCCCTCCGTTCCGAGCCAGCGCGGCGAGTCCCCGCCGGCCGGCGGCGATCCGTGCGAGGAAGCGCCGAACTCAGGAAGAGGAGCGAGGGGGAGTGGAGCGGGAGACGGGATTCGAACCCGCGACATTCTGCTTGGGAAGCAGACACTCTGCCAGCTGAGTTACTCCCGCTCGGGAGACCGCGATTCTATCGGCGCCCGGACGTCGCCGCAACGGGGCGTTCAGCCGGACGAGGCCGTCCCGTACCAGGTCGTCGTGCCGTCGCTGACGAGGATGCCGCCCGGCAGGACGACCACCTCGTTCGGCTGCCCGACCGGCAGCGACCCATCGGCCTCGAGCGGCGTCCAGGACGAGCCGTCGGTCGAGACCCACGTGCCGCCGTCGCTGCCACCCCGGACGACGACGATCCGCCGCCCATCGCCGGCCATCCCGACCGACGCCGCCGCCCCGACGCCGCCGCCATCGGCCCCCGAGGGATCCTGGAGCGGCTCCCACGTGCGGCCATCATCGCTCCGCCACCACCGATCGAGCGACGGGTCGACGGTCGAGAGGAGGCGGACGACGACGCCGCCTTGTCCGACCGCCAGGGCCGGGAGTGCCGGACCTTCGATCGGCGATGGCGACGGCGAGCCGACGCCACTGCCCGCATCGCCCCCGCCGGTCACCGTCGCGGCCTGCCACTCGCGGCCGTCGACCGACCAGACGACGCCGGGACCGGTCACGTCCGGTCCGCGCGTCGGGTTCGTCGTCCAGCTCGAGCCTTCGATGCCGGCGAGGACGAACCCGCTCGACGTCCCCTCGATGACGCCGTAGGCGACATCCGATGGGACGCTGCCCGGAGGGCTCGCCGTCCAGGTGACACCGTCGGGCGAGGTCGCGACCTCGGCATACAGGCCGAGCGAGACGGCGACGGTTCCACGGCGTCCGCCCGCGAGCGCGACGCCGCGCCAGGTCTCCGCCGTGCCGAGGCTCGGGGCGGCGGCGGGCCTCCAGGTCCGGCCGTCGGTCGACGCCCAGGCCGTGACCGGCGGCCCGGCGTACTCGCAGAGCTGGTAGCCACGGCAATCGGTCCCGGGCGAGGTCAGGGCCACGAGGCCGGTCCGGGTCTCGGCGACCGCCGCGATCTGGATCCCCGGCCAGAACGTCTCCGGCGTGTTGACCGGCACGAGCTCCCATGTCCGGCCGTCGGTCGACGACCAGGCCGGCGTCGGCATCGTCGGGTCGGCGGGGTCGTAGCCGACGGCGACGTAGCCGTCGCGCCAGGAGACGACCGAGCGCACGAGTCGGAGCGGATCGCCGGCGGCCGACCGGCGCCAGGTGATCCGGGTCCACGGCCGGTCCCCCGCAGGCGCGTCGAGGACGAAGCCACCGAGCGGCCCGGCCGCGGACGGCTCGGGAGCCCGCGTGCCGGCGCGTGACGGGGCTGAGGAGGGTGGCGAGGATGCCCGGGCCGCCGCGTCGCCGCCCCCGTCGCCCCATGGCTTGGCGATCGCGACGCCGACGAAGACGATCGCGAGGACGGCGACGAGCGCCGCGCGAGCCGGACCCCGCCGGCTCCCGCCAGGCGCGCCCTGGAACGCGGTGGGGTCGCTCATCCCGAGTCGGGCGATTCTAGGGCCGGTCGCCCGGACGGGCTCCGAGGCGGACCCGGCCGGTGCCGGCAGGCAGCGGAACGCCGTCAGCGAAGGCCCGGCAGTACCTCCTTCTCAGAAAGGATTCAGCCGCCTCAGGCGATGCTGGTCGCCAGCATGCAGGACTCCGATCCCGTGGGCGGTCAGCCCGCCCTCCCGTCATCCGACCAGCCGCCGATCGGTCCCGTCTGGCCGGAAGCCGCGCCGAGCTGGTCCGAAGGCGGGCCTGCCGAGCCGGAGCGTTTCCTGGGCGGGCCTCAGCCCGGCGACCCGCCACCCGCGACCGCGCCCGCCGCCCCGACGGTGGACGCCCCCGCGTCGCCCGTCACGGTGACCCACCGCGCCTCCGCCCTCGAGCTCGTCGGCGTCGCCGGCCTCCTCCTCGGCACCGCCGTCCTGTATCTCTGGGACCTCGGCGCCTCCGGCTGGGCGAACGCCTATTACTCGGCGGCGGCGCTCGCCGGCTCGCAGGACTGGACCGCCTTCCTCTTCGGCTCGTTCGACGCCGGGAACGCGATCACGATCGACAAGACGCCGGCCGCCCTGTGGGTCATGTCGTTGAGCGTCCGGCTCTTCGGGCTGAGCAGCTGGAGCGTGCTCGCGCCGCAGGCCATCGAGGGCGTTCTCGCCGTCGGCCTGACGTACCTCACCGTCCGGCGCGGGTTCGGCCATCTCGGCGGCTTCGTGGCGGGAGCCGTCCTGGCGCTGACCCCCGCCGCCGCGCTGATGTTCCGGTTCAACAACCCGGATGCGCTCCTCGTCCTGCTCCTCGTCGCGGCGGTCTACGCGACGGTCCGGGCGATCGAAGGGGCGTCCACCGGCTGGCTCGTCCTGGCGGGGGTCGCGATCGGCTTCGCGTTCCTGGCGAAGATGCTCCAGGGCTTCCTCATCATCCCGGTCCTCGCCGGCGTCTACCTCGTCGTCGCGCCGACGAGCCTCCGGCGACGGGTCGCCCAGGTCGCCGCCGCAGCGGTCGCGGTCATCGTCTCGTCGGGCTGGTACGTCGCCCTCGTCGAGCTCTGGCCGGCCGCCGATCGACCCTTCATCGGCGGCTCCCAGACGAACTCGCTCATCGATCTCATGCTCGGCTACAACGGGCTCGGCCGGATCACCGGCGAGGAGGTCGGGAGCGTCGGCGGTGGCGGCCCGGGACCCGGTGGCTTCGGTTCCGTCGCCGGGCTGTTCCGGCTCTTCGAAGGCGAGCTCGCGAGCGAGATCTCGTGGCTCCTGCCGGCCGCCCTCGTCGCGGGCGGCGTGCTCCTGTGGTCGCTGCGCGGTCGACCGCGGACCGACCCGGGCCGCGCGCAGATCCTCCTGTGGGCCGGCTGGCTCCTCGTCACCGGCGCGGTGTTCAGCTTCATGGAGGGGATCTTCCATCCCTACTACAGCGTCGCTCTCGCTCCACCGATCGCGGCGATCGTCGGAGCCGGCGCGGCCGAGGCCTGGCGTCGCCGGAGCGAGATCGCGGTCCGGGTCACGGCCGCCGCCGTCGTCTCGGTCACCGTGGCCTGGGCCGTCGTCCTCCTTGCCCGGAGCCCGAGCTGGCAGCCGTGGCTGCCGACGGCGCTCGCGGTCCTCGGCGGCGTGGCGGTCTTCGGGCTGCTTATCTGGCAGCTTCCCGTGCTCACCCGGATCGGCCAGGCGGGGCTCGCCGCCGCCGCGGTCGCCGCGCTCGTCGCGACGCCGGCCCTTGCGGCCGTCTCGACCGCTGCCGTCCCGCACAACGGCGCGATCCCGAACGCGGAGCCCGCTGTCCAGAGCGGGCCTGGCCGCGGCGGGTTCGGCTCCGGGGGCCCGGGCGGCGGGTTCGGATCGGGGCTCGCTCCCGGCGGCGGGTCTGGGTCCGGCCAGGGCTTCGGCCAGGGTTTCGGGCAGGGATTCGGCCGCAACCGCGGCGGTGGGAACGGCCTCTTCGGTCAGGGAGGCTCGGGCGGCCCGTTCGGCGGGTTCCCCGGCCTCGGCGGCGGGCCCGGCGGCTTCGGCGGGAACGGCGGTTTCGGTGGGCTGGGGGGTGGCAACCTCGGCGGCCTGCTCGACGCCGGCCAGGTCAGCCAGGCCCTCGTCGCGGCCCTCCAGGCCGACGCCGGCCGATACCGCTGGGTCGCGGCGACGACCGGCTCGGAGATCGCCGCCGGCCTCGCGCTCTCGAGCGGCGAGTCCGTCATGGCCATCGGCGGGTTCAACGGGACGGATCCGTCGCCGACCCTCGAGCAGTTCCAGGCCGACGTGGCCGCCGGCGAGATCCACTACTACGTCGCCGGCGATGCGGCGGCCGGGTTCCGAGGCGCGAACGGCGGGTCGAACATGGCCGCCCGGGTCAGCACCTGGGTGTCGCAGCACTTCGAGGCGACGACGATCGGCGGCGTCCGCGTCTACGACCTGAGCCAGCCGGCCGGCTGAGCAGAGCGGCGACCGGCAGCCTGGCTCGGGCGGCGGGATCGTTGCCGGGGGGCTGACAACGGCGGCGCGATGCGGCACACTCAGCGGCACGGCCGCTCGTCCGCCTCGCCGGCGTCCCCCCAGCAAGCGAGGCACCCTCGACGAGCGGCCGATGCGCGTCCGCCGCTGGACACGATCGAGCCCCGGAATCGCTTCCCCCGTGGGTCGCTCCGGAGCTCGACCGCCATGTCCCGGGCCGGCCGGGGATCCTTCGGCGCGTTCCCCGGCGCCCGGGCGGACCTTCGCCCCGCTGGTGCGCGGGTGCAACGGCCCGAAGGTCCGGGGTGCGATCGGTACGACCGGGGACGCGGTCAGGCGACCCCGACGATCCGGGCGAGGGCGGTCCCGGCGAGGAGGGCGACACCCAGCACGGCCAGGGTGACGGCGGCCGCCGCTCGCGGTCCGAACTCGTCGACGAGGCTGGCCAGCGTCGCGACGCACGGGAACGAGATGCCGGTGACGACGGCGAAGACGAAGAGCTGTCCCGGGGTCATGAACGTCGAGAGGTCGGAGGCGGCAGGGCCGACCTCGGCGATGGCGAGGACGAGGAGCAGCTGGAGGGCGAGCTCCTTGCGGAGGAAGCCGAGGACGAGGGCGACCCCGGCGACGGCCGGGAGCCCGAGGAGCCCGCTCGTGACCGGCCGGAGGCCGTCCTCGAGGGGGCCGATCGCACCGCTCGCCGATGCGAGCCCCAGGATGAAGGACCCGACCAGCATGATCGGGGCCGCCGTGCGGACGAACGACCGGAACCGGAACCAGGCCTTCGCCGCGACCTGGCGACCGATCGGCCGCCGGAGTGGCGGCAGCTCGAGGATGAGCGGCGACTGGCGGCCAGGGAGCATGGCGTTCGCGAGGAGTCCCGCAGCGACGGTGAGGGCGGCGATGACCCCGAACGCGGCGAGCGCGGCGGCCGGTCCGGCGATCGGGGCGAGGGCGGCGATGACGACCGCCGAGCGGGCGGAGCAGGGGGTCAGGACGATGAGGAACGACGCCAGGAGGCGCTCGCGGCGGGTCTCGAGGATCCGGGTGCCGTACACGGCCGGGACGTTGCATCCGGTCGCGGCGAGGATCGGGATCGTCGCCCGGCCCGGCAGCCCGAGGGCGTTGCAGACCCGGTCGCTCAGGACCGCGGCCGAGGCGAGGTAGCCCGAGTCCTCGAGGACGGCGAGGACGACGTAGAAGAGGAGGACGAACGGGATCCCGACCGAGAGCATCGCGAGGAGACCGCTGTCGAGCGCCCAGCGGGTCGCCTCGGCCAGGGCCGGCACCGGCACCACGGCATCGATGAGCCGCGTGAGCGGCGGCGAGACGACGACGCCCCAGACGCCGCCGAGGAAGCCGGCCACGGCTGTCCCGACGACCATCGTCGCGACGAGCGAGGCGATCGTCACGAGCGCGAGCAGTGGGACGCCGGGCCATGGCGCGGTCACGAGCCGAGCCAGCCGGTCGGCGAGCGGCTCGGCGACGGTCCGCTGGCGTGTGACCTGGCCCGCCCATCGCTCGGCGACCGACCAGCGCTCTGGCTCGAGGGTCTCCGCGGCCGCGATCGTCGCCGCGCCGATCGCGGAGAGTCGGTGGTCACGGACGGCGACGTCGAGGGCCGGGTCGCCGAACGTGCCGTCGGAGCCCGCCGCCGACGTGACCCGAGCGATCGCCTGGACGGCGCGGACCGCTCGGCCGGCATACGGCGGCACGCTCAGCGGACCCCGAGCCGGGTCGACCCGCTGTCGCTCGGCGAGCGCGACGGCCGCAGCGACCGCGGCGTCGACGCCCGTCCCGCGTCGGCCGATCGTCCGGACGACCGGGGCCGCGAGGAGCTGCGACAGGCGGCCGGTGTCGACGCTGATCCCATGGGCCTCGGCCTCGTCGGCGAGGTTGGCGGCGACGACGAGCGGCAGCCCCAGATCGCGGCAGGCGAGGGCGAGGGGCAGGTGACGGGCAAGGTCGCCGGCGTCGACGATCGCGAGGATCGCCTCGGGACGGGCGCCGACGAGCAGCTGCCAGAACGGCGGCAGCCCGTCGCTCCGGTCGGCGAGCCCGAACGTGCCCGGCAGGTCGACGAGGATCGCCTGACGCTCGCCGAGCCGAACGCGGCGAGTGGCGACGCCGACGGTCGTCCCGGGCAGGTTCGCGGTCTCGGCGAACCGGCCGCTGGCCCGAGCGAAGAACGTCGACTTGCCGACGTTCGGCCGGCCGACGAGGGCGACGACGGGCGCTGCGGCGGCCGCCTCGGCGACGGCGCGGTGGACGCCGATCGCGCCGGCCGGCACCCGCGACAGCTCGGCGTCGACGACGGTCATGGCTCGACCGAGTGCGGGCGGTCGACGGCCTGGACGAGCACCGACCGTGCGACGCCGCGGGCGATGGCCACTCGGACCGCGCCGACCCGCACGACCCGGGGACCGCCGAACGGCGCGTCCTGCTCGACCGCGACGACGACGCCCGGGCGGATGCCCTGCATCGCGAGCCGCGTCCGGTGCTCCCGACCGGCCCCGACGACGGTCGCGACCTCGCCGCGATCGAGGTCGGCGAGCGAGCGCGCAGGGGAGGGTGGGACGGCGGTCGGCATGACCCGAGTAGACCGCTGCCCGGCCGGATCGCAGAAGGGACGAAGGTCCCGGCGGGGCGGTCGGATAGGCCCGAACCGCATGTGGGTTTGCGTCTCTGCCACAAGGCTCGCTTGGTATTGGGCTCAGGTGACCATGCATCGCTCGTTCAGGGCCGCTTGACACGCCCCGACGACCCCGACTACGCTGCCTCCGCTGCACGAGCGCACCCAGGAGCATGAGGCGCCCCGATGCTCGCCACGTTCGTCATCGGCCTTCGCGAAGGCCTCGAAGCCGCCCTCATCGTCGGGATCGTCGCGGCCTTCCTCGAGCAGCGCGGGCGCTCGGACGCGGTCCGCCTCGTCTGGATCGGGGTCGGGATCGCGGTCGCGATCTGCGCCAGCGTCGCGATCGGTCTTCAGGTCTGGTCGGCGAGCCTGCCGCAGGCCCAGCAGGAGGCCCTCGAGACGGTCGTCGGCATCGCGGCCGTCGTCGTCGTCTCGTACATGATCGTCTGGATGCGCCGCCACGCCCGCGGCATGAAGCGGGACCTCGAGGCGTCGGCAGCGTCGGCCCTCGCCACCGGCACGACCTGGGCCCTCGTCGGCATGGCCGTCTTCGCGGTGCTGCGGGAGGGATTCGAGACGTCGGTCTTCCTCCTCGCCGCCTTCAACGCCAGCGAGGAGCCGCTCGTGGCGGGCCTTGGAGCGGTCCTCGGCATCGCCGTCGCCGCGGCGATCGGCTACGGCATCTTCCGGGGCGGCCTCCGGATCGACCTGGGCCGCTTCTTCCGGGTGACCGGAGTCGTCCTCGTCTTCGTCGCCGCCGGGCTCGTCGCGACCGCCGCGCACACGGCCCACGAGGCCGGCTGGCTGAACGCCGGCCAGGCCCAGCTGCTCGACCTGAGCTGGCTCGTGGCTCCGGGCTCGGTCCTCGCCGCCCTGCTCACCGGCGTCCTCGGGATCCAGCCGCGGCCGACCGTCGTCGAGGGCCTCGTCTGGCTCCTCTACCTCGTCCCGATGCTCCTCATCGTCCTCTGGCCGGCGACCCGCCGCCCGGCGCCGACCCGCCTCCCGGCCGAGGCCGTCGGGGCGCCCGTCGTCGAGCGGTGACGCGCGTCCGCTCGGCCGCTCGCGGGGTCGGCGGGTCCGCGATCCTCCTCGGCCTCGTCGTCGCCGCCTGCTCCGGCGGCCCATCCGGTCCGGCCGCCTCCGCCGCCCCGAGCGGTGGCGCGGGCGGTCCGGTCGTCGTGGCCGTGACGCTGACCGACGCCGGCTGCGTCCCCGACACCTCGTCCGTGACCGCCGGCGCGGTGACGTTCCGGGTGGCGAACGACGGCGGCGACGCGGTCTCCGAGGTCGAGCTCATGGAGGGTGACCGGATCCTCGGCGAAAAGGAGAACCTGGCGCCCGGTCTGACGGGCACGTTCACCCTCGAGCTCCAGCCGGGCGACTACGTCCTCGCCTGTCCGGGCGCCACGACACCGGAGACGACGTTCACCGTGACCCCGGCCGCGAGCGTCGCGACCTCGAGCGTGACCGACACCAGCCTCGAGGAGGCGACCGACGCCTATGCCGCCTACGTCCGGGACGAGGTCGGCCAGCTCGTGACGGCGACGGGGGCATTCACCGACGCGGTCATCGCCGGCGACGTCGAGCGGGCGAAGGCGCTGTACGGTCCCGCGCGTGTCTTCTACGAGCGGATCGAGCCGGTGGCGGAGCGGTTCGGCGACCTCGACCCGGCGATCGACGGACGGGCCGACGACGCCGCCTCGCCGGCCGAGTTCACCGGCTTCCACCGTCTCGAGCAGGCCCTCTGGGAGACGGGCGACGTCACCGGGATGACACCGATCGCCGAACGGCTCGTCGCCGACATCGGCCGGCTGCGCGACCTCGTCGCGACCGAGACGTACCAGCCGGCCCAGCTCGCGAACGGCGCGGCGGAGCTCCTCGACGAGATCGCGGCCTCGAAGATCACCGGCGAGGAGGAGCGCTACTCGCACCTCGACCTCCTCGATTTCGAGGCCAACCTCGAGGGCGCGCGGGCGGCCTACGACCTGCTCCGGCCGGCGCTGACCTCGGCCGCACCGGACCTGGCGGCATCGCTCGACGAGCGGTTCGCGGCGGTCGAAGCGGACCTCGGTCGCTACCGCTCGGGCGATGGCTTCGTGACCTACACCGCCCTCACGGCCGACCAGACACGGGCGCTCGCGCAAGGCGTCGACGCGCTCGCCGAGCCCCTCTCGGAGGTCGCCGCCCGGCTCGTCGGCTCGTGACCGCCGCCGAGCCCGGGCTCAGCCGGCGACGATTCCTCGCCTGGGCCGCGGCCGTCACCGGGGCCGCGGCCGTCGGCTCGATCGGCGGCTTCGCCCTCGGGACCCGCCTCGCCGACGCCGAGGCCGCCGCGCCCCCAGCCGCGGCGATCCCGTTCGAGGGCGAGCATCAGGCCGGCATCGTGACGCCGGCCCAGGACCGGCTCGCGTTCGCCGCGTTCGACGTCACGTCGGCCCGGCACGACGACCTCGTCGCGATGCTGGCGGCCTGGACGGCAGCCGCGCGACGGATGACTGCCGGTCTGCCCGTCGGCGACGTCGGTGGCGATCCCGAGGCGCCACCGGCGGACACGGGCGAGGCGCTCGGGCTCCAGCCGGCCCGGCTGACGCTGACGATCGGCTTCGGGCCGCGCCTCTTCGACGGTCGCTTCGGTCTCGGCTCGCGCCGACCGGCGGCCCTCGAGGACCTGCCGGCCCTGCCGGGTGATGCCCTCGACCCGGCTCGTTCCGGTGGCGACCTGGCGATCCAGGCCTGCGCCGACGATCCGCTCGTCGCCTTCCATGCGATCCGGAACCTGGCCCGCCTCGCGCGCGGCGTCGCGGTCGTCCGCTGGTCCCAGCTCGGCTTCGGTCGGACCGCCTCGACGAGCTCGGCTCAGGCGACGCCCCGGAACCTCATGGGCTTCAAGGACGGCACGAACAACCTCGTCGCCGAGGACGCGGCCTCGATCGAGCGCTTCGTCTGGGTCGGCGACGAGACCGACCAGCCCTGGATGCGCGGCGGCAGCTACCTCGTCGCTCGCCGGATCCGGATGCGGATCGAGTCCTGGGACCGGACCTCGCTCGGCGAGCAGGAGCGGGTCATCGGCCGCCAGAAGCCGAGCGGAGCCCCGCTCGGTGCGGTCGTCGAGCACGACCCGGTGCCGCTCGACCTCGTCGCCGGGGACGGGACGCCGGCGATCGCCGCGGATGCCCACATCCGGCTCGCCGGGCCGTCGATGAACGGCGGCGAGCGCATCCTCCGGCGCGGCTACTCCTTCACCGACGGCGTCGATCCCCGGACCGGCGAGCTCGATGCCGGCCTCTTCTTCCTCTGCTACCAGCG
>Ga0335084_10008888_pt1 | contig 10023 bp, 15 predicted proteins | sample Lox_Sample_44_FD_206721 | JGI IMG/M metagenome (GOLD analysis project Ga0335084, IMG submission 206721) | Soil microbial communities from Loxahatchee National Wildlife Refuge, Florida, United States - Lox_Sample_4.4 | ecosystem: Environmental > Terrestrial > Soil > Wetlands | place: USA... | reverse complement strand
TTCGTCGCTAGCCTCGTCCACTTCGTCCACAACGCGGAATTCATCGCCTTCTACCCGAACATGCCGGCATGGCTGACGCGTGAGAAGGTCTATCTCGCGTGGCTCGCCATCACGACGGTCGGCCTCGCCGGCCTGCTCGCCTGCCGGCTCGGCCTGCACGTCTTCGGCCTGTACCTGCTCGGCGTCTACGGCGCCCTGGGGCTGAGCGGCCTCGGTCACTACCGGCTCGCACTTTGCTCCGAGCACACGCTCGTGACCAACGCGACCATCTGGTCCGAAGCGGCGGCCGGCTTCGCGCTCGCGCTCGCCGCGGTGCTCCTCATCGGCGATCGCATCGCGGCGCGATACGCGCAGCGCGCCTGATCGGGCCGATGAGCGCCCGCCACCAAGTCGAGTCGTACAAGTTCTGGGACGTCGTTACGCTGTGGGCGAAGGAGCAGCTCGAGCCCGAGGAGGTGGTGGCGCGGGCGCTCGCGAAGGGCGTGATCCGCGACGGCCTCAGGCTGCAGAGCACGAACGCGCAGTGGGCGAAGGGCAAGTCGATGGAGCTGAAGGGCCAGCCGTTCGTCGGCTTCACCGCCGCGCCGGGGGCCGAGCTCGCGGTGCTGCGCGCCGAGGCGCTCGAGCATCTCCTCGGCGTGGTGCGGCAGGCGCGGCGGCCGTCGCGCAGCGCGCTGAAGGACGAATTCATAACGAAGGACGATTTCCGCCGCTGGCTGCGCGGCACGAAGCAGGCGCTGCCGGCATTCTGGTTTTCGCGGGAGGACGGCGCTTGACGCCGGAAGAAGGGCGGCCGTCGGCGGGCGAGCGCCTCGGCCTCGCGCTGTTCCTCGGCGTGGTCGGATTCATCACCGGCGTGCTCACCGTCTGGGCGGTGTCCGATCTGCCGGGCGTTCATCTCGGCAAGGGCGTCTACCTGTCGGTCGCCGCGATCGCGGGCCTTGCCTGCTTCTACTTCGGCTACCGCTCGAGCGAGCGCACGATCGATGCACTGGGCGCGGTGTGGGACGTCGTATGGAAGCTCTCGCTCGGCGTGATCGGCATCGTCAGCTCGCTGTTACGCTAGGCCGGCATGTTCACGTGTCCGCACTGCGGCAGTCCGGGCATCACGCCGCTCGAGAAGCTGATCTCGGCCGGCGCCTCGTGGTGGGGCTGGTCGGCGACCTGCCGCGGCTGCGGCCAGCGCGCGCGGGTCGTGCAGAGCGCGGTGAACCTGCAGTTCGGCATCTTCGTCCTCGCCGCCGCCACGGTGCCGTGGCTCGCCGGCGAGACGCAGGTCGCCGGCGCCTACGCCGCCGGCGCGGCCTTTCTCGCCGTGGGCTTCCTCGCGCCGCTGCGAAAGGATCTCGCCGCGTGAAGCTGCCGCTCTTCGCCGCGCTGCTCCTCGCCGCGTGCGCTTCCGCACCGCAGGCGCAGTCGATCAGCCCGTTTGCCACCGACGGCTGCAGCCTGTTTCCCGACCGCTCGCCGCTCACGCGCGACGACTGGTGCGAGTGCTGCCTTGCGCACGACCTGGCGTACTGGCGCGGCGGCACCGCGGACGAGCGGCTCGCGGCGGATACGGCATTGCGCGCCTGCGTGCTGCGCAAGACGGGCGACGGCGCGCTCGCCGACCTCATGTTCGCCGGCGTGCGCTCGGGCGGCGGGCCGTACTTCTACACGCCCTACCGCTGGGCCTACGGCTGGCCTTACGGCCGCAACTACCAGCCGCTCTCGGAAGAAGAGAAGGCGGCGGCCGCGGGCCTGCGCACGCAATACCTCGCAAAGAATCCGGCCCTCGCCTGTCCGACGAAATAGGGGAACGCGAATGAAAGTGCAGGGCGCCTGCCATTGCGGCCAGATCACCTACGAGGCCGAGATCGACCCGGAGAAGGTCAACCTGTGCAACTGCACCGACTGCCAGATGCTCACCGGCTCGGTGTTCCGCGTCTCGGTGCCGGCGCCGGCGGCGACCTTCCGGCTGCTCAGCGGCAGGCCGAAGGTCTATGTGAAGACCGCCGACAGCGGCACGAAGCGCAGGCATTCGTTCTGCCCGAACTGCGGCACGCCGGTGGCATCGAGCGCCGATGCCGACTCGCCGCCGTTCTACACGCTGCGCGTGGGCTGCCTGAAGCAGCGCGCCCAACTGCCGCCGAAGAAGCGCATCTGGTGCAAATCGGCTCTGTCATGGGCGCAGGACGTGAGCGGCGTGCCGGGGATCGAAGGCCAGTAGACCCTCGAACCGGCGCGGCGCGGTGAGACGTATTTCCGGTCCGCCGCTCCCGCGATCCGGTACAGTGGGCAGGGCAGGGAGGGCTGCATGCCGATCGTCGGCGCCATCGTCGTCCTGATTCAGTTCTGCTTCGCGTTCCACGTCCTCAAGACGGGGCGGCCGTACTGGTGGATCTTCATCATCATGGCTTTCCCGGCGATGGGCTGCGTCATCTATTACTTCGTCGAGGTGTTCCCCGGCTCGCGCGAGCAGCGCAAGGCGAACAAGGCGATGCGCGGCCTGCAGCGCGCGCTGCAGCCCGACGCCGAGCTGAAGAAGCGCGCCGAGGAGCTGGAGGTCTGCGGCAGCCTGGACAACCGCCTCGCGCTCGCCGCGGAATGCATGAGCCACCAGATGCACGCCGAGGCGGCGAAGCTCTACGAGAGCTGCCTGGAGGGCGCGTACGCCTCCGACGGCGCGATCCTCTTCGGCCTCGCCAGGGCGCGCGTCGAGGCGCTCGAGTGGGACAGGGCGGCCGGCGCGCTCGCGCGCATCCGCGCCGCCGCGCCGCGCACGCGGCCGCTCGAGGTGCGGCTGCTCGAGGCGCGCGTGCTGGAGGGGCGCGGCGAGACCGACGCGGCGATCGCCGCCTATCGCGAGCTGGTTCCGGTCTTCGTCGGCCTCGAGGCGCGCTACCGCTACGGCCGGATGCTCGCGCGCCTGGGCAAGCAGGAAGCGGCGCTCGAAATGTTCAACGAAGTCGTCAAGCACGCCAGACGCTTCGCCTCCTCGATCGAGGAGGAGGAGCGCTGGGCCGACGCCGCGCGCCAGGCGATCGCCGGCCACGGCTGATGCGTCCGGTCCTCGCCCTCGCCGCGCTGCTCGCCTCGCTCTGCGGCACCGCGGCGGCCGACGTCAACGACGTGATGACCGAGCGGCGCCTGTCGCTGCCCGCCAGCCCGGTGTCGCTCTCCTTCGCGCGCCAGGACTGGGCGCTGACGCAGGAGCAGCGGCGCGACGGCGACACCGCGGTCTACTACCTGCACAGCAGCAAGGCGCGGCTGATGTTCTTCTCGGTCTACCTCGACAAGACCGACAGCTGCGCGAGCGCCGCCGCGTGCCTCGAGGCCTCGCTGAAGAACCCGAACTACAAGGACGCGAAGGGCCTGCAGCGCTCGACGCAGGGCCCGTTCCGCCTCGCCACGTTCCATCTCGACAATCCGCACGGCACGGCGGTGAAGCAGGGCCACGTCCTCGCCAGCGCCTATCTGAACGGCGTCTGGGTCGACGTGCACCTCTCCAACGTCGGCCAGGAGCGGCCGGACCTCGCGCCGCTCCTCGAGTTCCTGAAGACGCTCACGTTGCAGTAGGGCCTGCAGTAGCCCTCGCGGCCCGCCGGCAGGGGGCTTGCGCCGGAACGATGCCGCTCATATGATAAGCAACGTATATTATATGGACGACTTGCCATGACCCCTGCCGACCTCTCGCCCGGCTTCCTGCTGCACGACGTGGCGCGACTCTTGCGGCGCAACTTCATGCGCCGCATCCAGCAGCACGGCCTGACGCAGGCGCAGTGCCGCGCGCTGATGCACCTGTCGCGCAACGAAGGCGTGCGCCAGGTCGACCTCGCCGAGGCGCTCGAGGTGCAGCCGATCACGCTCGCGCGCCTGATCGACCAGCTCGCCGAGGCGGGCCTGGTCGAGCGGCGCCCCGATCCCGAGGACCGGCGCGCCTTCCGCCTCGTGCTGACGCGCGCGGCGAAGCCGGTGATCGCCGAGATCCGCGGCCTCGCCGCGCAGACCTGGGGCGACGCGATCGGCGACGTGGGCGAGTCGCGCATGGCGCAGTTCGCGAAGACGCTCGCCGAGCTCAAGCAGAACCTCCTGGAGAATGAACATGTCCACGCGTAAGCAGAAGCTGCGGCGCGTCCTTCTCGTTGCCGGGCCGCTCCTGGTCGCGATCGTCGGCGCCGCGGCGTACCTCTCGGGCGGGCGCTACGTCAGCACCGACAACGCCTATCTGCAGGCCGACAAGGTCGCGGTGAGCGCCGAGGTGGCCGGGCCGGTGCGCGAAGTGCTGGTGCAGCAGAACGCGGCGGTGGCGGCGGGGCAGGTGCTGTTTCGCATCGACGAGCGGCCCTACCGCGTCGCCGTACAGCGCGCGCAGGCAGCGCTCGCCAAGGCGCGTACCGACGTGGCCGCGACCGAGGCGAGCTACCGCGAGGCGCAGGCGAAGCTCGCCGGCGCGAAGACCAGCCTCGCCTTCGCCGAGCGCGACTTCCGGCGCCAGACCGAGCTCGCCGAAAAGAAGTTCATCTCCGCGGCGAGCCTCGACGGCGCGCGCAAGACGCTCGACCTGGCGCGCCAGCAGGCGAGCGCCGACGCGCAGGATTTGCAGCGCATCGCGGCGAGCCTCGGCGGCGAGCCGGGCCGCCCGGTCGACGACAACCCGGCGGTGCGCGAAGCACAGTCGGCGCTCGCGCAGGCCGAGCTCGATCTGGCCCGCACCGAGGTGAAGGCGCCGTTCGCCGGCTTGGCCGGCCTGCCGCCCAAGCCCGGCCAGTACCTGACCCCCGGCACGCCCGCCATGGCCGTGGTCGCCGACGCGCGCGTCTGGGTCGAGGCCAACTTCAACGAAACCGACCTCACCTACGTCGCGCCGGGGCAGAAGGTGGTGGTCAAGGTCGACACCTATCCCGGCCGCGAGTGGCAGGGCACGGTCGAGAGCGTAAGCCCCGCTACCGGGGCGCAGTTCTCGGTGCTGCCGCCGCAGAACGCCACCGGCAACTGGGTGAAGATCGTGCAGCGCATCCCGGTGCGCGTGGCGCTCGAGGTCGGCCCGCAGGACCCGCAGCTGATCGCCGGCATGAGCGCCGAGGTGACGATCGACACGCAGCACGAGCGCAGCCTGCCGTGGACGGCGCACGCCTCGCCGCCGGCGAAGAGGGCGCGCAGCGCAAGCCGGCCGTGATCACGCGAGCATCCGGCGCCGCGCCTTCGCGCGGCCTGGTGACGGCGTCGGTGATGCTCGCCACCATCATGCAGGCGCTCGACACCACGATCGCCAACGTCGCGCTGCCGCACATGCAGGGCTCGATGTCGGCGACGCAGGACCAGATCTCGTGGGTGCTCACCTCGTACATCGTCGCCGCCGCGATCGCCACGCCGCTCTCGGGCTTCCTCGCCGGGCGCATCGGGCGCACGCGCCTGTTCCTCGGCTCGGTGGCCGGTTTCACCGTCGCCTCGATGCTCTGCGGCGCGGCGCAGACGCTGCCGCAGATGGTGCTGTTCCGCCTGCTGCAGGGCGTGTTCGGCGCGAGCCTGGTGCCGCTCTCGCAGTCGGTGCTGCTCGACACCTTCCCGCCCGAGAAGCGCGCGGGCGCGATGGCGATGTGGGGCGTCGGCGTGATGGTGGGGCCGATCCTCGGTCCCACGCTCGGCGGCTGGCTCACCGAGTACTACGACTGGCGCTGGGTGTTCTACATCAACCTGCCGTTCGGCATCCTGTCCTTCCTCGGCATCCTCGCCTTCGTGCGGGAAACCGCGGCCGACGCGTCGCGCCGCCTCGACTGGATGGGCTTCGCCATGCTCTCGCTCGCCATCGGCGCGCTGCAGCTCATGCTCGACCGCGGCGAGTCGCTCGACTGGTTCGCTTCGCGCGAGATCGTCGTCGAGGCGGTCGCCGCCGGCCTCGCCTTCTACCTGTTCCTGGTCCACATGTTCACGGCCGACAAGCCGTTCATCGAGCCGGGCCTGTTCCGCGACCGCAACTTCTCGGTCGGCATCTTCTTCATCTTCGTCGTCGGCATCGTGCTGCTCGCCACGCTCGCGCTGCTGCCGCCGTTCCTGCAGGGGCTGCTGGGCTACCCGGTGCTCACCACCGGCTACGTGCTCGCGCCGCGCGGCGTCGGCACCATGATCGGCATGCTGCTGGTCGGGCGCCTCGCCGGGAAGATCGACGAGCGCGCGATGATCCTGCTCGGCCTCGTGCTGACCGCCGTCTCGCTGTGGGAGATGGCGGGCTTCACCACCGACGTGGGCATGGCGGCGATCGTGCGCAGCGGCGTGGTCCAGGGCCTCGGCCTCGGCTTCATCTTCGTGCCGCTCAGCACGATCACGTTCGCCACGCTCAACCCGCGCTACCGCAACGAAGGCACCGCGATGTTCAGCCTGATGCGCAACATCGGCTCGAGCATCGGCATCTCGGTCGTGGTGACGCTGCTCGCGCAGAACACGCAGGCGAACCATGCCTTCCTCGGCGAGCTCGTCACGCCGTATCCGTCGCTCGCGCCGCTGCCGCCCGCCTGGAGCCCGGCGACCGACGCCGGCCTGATGGCGCTGAACTTCCGCCTGATGATGGTCGTGGTGCTCGCCGCCATCCCGCTGCTTCTTCTGCTGCGGCGGGCGAAGCAGGGCGCGGCTCCCGCCGCGCCCGCGCTCGAATAGGGTGCTTACTGCGCCTTGCGGCTCGGCAAGAGCATGCCGACCTGCTGGCGGTAGCCGCGGTACTGCTCGCCGAACTGCGCGATCAGGTCGCGCTCCTCGAACCAGATGCCGACCAGGATGTAGCCCGTCGCGCCGGCGGCGAAAAGCAGGTGCCCGGCGCTCATCACCGGCGCGGCCCACACGCCGAGCACGAAGCCCAGGTAGAGCGGGTGGCGCACGTAGCGGTAGAGGAAAGGCGTGCGGAACTCGGCCGCGGGAATCGCGCGCCCGGTCAGGTGCGCGAACACCTGGCGCAGCCCGAACAGCTCGAAGTGGTTGATGAGGAAGCTCGACAGCAGCAGGATCGTCCAGCCGAGCGCGAACACCGTCCAGATGATCTGCACGGCGAGCGGGTCCTCCACGCGCCAGATCACCGGCTTGGGAATGGCCCGCCACTGCCACAGCAGCAGGGCGAGCACGGCGCTCGCGGCCAGCACGAAGGTGCTGCGCTCCACCGACGGCGGCACGAATCGCGTCCACCAGCGCTTGAATCCCTGGCGCGCCATCACGCTGTGCTGTACGGCGAAGAGCCCGAGCAGCGCCAGGTCGACGACGAGCGCCTCGCCCAGCGGCGCGAGCGCGCCGCCGTCGATCGTCTTCGGCACCGCAAGACCGCCGACGAAGGCGATGGCGTAAGTGAACGACGCGACGAAACACAGGTAGGCAACAAAGCCGTACAAAAGCGCAACAAATCCCATCGGGTCCTCCGCGAAAGGGGCGCTAGTATCGATGCAGACAACCACACGCGGTTGACCGATCCGCCGGATTTCTTGATGGACGCGCTCTCCGACCTGCTGCACGTGATGCGCCTGCAGGGCGCGCTGTTCCTCGACGCGCGCTTCACCGCGCCGTGGTGCGTCGCGGGCGGCTGCCCGGCGAGCCTGTGCGCGCCGGGCGCGCACATCGTATTCTTCCACGTCGTCACGCGCGGCCGCTGCCGCGTGCGCCTGAGCGGCGGCGAAGCGCTCGAGCTTGCCGCGGGCGACCTGATCCTGATGCCGCACAACGACGGCCACCTGCTCGGCAGCGATCTTCACCTCGCGCCGGTCGACGCGCAGGCGCTGGTGCGCCCGGCGCAGGCGGGCGGCCTCTACGGCATCGATCACGGCGGCGGCGGCGCGGAAACGCGCGTCATGTGCGGCTACCTCTCGTGCGATCCGGTGATCGGCCGGCCGCTGCTCGACGCCCTGCCGCGCCTGCTGCGCGTGCCGCTCGGCGAAGGCGCCGCGGCGCGCTGGCTGCTCGGCCTGGTCGAGCGCGGCGCGCGCGAGAATTCCTCGCCGGGCCCCGGTTCGCGCACCGTCCTCGCCAAGCTCGCCGAGCTGCTCTTCGCCGAGGCGATGCGGCGCTACCTGGAAGGCGAGGGCGCCGGGCAGCTCGGCTGGCTCGCCGGCCTGCGCGACCGCCACGTCGGCCGCGCGCTCGCGCTGCTGCACGAAGAGCCGATGCGCGAATGGACCGTCGACTCGCTCGCCGCGCAGGCGGGCGCGTCGCGCTCGGTGCTCACGCAGCGCTTCACCGGCCTGGTCGGCCTGCCGCCGATGCAGTACCTCAAGCGCTGGCGCCTCGGGCTCGCCGCCGCGGCGCTGAAGGAGAACCGCCGCCCGATCGCGGCGCTCGCCGGCCAGTACGGCTACGAGTCGGAGGCCGGCTTCAGCCGCGCCTTCAAGCAGGCCTTCGGCACGCCGCCGGCGGCCTGGCGGCGGCGCGCGGCGTAGGATTTTTCGGCAAGAACCCCGGCTTTTCCGCCAAGTGCCGCGCCGGGTCGCGGGCAAGACTCACGCCTCCCGCAACCCGACAGGAGAACACCTTGGGAACCTATGCAGGCAGCTGTTTCTGCGGCGCCGTCCAGTTCGCCGTCAGCGGCGAGCCCGCCGCGATGGGCTATTGCCACTGCGACTCGTGCCGCAGCTGGGCCGCGGCGCCGGTCAACGCTTTCACGCTGTGGCAGCCCGACGCGCTGAAAGTGACGCGCGGCGCCGACCAGATCGCGAGCTACACCAGGACGCCGAAGAGCCACCGCAAGTCGTGCAAGCTCTGCGGCGGGCACGTCTTCACCGATCATCCGCTGTGGGGCGTGATCGACGTCTACGCCGCGGCGATCCCCGACTTCCCGTACCAGCCCGGGCTGCACGTGAACTATCAGGAGACCGTGCTGCGGATGAAGGACGGCCTGCCGAAGATGAAGGACATGCCGAAGGAGATGGGCGGCTCGGGCGTCGTGCTGCCCGAGTAGAAGGAGGCGGTGGTCCTGCGCGCCGGGCGGCGCTCAGGCCACCGTCGCTTCGGTCTTGTTGCTGTCGCCGGTGTTGTCGACCCAGGCCACCTCGACCTTGTCGCCCTTCGCGCCGCCCTTGACGCGGAAGGTGAACACCGGGTTGCGCGAGATCGCCTGGCTGGTCTCCGCCTCGACCACCGTCCTGCCGTTCACCTTGACGGTGACGGTCTGGATGAAGTGCGTCGGCACCAGCTTGCCGTCGGGGTCCTTGCGCTGCCCCGTCTCCATGGGGTGGGTCATCAGCACACGCACGTCGGTGTAGCCCGAGGCGAGCGTCGCGCGCATCTTCATCGGTCCGGCCATGTCGTCTCCTAGCCTCCGCAGCCGCCGATGGTGACTTTGATCTCCTGGCTCGCCGTGTAGTAACGGCCGCCGGCCTGCGCGAGCACGCGCACCTCGGAGGTCTCGCCCATCTTCACGTTCAGCTTGACGAAGGGCAGCGCGCCTTCGAGGAAGGTGAAGCGGCTGTTGAGCGGGAAGGGGTTCTTCTCGACCAGCACCGTGAGCGAGGTGGTGCCGGGCAGGTTGCTCTGGATCTCGACCGGCACCACCGCGCCGTTCTCCGCGATCTGCGGCGCGTCGATGACGATGTCCCGGCTCGGCGTCGCCTCCGCCACGCCCAGGCTCCTGAGCGCTTCGGCCGCGCTCTTCGCGCCGAAGGCCGCCTTGTTCCACGCCGCCAGCGCCGCCAGCGGCCTGGCGAGCAGCAGGGCCGCGGCGCCGATGAGGCTTCTTCTGAGCCGGTTCATCCGTTCATTCTAGCGGCGAAATACGCCCGACTTGCCGCCGCTTTTTTCCTCCAGGCGGATCGGTCCGAGCGTCATGCCGCGGTCCACCGCCTTCAGCATGTCGTAGACGGTGAGCAGGCCCACGCTCGCCGCCGTGAGCGCCTCCATCTCGACGCCGGTCTGGCCGCGGCACTCGACGCGGGCGACCAGTTCGATCGTGGAGCTCTTCCGGTGCAGGCAGAATTCCACCGCGACGCGCGTGAGCGCCAGCGGATGGGCGAGCGGGATCAGCTCGGGCGTGCGCTTGGCGGCCTGGATCGCCGCGACGCGCGCGATGCCGAG
>Ga0335084_10008887_pt1 | contig 10023 bp, 7 predicted proteins | sample Lox_Sample_44_FD_206721 | JGI IMG/M metagenome (GOLD analysis project Ga0335084, IMG submission 206721) | Soil microbial communities from Loxahatchee National Wildlife Refuge, Florida, United States - Lox_Sample_4.4 | ecosystem: Environmental > Terrestrial > Soil > Wetlands | place: USA: Florida... | reverse complement strand
GAGTTCCCCGCGTTCTTGTCGTGCGTGAACGTGACGAACGTATGGCCGTCGAATCGGTTCAGCCCCTCTTCGGTGCCGAGCCAGATGAACCCCCGGCGGTCTTGAATGATCGACTCGACGGCGGCCTGCGACAGGCCGTGTTCGACCGAGTAGTGGGCGAAGCGTGTGGCGAGTTCGGCGCCCGCGGCGGCGAACGAGGCGAGCGCCACGGCAGACATCGCGATCGTTCGGACGATGGTCAGCCGAGCGCGGCCGTCACGCGTCATCCAACGTGTTTTCGTTTCGATCCTTCGCGCCGTCGGGCGGGTCCATCCGCGCTCATGCTACCGCGACACGCCGGCACCGCGAAACGGGTCGCGCGGTCGCAGTCACGGGTGCGCGCTATGACGCGTTCGTTGGCGACGCGTCAGGAGTGGGCGATCAGCATCAAACGGCCGTCGTACCGCTCGAGCGCGTCGAGGGTCTTGAGCGCATTTGTCGCATCGAGCGGTGACAGGACTTCGTCGGCGATCAGCAACCGCGCGCGCTGCAGAATGCCGCGCGCGATGAAGAGCCGTGCCTTTTCCCCTTGCGACAGCGTCCAGCCGCCTTCGCCGACCATCTGCATCATGCCGGCGGGCATACGTTCGAGTAGACCGTCGAGCCCGACCGCCCGTGCGACTTCCCGAGCGTCGTCGAGATCGCGGGGCGTCGGCGGCCACGGGCGCCCCAACAATAGATTGAAGGCGAAGGTTTCGGTGAGCACGTGGTTCGCGCCGGCTTGCGGTACGTAGCACACCAGGCGGCGCCATTGTCGGAGCCCGACGATGTGGCGATCGACGCCGCCGCTCAATACGACGCCGGAATCCTGTCGGGTGCGGCCGCTCATCACCGCCGCGATCGTCGATTTGCCGCTTCCGGAAGGTCCGGTCATCAGCACCCGTTCCCGTGGGGCGATCGCGAGGTCGACGTTCGCGAGCACCGGTTGCAGCGCGCCGGGATAGGTGTAGCTGACGCCGCGGCAGATGAATTCGCCGTCTGCGTCGGGCCGTATGCCGAGCCCGCGATCCTGAGGCAGCGTGGGGTCGGGATCGAGCGTGTCGAGTTGTTTGAACGACAGCCACGCGCGAATCGCCTCGCTGACGCCGGCGACGATCGATTGCAGCGCCGCCGACGTGACGATCACGAAACCGATCATTGCGACGCTCGCGATTGTTACGTCGCCGCCGTAACCGCGATACAGCATGGTGATCACGACGAACAGCGCGAGCAGGGTCCACACACGCGGAATGCGGGCGATGCGCAGGTGCGCGGCGTCGAAGCGCCGGCCGGCATCGTGATAGCGCGCGATGCTGCGATCCTCGTCGACGTTCCACCGGTTTGCGGCGACGAATGCCTTGCGCGTTCGGTGCCCGACGAGTTGCTCGGTGTGCACGCTCGTCACGTCGAGGTTGCTCGCGAGGAATCGCTTCGCGTGCTCGTAGTAGTCGCGCGCGTAGTACGCGCCGAGGCCGGCGACGAGCGCGAACAGCACCAGCAGCGCGTCGACGCCGATCGCGATCGCGTAGGCGACGAAGACGAACGACAGGTCCAACGCCGCGAGCACGACGCGCACGCCGCCGCGCGCCGCCATCGAATCCAGGTGATGCGTTTCGAGCGACTGCGCGATCATGCGGCCGAGACCGAGCGCGCCGACTTGGCGTTTGTCGGCGTCGAGCGCGTCGGCGAAGAGGCGGCGTTTCACCGCGACGCCGACTCGCGCAGCGAAGCTCTGCTGCAGCGACGATTCGACCGGCAGCAATGCGAGCGCGGTCGCGAGCAATGCGATCCACAACGCCGTCATGTGTGCGTGGTCGCCGACGCCGCTCAACACGACGACCAGCGCCACCCAACTGGCGATCCACGACGCGAACTGCAACATGTGTGTCGCGACGAGCGGAAGGCACTCTCGCACCCCGAAGTCGGCGCGTGCCGCGCCGTGCGATGGTTGGAACGTCCAACCGAGGAAGGGCGGCCGGGCAGACCCGCGTTGCCGGCGCAACGCGTCGTTGATCCGCTTCGATCGGCGGCCGAGTTCACTCGTCAGAAGGTCGAGCAGATCGTCGCGACGCTCGGCCGGCGGCGCGACGAGCGCTTCCGCCAACGCATCGATGCCGAGTCGGATGCGGCGGCCGTCGGGCGCGAGCGCGATCGCGTGATGACGGGTCGCGCTCGCGACGAACAGCGGGCCGGCGCCGGGCACGGGAACGACCATCGGGGCGAGGCTCGACAGCGCGTCGGCGACGTGCTCGGGCGGGCAGGTCACCGCGGTCATCTCTACGCCGAGCGCCGCCGCGGCGGCGTTCAACGCATCCTCGAGCGAAACGCCGTCGAATGGTGCGGCGGTGTGCGACGTTCGCGCGCAGCCGTCGACGAGCCAAGGGAGCGCCGCCGCGATGCCGGCATCGGTCCACGCATATTCGGCGACGACGGCGGTCATGGCGATCCCGCCGTGTCATCGAATTCCACGACGCGCCAGGGCGCCTCGCGCAGGCGCGCTCCGAGCGCGTCTTCCGCTACGATCATCGCGGCGTAGCGAGACTGTTGGGCGAGCAACGTCTGCGGGGCGCCGTCCTCGACGATGCGACCGCGCTCGAACACGAGCACGCGCGGGAACGCGAGCGTCTCGCGGACCTGGTGGCTCACCCAGAAGAGCGTCGCCGCCGGCCATCGTTCGAGCGCGTGGCGGAGCATGCGCGCGCGCTGATCGGCATCCATGCCGGCGAACGGCTCGTCGAGCAGCACGAGACGGGCGTCGGCGCGGACCAGCGCGCGTGCGATACGCAGCCGCTGCGATTCGCCGCCGGACAACCGGCTGCCGTTCTCGCCGATTTGCGTCGCGAGCCCGTCGGGCATCTTTTCGAGATCGAACACCAGTTCGCTCGTGTCGAGCACGCCGTCGATCGCGGGCAACGTGTGGTCGGATACGCCGTACAACACGTTCGCGTAGACCTCGCGGTTCCACAGATACGTTTCCGGATCGACGAGCGCGCTGTGTTGACGAAGCGCTTGCAATGCGGCGGGGTCCACGGCGAGGCCATCGACGAGCAGACGGCCTTCACTGACGGTGTGCCAGCCGGCCAGCGTGCCGAGAAAACTGCTCTTGCCGGAGCCCGATTCGCCGACGATCGCGATGCGCTCGCCGGGCGCGATCGCGAGGTCGATCTCCGCGAGTACGCGCTGCGCACCGCGCACGACGGTGACGCCGTCGAACTCGATGCGCACGCCGGTCCGCCGGGCGGGCTCGGCGGAGTGGACGGGGGCTCCATCGACTGAATCGGCCAGTTCGAGCGGTTCCTCCGGTGCGTCCAGAACTTCGAGCACGCGGCGGACGATGTTGTGCATCGCCGGCAGCTGTTTGAGGTTGACCAACAGGCCGCGACTCAGCATCGGCACGAACAACGCCCAATAGGCGACCAGCAACACGGTTCCCAGCGGCAACGCGGCGTCGATCGCGCGAAACACTAGCGCGACGCCGCATGCCGCGAGTGCGAGCACTTGCGCGGCTTCGAACGCGGTCGCGGCACGGCGCAGTTGCGTCGCCGCGTGCACCCAGCGCAGCAGCAGCGTCTCGTGTTCGAGTTCGAGCGATCGCGCTGCACCGTGCGTCCAGATGGGCTCGCTGCCGCGCAGCGCATCGAGATAGAGGTTCGACAATGCGCCGAGATGCGTGCGCGCGCGAAGGTCGCGCTCGGCCAGTACGCCGAACATCGCGAGCGGGGCGGCGATCGCGAACAGTCCCGCGAGCACGACGACCCACAGCGACGACGTCATGATCCAGCCGAGCCCCACGAGCAACATGCCGAGCCGAGCGAAGTCGACGAGCAGCGTGGTCACGATCGCCGGTGCGTCGCGCAGCTGCGTGATCGCGTGGCCGCGTTCGGCCAGATCGGAGATCAAGCGTGATGAGAAGTAGTCGTCGCGAATGCATGGCAACTTGCGCAGCAGCGCGGTGCGCAGTCGCGTCTCGACCTGGCGTCCCAACATTTGCGTGAAGCGCGTCTGCCCGATGCTGCAGGCGAGCGCGGCGGCCGACGGCAACGTGACGGCGATCAACACCCATGCGTACGTCCACGGCTCGGTCGGCGGTTGGAAGCCGAGCAGATAACGAAAGACCAACGCCTCGACGACAGTGAGTCCGCCCATCGTGACCGCGATCGTCGCCAGCATGGCCGCGAGGTGATCGAAGCCGAGGTCGCGCAACATCTTCCACATGCGCTGCGCGACGTTGACGCGGAATCCGCCCAATGTCTTGCGGATCACGGGTTCGACCGATTGCGGCGACGATCGCACGCCGCGGACTTTCAGCACGACCGCGCCGCGCAGCGACAACGCCGCGCCGTCCGCATCGACGCATTCGACCTGAAAATGATGCGACGGAACGAGTTCGGGATGGTTCAGCGCGCATTCGATCACGATCATTGCATCGCGGCCCCGTACGCGCGCGCCGCGGTCGAGCGACCGGCACATGCGGATCGCCGCGTCGAGCGTGGCCGCGCGCCGCCATTCGCCGGTCTCGAGCGCCCGCGCGATGAGTGCATCGGCGACGTCGCCGCGGATCGCGAGTTCGGCGAGCCCGCCGCGCAGCGCGCGCGCGAACGGCTCCGAGCGCGCGTACTCGAGCCAGTCTTGCGCGCCGACGTCGAGCGCGTGTCGGTACAGGACGGCGTCGAGTTCCTTGCGGCGCAGGAAACAGCGGCCGCGCGACGGATCCATCACCTCGAAGCCGCCGAAGAGGGCGCGCCAGACGACAACGAAGTGAGTCAGCCCGTTCGGCAACGTCACGACCGCGATGCACGGCAGGTTGTCGTTGCACGCGTCGAGGACGAAATCGCTCGGCAACATGACTTGCTCGGCGTCGAGACCGAAGCGTTGCGCGAGTTCCTCTAACGTGTCGATCGAGGTGCCGTCGACGTCGGTCTGACAGGCCTCGCGCAGCCGCGGGAAACTGACGTCGATGCCGCACCCGTTCAGCAAGGCCGCGAGCGCGGCCGGACCGCAGTCCATCGCGGAGGTCTGTACGACTTCCGGAATCCGGTGTCGTTTATGCGCGATCCGTTGCGCCACGTTTGTTGGAAGGCCTCTAGGGTCCGAGGCGCGGAGAGCCGAGCAGGTTGATCAGCTTGCGCGCCAGCGTTGATTCTTCGACGAGCACCGTCGCGCGTCCTTTGAGGCCGTGCGATACCGCCTCGTACAAACCGGCGTTGCGATCGAGTTCGAGATCGACCTCGACGCGGCCGTCGCGCTCTTCGCTGCCGACGCGAATGACGCGCGCGTCGAGCAGGCCGTATTGGGTCCACGGCAATGCGAAGAATTCGATGCGCGCCGGTTGATCGACGCGCACGCGTCCGGCGGCATCGGCGGCGACGAAGTGCGACTGGAACTCGTAGCCGCGGTCCGGCACGACCGTCATCAGCCACGCGCCTGGCGCCGCGCTCTGGCCGACCGTGAGCTGCGCGATCGCGCCGATGTGGCCCGCAAACGGCGCGCGGACGTACGACTCGTCGATGCGCCGTTCGAGTTGGCGGATCTGCGGAACGAGTTCGGCGATCGCGCCGGCCAGCTGCGCGTCCTCGCCTTCCAACCGCGCGCGGTTGCTCGCCTCTTCGTTCGACGCGCGTTGCTTCGCGGCCTCCTTCTCGAGCAGCTCCGCGCGATCGGCCTCGATTGCCTTGCGGCCTTGTTCCACATTCGAATGCGCCTGCGACAGGGTCAGCAGATCGATCTGCTTCTTCGAGCCGAGTTCGGTATAGAGACGCTCGGCTTCTTCGGCGTGGCGAATGCGCGCTTCGGTCTCACCGACGTGTGCGCGCAGCTTGTCCATCGCCCGGTCTTGCTCCTCCGCTTGATGCAATGCGGCCGCATCGAGCGAGCCGATCTCACGATGCAGCGACTCGCGTTCGTCGGCAAATTTGCCCGCGCGTTGCTTCAGCAGGTCGAGGTCGAGTTCGAGCGGCACCGAATCGAATCGAACGAGCACGTCGCCCGCATCGACGCGATCGCCGAGTCGCACGTCGACCTCGACGATCGGTTCGTTCGATCGACTGGTCAGTTCGATCGGTTCGGCGGCGGCGACGACGCGGCCGTCGACGCTCGCGACCGACAGCGGCAACTCGACGGTGCACGCGAGCAGCGCCCAGACGATCGACAACGCGACGGCACCCGCGATGAAGAACGTTCCCGCGCGTCGCGAGTCGACGGTCAGCGAGCGCAGCGTGTTCTCGAACGAGACGGCCATGACGTTTGCTTCGATCGGACGGCGAGCATCCCGAATCGATTGCAATCGAATGAAGACGATTCGGGCGAGGGATCTTGATTCGGCGGAGAGTATGCTGCAAGAATCAACGCGCCTCAAAGCAATTGGTTTGACTCTGCGTCGACCACTGCGGTGAGGGGGAAGGACACACCCCCGTGCAATTCGCATCAAGACGAATGTCGGGGGGGTCAATCGCGATTCGAAAGACTCCCCGGCGGCGGGTGGTGCGTCGCGGTGTTCGCGTCGGCGTCGACGATCGGTGCCGGCGACGAACGTGACTAACACATGATGTGGAGGACACACGCATGAAGGTCAAGACGAAAGTCAAGGCTGGCGGCTTTTCCTGGAGCAACTGATTCGACGCCGGCGTATCCCGCCGCAGTCGATTCGGGTTCGCCGACCGTTCGAGTCTGACGCAGTATCGGCCGCGCTCGCTTTTCGTGGACCGCAAGCGTGCCGACCTTGAGGGTCGTCGCATTGGGTACACCGAGCGCGCGGCCGAGTTTCGATTCTTTCGAGCGCGCGGGTTGCGTCGTCTCGTCCCGAGCCGCTAGCGTTGCGCTGAGCGGTCGAACGGTCGCAGATCGGCGACCAGCCGCTTGAGGAGTCGAGACGATGACCGCAGCCGAGTCGCCCGCACAACCGATCCGCAAGCGTCGCTACGCAGCCCAGGTTCCCGCCGAAGGCGACGGCGGACTGTTCACCCAATCGTGGTTTCCGATCTGCCCGTCGTACGAAGTGCGGCCGGGCGAGGTCGTTGGGAAGTCGTTCCTCGACGGCCGCGTCGTCGCGTACCGCGGCGCCGACGGCGTGGCGCACGTGCTGTCGGCGTACTGCCCGCACGTCGGCGCCGATCTCGCGGTCGGCGCGGTGGTCGGCAACGACATTCGGTGCGCCTTTCACCATTGGGAGTTCGACGGCGACGGCCGCGTCCTGCGCACCGGAATCGGCGATCCGCCGCCGCGCAACGCGTGCCTCTTCAAATTTCCGTGCGTCGAGAAATTCGGCCTCATCTGGGCGTTCAACGGTGATGAGCCGTGGTGGCAGATCCCGGAGTTCCCCGTACCGGAGGCGGACCTCGCGATCGACGTGCGCTACGACGTGCCGACGATGCCGGTCGACCCGTGGGTCGTCTGTGCGAACACTCCTGACTGGCAACACATCAAGGTGGTTCATCGGCTGCAATTCGATGCGACCGACCTGTACGACCGCATCGAGTGGACGAACCATTCGATGCGTTACAGCTTTGCCGGCAAGATGGAGCACGGCGACGGCCCCGAGATCAACTACAACGTCGGCATCTTCGGCACCAGCATCTTCCATCTCCACGGCACGTTGAACGGTCAGTGGTACGCGGTGTTGACCGCGTTCGGCATGCCGGCGCCGGGCGTCACGCAGAACTACTTCGTACTTTGCGTGAAGAAGGGCGACGGTTCGCCGGAGAGCGAGGCGCAAATCAAGTTCCTGCACGACTTCCTGTTCAAGCTCGGCAAGACCATGACCGACGACGACCGGCCGATCCTGCACAACATCAAATATGCACCTGGCACGCTGACGCGATCGGACCGGGCGCTCGCGCGCTATCTAGAGATGATTCGCACGTTCCCGCGCGCGCATCCGTCGGCCGACTTCATCAAATGAGCATCGGACTCGCGAACGCATTCGGACCAACACATCACGAAAGGGAGAATTCGCCGTGGCTCACGTCAGCGAAGTGCAGTACTACAACGAACCCGTCGAAAGGCAGCTCGGCTTCGCCGCAATGGTGCAGACCGGCAAGACTCTGTACCTCGCCGGCATCATCTCGGTCGACGACCAACTGAACGTCGTCTCGCCGAACGACATCGGCGGTCAGATCGAACGCGTGTACGACATCATGGAGAAGACGCTGGCCAAGAGCGGCGCGACGCTCGTGCACGTCGTCAACGAGATGATCTTCGTCACCGATTTGCAGAAATTCGCGGCGGCCGGCGCGGTGCGCGCCAAGCGCTATGCGAAGTGCGCGCCGCCCGCGGCGACCGCCGTGCAGGTGAGCGGATTGTTCTTGCCGGCCGCGATGATCGAGATTCAGGCGACCGCGGTATTGCCGTAGCGATCGACCTCGCTCAGGGGCCGAGCACGCGACGCGGATGATGACCGTCGACGTTGCCGAGGAACGGCGGGTGGATGTTGTAGCCGAGCAGTTCCTGCAGGCGCTTCGGCAACGTGCGGACGACCTCGGGCGGCACCGCAAGGATGTGGTTCTCGGCCGGTCGCAACCATGACGCCGCGAAGTGCAGCACCGCCCCTAAACGCGGCCGTTGCGTCGTGTTGGCGCCGCCGCCGTGCCACAACGTGCCGCGATACACGAGTGCGTCGCCGGCGCGCAGCGTCGGCGCGACCGTCGCGGTGTCGCCGCGGGGTCGTTCGTCGATCCATTTGTGGCTGCCCGGTACGAGCCGAGTCCCGCCGTTCATCGCGTTGAAATCGACCAGCGGGAACATGACGGTCGCGACGATCTCCGGATGCGGCCGCGCGATCGGGTAGATCGCGTCGTCGTGGTGCAGCGCCTGCGGGTGCTCGCCCGGACCGATCTCGATGCCGGCCGGCGAGCTCAAGTGGTAGCGGCCGAGCAGATGGTCGAGCACGCCGAGGATGGTCGGATGAGTCGCGGCCCCGTCGAACGCGCGGGTGCGGCCGAACAGCTTGTACACGCGTCGCGTGTTGCGGCCTTCGAAATCATCGCGCCCGGTCGCCGTGTCGGCGAGAATTGCATCCAGGTCGGCGCGCGCGCGATCCACTTCGTCGGGGCCGAGCACGCCGGGGATGACCGCGAAACCGTCATCGTCGAGGGCACGAAGGAGCGCGTCGGCGGGTGCAGCGGACGGGGAGCCTGGATCCATCCGAAACGCGGCCATGGTAAGTTCCCTTTAGGAATGTGAATCGAACGGTAGAACGCCGGGGAGGTTAATACAAGTGCAGAAGTTGAACGCGACCCAAGGGACGCTGCTCGGTTTTTTGATGGACGAGCCGAAGTCCGGTTGGGAATTGCTCAACGAGATCTCGCAAGGCCTGTCGCGATTCTGGAACGTCACGACTAGCCACATTTATCGCGAACTGAAGACGCTGGACGAGCGCAAACTGATTCACGCCGGCGAGCCGGGTCCGCGCGATCGGACGCGCTACGGCATCACACGCGAAGGACGGCGCGCGTTCAAGGAATGGTTGGCCGAGACCCCGGGCGACGAGCAGATCCGCTTCCCGTTTCTGCTGACGCTGTGGTTCGGCAGGCACCTCGAGTCGCAACAGCTCGAGTCGTTCCGTACGACGCGACGGGCGGCGCACACGCAACGGCTCGCGATGTATCGGCAGTACGCGGAGACAACCGCGCACGATCCGTATCTCGCCGCGGTCGTCTCGTTCGGCATCGGCTACGAAGAAGCCATCGTGCGTTGGCTCGACCATCTGTCGTTCGACGACGACGCGCGACCGGTGACGGCACGGTCGGTCGAACGAACCTGACGACGCGCAACCGCTTTGATGCACTGAGGACAACGCCATGCTCATCGACATCGACGTCGGCCGAGGCCGCGTGACCGGACGCTGTACGTCGGAATTCTCGACCGTGTGCGACGCATTCGTCGACAACTTCAAGCAGCGCCACGAAGTGGGCGCGTCGGTGTGCGTGAACGTCGGCGGCGAGACGGTCGTCGACCTGTGGGGCGGCCGGGTCGCTGACGAGCCGACTGCGGCGCTGTGGAACGACGATA
>Ga0335084_10008885_pt1 | contig 10024 bp, 13 predicted proteins | sample Lox_Sample_44_FD_206721 | JGI IMG/M metagenome (GOLD analysis project Ga0335084, IMG submission 206721) | Soil microbial communities from Loxahatchee National Wildlife Refuge, Florida, United States - Lox_Sample_4.4 | ecosystem: Environmental > Terrestrial > Soil > Wetlands | place: USA... | reverse complement strand
GAACCGGTAGACGCGGCCGGCCTCATCGATCACGAAAAGGCTCCCCTCGTGCTCCACGCTGTCGGCGGTGACGGCGCCCCCGGGCACCGACGTCCACAGCGGCTGACACGAACCGCTGGCCTCGAGGCAGGCCAGGTCGTACGCCCGAACACCTTGGCTGAACCCGACGAAAAGTACGCCGCCCGAGGCCTGCGGGTCGCTGAACGAGTCCCCCCTGAGGGCTACCAGCGGCTGGCAGCGCGCGCCGCCGGTCCCGCACGCGAGCGGGAAGACGTTCACCTTGCCTATCCCGTTGCCGACGACGAGGTCTCCGCGTGAGATCGACATCGAGGTGACCTGGTCGTCGACGAACGACGACGACGATGGCTGTGCTTCGGCGATGGGGCCGTTGGTCGGGCCGATCCAGCTGGGCGAGCAGGTGCTCGAGCAGTCCGTCGGGAACGCCTCGACCTGACGACCGACGCCCACGAAGACCGAGCGGCCGTCGCTCGCCAGGTCGGTCCCGATCGGCCCGCGCGTCTCCGTGTCCCACCGCGGAGCGCAGGGCGATCCGGTCTGCGCGCAGCTCGTTGGGAACGCGTAGACGTGCCCCGTGACCGTCGCCGCGTACACGGTGTCACCGACAGCTACCGGCCCTCCCCCGATCGCCCCGCCGCTGAGCTGCGCTTGCCAGAGGGGCTCGCACGGCGTCGGGTACGTGTCGCACGCCTCCGGGAGGGCGTAGAGCGTGCCGGACAGCGAAACCGCGTACACGACGCCGTCCGCGGCGACGATCGAGCCCTCGGCTAGGGAACCGGAAGTTTGCGCCACCCACGTGGGCTGACAAGTATCGACGCAGTCCGTCGGATAGCCCAGGAGCCTGCCGTCGGGCGATCCCACGTAGATGCGGTCGCCGGCCACGACGGGCGATCCCCACGGGTTGTGGCTGCCCGCGACGTCGGCCGACGAGAGCCTCGCGGTCCACACCGGAGGGCAGGGCTCGTCGGTGGCCGAGCACGACTGGTCGAACGCCTGGACCGTCCCGTCCTGTGTGGTCACGAAGACGCGACCGTCCGCGAGCACCGGCGTCGCGTGGATCGCCGAGCCGGTCTCCCCCCACCACGCGAGCTTGAGCCCGGCGACCGTCTGCGGCGTGATCGGCCCGGTCGGGACCTGCTGCGCTCGCTCGAACGCGTGTGCCATGAATGCGATGCCGGCGATCGTGATCGCCGCAGCCACCAGCGCGGCGACGATCCGCTGCGTCCGATCGCGCCGCCGGCGACGGGCGATCACCGCCGCCAACGCGGGTCCGGCCGGCGGGACGCCGAACGCCCGCTCCAGAACGTCGGGCCGCCGCGCGCTCACGATGCACCTCCCGCGGTCCGGCGGATTGACGTCTTCGCCCTCGAGGCGAGCATCCGCACGGCGGCGGCGTTCGTTCCGAGCATCGTGGCCGCTTCCTCGGAGCTGTAGCCGCGGAGCTGCGTCAGGACGATCGCGGCACGCTGGCGTGGGTTGAGCTCACGAAGCGCGCGGACCAGATCCGCATGGCTGTCGACCGAGGCGAACGCGTCGTCCTGTTCCGTCAGCCCGACCGCCTTCCGCATCGCGAGCTTCGCCCGTCGGTAGCGGCTGCGGAACACGTTCATCGCGGTCCGATAGAGGTACCCCGCCGGATCGTCCATCCCGCCGACCGTGCCCCATCGCTCCAGGACACGCACGAACGCCTCCTGGGTGATGTCCTCGGCTTCGTGGCGACTCCCGGTCACGCCGCACATCGCCGTGTACAGGCGGCCGTACTCGGTGTGGAAGAACCCCTCGAAGCCGGCGTCCGCCGCGCGGTCGGCCGTCCGATCGGCCCGCTGCCTCCCTCGACTCGCCTCGTCCCTCGCGACCATGGTCACGCATAATCAACCGCCGAGCGCCCCGGTTCGCAACGGGGAAACCCCTCCTACCCGTCGGACGCTCCCGCATCCCACCCGATGGCTCGGGCCCAATCCTCGGCCGCGAAGTAGATCAGGTCGCACGCGGCGTCCTTCACCTCCGGGTAGCTGTCGAGGTCTTTGAGCTGGACGGCCAGGTCCCGCTTGAGGGTCGCGTACGCCTGCGCGCTGTCGGGATGGGCTCGCAGGTAGTCGCGGAACAGGAGCGGGTATCGCTGATTCGCACGACCGATGACCCGGACGTGGAGGTTCACCTGCCGGGAACCGGGAGGTTCGTTGAAGAATCGCTTCCGCCGGGCGTGCTCGTCCTTCGGCCAGCCGGGTACCTGGTGGTCCAGGTTGATGATGTGGCGCGGAGTGTGCCAGCCGGCCGCCTCCAGTTCTCGGGCGACACGATCGAGGTCGGCGTCTCGTTCGACCGATACCTGGGTATCGATGACGTCCTTCGAGGCGAGCCCGGGGACCGAGGTCGAGCCGATGTGGTCGATCCGGGACGCGCGGACACCGAGGGTGATCCGGAGGCGACCGGCGACCTTGCGGAAGGCGTCCGGCCAGCTCGGGTCGTACTCGATGATCTTGACGACGTCCACGCGCGGATGGTCGTCGCTGCGAGGTCACCCTGTCCAGGGGATCCGTCGCGAGAAGCCCGGCCCCTCACGGGACCGGGCTTCGGCGCGAGGCGGGTGGATCAGTTCGTTGGGTTGCCGACGGTCAGCGTGTCGTTGTCGAGCCACTCGGCTTGGTCGCCGTTGGCGACCTGCGTGGTGGTACCGGCTGCGACATCGGTCACGTAGACCCCACCGTTGTTGTCGTAGGAGAGCCGCGTCCCGTCCGGAGACCACCGAAGCCAGCCGACATCGCCGCTGGCCAGGGCTCGCGGTGTTCCTCCGTGGGCGCCCGTGATCCAGAGCCTTCCGTCGCCGCCGCCTTTGGGGAAGACGGTGTACGCGAGCCACTTGCCGTCTGAGGAATAGACGCCGTCCCCGGCGTTCCGTCGAACGAGGGTCGGCGTCCCGCCGGTGACCGACACAGACCAGAGGTCCTCGATCGGATCGTTGAAGTCGCGTGTGACAGGCTGCACCGTGATCCGACTCGCGGCCGTCAACGTCGGGACACCGGCCCTCCTCGCCGAGGCGCACGGCGATCGCGTGTGGAGCGGTATCCGGAAGCGCCCGGTCGACCCGACGGCCCTGCTCTGGCTCTCCGAGCTCAACCTCTCCGGCGACGGCCAGGCCGATCTCAGCGTCCACGGAGGTCCCGACAAGGCGGTCTACGCGTACCCGTCGGAGCACCTCGGCCCGTGGGCGGAGGAGCTCGACCGAGAGCTTGGCGACGCGCCGTTCGGCGAGAACCTCAGCACCGTCGGGGTCCTCGAGCGGGACGTGCGGATCGGTGACATCTGGGAGTGGGGCTCGGCAACGCTGCAGGTGACCCAGCCGCGCTGGCCGTGTTTCAAGCTCACCCTGCATCGGCGGGAAGCGCACATCGGGGAGCGGCTCCGGGCGACCGGCCGCACCGGGTGGTACCTGCGCGTCCTCGGAACGGGCGAGGTGCCGGCGGAGGGGCCGATCCAGCTCGTCCTGGAGGATCCCGCGGGGGTCAGCGTCCTGGACGCGCACCGCGCCATGCTCGACCGCGCGCGGGAGGACCCGGACCTCGCGCGGGCGGTCAGCGCGCATCCGGCGCTGGCCGAGCAGTGGCGGGTGCCGCTGCGGCGGCAGCTCGAACGCTTCGGTCCGACGTGACGAGCCGCTGTTCGACGCCGTTTCCTGTTAGGTTGGCTCCGTCCACCACTGGTGGAGCCGCCCAAGACGGGGCGTACGCGCGAGCACTTCGCGACCTTGCCTTCCCGGTTCCTCGAGAACGAGGAGGCACCCGTGGCCCGTTGGCCCACCACCGCCCGAGAACGCGTGTTCCTGTTGTTCGTCCTCGACCGGTACCGCATGGGGCACATGCAGGTGCTGACCCAGCGAACGCACCGTTCCTCGGGGAGGCGATGACCCCATGAACCCGACCCTCGTTGGCTGGGAGACCGCCGCAGCAGGCTTGCGGGATGCTCCCACGGAGCAACGTGAGGAACAGCTCCGGGGGATCCACACCTTGATCGGACAGGGGATACGCGGGTTGGGCGGCGGGCCGCGGTTCATCCGCTACGAGGGCCGCCGCCCCATCTCCGACGCCGCGGTCGCCGCGGTCGCAGCGCGTTTGGACGCGTTCGATCCCACATCGCTCCTCGAGCTGAAGGACCTCAACCGGCTGCTGAACGCGACGCTGCCGTCCCCCCGCTACGTCGCTCGCTGACCCGGCGAGCGATCGGCAGCGGCGCGACGCGTGGCCCTCCCGTAGAGGAAGAAGTCGCCGGTCCGGTGCGCCTTCGCGTCCCAGCCGAGTCCCGCCAGACGGTGCTCCAGCTGCTTCGGCCCGTGCAGCACCTTCCACACGTGGAACGCCCGCCCGTCCGAGAGCCGCCGCATGACCGAGCGCTCGTCGGGTCCGAGGTGCTCGGGGTCCAGCTCGGCGGCCGCGCCGCTCGCGATGTTGTCGATGAAGAACACCCGCCCACCGGGTCGCAACGCCTGGGCGACGAGATCCCAGAAGCGCTGGAAGAGCTCCGGTGGTACGTGCGAGAGCCAGAACGAGAAGAAGACGACGTCGTAGCGCCGGTCCGGCTCCCAGGAGAACAGATCCGCCTGGATATGGCGCACGCCGTCGCCGACGCGCTGCCGGTTGAACGCGAGGACCTCTTCGGAGGCATCGACGACGGTGAGCTCGTCCGCGTGGCGGACGAGGCGCTCCGTCCACTGCCCGGTGCCGCCGGCCAGCTCAAGGACCTTCCCGGTGGGATTGAACCGTTCGAGGGCCTGCTCCAGCTTCGCGATCTCGGCGAACCACTTCGCGTTGTCGCGGCCGCGGTCGAACGGGCCCTCGCGCAGCGCCCAGGCGTCGTACTCGGGCGCACGGGCCCGGTAGTAGGTCAGCTGTTCGTCCAGGCGATCCTGCAGCTCATCGGCCATCGAGGGCTCCTACCGGCTGGGGAAAGAGGCCGGACCATGAACAGTAGCCGAACGCAGGGGTTCCCCGATAGGGCACCCAGCGGGCGATACATCCTGCATGAGCTCGGTTCGGGAGGGATCCGGTCCAGCATGCGTGGAGCGCATGTCGCCTCGGCGCCGGAGCGCAGCGCATGCGTCAACCTCGCCGGATCACCGGCATGAGCATGCTGCGCACGTGCCGCACCGGCATCCCGTGGTAGATCGCGTCGGACGCTCGACCCGACGCGGACCGGGACCACAGCCCGAGCAGCGTCCCCGCGCTGAGCAGGCCGAGGACCCGTCCCCACCGCATGTCGCGGATCCTGCCCTGCGCGTTCTGGAAGCCACGAGCTTCGGCCTCGACGCGCGCGATCAATCTCGCCCGGTCCTGCGTCGCGCCCATCCGATGGAGCCTAGGAGCCACCTCGGACGCGATCTCGCTGCGCGACGCCCCGTGCCGCCCACGCGAGCGCCTCGATCGTCAACGGCGGCGCCGGCAGCAGCTCACGGCAGTGTTCGCGCAGTTGCGCTCGGCCTTTCGGGTCGAGGCCCGCCACGTAGCTACCGGGCGGGCCGACGCCGAACGTGAACGGTTCCCACCAGTCCTCGAAGGTTGGACTCTCGACCTTGACGGAGAGGGACCGCTCTTCGATGTCGCGCAGCCCGGCGGCTCGAAAGAGCTCCCCCAGGTGGCCCTCGCGCCCGCCGGCCAGCCGCGACTCGTCCACGACCTCGGGATCGAGGTCGTGGACGGCCCGCCAGAACAGGCTGAGCGGTCCGCGGTCGCCGGCGTGGTCCCACACGCAGGCCGCGACCACACCGCCGTCGCGTGTCACGCGCGTCATCTCGCGGAGCCCGGCGATCGGATCCGCCATGAAATGCACGACGAGTTGCGCCAGGGAGGCGTCGAACGAGCCGTCGTCGAACGGTAGGTCCTCCGCCGAGGCGCGCCGGACGTCGACCTCGGGGTGGCGCTCGCGTGCCGCCGCAACGAAGGACGCGGAGGGATCGACGGCCGACACGTGGTCCGGTCCGAGGCGGCGGACCAGTTCGGCGGTGAGCGCGCCGGGACCGCAGCCGACGTCCAGCGCGCGCTGGCCCGGCTCGACGCCGGCCAGGTTCGCGAACAGGGGTGCGAGCGGCGTCGAGTACCTCCCCATGAAGCGGTCGTACGCACCGGCCCCGACGGAGAAGCTCATCGCCGGAACGTGTCTTCGGGAGACGTCACGCTTGGGCGCGACCGGGCGAAGCGCGGAGCCACGCGAGCGATCGCGGCGTGCACAGGGCCCACAGGGCCAGGCCGCTCGGGATGATCTGCAGGATGTAGGTGGCGATGACGGGATCGGCTCGGCGGGATGCCACCTCGAAGATGCCGACCGCGAGGTTGGTGATCGCCTCGAGCAGCGCCAGCGGCCATCCCCATCGACGCCCGAGGAGGAGACCGAGCCCTCCGACCACGAACACGATCGCGAGCGCCCACCACCAGCCGGTCGCGGTGTCGCTGTTCCGCAGGAGCTGCACGCCGAGCAACCCCCACGCCAGCATCGCGCCGCCGACGACGCGCAGGTAGACGGGGATCCCGGGCCGGTCTCCCGCCGCGCTCATCGTCGCCTCAATTCAGGTAGCCCTCGACCGTGGTCGCGTCGCGCACCTCGGCGTCGTCGGGATCGAGCCCTGCGCTCCGGCGCGCCCGACGCTGGTGCAGCAGGTCCCAGCACTGGTCCAGCGTGACCTGGAGCTGCTCGATCCGCTCCCGCTCCGCGTCGTTCACCTCGCCGCGCGACTCCTTCTGGAACAACTCGTGTTCCTCGGCCGCCAGCCGGTTGATCTGCTCGATCACGTCCTTGTCGTCCATGGTTCCTCCCTCGCGTTCGGACATGCGTCGATCTGGTCTCTCTCACGCCACTATCCGACCTCGCGCGGCGAGCCGCCACCCCGAACCGGCCGCAGGTCGGTGGCGATACACTGGCTTCGGAGAGGCGGATCCTTCGAGGAGGAGATACCCGTGCAGCGCGAGACCGGCACCTTCACCGTGAAGTCCGGGTTGGCCGAGATGCTCAAAGGCGGCGTGATCATGGACGTCACGAACGCCGAGCAGGCCAAGATCGCCGAAGACGCCGGCGCCTGCGCCGTGATGGCCCTCGAGCGCGTGCCCGCCGACATCCGCAAAGAGGGCGGCGTCGCCAGGATGGCCGACCCGACCAAGATCGAAGAGATCAAGGCCGTGGTGTCGATCCCGGTGATGGCGAAGGCCCGGATCGGGCACTTCGTGGAGGCGCAGATCCTCCAGTCGCTCGGCGTCGACTACATCGACGAGTCCGAGGTCCTCACGCCCGCCGACGAAGAGTTCCACATCGACAAGTGGGCGTTCACCGTGCCGTTCGTGTGTGGCTGCCGGAACCTGGGCGAGGCGCTCCGGCGGATCGCCGAAGGTGCCGCCATGATCCGCACGAAGGGCGAGGCCGGGACCGGCAACGTCGTGGAGGCGGTCCGGCACGAGCGGACGCTCCTCGGCGAGATCGCCGCGTGCACGCAGCTGCGGCCGGAGCAGTACGTCTCGAAGGCGAAGGAGCTGGGCGCGCCGGTCGAGCTGGTGCGGGTGGTTGCGGAGCAGGGGAAGCTGCCGGTCGTGAACTTCTCCGCGGGCGGCCTGTCGACCCCCGCGGACGCCGCGCTGATGATGCAGCTCGGCGTCGATGGCGTGTTCGTCGGCTCCGGCATCTTCAAGTCCGAGGATCCCGCCACGATGGCGCGCGCGATCGTCGAGGCGACCACGCACTACCAGGACGCCGACGTGCTCGCGAAGGTCTCGCGCGGCCTCGGTGAGCCGATGGCCGGGCTCGAGATCGGCACGCTCGAGACGCGCCTCCAGGATCGCGGCTGGTAACCCGATCCGTCCGGGTTCGTCAGGGAGGTTGACCATCGTGAAGGCAGGGGTGCTCGCGCTCCAGGGAGACTTCCGCGAGCACGCGCGCGCGTTCGCCGACGCCGGCGCCACGCCGGTCGAGGTCCGTGTGCCCGCCGACCTGGACGGCGTCGACTGCCTGGCGATCCCCGGCGGTGAGTCCACGACCATCGCGAAGCTTGCGCGCGCGTACGACCTGGTCGAGCCGATCCGCGAGCGAGCGGCCGGCGGCATGCCGATCCTCGGGACGTGCGCGGGGATGATCGTGTTGGCGCGCGAGGTGCGCGGCGGCGAGCCGCTGTTCGAGCTGATGGATATCGTGGTGCGGCGCAACGCGTACGGCCGGCAGGTCGATTCGTTCGAGGCGGACCTCGACGTTCGCGGGATCGCGCACCCGGTGCGCGGGGTGTTCATCCGCGCCCCGTGGATCGAGCGGGTGGGCGGTGGCGTCGAGGTGCTCGCGACGTTCGAGGACCGTCCGGTCGTCCTGCAGCAGGGCGCGCTCCTCGCGGCCTCGTTCCATCCCGAGCTGATCGGCGAGACGGGACTGCACCGCTACCTGCTGGAGAAGGTGTAGCGCATGTCCGGACATTCGAAGTGGGCGACGATCCGCCGCAAGAAGGAGGCCACCGACTCGAAGCGCTCGAACATGTACGCGAAGCTGCTGCGGGCGGTCGAGGTCGCGGCGCGCGAAGGCGGCGGCAACGTCGAGGGGAACATGACCCTCGCGTCGGCGGTCGAGAAGGCGAAGAGCTTCTCCGTGCCGAACGACAACATCGAACGGGCGATCAAGCGCGGCACCGGTGAGCTTTCCGACGGGGCACGCTACGAGGAGATCGTCTACGAGGGCTACGCGGCCGGCGGCATCGCGCTGCTGATCGAGGCGCTCACGGACAACCGGAACCGCACCGCTCAGGAGATCCGGCACGCGTTCACCCGGAACAATGGCAACCTCGGCGAGACCGGCAGCGTCGCCTGGCAGTTCACGCGCAAAGGCGTGATCGACGTGGACAAGGAGCCGGCGCCAGACGAGGAGCGGATCCTGGAGATCGCGCTCGACGGCGGCGCCGAGGACGTCCGCGACGCCGAGAGCTCCTGGGAGATCGTGACCGCGCCGGCCGATTTCCACACGGTGCAGCGGGCGCTGGAGCAGGCGGGGGTGCCGATCGCCTCGGCCGAGCTCTCGATGGTGCCGCAGAGCACGATCCCGGTCGACGGCGGCGAGGCGACGCAGGTGCTCCGGCTGATCGAGGCCCTCGAGGAGCTCGACGACGTGCAGGCCGTCTACGCGAACTTCGACATCCCCGAGGAGGTCATGGCCGCGCTGTAGCGCGCGTGACCTGCGCGGACGCGTCCGCGCGATGGTGTAGCGTCGCGAAGGAACCATGCGTCGGTTCGTGATCATCGTCATCACCGCGCTCTGCGTTGCGACCGCGTGCACCTCCACGTCGGGGTCGAGCACGTCGAGCGCCTCTTCCATCTCGACCAGCGCGGAGCCGGTCGCGACGCTCGCGAACGGCCAGCCTTTGCCTGAGGGCTGTACCGGCACGGCGCGAGCCGCCCAGACGGTGGCCTTCATGGCCGGAGGCCGCGCGTGGGCGATGAACCCCTCGACCCACCGCCTGACGTGCCTGTTCACGACGAGCGACCCCGGGCCGTTCGCGTGGGGACCCCAGGGCGACCGCGTGCTCCTCGGCGACTTCCAGATCCAGGGCCTCGACCCGGCGGCGCCGACGCTCGGCGCGCTGAGCCCGCCGCCGGTGACGTTCGGCTGGGGGCACCCGATCGGCCTCGCGGTCGTGTACACGAGCACCGCGTCGGGTGAGCCGCAGAAGCGGTTCACCGACGACGGCCACGTCGAGGCGCTCCCGGGGCTCCCGGCCGGCCGGTACGTCCAGATCGCGTACCACCCGAGCGGGCTGGCCCTCGGCTTCATCCTGGAGCGCAACGACAGGGGATCGATCTGGATCTCGACGAACGAGGGGCAGCACCCGCAGCGGCTCGTCTTCGCCCAACCGGGAACCACGTTCACCTCGATCGCGTTCAGCCCCGACGGCACGCAGCTGTGGTGGACCGCCGAACACAGCGGGGTCCCCGTGCTGCACCGGATGGACCTGGGGAACCGGACCACGTTCACGGACGTGTGGCAGGGGTCGAAGGGGACG
>Ga0335084_10008884_pt1 | contig 10024 bp, 8 predicted proteins | sample Lox_Sample_44_FD_206721 | JGI IMG/M metagenome (GOLD analysis project Ga0335084, IMG submission 206721) | Soil microbial communities from Loxahatchee National Wildlife Refuge, Florida, United States - Lox_Sample_4.4 | ecosystem: Environmental > Terrestrial > Soil > Wetlands | place: USA: Florida... | reverse complement strand
CGGCCAGTCGAAGCAGGGCCGGCGCAACTTCATCGCGCTCGACACGCCGCCGGTCGTGACGGGCGAGACGGCGGGCCGCTTCTTCGCCCTGCGGACGCCCACTCTTGGTTCGCTCGACAGCGGCACGCCAATCTACTTCCGGCAGTTGCAGGTGGGCGAGGTCGCATCCTACGAGCTCGACAAGGACGGGCAGGCCCTGACCATCAAGGTGTTCGTCCGGGCGCCCTACGACCAGTACGTGACCACCAATACGCGCTTCTGGAACGCGAGCGGTATCGACCTTTCGCTCACCGCGGCCGGCCTCAGCGTACAGACGCAGTCGCTGCTCTCAATCCTCGTCGGCGGCATCGCGTTCGAGACCCCTGCGACCGGTCCGGTGCTGCCCCCGGCGGAGGCGGACACCGTCTTCACCCTGTTCAGCGACCGGACGGCGGCGTTCAAGCTGCCGGTGCGCGATCCGCAGACCTTCGTGCTCATCTTCAAGGAATCGGTGCGCGGGCTCGCCTCCGGCGCGCCGGTCGAGTTCCGCGGAATTCCGGTCGGCGAAGTCGTCGACGTCGCCGCACAGGTCAATGCCACGACCTTCGAGTTCTCCGCCCCGGTGACCATCACCCTGGACGCGACGCGGCTGGGGGTGAAGATCGTCGACATGCCGACCGGCACGGATCTCGCCACCCGGCGCAAGCAGCTCATGGAGAGCTTCGTAGCACACGGCGTGCGCGCGCAGTTGCGCTCGGGCAACCTGCTCACCGGCGCGCTGTTCGTGGCGTTCGATTTCTTCCCCGACGCGCCCCCGGCGACGATCGATTGGTCGCAGAAACCCGTCGAGCTGCCGACCATTCCCGGCGAGCTGCAAGCCCTCGAGGCGAGCGCCGCCAGCATCATCAGGAAGCTCGACCAGGTGCCCTACAAGGGGATCGGCGACGATCTGCAGAAGACGATCGCCGAGCTTGATCGGACGCTGGTCAGCGCGCGCGGCACCCTCGACAAGGCCGACGCGCTGGTCGACAACGCCGGCAAGCTGGTGGCGCCGAACTCCGTGCTCGGCGCGGAGCTGGGCAGCACACTCGAGGAGGTGAGCCGCGCGGCGCGATCGCTGCGCGTGCTGGCCGACTTTCTCGAGCGCCATCCCGAGGCGCTCATCCGCGGTAAGCCAGGGGAGGCGAAGCCATGACAGGTCGCATCGCGCATCTGCTCTCGATCGGTGCCGTCGCAGCCGCAATGGCCGGTTGCACGACGGCACCGTCGCGCTTCTACACGCTCGGCTCCACCGCGTCGGCCGACGGGGGACCGATGGCGCGGTACTCGGTGATGGTCGGACCGATCTCCGTGCCCGCCTCGGTCGACCGGCCGGAGTTCGTCGTCCAAGTGGCCCCGAACCAGGTCGCCATCGACGAGTTCAACCGCTGGGCCGCGCCCCTGAACGAGAGCATCGCCCGCGCCGTCGCCGGCGATCTCTCGGCCCTGCTGGGCACACCCGACGTCGCCGTCGCGCCGCTGGCGAACTTCAACCCGGCGTACCGGGTGACGATGAACGTGCAGCGCTTCGACTCCATCCAGGGCGAAGCAGTGGTGGTGGAAGCGGTCTGGGCGGTGCACCCGACCGCCGGCGGCGAGCCGCGCTCCGGCCGCAGCACCGCCCGCGAAGCCGTCCAAGGCCAGGGCTTCGATGCGCTCGCCGCCGCGCACAGCCGCGCCCTCGCCCAAGTGAGCGGCGACATCGCGGCGGCCATTCGGTCGCTGGCGGCGGGCACCTGAGCCGCCCCGGTGCTCGCCGCTTCCGTCACCCAGGGAATGGGCTGGTGGCGCGCACCGACGGGCGTGCCCGCAGCCGCTCCACCCACGCGCGCACCGCGGGGCGGGCCGTCAGCAGCGAGCCGAGTTGACAGGTCTCGAGCTCGCATACGAAGGGTGCGTACGCGATATCGGCGAGGGAGAACTCCTCGACCAGATATTCGCGCTCGCGCAGCATGGGATCGAGCACGTCGAGATGCTCACCGAGCTCGACCGCGGCGCGCTCCTGGTCCGCTCGATCCCAGGTCTCCGGGGGCGCGAACAACCGCGTGAGCCAGCGCTTCAGCGGCGGGGCGAAATAGTCACCCGAAGCGGACATCAGCTGCCGGGAGCGCGCCCGCGCAGCGAGGTCTGTCGACAGCAACGGCGGCGCCGGATGGCGCTCGTCGAGGTATTCGAGAATGGCCAGCGACTCATAGATGACCAGGCCATCGTCCTCGAGCACCGGGACCTGTCCGAACGGATTCAGGCGACGGAAGTCGGGGCTGTGCATGCCACCGCCCGGGAGGTCGATCTCGACCTCTTCGCAGGCGACGCCTTTCTCGCGCACGGCAATGCGGACTCGGCGCGGGAAGACGGAGAACGGGTGCCAGTAGAGCCGCATGAATCGCGGGCCGTCAGAACGTGCCGGCCGGCGCCCAGCAGGAGTGGGTGCCGCTGCTGATGCGCTCGGGGAGCCGCACCGCGGCGAGCGGACCGCTGGCGATGTCCGCTGCGTCGAAGACCAGGCAGGCGGAACGATCGCGGTTCATGTCGGTCACGAAGGTGACCAGGTAGGCGTCGTCCTCGGCGGTGCTGCCGGGACGCGGCGCCACCGGCGTCTCGCTGCCGTAGACGCCGTCGCCGAAGGCGTAGCGCGTCTCCCGCCCGGTCTCGAGGTCGTGCTTGACCAGACCGTCGAACAGAAACCAGCCCGGCTTGCCGGTCATGTTGTAGGCGTACCGGTAGCGCCGTCCGGCATGGCGGGCATTGATCATGCCGAACTCCATGACGCGGTCCGAAAGGTCCTCTTCCGTCGTTCGCCCGCTGGTGAGGTTGAAACGCCAGCGGTGGGCCCGGGCGTCCATCGCGTCGAGCGCGAGGTAGTGGAACATGCGCTCGTAGTAACTCCCCGAGCGGCGCGCCGCCGGCGCGGGGGCGCGCTGGAAGAAACCGTCGAGCACGACCTCGTCGCCCTCCTCGTAGGCGTTGATCCAGTGCAGGACATAGGTGGGCGCAGCCTCGAACCAGCGCACGTCGGCGCTCTGCCCGCGCCGCGGGATCACCGCGAAGCGGGTGGGGAGCTCGGGGTGGAAGCGCGCGGCGTAGATGCCCTTCGCCATCGCCTCGGCGTCCCAAAAAAGAGGGCAGTCGTTGAGGATCGCATAGTGCTCGGTGAACGCCATGTCGTGCGGCAGCCGCGGGCCGGGCAGCTGGATGTCGACGTAGTGGACGAGCTCGTTGCTGGCGTCGACCACGCCGTAGTGCATGTACGGGGCGGTGGTGCCGTAGTTGAAGAACAGCAGCTCGCCGGTGCGCGCATCGACCTTGGTATGGGCGGAAACGCCGAGGTCGTAGGGAAACCTGCCCCCCCAGCTCTCGCGCCCGCGCTGCTCGAGGGTGGCGGGATCCAGGACGTAGAGGTCGCCGCACTGGTAGAAGCTGGTCAATGCGCGCCCGGCGTGCACGACGACGTCGGTGCTCGAGGCATCCTTCATCCGGCCGCGCGCGCCCCAGCCGTCGGCGCGGATCGAGCGCGTCGGCGGCTCGACCAGGCCCGCCCACAGGGCGTGGCCGGCAGCCTGCTCGGCCGTCAGGCCGACCGTGCGGACGAAGCGGTTGCGGTACTCGGCGCGGCCGGCGTGGAACCGCATCATGTGCACCATGCCGTCGCCGTCGAACGGGTGATAACGCCCGATCGCGTCGTATACCGGGTTCTCGGTGTTGCGCAGGTAGATGCCGTCGAGGTCGTCGGGGATCTCGCCGACGACCTCGAGATCGGTAGCGTTGTACTCGGTGAAGTTGGGACGCCACGGCCCGGTGCGGTACGGATGGTCATCGTCCGGCGGCAGGCCGGACAGGACGCGGCTGACAATCTCAACGTTCATGCACGGCGTCTCTGGCTGATCAGGTCTGGCTGGCAGACTACAATGCAGGAGGTCTCGCCGCCACCACGCCGCGTTGCCCAACCCGCCACCCCCAACCGGCGCCGACGGAGCGGCGCCCTCCAGTGGTGCTGCCACCGCACGCGCATGGTCAGATAGGGCCGCTTCACTCCTTCCGGGCGACGAAGGTTGCCAATGGCGCGGTCGCGAGGAGGTCGTCCCAGAAGCCGGCGGGCATCGATCGGCGGCCCTCCGGGGAGACCTGGAACGGATGCCACTCTGGCCGGCGGAAGCCAGCCTCCTCCAGCGCCGCCAGATAGGTGGCCGGCGACCAGTAGTAGTTGGTGATCGCGAAGCTGCGCCCCTCGGGGAGCAGAAACTCGTAGGTGATCGGCTCGCCTTCCGCGTAGGGCGTGGGGCCGACCTTACGGAACTGGTGTTGGGCGAACTCGCGCGCGTCGCTGCGGCCGTCGCCGGTGTAATCGTTCGCGCCGATCGCGAGGCCGCCGGCGCGCAGGTTGGCATACATGGCGGCGCACAGGCGGCGCAGTTCGTCGCGCGATCGCGCGTAGTTGAGCAGATACGCCGCCACGACCACGTCGAAAACGCCGACCACGCCGAGGTCGTTCACGTCGGCGATCATGTAGCGGCAGCCGAGCGGCGCTGCCGCCTCGGCCCGCCTGCCGAGCTCGACCATCTCGCCGGACGCATCGACCCCGAGCGCCTCGGCGGCACCGCGCTGCATCAAGCGGCGGCTGTAGAAACCGTCCCCGCAGGCCAGATCCAGGACCCGCGCCCCCGTGAGATCGCCTGCCAGCGCCTCGAGCGTGTAGGCCTCGAGGTGGATGCGCCACGCAGCCGTCTTCGCCTCCGAATAGCGGTCGCCGATCGCATCGTACTCCGCCATACCGCCCCTCCCCTCGCGCAAGCCCTATATCAGTTTGCGCGCACCTTGATACCCGCGCGCTCCACGTGCAGGGTGGGCGGCGGCGATGAGGAACCCGGCGCGCCGGATCGAGCTGGCGATCCTGCTTCTCGCGCTCGCCCTCCGCCTCGGCTTCGTGCTCTCGCTGCCCGACCGGCCCCTGTACTGGGACGAGCCGCTCTACCTGAGCTGGGCCAAGCAGTATCAGCAGGCCTGGTCATCCCTGTCCGGCGGCGCGCAGGACACGTCGTTGCGCGACGCATTCGCTAGCAGCCTGCAGAAGGGCGAGGCGTACGCGGCGACGGTCGGGCTGGTGTACGCGGCGGGTTGGAAATCGCCGCGTGCCGTGTTCGTCCTGCAGGCGGTCCTCGATACGATCACCTGCCTGCTGCTGGCCGGTCTCGCGCGAGCGGTGGCGGGAAACCGCGCCGGCTTGCTCGCGCTGGCGTTCGCGGCCTCGTACGAGCCGTTCATCTTCTCCGCGGCGCGATTGCAGACCGAGACCCTCACCTCCCTGCTCTACGTCGGTGGGCTGTGGACCATCTGCGTGCCCGAACGCCGGCGGACCTGGGCACACGCAGTCGGAGGCCTGCTGGTCGCCGGCGCCATGCTGGCCCGGCCGGCCTTCCAGTGGCTGTTCCCGCTGCTCCTGCCGATGGTCTTCGTCCGCAACTGGGATTGTCCTTGGCGCCAACGCGTGACGCTCGCGGCGATCTTTGCCGCCGGGTTCTTCGTCGTCATCGGACCGCGTTTGGTGCTCACCACCGCGGTGCTCGGGCACCCGGTCTGGGCCGGCACGCTCGATCCCGCCGCCGACATGTACAGCGGCGCGGTGGTCGCCAACGCGGGCTGGAAGACCGACCGTTTCGGCTTCGCCAACCCGCCGCGCGACGAGCTGCTCGCCGTGCTCGGGAATGGTCCGCCGCGCCGGCCGACGATGGACGACTTCCGCGCGGCGACGATACGCACGTGGATCTGGCATCCCCTCGACAGCGCCGCCGTGACCCTGAACAAGCTGTACGTCGCCTGGCTCTACCCGTACAACGACTCGCGCTGGACCTACCTGAGCGGGACGACGGGTCCCGCGCGCTGGCACCAGATCATCCTGGCGCTCGGCTTGATCGGGGTGCCGCTCGCGTTGCGGCGCTGGCGAGTCGGCATCCCGCTGATCGCCACCACGCTCTACACGTGGTTGGCGTACCTGGTGGTGAAGATCGAGGTTCGCTACGCGGTCACCGCGATGCCGATGATGATCTGCCTGGCCGGCGTGGCCCTCGCCGACCTGAGCACGGGATGGCCGCTCGCCTGGCAGGAGGGCCGGCGACGCCGGCTGCTGCTGTGCGCCGCCGTCGCTGCCGCGGCCGTGGTCGCCGCGCAGACCCTGACCATCGCCCGTCTGCTCGAGATCCTGCCGCTCGCGCCCGATGGCGCGCACGCGGTGCGCGTCGCCGCCATCGTCGCCGCGCTGGGGCTGTTGGCAGCCCTGGCCGTCGAGCTTCTCCACCACATCTGGCGGCGCTCGTCCGCGCTCGTCCGCCTGGCGCCTTCGCTGGCTGTCGTGGCGTTCATCGTGCTCCTCGGCCGGCCGCTCGCGCAAGACTGGCAGGAATGGGAATGCCCGCTGACACCTGACCACGGCATCGCCCGCCAGGAGTTCATCCTCCCCGCCATCCAGCCCCCGCTCGCGGCGCGACTGAGGATCGATCTACTTCCCGAGGGGCCGGCTCCCTACGACCTCGTCGTACGCGTGGACGGCGAGGAGATCAAGCGCTACCAGGGCGGGCTGACCCGCGCCGATGCCGACCTTCCCCGGGCGGACTACTTCGATCAGGTGTTCGTCGCTCAGCGGCGCGCGCAGGAGCCGGACAAGGCCTGGTACGTGATCCCGGTCCCGCTCGAGCGCATCTCGCCGGGCGCTCACGTCGCGGTCGAGGTCGCGCTGCAGAACGGCGGCGAGCCGGGCGGGTCGGTGACGCTGTTCGGTGACTACACCCGGGAGCCGTCCACCTATGCGGGCCCCTCCCTGCTCTCGCCCGCGGCCAACGCCGACACGTCGCTGTTCAAGTACCTCGACACCGGCGACTTTCGCATGCGCCGAACGATTCCGCTTGCCGGATCGAGCCACAGCCGGTTCTTCGACGGCGGCACCTGGTCCGATACCGATCTGAGCGTCGCCCCTGGCCGCCAGCAGGGGCGCTTTCGGATCTTCCTGCTGCTCAGCTACGAGCGCGGCATCGTGATCCTGTGAGCCCGGCGCCGAACGGCGCAGGCGTGCTGAGCTCGGAGGTCGGATCCGCCCGCTCAGCAAGGGGTGTCGCCGCAGATGGTCACGCGCTCCATGCGGCGGGGCGCGCGCAGGTTGTCGGCCACCACGCGGTGCTGTGTGCAGCGGTTGTCCCACATGGCGATGGAATTCGGCCGCCAGCGGAAGCGGCAGGTGAACTCCGGCGCGCCGATGTGGTCGAAGAGGAAATCGAGCAGCGCATCGCTTTCCTTCCGGCGCATCCCCTTGATCCGCCGGGTGAAGGTCGAGTTCACAAACAGGCTCTTGCGGCCGGTGACCGGGTGGGTGCGGATCACCGGATGCACCGCGGTCTCGTCCTTGCCGAGCTCGGCCTTCTGCGCATCCGTGGCGATGGCGCGGAAGGCGCCCCCGTCGTGCACCGCCCGCAGCTCGCCGAGCAACCGCTGCATGGTGTCGGAGAGCGCATCGTACGCCGCGTACATGCTCGACCACATGGTGTCGCCGCCGGCGTCCGGAATCAGCACCCCGTGCAGCACCGATCCCATCGGCGGCTTGCGTTCGAAGGTGACGTCGCTGTGCCAGGAATCGGCCACGTAGGGGAGATGCTCGTTGCTCTCGAGCACGACGATCTCCGGATGCCCTTCTGCGGCCCGCGAGGGCAGCACCGGATGCACGTGCAGGTCGCCGAAGTGCTGGGCGAAATCCTTGTGCTGTTGTGCGGTGACATCCTGGTCGCGGAAGAAAAGCACCTGATACCGCATCCACGCCGCGTGGATCTCCTGTACCGTCCCGTCGTCGAGCGGGCGTCTGAGGTCCACGCCGGATACCTCGGCGCCCAAGCTGGCAGCGATGGGCTCACAGTGGATCGGTCGTTGCGTCATCGGCTCATCCTCACTCGCGGGCTCGCAAACGCGGGGGTCCTTCTCGTCGTCTACCGGACGGCGTAGTCCGTGACAATCGGCTGGATGGATGCTGCCGTGACGCCGCCACCGCGTGATAGAGAAGGCGCGCCCATGACCATCGCGCAGACGGCTCGGCTCCTCTGCCATCCGACGACCCAGGCCACCCCATTGCTGGGGATCGAGGTCGGCATCAGCCGTCCCGCCTCTGGCAGCCTGGTCCTCACCTTCCGAGCCGAGGGCGACCTCGCCCGGGTGCGCTGGCCACCCCCGCGGCCGCCGCGCGTCGTCCATCAGCTCTGGGAGCACACGTGCTTCGAAGCGTTCATCGCCGCCGCGGACGAGCCGGCGTATCACGAGCTCAACTTCGCCCCGTCCGGGGAATGGGCGGGCTACGCCTTCCGCTCGTACCGCGAGGTCACGGGGCTCGCCGACGAGGCGCTGGCGCCGCGCATCGAGGTCCGCCGCGCCGGCGACCGCCTGGAGCTCGATGCGTCCGTCGCCCTCGATCGGCTGGCGCGGTCGTACGCACGCGCGCCGCTCCGCCTTGGCCTGTCGGCCGTCATCGAGGATCAGGAGGGTGCGCTCTCGTACTGGTCGCTCCGCCATCCGGCCGGGCGGCCCGACTTCCATCACGCCGACGCGCTGGCGCTGCGGCTGGAGCCCCCGCCGGGAGAGTGGTAGGCCTCCGCAGCGATGAACTTCGGCATCGACCGCCTGCTCGCAGAGCCTGCCCTGCGCAGGCCGTTGGCCGGTCGTCGCGTCGCATTGCTCGCGCATCCAGCATCGGTGACACGCGACCTCGTGCATTCGCTCGACGCGCTCGCGGCGCTCGGCGATCTCACGCTGACCGCCGCGCTCGGTCCACAGCACGGGCTGCGTGGCGACAAGCAGGACAACATGGTCGAGACCGCCGACTTCACCGACCCGGTGCTCGGGATCCCGATCTTCAGTCTCTACGGTACGGTGCGGCGTCCCACGGCGGCGATGATGGACCGCTTCGACGTGCTCCTCGTCGACCTGCAGGACGTCGGCACCCGCATCTACACCTTCGTCACCACGCTGCGCTATGTCCTCGAGGAAGCCGCCAAGTGCCACAAGGCGGTCTGGGTCCTGGACCGCCCCAACCCGGTCGGCCGACCGATCGAGGGGCTGCGCCTGCGCGCCGGCTGGGAGAGCTTCGTCGGTGCCGGGCCGCTGCCGATGCGCCACGGCCTGACGCTGGGCGAGCTGGCGCGCTGGTTCGTGCGCACGCTGCGCCTCGACGTCGAGTGCGAGATCGTCACCATGCAGGGCTGGGCACCGTCGGACGGGCCCGGCTGGGGATGGCCGCTCGGCGAGCGCGCCTGGATCAACCCAAGCCCGAACGCATCCAATCTCTGGATGGCGCGCTGCTTTCCCGGCACGGTCATGCTCGAGGGGACGACGCTCTCCGAGGGGCGCGGGACGACGCGCCCGCTCGAGCTGTTCGGCGCGCCCGATCTCGACCCGCGCGCGTTGACGGCCAAGATGGCAGCCCTCGCCGCCCAGTGGATGGCTGGCTGCCGACTCCGCCCATGCTGGTTCGAGCCGACCTTCCACAAGCATGTCGGGGCGCTGTGCGCCGGCCTGCAGATCCACGTCGAGGACGGGTCGTACGCCCACGAGCGCTTCCGCCCATGGCGGCTCATCGCGCTCGCGTGCAAGGCGCTACGCGCGCTGCGGCCCGACTACGAGTTGTGGCGCCGCTTCGAGTACGAATACGAACGCGACCGCCTGGCCTTCGACCTGCTCAACGGCAGCGACCTCGTGCGCCGCTGGGTCGACGATCCCGGCGCCGCCCCGGCCGATCTCGACGCGCTGGCCGCGCCCGACGAGGTCGCGTGGCGCGACGAGCGCGAGGCGGTGATCCTCTATCGCTGAGCACCGGTCCGCGCTCCGGCGCGCCGCCTTGCGGATGGCGCGCGCTATCGGGTTCGAATCTGCAGCGTGAGGATCTCGAACGGACGAAGTTGGATGCGCCAGCGATCCGATGCCTGCTGCCGGACTGCGACACGGGTCGGCGACTCGAGCAGGTTCACGGCGCGGACGCGCCGCG
>Ga0335084_10008882_pt1 | contig 10024 bp, 6 predicted proteins | sample Lox_Sample_44_FD_206721 | JGI IMG/M metagenome (GOLD analysis project Ga0335084, IMG submission 206721) | Soil microbial communities from Loxahatchee National Wildlife Refuge, Florida, United States - Lox_Sample_4.4 | ecosystem: Environmental > Terrestrial > Soil > Wetlands | place: USA: Florida... | reverse complement strand
CGAGCAGGTGAGCGAGCGCGAGCGCATGCGCCACCAGCGCCGCTTCGACGACCTCACCGGTCTGCCCAACGCCACGCACGTGGCGGAGCGGATCGAGGAGGAGATCGCGCGCTCGAGCCGTGCCGGGCGCAGCTTCGCGCTGGTGCGCTTCCGCGTCGACGGGCTGGCCGAGCTCCTCGCCGCGCCGGAGCCCGGTGAGGGCGAGCGCCTCGCGCTCTCGCTCGCCCAGGAGCTGCGCGCGGGACTGCGCGAGTTCGACGTGGTCGCGCGCACGGCGCCCGACACCTTCCAGATCCTGGTGCCCGAGCCCGAGGGCGACGTCTCCGCGCTGCTCGGCCCGCTCGCGCGCCGTGCCCGCGAGGCGATCCGCCGCGAGCCGGACGCGGCGCTCGGCGACCGCCTCCGCCTCGAGTTCGGCTACGCGACGTTCCCCGCGGACGGCGCCACCGCACGCGCGCTCCAAGAGTCCGCGCGGCGGACGCGCATCACCGACTGAGCCGATCGCGCCGCCTGCCCGGCTACCGCTCCAGCGCCTTGAGAGCGAACTCCTCCTCGGGCGACAGCACCAGATGGTGTCGCCCGACGAGCGCGAAGTAGGCGAGCCCGCCCAGGTACCAGGCCAACGCGGCGTACGCACCGCTCCGGTAGAGCGGGTCCTGCAGCTGGAACCAGAGCGTGACGAGCGCGATCGCGATCGCCGCCGCGGCGCCCGGCACGCCGAGCGGGCTCCGGTACGGGCGCTCGATGTGCGGCAGCCGGCGGCGCAGCAGGATGAACGACAGCCCCTGAAACGCGTACGAGATCATCGCGCCGAACACCGCCATGTTGAGCAGAATGCCGCCGATCGCCGCCCCGCCCTGTTCCGCGCCCAGCGCGAACCAGCAGGCGAGGATCAGCGACAGGCCGAGCGCGGCGCCGCCGAACAACGCGACGTGCGGCGTCTTGCGCGAGCCGTGCGTGAGCGAGAGCACCGGCGGGTAGTAGCCCGCGCGCGAGAGCGAGTAGATCTGCCGGCCGAACGCGAAGATGATCGTGTGGAAGCTCGCGACGAGCCCTGCCACCGCGAACAGCGCCAGCAGCTTCGCGGTGCCCCCGCCGTACAGGGTGCGGAAGCCGTCGAGCAGCGGCTCGCTCGACCTGGCGAGCGAGAACGCGCCGCGGAACCCGCCCGGCTCGCGCGCGCCGACGGATGCGTTCAGCACCATCGTCGCCGCGGCGCACGCGATCAGGGTGAACATGCCGAGCACGAGCCCCTTGGGCATGTCGCGGCGCGGGTCGACCGACTCCTCGGCGGCGAGCAGCAGCTCCTCGATGCCCAGGAACAGCCATACCGCGAACGGCAGCGCGGCCAGCACTCCGCCCACGCCGAGCGGCAGGAACGGGCCGCCGCCGTCGGGCAGCTCGACGAGCGCGCCGTCGGGCGCGACGCCGACGTTGAGCGCCCAGCGCGCGAAGTCGGCGTGCGGCAGCGCGGACAGCCAGAACACCGCGAGCACCGCGAGCGCCAGCAACGTCACCCCCACCGACACCTTGAACGACAGCTCCACGCCCCAGTAGTTCAGCGCGACGAACAGCGCGTAGCAGGCGATCCACCAGAGCGGCTGGAAGCGCGCGCCGGTCTCGGCGATCGCCGACAGGTAGGTGCCGATGAAGTACGCGATCACCGCCGGGGTCATGATGTACTCGATGCTCTCGGCGAGCCCGGTCGTGAAGCCGCCCCACGGCCCGAGCGCGCTGCGCGCGAACGAGTACGCGCCGCCGGTGTGAGGCAGCGCGGGCGACATCTCGGCCAGGTTGTAGACCAGGCCGAGGTACATCACCGCGACGATCGCGCCCGCGAGCGCGAGCCCGCCGAAGCCGCCCGAGGCGATGCCCACGTTCCAGCCCGAGAACAGCCCCGAGATCACCGCGCCCACGCCGAGCGCCCAGAGCGACCACACGCGCGCGTGTCGGCGCAGGCCGCGCCTCTCGAAATAGCCGGCGTTCGCCGCCCGGTAGGTCACGCCGCCGACGCGGTTCGGCTCCGACATCGGCGCGGGCAGCTCAGCGGCTCGCGAGCCAGGGCCGCTCGGCGACGGGAACGCCGAGCGCCTCGGCGACGCCTTTCTGCGTCACCTTCCCGCGGTAGCAGTTCACGCCGCGCGCGAGCGCCGGCAGCGCCGCGAGCGCGCCGTCCACCCCGCGCCGGCACAGCTCCATCAGGTACGGGAACGTGGCGTTGTTGAGCGCCAGCGTCGACGTGCGCGGCACCGCGCCCGGCATGTTCGGCACGCCGTAGTGGATCACGCCGTCGACCGCGTAGGTCGGCTTCGAGTGCGACGTGGGGCGGATCGTCTCCACGCAGCCGCCCTGATCGACCGCGACGTCGACGATCACCGAGCCGCGCTTCATCTCCGCCACCAGCCCGCGCCCGACCAGCACCGGCGCGCGTGCGCCCGGGACCAGCACCGCGCCGATCACCAGGTCCGCCTCGAGCACTGCCTGCTCCAGATTCACGACGTTGGAGTACAAGGTCGAGATGCCGCCGAGGTAGATGTCGTACAGGTGCGACAGCCGACGCTGGTCGATGTCGAGCACGGTGACCTCCGCGCCCAGCCCCGCGGCCATGCGCACCGCGGCCGTGCCGACGATCCCCGCGCCGATCACCGCCACGCGCCCGCGTGGGACGCCGGGCACGCCGCCGAGCAGCACGCCACGCCCGCCCTGGTCGCCCTGCAGGTAGTGCGCGCCGATCTGCACCGCGAGCCGGCCCGCGACCTCGCTCATCGGCACGAGCAGCGGCAGCGAGCCGTCCTCGAGCTGCACGGTCTCGAAGCCGATCGCCACGATCCCGCGCTCGAGGATGCGCTGCGTGAGCTCGGGCTCGGGCGCCAGGTGCAGGAAGTCGAAGAGCGCCTGGCCGGGGCGCATCGCCGCGATCTCCGACGGCGTGGGCTCCTTGACCTTGGTGACGACCCCGGCGCCCTCGATCACTTCATCGGGCGACTTGGCGATCGACGCGCCGACGGCCTGGTACTGCTCGTCGGGGAAGCCGCTGCCCTCGCCCGCGCCCGCCTCGAGCACGACCTCGTGACCCGCGGCGACCAGCGCGCGCGCACCCGCGGGCAGGAGCGCGACCCGCATCTCGCGGTCCTTGGTCTCGCGCAGCACTCCGACGCGCATCGTTCCTCCCGCGCGCACAACATAGCGCGAGCAGAGCCCCCGCTTCGGGGGGGATCGGTCATTGCCGCTCACTTCTTGTGGGCGCCGTCGGAGCGCGGGGGGCGGCGCGCCGCTTCGCCGTTCGCGCGGAAGGGCGTTCGTGTACACACGGCGATCCGGCCCGCGCTCCACACGCTCGCTACGCGCGCTACCCCCCTCGCCCCGATTGCCTCAGCACCCGAACGAATTCGAAACCCACCGACCCAACGGGCGAGCTCACCACACGGGGCGACTGGCCTGCCCCGCGTGAGTGACCTCCTGCTCCACACCATCCGAGACGCGAGCGATGAACAAATGACTCTCCTTCACGTCGCCGCGCACCGACGCGTAGACCACGTAGCGGGCGTCGGGGGAGAGCGAGGGGAACTCTTCGATGTCGTCGGTGTGCGTGATCTGGCGCTTGGCCCCGCCGTCGGCGTGCATGATCCAGATGTCGGAGTTGCCGCTCGAGAGGTCGCGCTGGAAGACGATCAGGCGGCCGTCGCGCGAGAAGCGCGGGTGGCTGCCGCGGGTGATCGGGCGCGACTCGCCGCCCAGCGTGTACAGCATGACGGTCGAGTCGAGCTTCGACTTGCCCTCCTGCCTGGCGTACACCACGGTGCGTCCGTCGGGCGACACGTCGGGCTGCCAGCAGCCGGTGGTGCCCGGCAGCAGGACGTCGCCGTCGTCGTCGGTGTTGATCCAGATCGCGCCCGCGGGCTTCCCGTCGGGCAGCTTCGTCTGCCCGTGCCAGGCGGCGCGGATCGGGCCGTCGGCGATGCCGGCGCCCATCCCGATCCGGTTCCTCGAGACTGCGACCCAGGCGTTCGTCAGCCGGTTCCAGGTCCACAGCCGGATCGCGCCCGTCACCGGGTCGGCCCGGCCGATCAGGAGGCGGGCGCCGTCGGTGCTCCAATCGAAGGGCAAGGTGCCGACTCCGGAGTCGGGCACGGTGGTGATCTCGCCGGTCTGCGGCGAGAGCAGTGCGAGCGAGGTGCGCAGCTTGCTCTTCTTGGCATCCGCGTCGTAGTCCGGGCCCTCGAGCGAGAGCGCGTCGCGGAACTGGTCGATCGACATGATCCCCTCGGACGCGGCCTGGCGGACGAACGCGATCGGCTCCGAGGGGAGCTCGTTCTCGGGAATGCTCCGGAAACAGGCGGACGCGGCGAGCGCGAGCCCGAGCACCAGGACCCGGCTAGCGTGCCGGCCGGCCGCGGAAGGCCCGTGCGGCGGGGTCCCAGACGAAGAGCGCCGCCTCCGCCACGCCGGAGTCGTGCACGGCGACCACGAGCTGCGCGCTGCCGGGGTAGAGCGGCTCGCCGGAGGGGTCGAGCGCGCCCGCCACGTCGGTGTGCGACAGGTACGCCGCGGTGTCGACGTGCGAGTGGTAGATGACGAGCAGCTTCTCGCCCGATGACTCCGCGGCCCGCAGCGCATGCAACAACTCCTGCTCGTCGATCCAGAACGCGCGGCTCGCGTCGAGGTTCGACTCCCCCCGCGCGACCCGCTGACTTTGGACGTTCGTGCAGCGCACGACGTGCAATGGACCCCGGGAATCGCTTCCGATCAGCAGGCCGCAGCACTCCTCCGGATAGCACTCGCGGGCGTGCTGGAAAACCTCGAGCAGGAGCTCGCGCGGCAGCTCGGCCGGCTCCGCGTCCGGGTCGTTCAGCGCGGCGGCGCGCTCGCGCCAATCGCCCAACTCAGATCTCGTAGCTCGCCGGGTCGAGGGCGGCGCGCGGGATCCCGCGCGCGCCGGCCTCGCGACACAGGTCGGCGACGCTGTGCAGCTCGAGCGCGCGCTCCAGGTCCGCGCGCAAGAGGTCCCAGACGAACTCCGGGCATTTCGCGCCCTCGGGCTTGCCCGGGTCCGCCAGCGAGAGCACGCGACCCTGCACCGCGCGCACCACGTCCGACAGATCGATCGCCTCGGGCGGCCGCGCCAGCTGGTAGCCGCCGCCCGGGCCGCGCTTGCTGGTCACCAGTCCGGCGCGCCGCAGCTTCTGAAAGATCTGCTCGAGGTAGCGCGCGGGAATCGCTTGCCGCTTGCCCACTTCCGCCAGCGGCACGGGGCGCGTCCCGCCATGGTAGGCGAGGTCGAACACCCCGTAGATCGCATAGCGGACCTGTTGGGTCGCTCTCATGCCCGGGCGCAGCGTACCGCGACGGGATAGATTCGGCTCGCACCCCCACTCCTCCGGAAGGGCCGCGGCCGCACAGTGAGCGATCCGAGCGTGCCCCGGCCGCTGCGGCGGTTCGTCGATGAGCTCGCCCAGCTGCCGCCCGAAGAGCTGGGCGGGACGCTGCGCGACGTGCTTCCGTTCGCGCCGCCGCCCGCGCGCGCGTCGGCTGGCGACGACTTCGCCGCGGGTGAGCTCGCGCTCGCGCCCGAGACCGAGGCGATCCTCGCGCGGCGCGGGATCCGTCGGCTCTGGTCACACCAGGCCGACGCGCTCGCGCGCGTGCGCGCGGGACGCGACGTGCTGGTGGCCACGCCGACCGCGAGCGGCAAGAGCCTGATCTACACGCTGGCCACCGCCGAGCGCGCGCTGGCACGGCGTTCGGCGCGCACGCTGTGCCTGTTCCCGCTGAAGGCGCTCGAGCAGGATCAGCTCGGCAAGCTGCGCGGCGACTTCGCGTCGCTGCCGCTTCTCGACGCGCCGACCGTCGAGATCTACGACGGCGACACGCCCCCGCACCTGCGCAAGAAGATCCGCGACGCGCCGCCGTCCGTGCTGCTCACCACGCCCGACATGCTGCACTACGGGATCCTGCCCGGGCACGACGCGTGGAAGGGTTTCTTCCGCAACCTCGAGCTCGTCGTCGTGGACGAGGTCCACAGCTACCGCGGCGTCTTGGGCGCGCACTTCGCGCAGGTGCTACGGCGGCTCTTGCGCGTGGCGCGCCACCACGGCGCCGAGCCGCACTTCGTCGCCTGCTCGGCGACCGTCGGCAACCCCGAGCGCTTCGCCCGCGACCTGTTCGGCCGCGAGCTCGACGTGGTCGCGCGCGACGGCGCGCCCGCGCCCGAGCGCTGGCTCGCCACGCTCGAGCCGGCCACGTCGGCCTACACCGCCGCGGCTCGCCTGTTCCGCCGCTGCGTGCGCGCGGGCCTGCGCACGATCGCGTTCACACAGGCGCGCCGCACCACCGAGCTGATGCACCTGTGGGTGCTCGAAGCCGAGCCCCAGCTCGCCGCGCGCATCTCCTCGTACCGGAGCGGCTTCCTGCCCGAGGAGCGCCGCGCGATCGAGCGGCGGCTCTTCGCCGGCGACCTGCTCGGCGTGATCTCCACCTCGGCGCTCGAGCTGGGCATCGACGTCGGCGGTCTCGACGTGTGCATCCTCGTCGGCTACCCGGGCTCGGTACTGACCACGCGCCAGCGCGCCGGCCGAGTCGGGCGGGGGCGCGACGGCGTGGTGTTCCTGGTTCCCGGCGAGGACGCGCTCGACCGCTTCTTCCTGCGCCACCCCGACCGGGTCGTGACGCGCCCGTGCGAGGACGCGGTGCTCGACGCCGAGAGCCTCGAGATCGCCGCCGCGCACCTGCCGTGCGCCGCCGAGGAGATCCCGCTCCTGCACGGCGAGCCGTGGCTCGAGTCGCCCGGAATGGAGCGCGCGCTCGCGCTCGCCCACGAGCGCGGGCGCCTGCTCGAGAGCGCGGCGGGCGGCGAGTCGTTCGCGGCCCGGCGCCACCCCGCGCGGGAGGTGAGCCTGCGACAGGCGGGCGAGTCGTTCGCGATCCGCGCCGAGCACGGCGTGATCGGCACGGTCGGCGGCAGCCGCGTCCACGGCGAGTGCCACCCCGGCGCGATCTACCTGCACCGCGCGCAGTCGTACCGCGTGACCGAGCTCGACTTCGAGCGGCGCAACGTCGCCGTCGAGGGCCCGGTCCAGGTCGACTGGTACACGCGACCCGTCGTCGAGAAGGAGACCGAGATCCTCGAGGTGCTGCGCTCGCGGCCCGTGGGCAACGCGCTCGCCAAGCTCGGCCGGCTGCGCGTGACCACGCGCACGATCGCCTACGAGAAGCGGCGGATCTTCGGCCAGGACCTGCTCGGCCGGCACCCGCTCGAGCTGCCGCCGCGCGTGTTCGAGACCGAGGGCGTCTGGCTCGAGCTCGCGCCGCAGCTCGAGCGCATCTGCAAGAGCGAGAAGCTCCACTTCATGGGCGGGATCCACGGGCTCGAGCACGCGTCGCTCGCGCTCTTCCCTCTGTTCGCGCTGTGCGACCGCTTCGACGCGGCAGGCATCAGCATGACGCGTCACCCGCAGGTGCGCGGGCCCGCCGTGTTCCTGTACGACGCGCACCCGGGCGGGATCGGGATCGCCCGCGCGATCTTCCCGCGCCTCGACGAGCTGGTGCAGCTCGCCGGCGAGATCGCGCGCGAGTGCGAGTGCGTGGACGGCTGCCCGTCGTGCATCCACTCGCCGCGCTGCGGCGCGGGCAACCACCCGCTCGACAAGCGCGCCGTCGTCCGGGTCGTCGACCTCGCCCTCGCGCGCGCGCCGCTGCCCGAGCTGCCCGAAGCGAGCGAGCCCGTCGAGGTCGAGCTCGCCCTGCCCTGGGACGAGGAGGACGAGGAGCCGACCAAGGAGGCCGCGCCGCGGATCGCGCCGCTCATCTTCGACGTGGAGACGCAGCGCTCGGCGAGCGAGGTGGGCGGTTGGGGCAACCTGCACCTGATGCGCCTCGCGCTCGCCGTGGTGTACGACGCCGGCACCGGCGCGTTCGAGACCTACACGGAAAGGCGTGCCGAAGAGCTGGTCGAGCGCCTGTTCCGCGCGCCCGCGGTGGTCGGCTTCAACGTGCGCCGCTTCGACTACGGCGTGCTGCGCGCCTACAGCCACCGCTCGCTCGCCGACCTGCCCACCTTCGACCTGCTCGAGGACGTGCACAAGCGGCTCGGCCGGCGCCTGTCCTTGAACCACCTGGCGACCCAGACGCTCGGCCGCGGCAAGAGCGGCGACGGCCTGCAGTCGCTCACCTGGTGGAAGGAGGGGCGCATCGCGGAGATCGAGGAGTACTGCAAGAAGGACGTGGAGCTCGTGCGCGACCTGCTCGCCTACGCCGCCCGCGAGAAGCACGTGATCTTCCAGCGCAAGGACGGCGAGCGCGTGCGCCTGCCTGTGGACTGGGACGAGGCCGCGATCCTGGAGCGCGCAGCCGCACGGCGTGAAAAGAGGGCCTAGGCGGGTACACTGCCGCGCCGTGCTGCGCCTCGAGAGCCTCGCCAAGTCGTTCGGTGGCCGCGCGCTTTTCGAAGGCGCGAGCCTCGACGTGCGCGCGGGCGACCGCATCGGCCTGGTCGGGCGCAACGGCGCCGGCAAGACGACGCTCTTGCGCATCCTGGCCGGACAGGACAGTGCCGACTCGGGCGACGTGTTCCTGCAGCGCGGCGCCCGGATCGGCTACCTGCGCCAGGAGGTCAGCCAGAGCTCCGACCGCACCGTGATGCAGGAAGCCGAGACCGCGCTCGCGCCGCTGCGCGCGCTGGAGGCGCGGCTGCGGGCGGTCGAGGAGGAGATCGCGCTCGAGGCGGGCCACGTGCCGCCGGCGCTGGCCGAGAAGTACGACGTGCTCCACCACGAGTTCGAGCGCGCGGGCGGCTTCTCGGCCGACGTCGAGCTGCGCGCCACGCTGACCGGTCTCGGGCTGACCCCCGACAAGTGGGACCAGCCGCTCGCCAAGCTGTCGGGCGGCTGGCTGATGCGCGTGGAGCTGGCGAAGCTGCTCATCGCGAAGCCCGAGATCCTGCTGCTCGACGAGCCGACCAACCACCTCGACCTGCCCTCGATCGCCTGGTTCGAGGGCGTGCTCGCCGAGTACCCGGGCGCGGTCGTCGTGGTCTCGCACGACCGTGTCTTCCTCGACCGCCACGCGAACAAGATCGCCGAGCTCGAGGGCCAACGCCTCACGGTGTACAAGGGCAACTACACGTCTTACGTCGAGCAGAAGCGGCTGCGCGCCGAGGACGCGGAGGCGCGCCGCGAGAAGCTCGCCAAGGACATCGCTCACCGCGAGAAGTTCGTCGCGCGCTTCCGCTACGGCACCAAGGCCAGCCAGGCGCAGAGCAAGCTGAAGGCGATCGACAAGCTCCGCGTCGAGCTCGGCGCGCTGCCCGGCGCGGCCAGGTCACGCACCCTGCGCGTCCACTTCAAGAGCGCCGTGCGCCCGGGCAAGACCGTACTGAGAATGGAGCACGTGGCGAAGTCGTACGGCGAGAAGGTCGTGTACAGCTCGCTCGACTTCGAGATCGCCCGCGGCGAGCGCGTGGCGCTGGTCGGCCCGAACGGCGCGGGCAAGTCGACGCTGCTCCGGCTCGCCGCGGGCGCGCTCGAGCCGACCGGCGGCTCGCGCGAGCTCGGCCACAACGTCCAGTGCGCCTTCTTCGCGCAGCACCAGGTCGACGCGCTCGAGCCGCGCCGCACCGTCCTGGGCGAGCTCGAGCACGACGCGCGAACCGACGACGTGCCGCGCCTGCGCGGCGTGCTCGGCGCGTTCCTTTTCTCGGGCGACGAGATCGAGAAGAAGGTCGCCGTCCTCTCGGGCGGCGAGAAGGCGCGCCTCGCGCTCGCGAAGCTCCTGCTCGCGCGCGCGAACTTCCTGGTGCTGGACGAGCCGACCAACCACCTGGACATGGAGGCGCGCGACGTGCTGACCGACGCGCTCGCCGACTACGACGGCACGCTCCTGTTCGTCAGCCACGACCGCCTGTTCATCGACACGCTCGCGACCCGCGTGGTCGAGATCACGCCGGGCGAGCACGAGGCGCGCGTGCGCGACTTCCCGGGCGGCTGGGACAGCTACGCCGCGGCGCTCGAGAAGGAAGCGGAGGCCGCGA
>Ga0335084_10008881_pt1 | contig 10025 bp, 14 predicted proteins | sample Lox_Sample_44_FD_206721 | JGI IMG/M metagenome (GOLD analysis project Ga0335084, IMG submission 206721) | Soil microbial communities from Loxahatchee National Wildlife Refuge, Florida, United States - Lox_Sample_4.4 | ecosystem: Environmental > Terrestrial > Soil > Wetlands | place: USA... | reverse complement strand
CCAACACGTATTCTCAGGGCGCTCAGGTCGAACATCAGAAATTCGGTTTGGGCACGGTCCTTTCGCACAGCGAAGAGCGTATTGTCATCAAGTTCGATGACCACGGTGAAAAAAAGTTCGTCACCCAACTGGTGATTGGCAGCTTGAAGAAAAGCGACCGGCAGCCTCCGGCCGAAAAGAAGGGCGCGCGCCGCAAGAAGGCCGCGGCTGCCGTCTGACGGCAGCAATTCGATTTGAGGATTATCGTTTGAACGCACGCCAGAAGCGGTTATTTGAAGAGGCCAGGAAGCGCAACCCGGACCTTAAAATCCCCTCCGAAATCCAGCCCGCTACAGAGTGGACGGAAGCCGACCTTGCGTTGATCAAACAGGGTGTCGGCGACAAAACCAGCCGCCCGGCGCAGTCGGCAGCCGAGCAGGGCGACGCCACGGGCGAAGCGCCCGCCGGCGAGCAGACCGGAAGCGTTGTCACCTACTTCGACGCCAAGGGCTTCGGATTCCTCCGCCCCGACGATGGCGGACGCGACATCTTCTTCCATGTATCCCGCCTGAACGAAGGCTTGGCCACGGACCTGCGGCCAGGCACGCGTGTGCTCTATGAACTCGGCATGGATCGCACGGGGAAAATGGCGGCTTCCAGTCTCCGCATCGCGCCGGAGGAAGAAAAGGCCTAGTCCTGTAGGCCCTTCCGATCCACTATGTTTGACAACTTATCGGAGAAGCTGCAGCGGGTCTTCAAAAACCTGCGCGGCGAAGGAAAGCTGTCGGCGGAAAACATGGAGGCCGCGCTGCGCGAGATCCGCATGGCGCTGCTCGAAGCCGACGTCAACTTCAAAGTTGTCAAACTGCTCATCGAGAACATCAGGCAGAAGGCGTTAGGCCAGGAAGTGCTGACGGCGCTGTCGCCCTCGCAGCAGGTGGTCAAAATCGTCCACGAGGAGCTGATCAAGATCCTCGGCGCGCACGAATCGCGCCTGCGCTTTTCCAACGACCCGCCGAGCGTCTTCCTGGTGGTGGGCCTCCAAGGCTCGGGCAAGACCACATCGACGGGCAAGATTGCGCGCTGGCTTTCCAGGAACGGCCACAGCCCGATGGTGGTTTCCGTGGACGTGTACCGCCCTGCGGCGCGCGAACAGTTGAAAGTCGTCGCCCGCGACGTGAAGCAGCCCATCTACGAAGGAGCCCCGGGCGAGACCGCGCCGCTCGATCTCGCGCGGTCGGCGCGGCGCGAAGCGGCGAACACCGGACGCGACGTGCTGCTCGTGGACACAGCCGGGCGGCTCCACATCGACGACGAGCTGATGGTGGAATTGCAGCAGCTCAAGGAGCACCTCAACCCCGTCGAGATCCTGTTCGTGGCCGACGCCATGACCGGGCAGGACGCGGTGAAAAGCGCAGACGAGTTCCACAAGCGTCTCGGTATCACCGGTGTGGTCCTCACCAAAATGGACGGAGACGCCAGGGGCGGCGCGGCCCTTTCTATTCGCCACGTCACCGGCCAGCCGTTGAAGTTCGTTGGCGTGGGCGAAAGGTCCGACGCACTCGAGCCCTTTCACCCGGACCGCGCCGCCAATCGCATCCTCGGCATGGGCGACATCCTCAGCTTCATCGAGAAGGCCGAGGAGGCAATCGACAAGAAGTCCGCGGTGGAAATGCAGCGCAAGCTCATCGAGAACGAGTTTACGCTGGAGGACTTCCGCGACCAGTTGAAGCAGATCCGCAAGCTGGGACCGCTGGAATCCCTGCTCGGGATGATGCCCAAGGTGGGCATGCTGAAGGAGCTGAAGGACGTCAAGGTCGACGAGAAAGAGATTTCGCACGTGGTCGCGATTATCGACTCGATGACGCCCCGCGAACGCGACAACCACATGATCATCAACGGCAGCCGGAGGCGGCGCATCGCACGAGGCAGCGGAACGTCGGTGCAGGAAGTGAACCAGTTGTTAAAGCAGTACGCCCAGGCAAAGAAGATGATGAAGACTTTCTCCGGCGGCCTGATGGGCAAGAAACTCGGTAAGATGAAATTGCCGGGCGGATTTCCTTTCGGAAACCTGCCGGGAATGTGAGGGGCCGGGACCGGAGCCTGGCCGGATAAGATCGAGCGGGCCCGCAGGCCCGCCGCACAATGGAGTAAGAATGCTGATGATTCGCCTGGCGCGATTTGGCGCCAAGAAGAAGCCGTTTTATCGCGTCGTCGTGATTGAGAAAGAGCGGGCTCGCAATGGCCGCGCCCTCGAGGTCGTGGGGCACTATAACCCGCTGGCGGATCCGCCCGCGGTCAGCCTCAAACACGATCGCATCGAGCACTGGACCAAGAGCGGCGCGCAGTTGTCGGAGACTGTCCAACGGTTGGTGGAAAAGAACCCGGCAGCGCCCGCGGCCAGTGTGTAGTTTTTCACGCGGAGCCAGAAAAACTTACGCGCGGCGCGATTTGTAACCCGCTGACAGAATACATCGTTCGCTAACATGAAATTGTGGAGGCGGGGTGATGAAGCAGTTGATAGAGGATATCGCGAAGGCTCTTGTCGACATCCCGGAAGAAGTTAGCGTCCGCGTGGTGGAAGGCGAGCAGGTCACTGTTTTGGAGTTGAAGGTCGCGCCCTCCGACCTTGGAAAGGTGATCGGGAAACAGGGCCGCACGGCCCGGTCGATCCGCACCATTCTGGGGGCCGCGGGAATGAAGCTCAATCGCCGGTTTACTCTGGAAATCCTCGAGTGAGTGGAGCACAGCCCGCCTGGGTTACGATTGCGCTGTTGCGCAAGACCAGGGGCAACCGCGGCGAGATTACCGCCGTGGCCCTGAGCGACAAGCCCGAGCGCTATGAAGCGTTGCGGGAAGTCTGGCTGTTCGGAACCGGCGAGCGTTACGAAGTCGTCAACACCTGGTTTCACGACGGCACTCTTATTTTCCAGTTCCGCGGAGTCGATTCGATCGACGCCGCGGAGCGGCTTTCGGGCTGCGAAGTGCGTGTGCCGGCAGCGGAGCGCGTCGCGCTGGAGGACGGCGAGTTCTTCCAGGACGACCTGATCGGCTGCGAGGTGATCGACCGCCGCTCCGGCGAATCCCTGGGGCGCGTCACGAGCTTCGATGAGTCCGGCGGAGCCGGAAACCTCGTGGTAGGTGAAGACCTGATGATCCCGTTCGCGCGCCGGATCTGCGTCGAGATCAATCCGGCGGAGCGGCGCATCGCGGTAGAATTGCCCGAAGGTTTGAGGGAAATCAATCGTCCGTGATTTTCCACGTGCTCACCATTTTTCCCGAGTTCTTCACGGGACCTTTTGCGCACGGCGTGGTCAAGCGCGGCAAAGACGCCGGGTTGCTGGATATACGCATACACGATCTTCGCCAGTGGACCCGCGACCGTCACCGCACCGTCGACGACCGGCCATTCGGCGGCGCCGAGGGCATGGTGCTGAAGTGCGAACCCATCTTTCTCGCCGCGGAATCGATCTGGCCGCCACAAAACGGACCTCGACCCGCGGACCGCAAAATGGTTCTGCTGTCCGCGCAGGGCCGCCTCTTCGACCAGGCGATGGCGAACCGCCTGAAACAAAATTCGGAGCTGCTGCTGATCTGCGGACGCTACGAAGGCGTGGACGAGCGCGTGGCCGAGCACCTGGCGGACGAGGAGATTTCCATCGGCAACTATGTGTTGAGCGGCGGCGAACTGGCGGCGGCGGTGGTGATCGACGCCGTGGCGCGCCTGTTGCCGGGTGTGCTGGGCAACGAGGCGTCGAGCGCATTCGAGTCCTTTGAGGAATCGGGACACGGAGAAGGTCTGCTCGACTGCCCCCACTGGACACGGCCCGCCGATTTCCGCGGCTGGAAGGTGCCCGATGTGCTCCTCAACGGAAATCACCAGGAGATCGCGAAATTCCGGCGCGCTGCCGCGCGGGAGAAGACAAGGCGGCTCAGACCGGACCTGCTGGAGAAGACGTCCTTGCTTCCGGAGTCTGGAAGTTAACGCCCCCTATTGTTGCGGCTCGCAGACCGGGGCCAGCCGCTGCAAAACTCCCGCCAGCGCGTTTAACCGGATCGGTTTGGGCAGCGCGTCGTCCATGCCGCACTCGAGGCATTGATGACGGCAGCCGTTTTGGGAGCCGGCTGTCATGCAGACGACGGGAGTGCGGCGCTCCGCGCCCTCGATCCGCCGGATCTCCACAACCGCCTCATGGCCGCTCATCCCGGGCATCTGGCAATCCATCAGGACCAGATCGTAGCGCACCTGGCGAAGCATGTCGACGGCTTCGCGGCCGCTGGCGGCCACATCGGCGCGCGCATTCAGCGTGTCGAGCATCCGCACCGCGACTTTCTGGTTGACCGCGTTGTCGTCGGCCACAAGCACTCGAACGGGGGCTTCCTCTGGCGCTCCGCCGCCCTCCCAGGTTTTCTCGGCAAGCGCAGCCAGTGACTGAGTCGACCGCTCCGCCCCCGCGCCTCTCAGGAAAGCCAATCGTCGTGATAGCTTTCTGTACCAGTCCATACCTGATGAATCGGCAGGCGGAGTACGCAGGTTTAGTAGATGACAGAAAAAAATCACTCCCCGCAAAAGGGGGGAGAGCCAAAACCATAGTAACGGTAGTAAGCTATTGGGTAGGTGAACTTGTCTCCTAGGGCAGGTTCCTGATGCGCTACATGACCACTGCGATCGAGTTTCCGCGGCAGTTTAACCCGCACGCGAACCTGAGCGACGACATCAATCACAACATCGTTCAGTCTGAAATTGAAGGTGGCGTGCATCTGCGCGACCTGCCGCCCGGCACGGTCCTCGAGGTGCAGACTCAGAACCGCTCATACACCATCCAATACAAAGGTTGGGACCAGGCCCTCATATCCGGGCATCCGGTATTCTGCCCGGAACCGGTGCCGGTGACCATTCACGGTTCGACGTGGGGCGGTTCGATGCTGAAGTCGCGTTTCATCGGTCGCGGCATGCGGCTGGAGTTCGGCCACCCCGATTTCGAGCCTATCCGCACTTCCGTGATCCTCGACGTCCGCGAAGTCGCGGCCGCGTAGTCTGCGCCCCTCTAACTCGCTCGCCGCGCGTTGCGGCTGCGTAGCCCCGCGCCCCTCTAACTCGCTCGCCGCGCGTTGCGGCTGCGTAGCCCCGCGCCCCTCTAACTCGCTCGCCGCGCGCTGCGGCCGCGTAGCCCGCGTCCCTTCAACTCGCTCGCCACGCGCTGCGGCCGCGTAGCCCGCGTCCCTTCAACTCGCTCGCCACGCGCTGCGGCCGTGTAGCCCGCGCCCCTCTAACTTGCTCGCCGCGCGCTGCGGCCGCGTAGCCCGCGTCCCTCTAACTCGCTCGCCGCGCGCTGCAACCTTCCCCGCAATAGCCGAAGAGTCTGTTGTGAGCCCCTTTCTGCGCCAGGCGGAAGAAATCCTCGATACCGCCGTGATCGGTTCCGAGGACGTCGCCATCGTGATCGGACGGCAGGGTAACGTCCACATGCTCGACCCCAGGGGCTGGTCGTTGCCGGCAATGCGCATCGAATTCGGCGCATCAGCGGTTTACAGAGTGGAGCGCCGGGGGAATACTGTTCGGGTGGACGGCTGGGACGGCGACCGCAGTTGCCGCCTGGAGAGAACCGCTCCTCCCTGCTACATGATCCGCTGAACGGCGGACGCCTCGGAGTGGGACGGAAAGATCGCCTCCCGCAGGGTGCTATCGTCCCGGCCGGCAAATCCGTCGTCGGGGAACTCGAAGGTGACCACTTCACAATCCTCGGAAATCCAAGCCCCGTTGAACAGGCGGTAAACCGCGGCATCATCCGAGCCCTTGATCGCGACCCGGATCGAGCCGTCGCCCAGGGCCAACAGAATTCCGTGTAACGTCTTCCCGTTTCTGTATTTGACCAAGATCATCCTGGCCCCCAGTGTGATACACGGCGTAGCGAACTCGCCAGTTCCGCTGGTACCATCGCTGTACTAAACTCCGTTTGGTCTTAAAGTTTTAGAACTAAAGTCTCAGATTTCTCTTGATGAAATGCCCCCATATCCCGGAAAACAGTACTTTTGGTTCAACTGTGGGCGTTACCTCGAGCCTGCGGCTGAAATCCGGGTTCCCGGCAGCGAGTCCGCGCCGTTAGCTAGCAATTGACATAGGTCCTCAAACAGCGGCGCATCCTGAACGACGTTTCGATAGAGTTCGCAAAACCGTGCCGCGCCCGCGGAGATCCAGCGCACTGCGATCTCCGGCAGCGGCCCTTCACGAAGGTTGCCCAGGGCGAGCGTCCGCGGCAGACCGTGTCGCAGAGGGACCACCGTCCCGTCTTCTTCCACGACCAGCGGCGAAATCAACTCGCCAAGGAACCGCGTCTTTCCTTCGAGCCCCGTCCGCCACTTGTCCAAGTCCCCGATTTCGACCGGCAAACGATATTTGTGGAAGGCCTCGAATTGCACCACGAGCTCGCCGCGATGCATGTCGCGCAGACATTCGATCATCATCCACGCGGTGGCCATCTCGCTGTCCGAGAGCTCGCCGGCAGGTGTCACATTGAGCAGCGCGGCGCCTTGCGCGCTGGCGAAAGACGCCGCCGCTTCCAGCTCGCCCATATTCGCCGGCGTCAGGTGAAACACCAGCGCGAACGGGATTCCCGACCGCCGCACCGGATCGAGACCGCGCCCCATAGCCTTCTCAAAGCGCACGCCGAGCAGGTCCACCGAGTGCACAAGCGCTTTCAACCGGCGGGGGGTCAGAAGCCCGCAGCGAGTGGTGAGCGTGGTCAACATGCGCATCCTGTGCGCCTCGCGGCACAACGTAGCAAGCCCCGGAAGAAGAACCGACTGCTCACCGGCAATCGCAAGAAAGTTGTACCCCAGCGACGCCGCGCCGCGAATGGCATCCAGAAAGAGCGGAACGCCCAGCTCGTTCCGCCCAGCGGCACTCGATGAACGCCGGCAGCTTGCATTGAGGTAACCGAAGTTGGGGGTGTGGATTTCGAGGGTTCTGACTTCTGGGATCGCGAGATTCATCGGGCCGTATCCTTGAGTCCGGGTGTCACCGGATTGGTGATGCGGATAGCCCGGATCGTTTCGCATTTTTTTTTGTCGCACTTGTGAAACGTTCGCGTCCTTTCCTGCACCAATTGCCAGGCGACTGGTGACGAGCTGGCGCCCGGGTTTGCGATTGCAGTGCGGCAGGCCCCCTTACGATGAGTCCGCGCACAGCGTCGGAGGGCTGTGCGCGGCTTTCTTTCGTACCGCGCCACTTCCGAGCGCGCCGTGTGAAGCGAACATTTTTCTGCCCCGCTGTATAATAGCGGTCATCGTGCAGCGTCAGAGCTTCGACGCCGATTATGTGCAGCGGCTCACCATTTCCGACAGCGAAACGGTACGCGACTTCGTGGAGTACTTCACCGAGTTGCTGTCCGCCAAGCTGCGCTCGCGCCTGCACTCGGCCCACCGGATCCAGGATGTCATCCAGGAAACCTTTCTTCGGGTGATGAAGACCCTGCGTGCTTCCGGGATGGAAAATCCCCAGGCGCTTGGCGGCTTCGTCAATTCCGTTTGCAACAACGTGCTGTTCGAGGTGTATCGCGCCGAATGGCGGTTCACCGATCCCGTTCCCGAGGGTCCTGGCGCGGGTATCCTCACCGAGGACGCGCTCCTGGACGAAGAAGCGCGACGCGAGGTCCGAACCGTCATGGACGAGCTCCCCGATAAGGACCGTGAAATTCTCCGCCTCCTCTTTTTCGAAGAGTGGGACAAAGACGCGGTCTGCCGCGCGCTCAGCGTCGACCGGGAATACCTGCGAGTCTTGGTACATCGGGCAAAATCCCGCTTCCGCGAAAAATACTTGAAGCGAAATGCAACGAAAGTGAGAAGCGCTTCACCAATGAGATGAGTATGGACCACAACGAGGCCCTGAGTACCAGGGCTACGGAACGTTATTTGCTCGGGGAAATGAGCGAGCCGGAACGGTTCGATTTCGAAGGTCACTATTTTGAATGCTCTGAGTGCGCGGACGACGTGCGCGCGGCCCACGTATTGGCACGAGGCGTCAAGGCCGTGTGCGCGGAGAACCCGCGCGCCGAACCAGCGTCCCGGGAAGCTCCGCGCAGCCGCTGGCTCTCCTGGCTGACCCCGGCCGCGATGGCGCCGTCGGCAATCGCGCTCGCTTTGGCGGGAATCGCGGGCTACCAGGCCTTCGTCGTGGTTCCGGCTCTGCGCTGGCAGACCGGATCGCGGGCCTTGGCCCCGATAGTGCTCCGCGCGGCAGCCCGCGGCGAAGAGCAGGCGCTGGAGATCCGGCGAGATCAGCCGGTCTCGCTGCTCTCCCTGGATGTGAACGGCCCCGACCCGGGCGCGCCGCTTACATATGATGTGATCGCCCCGGGCGGCGAAGCGCGCATCAGCAACGCGGCACAGGCGCCCCCGCTCGGTTCGCCGCTAATCGTGGTGTTGTCGAACGCCGAAATCCGCCAACCCGGCGCGTGGGTGTTGGTCCTGCGCACGCCGGCGGGCACTGAGGTCGCACGCTACCCGTTCTCCGTTCAAGTGAAATAGAGTAACCTCATGATCCACCCCAAGCACCTGCATCCTCGAAGACATGTCTTTCACGGCCACGCCGCCGGCGTTTCCGCGCACATCCGCCGCCCCGAAACCCAGTTATTGAATTCCAGGGCGTGCAGCGCGCTGCCGGTTACCGGCGGGCATTTCGAATCGAACGAAGGTCCGAATTCGCTCGGCAAGTGGGTTTCTTACGATTCGGTCGAGACTTCGGCGCACGGCGACTACTCCGACCCCGGCGACGGTGTCGCCACCACGCGGGGTCAAAAGGCTTTTGACGCGGTTCCCACCATCACGCGGGTTTCAGTTCGGGTGCGGGGCTTGGTAATTCTCGGGCGTGTTCATATCGCGGACCTCTCGCTAGGCATGGTCTTGCGCGGCGCCCCTGACACGACCCAGCCCTCCATCCACCTGGAAAACAACCGCATCGAAGGTGTGGTCATCGATCAGTCGAAACTCAAAATCGAGCTGGCCGAGCAGTTCTACTGCGAGCACGATACCCACAAGAAGCTCGGAGATGCGCACAAAAAGGGTCTGCCCGAGCATCACGCCTGCATGTTCCTGCCATGCAAAAAGGACGAGGAAGAAGTCACCAGCTTTCCCGAAGATGACGGAATCGTGAAGTGCACCCTCGTGCAGAGCATCGCCTGGGACGGCCCACCCCATCCCACCGCTTCGATCCATGGCCACGTGGTGGTGATTCCGAACTTCGGAAAAGTGTACTTCGGCGAGATGTTCCTCGCCGCTCATTCGCGCCGCCTCACCCTGGTCCGCTTCCAGCTTGGCTCGGACGACGGCGGAGAGGTCTCGGCCGGAGATGGCGGAACATCGGGACAGCCGTTTCCTCCCACCGGCGGATAGATGCGTTGGCTGGCCGCGCCCATCCTGCTGTTGTGTGGCTGCTCCCTCAAGCCCACCGAGAGTCTCGACGCGCTCTTTGAATCGGCGCGTGCAGATTTGCGGGCCGGTGAACTCGCCAAAGCGCAAACCGGCAGTGATCGCGGCATCTCGCTCGCCTCGGAACGCCACGACCAGCTCCGCGAATGGAAGTTCCGCCTCCTGCGCGCCGAGATCCTCCTCAACAGCCGCCGCGCCGAGGAAGTCCTGAACCAGTTGCAGCAGCCCATCCCCTCGACGCCTGAATTCGCGCCGCTGGCCGCACGCAAGAAGATGATCCAGGGGCAGGCTCACTCCATCCTGGGCCACACCACCCAATACCAGGCCCTCCTGGATGAGGCCCACCGCGACGCCGAAGCGTCGAAGGCCGAGGATGTCCTGGTTGAAATCGAAGTCATTCGCGGCTCGACTCTGATTTTCCGCCGCCGCTATGACGACGCGGAAAAAATTCTGCGTACCGCCCAGAATCGCGCCCGCTCGCTGAACATACCCTACTGGGAGGCGGCCGCGCTGGTCAATCTGGGCAGAATTCCACTCAGCAAGAACCGCTACGATGAAGCCGCCGGATTCTTCGAACAGGCCTCGCAGGTTTCGGGACCGCGCTTTCAGCTCCTTTATTC
>Ga0335084_10008880_pt1 | contig 10026 bp, 5 predicted proteins | sample Lox_Sample_44_FD_206721 | JGI IMG/M metagenome (GOLD analysis project Ga0335084, IMG submission 206721) | Soil microbial communities from Loxahatchee National Wildlife Refuge, Florida, United States - Lox_Sample_4.4 | ecosystem: Environmental > Terrestrial > Soil > Wetlands | place: USA: Florida... | reverse complement strand
CCTCCTCACCGCCACCTATCCGGGCGCAGATGCGATCACGCTCGAGCAGTCCGTGGCCACCCCCATCGAGCAGCAGATGAGCGGCGTCGACAACATGATCTACATGTACTCGACGAACATGTCGAGCGGCAGCCAGACGCAGCTGCGCGTGGACTTCGACGTCACCACGAACCCGAGCACCGACCAGGTCCTCACCAACCTGCGCTACACGCAGGCCCAGTCCCAGCTCCCCTCGGAGGTGATCTCGCAGGGCGTCACCGTCAAGAAGTCCACCACGAGCCCGCTCGCGCTCTTCGTGCTCACCTCGCCGAAGGGCACCTACGACCAGCTCTTCCTGAGCAACTACGCCTACGTCAACATCAACGACCCCATGACTCGCGTTCCCGGCGTGGGGCAGGTGATCATCTTCGGAGCCGCCCAGTATGCCGTGCGCTTCTGGGTCAGGCCGGACACGCTGGCCAAGCTCGACATCACGACCAGCGAGATCATCAACGCCATCCAGACGCAGAACACGGTGAACCCGGCCGGCCAGGTGGGCGGCGCCCCGGTGCCGCCGGGGCAGGAGTACACGTACACCGTGCGGGCGCAGGGTCGTCTCCAGAGCGTCGAGGACTTCGAGCAGGTCGTGGTCAAGGCGACGCTCGACGGCTCCATCATCCGGGTGCGGGACGTGGCGCGGGTCGAGCTGGGCGCCCAGAACTACACGATGGAGGGGAGTCTCAACGGCCGCCCAGGCACCATCATCGCGATCTACCAGCTCCCCGGCTCGAACGCCATCGACACCGTGAAGGCCGCCACCAAACTCATGGAGGAGGCCAAGGCACGGTTCCCGAACGATCTCGAGTATGTGACGGCGCTCGACACCACGCTTGCCGTGAGCGAGGGCATCCGGGAGATCGTCCACACGCTGTTCGAGGCCCTCGTGCTGGTGGTCATCGTCGTCTTCATCTTCCTCCAGGGCTTCCGGGCCACCCTCATCCCGCTGCTCGCCGTGCCCGTGTCGCTCGTCGGCACCTTCATGCTCTTCCCCGTGCTGGGCTTCTCGATCAACACACTCTCGCTCTTCGGCCTCGTGCTCGCCATCGGCCTCGTGGTCGACGACGCCATCGTGGTGGTGGAGGCGGTCGAGCATCACATGGAGCAGGGGCTGTCGCCACGGGACGCCTCGCTCAAAGCCATGGAAGAGGTGTCGGGCCCCGTGGTGGCCATCGCCCTCATCCTCTCCGCCGTGTTCATCCCCACCGCGTTCATCCCGGGCATCACGGGACGGATGTACCAGCAGTTCGCGGTGACCATCGCCATCTCCGTGCTCATCTCCGCCTTCAACGCCCTCACGCTGAGCCCCGCGCTCTCCGCGCTCCTGCTGAGGCCCAAGAAGGAGATGCGGGGGCCTCTCGGGGCCTTCTTCCGCTGGTTCAACCGCGTGTTCGGCCGCGCCACCGACGGCTACGTCAACACCTGCGGGCACCTCATCCGCAAGCTGGTCTTCTCCCTCCTGGTGCTCGTGGGCTTCACCGTGCTGACCGGCCTCATCAGCTCCCGGCTGCCGGGCGGCTTCGTGCCCAACGAGGACCAGGGTTTCTTCTATCTCAACGTGCAGCTGCCGCTGGCCGCGTCGCTTCAGCGCACCGTGGCCGTCAACCACAGGCTCGACGAGATCCTGAAGGCGACTCCCGGCATCAAGTACTACACGGGGGTCGCCGGCTTCAGCCTGCTCTCGAGCGTGAACACGACGTACAGCGGGTTCTACTTCATCACCCTCGAGGGGTGGGCCGAGCGGGACAAGAAGGGGCTCACGGCCGACGTGATCATTCAGGAGCTGAACAAGCGGCTGGCCGCCTTTCCGGACGCGCAGGCCTTCGCTTTCGCGCCCCCGGCCATCCCCGGCGTCGGCACCTCCGGCGGTGTGACCTTCATGCTTCAGGACCGGGCGGGCAAGGATCCCGCCTTCCTGGCCGAGCAGACCGGCCAGTTTCTGGCCGCCGCGCGCAAGCGTCCCGAGTTTGCACTGCTCTTCACGACGCTCCTGCCGAGCGTGCCCCAGCTCTACGCCGACGTGGATCGCGACAAGGTGCTGCGCCAGGGGATCAGCCTGGCCTCGGTATACCAGACGCTCCAGGCGTTCATGGGCGGCGCCTTCGTGAACTACTTCAATCGCTTCGGCCGGGTGTGGCAGGTCTATGTGCAGTCCGAGGGCGAATACCGCACCAAGGCCGAGAACGTCGGGCAGTTCTACGTCCGCAACGCGACGGGACAGCCGGTGCCCCTGTCCACGCTGGTCACCATGAGGGAGATCAACGGGCCGGAGTTCACCATCCGCTTCAACCAGTACCGCGCCGCGCAGATCAACGCCACCCTCGCGCCCGGCTTCAGCACTCAGCAGGGCATGAAAGCGCTCGAGGAAGTGTTCGCGCAGACCATGCCACGCGAGATGGGCTACGACTACATGGCCATGTCTTTCCAGGAGAAAGTGGCCGCCCAGGGGGTGCCGCCGCAAGCGGTCTTCGGCTTCTCCGTGCTGGTGGTTTTTCTCCTCCTGGCCGCGCAGTACGAGAGCTGGACGCTCCCCTTCGGCGTCCTCCTGGGCACGCCCATCGCCATGTTCGGCTCAGTGGGCGCGCTCTGGCTCCTCCGCTTCCAGATGGACGTCTTCTCCCAGATCGGCCTCGTCATGGTCATCGGCCTGGCGGCGAAGAACGCCATCCTCATCGTGGAGTTCTGCAAGGAGGAGTACGAGAAGGGAAAGTCGCTCTACGATGCCGCCCTCGCGGGCGCGCGGATCAGGCTGCGTCCCATTCTCATGACCGCCTTCGCCTTCATCTTCGGCGTGCTGCCCCTCGTGATCGCCAAGGGCGCCGGCGCCAACTCGCGGCGCATCCTGGGCTCCACCGTCATGGGCGGCATGCTCGCGGCGACCCTCATCGCCATCTTCATCATTCCGGTCACCTTCTACTTCGCGGAGCGGTTCGCCCCTAAGCCAGAGCCGGTGGCGCCCCCGACCGGGACGGTCCCGGCGCCGATACACGGTGGGGTTGGTGGTCGCGATGAGCAGGAGAGGGACAAGCCGTGAAGCCCGTTGGGGGCCGGGCGATGGCTCTCGGCATCCTGGTTACCGGATGTCTCACGGGCTGCGCGCTCGGTCCCGACTACAAGCGGCCGCCCGTAAGCCCGCCCGAGACCTTCCGCTTCCAGGCCACCCCGGGGGAAACCGCCTCGCTCGCGGATGCCCCGTGGTGGGAAGCCTTCGGCGATCCCGCGCTCAAGGCTCTGATCCAGGAGGCGCTGACCGGTAACTACAACGTGCGCATCGCGGCGGCCCGGGTGCAGCAGGCGCGCGCCCAGGCGGCGGGCGCGAAGTCGCCCTTCTACCCGCAGCTCGGCTACGCGGCGACCGCCGTGCAATCGAAGGGACTGGCGAACATCCTCGGGCTCACCTCGACGGATTCGTCGGCGGTGTCGACCCTCTACCTCGGCGGCGCCTCCATGAGCTGGGAGATCGACCTGTGGGGGAAGCTCCGTCGCTCGAGCGAAGCGGCGAATGCCCAGCTCCTCGCCTCCGAAGAGGGGCGCCGGGCCGTGCTTCTCAGCCTGGTGAGCGATGTGGCGCAGGCGTACTTTGAGCTGCTCGAGCTGGACGCACGGCTCGCCATCGCGATATCGTCGACGGAGGCCTACCAGGGCACCTACAAGCTCTTCCAGGACCGGCTCGAGTTCGGGGTCGCCTCGCAGCTGCAGACGGCGCGAGCGGAGGGTAACCTCGCCCAGGCGGCCGCCACGGTCCCGGAGATCCAGAGCCAGATCGCGGCCAAGGAGAACCAGATCAGCACCCTCCTCGGCCGCAATCCCGGGCCCATCCAGCGCGGCCGACCGCTGTTCGATCAGGAGGTGACGCCGAGCGTTCCCGCCGGTTTGCCGTCTGCCCTCCTCGAGCGGCGCCCGGACCTCCGTCGTGTCGAGCAGGAGCTGGTAGCCGCCAATGCCCAGATCGGGGCGGCAAAGGCGCTGTTCTTTCCGCAGCTCTCCCTCACCGGCCTTCTCGGCAAGGCGAGCCCCGAGCTGTCGGCCCTCACCTCGGGCAGCTCCACCATCTGGCAGGCGGGCGGCATGCTCATGGGACCCCTCTTCCAGGGGGGCAAGATCTATCAGAACTACAAGGCGACAGAGGCCGCCGCGGAAGAGGCAAAGTGGCGGTACGAGCAAGCGGTGATCCAGGCCTTCCAGGAAGTCTCCACGAGCCTGGCTGCGCTTGAGAAGCTCGCGGGGGCGGAGACGGACCAGGCGCGCTCCGTGAGAGCGCTCGAGAAGTCCGTCCAGATCTCCAACGACCGCTACCTCTATGGGCTCTCCAGCTATTTCGAGATTCTCGAGGCGCAGCAGCGGCTGTACCCCGCCCAGTACACGCAGGCGCAGATCCGTCTGAACCGGCTCCTCGCCTACGTACAGCTCTACAAGGCACTCGGCGGCGGCTGGAACCTCAAGGACCCGCAGGAGCCGCCCGCGACGGCAGCCGCCACGGGGAGCGCACCCTGCACCGAGAAGTGCTGAAGGGCTGAATTGCTCGAGTTGGGCCGGGACATCACCGGCAACTTCACCTCCGCCGAATCGCGCGAGTGGCTCTGCACCAGCGGGATCGGCGGCTTCGCCTCCGCCACGACCGCCGGCTCGCTCGCCCGCCGCTATCACAGTCTCCTCGTGGCGGCTCTTGCTCCGCCTCTCGGCCGAACCCTGCTCGCCACCAAGCTCGACGAGTCGCTGCGCGACGGGAGCGTCACGTGGGAGCTCGGAGCCAATCGCTGGCAAAGCGGAATGGTGGCGCCCCACGGATACCGGCTCATCGAGTGCTTCTACTCGAAGCCGGAGCGGGGGTCTGGACTTATGCGTGCGCTGACGCCCTCATCGACGTGCTCGACACCCCCTCCGGAAACGATGCGTCCATCAGGCCGAACCAGATCTTCGCGGTGTCGCTTCCCTCGAGCCCGCTCGCCCCGGAGCGTCAGCGCGGTGTCGTCGACATCTGCGCGCGACATCTGCTCACATCCTTCGGGCTCCGAAGCCTCGATCCGCGCCACCCCCGACTACCAGGGGCACTGCGAAGGCGGTCCGAGCGAGCGGGATGGCGCCTATCATCAGGGCACCGTGTGGGGGTGGCTGCTCGGTCCATTCGCCCTGGCGCACTTCAAGATCAATGGGGACCGCCAGGCCGCGCTCGCTTTCCTCGAGCCCTTGGGCCGGCACATCGGTGCGTACGGCGTGGGCAGCCTCGGTGAGGTGTTCGACGGCGAGCCACCCCACCTTCCCCGCGGCTGCCCTTTTCAGGCCTGGACGGTGGCCGAGACGCTTCGCGCGTGGACGGAACTCGGCCCGCGGGGCCGGTCGGGGTAAGATCGCCCAATGGGAGTCGGTGCCGCGCGCGTGGCTCTATGCATCATGGCCAAGGCCCCAGAGGCGGGGCAGGTCAAGACGCGGCTCTGCCCGCCGCTCTCGCTCGAGGACGCCGCCCAGCTCTACCGCTGCTTCCTCATGGACAAGATCGCCCAGGTGCGGGGCGTGCCCGCGGCCGAGCCGGTGCTCGCGTATGCGCCCGGCGGTGCCACCGGCCTCTTCGAGGCGCTCGCTCCCGGCTTCAGGTTTTTGCCTCAGCGCGGCGGCGATCTCACGTCACGGCTCGTCTCGGTCCTGGAGGAACTCTTTGGAGCCGGGTTCGATGCGGCGATCGTGATCGACAGCGACACGCCGACGCTTGCGCCCGGGCTGCTCGAGCAAGCCGTGACTCACATGGCATCGGGGGTGCGTGACCTCGTCCTGGGCCCAAGCGAGGACGGAGGCTACTACCTCATCGGGCAGCGCCGCCTCCATCGGGCGCTCTTCGAAAACATGCCGTGGAGCACCTCGGTGGTGCGGGAAGAAACCGTCCGACGGGCCCATACGCTGGGGCTCGCCGTCCTCGAGCTGGAGCCGTGGTACGACGTGGATACCGGGGCGGATCTGGTGCGGCTCATGGCCGACCTCGAGACCGACGAAAGGCCGCGTCACACGCGACGCCTGCTGCTCGGCATGGATCGAACCTTTGTCTCAGAGAGACGGATCTAAGTGACTATGCTGCCTGAGCAGGAGCGGCTCCTCGAGGCGGAGGCGCGCACGGCGCACTGGCGACGGTGGGGCCCCTATCTCTCGGAGCGCCAGTGGGGCACGGTTCGCGAGGACTACAGCCCGTACGGAACCGCGTGGGAGTACTTCCCCCACGATCATGCCCGCTCCCGGGCCTATCGCTGGGGCGAGGACGGGATCGGGGGCATCTCGGACAACCACCAGCGACTCTGCCTTGCCCTGGCGCTCTGGAATGGGCGCGACCCCATCCTCAAGGAGCGCCTCTTCGGCTTGGCCGGCCCGCAGGGCAATCACGGCGAGGATGTCAAGGAGTGTTACTTCTACCTCGACTCGACGCCGACGCACTCCTACATGAAGTTCCTCTACAAGTACCCGCAGGCGGCGTTTCCTTACGAGCGGCTCGTCGAGGAGAACGCGCGGCGGAGCAGGCGGGACCCGGAGTTCGAGCTGATCGACACCGGCGTCTTCGATCAGCATCGGTACTTCGACATCATCGTCGAGTACGCCAAGGCCCACTTCGACGATGTGCTCATCCGCATCATCGCCGTGAACCGCGGGCCCGAGGCAGCCCCGCTTCATCTGCTGCCCACGCTCTGGTTCCGCAATACGTGGTCCTGGGACGCCGACGCGGTGAAGCCGGGTCTCAGCGCACCCGAGAGTGTGGCGGGCGCGGCGACGATCGCGGCCGAGCATCCGACCCTCGGCTACTACCGTCTCGTCGCCGAGGGGGCGCCCAAGCTCCTCTTCGTCGAGAACGAGACCAACTTCCCGCGTCTCTTCGGTGTCCCGGGAAGCACGCCGTTCCCCAAGGACGGCATCAACGATTACCTCGTCGGGGGCCGCTCCGATGCCGTCAACCCCGCGCGGCGGGGCACGAAGGCCGCCGCGCACTACAGCCTGACGCTGGCGCCCGGCGAGACGGCCACCCTCCGGCTCCGGCTGTCCGATGACGCGCCGGGCTCGGGGCCCGGTCCGTTCGGCGCGGAGTTCGAGGAGACGATGGCGCTTCGTCTCCGCGAGGCCGACGACTTCTACCGCCTCGTCATCCCGCCGAAGCTTTCCAGCGAGGCACGCCTGGTGATGCGCCAGGCCCTCGGCGGCATGCTCTGGACCAAGCAGTTCTATCACTACGACGTGAAGCGCTGGCTCGCCGGCGATCCGACCCAGCCACCCCCGCCGCCCGAGCGCAAGGCCGGCCGCAACTCCGAGTGGACGCACCTCTATAACGAGGACGTCATCTCGATGCCGGACAAGTGGGAGTACCCGTGGTACGCGGCGTGGGATCTGGCGTTTCACATGATCCCGCTCTCGCTGGTGGATCCCGAGTTCGCCAAGAGCCAGCTCATCCTGCTGCTCCGCGAGTGGTACATGCACCCGAACGGGCAGATCCCGGCCTACGAATGGACGTTCAGCGACGTCAATCCGCCCGTGCAGGCGTGGGCCGCCTGGCGTGTCTACAAGATCGACCGCCGCATCCGCGGTGTGGCGGACCGGGCGTTTCTCGAAAAGGTCTTCCACAAGCACCTCATCAACTTCACGTGGTGGGTCAATCGCAAGGACCCGCACGACCGCAATGTCTTCCAGGGCGGCTTCCTGGGCCTGGACAATATCGGCGTCTTCGACCGATCGGCGCCGCTGCCCACCGGCGGCTACCTCGAGCAGTCCGACGGCACGAGCTGGATGGGCATGTACTGCCTCAACATGCTGGCGATGGCGCTCGAGCTCGCGCGCGACGACCCGGCCTACGAGGACGTGGCCAGCAAGTTCTTCGAGCACTTCGTGTACATCGCCCATGCCACCCATCACGTGGGCGGGATGGACATGAGCCTGTGGGACGAGGAAGACGGCTTTTACTACGACGTCCTCGCGCTGCCGAACGGCCGGCGGGAGCGCATGAAGGTGCGCTCGCTGGTCGGCCTGATTTCTCTCTATGCCGTCGAGACGTTCGACACCGACGCGACCGACCGTCTGCAGGGTTTCACGCGCCGGGCGCGCTGGTTCATGGACAACAACCCCGAGTTCCGCGAGCACGTCGCCGTCAAGGCGAAGGTCGGGGGAGGGCAGCGCTTCCTGCTGTCCCTCGTCACCACCGAGCAGCTGCCGAGGGTGCTTCGCTACATGCTGGACGAAGATGAGTTCCTCTCGCCCCACGGCATCCGCGCCCTGTCGCGCTACCACCAGGACCATCCCTTCGTGCTCCGGGTCAACGGCGAGGATCACCGGGTCGACTACGAGCCCGGCGAGGCCACCACGGACTTGTTCGGCGGGAACTCCAACTGGCGCGGACCGGTGTGGTTCCCCGTGAACTATCTCCTGGTCGAGTCGCTGCAGAAGTACCACCACTTCTTCGGCGACGATCTCAAGGTCGCCTGCCCCACCCGCTCCAATCAGCTGATGAACCTCTGGCAGGTCGCCACGGATCTCTCGCGGCGACTCTCACGCATCTTCCTGCCCGGGCCGGACGGGCGCCGGCCGGTCTTCGGAAGCACGGAGCTCTTCCAGCACGACCCGCACTGGCGGGGACTGCTGCTCTTCTACGAGTATTTCCACGGCGACAATGGCACCGGCTTCGGCGCCAATCACCAGACGGGCTGGACGGGTATCGTCGCCAAGCTCCTCCAGCAGAGCGGCGAATAGCATGGTTCTCGCCGGCGATGTGGGGGGCACCAAGACGGTCCTCGCCGCGCTCGAGCCCGGCACCGGCCAATCGCCGAGCATGACCATCGTCCGCGAGGCCACGCTGCCCAGCCGCGAGATCGACAGTCTCGAGAGCGCGATGGAAGCCTTCCTCCTCGGCGCTCCGCGACTCACCGTGAGCGCAGTGTGCGTCGGGGTCGCGGGACCGGTGATCGACGGTCACTGCGTCGCGACCAATCTGCCCTGGGAAGTCCACGAGCGCCGGCTCGCCGCCGCCGCCCACGCTCCCACGAGGCTCATCAATGACCTCGAGGCAGCGGCCCATGGGGTCCTCACGCTCACCGCCGACAAGTTCCTCGCGCTCCAGGAGGGCAGGCCCAAGGCCGGAGCCAACATGGCGTTGATCGCGGCCGGGACCGGTTTGGGTGAGGCGTTCATGATTGCCGAGGGGGAGGAGTATCGCGTGGTGCCGTCGGAAGGCGGGCATGCTGATTTCGCGCCCCACGACGAGACCCAGATCGACCTGCTGCGCTTCCTGCGCGCGGAGTTCGGGCACGTCAGCTGGGAGCGGGTGCTCTCGGGCCCCGGCCTCCACAGCGTCTATCGCTTCTTGCAGATGCGGGCGGGCCACGCCGCGCCCGACTGGCTGCGCGCCCGGCTCCAGCTGGAGGATCCCGGTGCCGTCGTCGGCGAGGTGGGGCTGGCCGGCCGGGATCCCGTCTGCGTCGAGGCCCTCGATCTGTTCGTCTCGATCTACGGCGCCCAGGCGGGCAACCTCGCGCTCGAGGGTCTGGCGCTCGGCGGCGTCGTCATCGGCGGCGGTATTGCGCCGAAGATCCGGACCAAGCTCGCCGATGGCCGATTCATGGGCGCCTTCCGCGCCAAGGGGCGCCTCGACTCCCTACTCTCCTCCATACCCGTTCGGGTGGCGCTGGATCCCCGCGCTCCGCTCTGGGGCGCAGCCCGTCTGGCCTTCTCCATGCGCGCGTCATGAGCCCGGCGGAGAACCCGTACCTGGACTGCCAAGCAAAAGCCGGAGGTGCCCGATGAACAGCAGGGAAGCGATGAGTGTGCTGGCTGAATTCTTCAATAGGCTGCGCCGGGAACGGACATCGGCATGACCACACCCGGACTGAGGCCGTCGCCGCCCTGCGCCTTCGTCATCTTCGGCGCCGCCGGAGACTTGACCATGCGCAAGCTCCTCCCCGCGCTCTACAACCTCAAAGCCGCCGGGCTCCTGCCGCGGAACTTCGCCGTCGTGGGGGTGGCGCGCAAGGAAAA
>Ga0335084_10008879_pt1 | contig 10027 bp, 5 predicted proteins | sample Lox_Sample_44_FD_206721 | JGI IMG/M metagenome (GOLD analysis project Ga0335084, IMG submission 206721) | Soil microbial communities from Loxahatchee National Wildlife Refuge, Florida, United States - Lox_Sample_4.4 | ecosystem: Environmental > Terrestrial > Soil > Wetlands | place: USA: Florida... | reverse complement strand
GTCTCCCCGGAAACCCCCGACACGATCCTCTCAGGCAGCTACACTAGAGGTTCGATGGCGGCCCCGGAGTCTGGCAGTGTGGCGGTGCTTGCCGAAAAGCCTTCCGTCGCCCGGGATATCGCACGGGTGCTGGGAGCCTCGGCCAAGGGTGACGGATACCTGCACGGCAATGGGTACGTCGTCACCTGGGCGATTGGACATCTGGCCGCGCTGGCCCAACCGCACGAGATCAATCCCCAATGGAAGGCATGGCGGCGCGACCTGCTCCCGATGCTTCCCTCGCAGTGGCCGCTGGTGGTCTATGAGAAGACCAAGGACCAGTTCGAGACGGTCCGGCGCATCCTGACCTCGCCCAAGATCGGGCGGGTAGTGTGCGCGACGGACGCGGGCCGCGAGGGGGAACTGATCTTCCGCTATATTTACGAGGCCGCGAATAGCACCAAGCCGGTGAGCCGGTTGTGGATCTCGTCGCTCACTCCAGAGGCGATCCGCAGGGGCTTCGATGCCTTGAGGCCCGCGTCGGAATACGAGGGTCTGGCCGACGCCGCGCGTGGACGCAGCCGGGCGGATTGGCTGGTCGGCATGAATCTCTCACGCGCCTACACGCTGGCCTATGGCGAGGAGCTTTCGGTGGGGCGGGTGCAAACGCCGACGCTGGCCATGGTGGTGGAACGCGAATTGGCTATCCGGCAGTTCGTCCCCGAGGATTACATCGAAGTCGTCGCGACGTTTCATCCGCAACCGCTGCCAAAGGACCAGACATATCGAGGCACGTGGATTCGCGAGCGGGCGAAGGAGGGCGAGCGCGAATCGCTGCCCCAGTTGATGCGGCTACCCGCCGATGGCGAAGAGGCCAGCCGCATCGTCGACCGGGCCCGTACCGGCACGGCGGCGATTGAGTCGATCGAAGGGCAACAGCAGAGGATGGCGCCGCCGCTCTTGTACGATTTGACCGAACTGCAGCGCCACGCGAACCGGCTGTTCGGGTACAGCGCCCAAAAGACGTTGGATCTGGCGCAGGCCCTCTACGAACGCCATAAGCTGATCAGCTATCCGCGTACGGACAGCCGGCATTTGTCCCAGGACGTCGCGCGAACGCTGCCGCGTGTGGTCAGCGCGGTCGCCGAACCGTATCGCGAAGTTCTCGCGCCCGGGACGGGAGAGCGTCCGCTTGGCCGGCGGTTCGTGGACGATTCCAAAGTTACGGATCACCATGCCATCATTCCCACGACGGTCTCGCGGGAGCGGGTGACTTTGTCTCCCGAGGAGCAGAAGATCTACGACCTGGTCTGCCGCCGTCTGCTCAGCGCGTGGCACGAGGACCATATCTGGAACGTGACGACGGTGATTACGGCGATCACGAATCCGGGGATCGTGGACCGATATCACACGTCGGGGAGCGCAGTCCAGCAGGTCGGATGGAAGGTGCTGGACGTGGCGCCGCCCACCAAAAAAGGAAGGCGGGAGGGCGCGGCGGGTGGGGAAGCGCCCGAAGAATCGCTGCCTTCGGGGCTCGCGGAAGGGCAACCACAGGACGTAGTGGACGCGGAGGCGATCAATAAGAAGACACGCCCGCCGAAACGGTTCACAGAGGCAACCCTGCTGACCGCAATGGAAACGGCCGGGCGGACGCTCGATGAAAAAGAGCTGTCGGATGCGATGAAAGAGACCGGCCTTGGTACGCCGGCCACCCGCGCGGCCATCATCGAAGTGCTGCTGAAGCGGGAGTACATCGTCCGCAACGGGAAGAGCCTGGAAGCGACCGACAAAGGCATCAGGCTAATTGAAGTGGTGCACCCCGAAGTCAGGAGCCCGGCAATGACCGGGCAGTGGGAGGCATACCTCCACCGCATCCACCGAGGATCGGCGCAGTTGGCGCCCTTCATGAAGGGCATCGAGGATTATGTCCGCGAAGTAGTAGGGAAAGTAGGGCAGGGAGTTGCGCCACCGGCTCGACCGGTCAAGCGGGCGCCGGAGCTGGTAGGCGGGGCAAGGACTGGCCGCGAGGCCTTCCCCGCGAACGCAAGTGAAAGTATCGGCCAGGGGTTTGCGGAATCGCGCGAGGCATGGCCCAAGCCAGTAACGGTGGGCCAGGAGGCCTACCCCACGACGGCAAGTGAACAGCTAAGCCAGCGGCCCGCGGAGCTAGGGCACCAGGAGCCCTACCCCGCCCTCGCACTTCTGCACCGGGTGTTCGGGTTCGAGAGATTTCGGCCCGGGCAGGAGGAAGTCTGCAACGCCGTGATCGAGGGCCGGGACGCTCTGCTGGTCATGCCGACCGGCAGCGGCAAATCGCTTTGCTACCAACTCCCCGCAATTGCGCGTGGCGGCACTACGCTGGTGATCAGCCCACTCATCGCGCTCATGGAGGACCAGGTCGCCAAACTGAAGGAATTGGGACTGGCCGTGGAGCGCATCCACTCCGGCCGGAACCGCGCGGACTCGCGACAGGCATGTGTCGACTATCTGAACGGCTCCCTGCAGTTTCTCTTCATCGCTCCGGAGCGTCTGCGCGTGACTGGCTTCCCGGAGATGCTGGCCAAGCGCAAGCCCTCGCTGGTTGCGATCGACGAAGCGCACTGTATCTCGCAATGGGGGCACGATTTCCGCCCGGACTACCGCATGATCGGCCAGTATCTTCCGACCCTGCGTCCCGCCGCAGTGATCGCGCTGACCGCCACCGCGACGCCGATCGTGCAGAACGATATCGCGGTGCAGTTGGGACTGGAGCAGCCGGCACGCTTCATCCGGGGATTTCGCAGGCAGAACCTGGCAATCGAGGTGGTCGAGATCGCACCTTCGAGCCGGGCGGCGCTCGCCCGCGATCTTCTACTCGATCCGGCGCGGCGGCCAGCGATCGTGTACGCACCGACGCGGTCGCAGACGGAGTCGCTGGCGGCCGAGCTTCGGGAGCACTTTCCGAGCGCGGCGTATCACGCAGGCCTGGACGCGGAGCGCCGCAAGAGGGTGCAGCAGGAATTCGTGGAAGGCGGGATCGAGGTGATGGTGGCCACCATCGCGTTCGGGATGGGAATCGATAAGCCCGATGTGCGGACGATCATTCACACCGCTCTGCCCGGCAGCCTGGAGGCGTACTACCAGGAAATCGGACGCGCCGGCCGCGACGGCCTGCCGAGCCGGACCCTCCTGATGCACTCATACGCCGACCGGCGCACGCACGATTTCTTCTTTGAGCGAGATTACCCCGATCCTTCCGTGCTGGCGCGGATCTTCGACCGGCTGACCGACTCCCCGGTCGAGAAGGAGGCCTTCCAAAAGGCGCTCCGCATGAACGCGGACGAGTTCGATAAGGCGCTCGAGAAACTGTGGATCCACGGCGGAGCAATCGTGGACTTTGCCGAAAACATCAGCCGCGGGCGGGACGGCTGGCGCGAGTCGTACGTCGAGCAATCGGCGCAGAAGAAACAGCAACTGGAGCTGGTGCTGCGCTACGCCGAGTCGAACGAGTGCCGCATGTCGTCGCTGGTGCGGCATTTCGGCGATCTGGCGGACAGCCGCAAGCCGTGCGGAATTTGCGATTTTTGCGATCCGGCTGCTTGCGTTGGGCAGAGGTTCCGGGAACCCAGCCCGCTCGAACACCGTATCGCGGCGGCCATCCTCACTGCCCTCCAGGAAGGCGCTAAGTCGACCGGGAAACTACATACGCAGGTGTGCTCCAACGGCGAGCTATCGCGCGATGAGTTCGAAGACGTCCTCGGAGGATTGGCGCGCGCGGGCCTGGTCCGGGTACAGGAAACTGTTTTCGAAAAGGACAACCGGTCGATTCCGTTTCGCAAGGCAATGTTGACGGATGCGGGTGAGGTCTTCCCGGAGGGGCAGCGCGTGGATCTCCGGATCAAAGCGGCTGCCCTGAGTCCGACGAGGAAGAAGAAACCAACCGCGGAACGCAAGCGCAAGAAGAAGAAGCGGGCAAAGGCGGCCTCGTCACCTGTCCCGGTTCCGTCGCCCAAGGCCGCACCGGCGGGGGCGGTGCCGACCCCGCGCGGGCCGGAATCCGGGCTGGAAGCGGCGCTCCGTCAATGGCGGCTGAACGAAGCGCGCAAACTGGGGGTGCCCGCCTTCCGGATTCTGACGGACCGGGCGTTGCGGTCCATCGCGGAGGAACTTCCTGCGAGCGCAGCCGAGCTACTGTCGATCCCCGGCATCGGATTGAATACAGTCGAGAAGTACGGGGCGACGATTTACCGGCTCGTCGCTACCAGCGGCCGCTGAGGGACCGGTTACTCCTGACAGACAGCATCGGCGATGAGTTCGATCCCTGAACGCCATCCAGCCTTGGACGGGACACAGCTGCGGACGCGCCCGACGGCGGCGATCTGCCGGTCCGTCACATCCACGTGGACCAGAGCGGACAGTCTCATCCGTTTCGGCGTGCACAGAGCCAGGCCATTAGAGGAGATGTCTATGGTCTGGCCGGGAGTGTATTCCATGCGCATCTCGTCATTGATCCAGCCGAGGCGCACCTGATACGCGAGCGGCTGGCGAGGGCCGCGGCGCTTCTCCACGAACGGCGCCGCCACGGTCTCCGCTTGGATCGTGTCCATGGCTCTGTTTTATCCGATATGCGATGGCCCGCCAAGATCCCGGCGCGGTTTCGGCGTACTGTGAGGGGCACTGTACTTCTGGGACCGCGTTAACCCTGATCCAGGAAAACCTTGACCGCACGGATGCCGGGACCTAACATGCTGGTGATGCACGTGATCACACGTCGAAGAGCTTTGCTGGGCGTGGCCGGTTCGGTGGGCGCGCTGAGATGCGCCAGGGCCGCCGGAGATCCCTGGTCCCGCCTGCCCGACATCCTGAAAAGGATCCAGCCACCGAGGATCCCCGACCGCGCGTTTCCGATCACGCGGTTCGACGCAAAGGAGGGCGGGCGGATCGACAACACCGAGGCGTTCCAGAAGGCCATCGACGCGGCCGCTAAGGCCGGCGGCGGGCGGGTGACGGTGCCCGAAGGCGTCTTCCTCACGGGCGCAATCCATTTGAAGAGCAACATCAACCTGGTGGTCGCCAAGGGCGCGACCCTCAAGTTCAATCCGGACACCAAGCTCTACCCGATTGTGCTGACGCGCTTCGAAGGCCTGGAGTGCATGAACTGGTCTCCGTTCGTTTATGCGCTGGATCAGCAAAATATTGCGATCACGGGCGGCGGGACCTTGGACGGGCAGGCGGGCTGCGAACACTGGTGGCCGTGGAGCGGAAAGCGCGATTGCGGCACTACGCCCGGGGATCAGCGCAAAGCCCGGGTCGCGTTGATGGAGATGGCGGAACAGGGCGTGGCGCCGGAGAAGCGAATCTTTGGCGAAGGCGGCTATTTACGGCCGATGTTCATCCAGCCGTACCGCTGCGAGAACGTACTCATCCAGGACATCACCATCACCAATTCGCCGATGTACGAGATCCATCCGGTGTTGTGCCGCAATGTGACGGTGCGTGGCGTGACGGTTTCCAGCCACGGTCCGAACAACGACGGCTGCGACCCCGAATCGAGCGTGGACGTGCTCATCGACCGCTGCACGTTCGACACCGGCGACGACTGCATCGCGATCAAGAGCGGACGCAATGCGGACGGGCGGCGGCTCAAGAGACCGAGTGAGAACATCATCGTACAGAACTGCGAGATGAAGGACGGGCACGGCGGGGTGACTATGGGCAGTGAGTGCTCGGGCGATATCCGCAACGTCTACGCACAGGACTGCGGGATGGACAGTCCCAACCTGGATCGCGTGCTGCGGTTCAAGGACAACGCCGTCCGCGGGGGTGTAATCGAGCATGTCTACATGCGCAACGTGAAGGTCGGGCAGGTGGCGCACGCGGCAATCGACGTGGATTTCTACTACGAAGAGGGTGAGAAGGGGTCGTTCACGCCGGTGGTGCGCGATGTCGAGGTGGTGAACCTGGAGGTCCAGAAGTGCCAGAATGCCTGGTCGCTGCGCGGGTTCCGGAATGCACCGATTCGAGACATCCGCCTGCGGGACTGCACCTTCGTAAGTGCCGCAAAATCTGAGATCGCGGAGAACGTTGAGGGGTTGAAACTCGAGAACGTGAAGATCAACGGGAAGAGCGTTTAGGAAGGCGACCGGCGCACTTTAGTATCATGAACTTGTAATGTCCCAGCGGGAATCCATGGTTGACCCGCCGGTTGCGTTCTCGCCCGAAACCCTCCGCAAACTGGCAGAACTGGAAACCGTCGTTGGCGCCTCCATCCGTGGCAAGCCGGAGGTGGTTCGGCTGTCGCTGGTGTGCCTACTGGCCCGGGGTCATCTGCTGATTGAAGACGTTCCCGGAGTGGGAAAGACGACGCTCGCGCAGTCCCTCGCGAGGGCGGCCAATTGCCGCTTTCACCGCCTTCAGTTCACGAGCGACATGCTGCCCAGCGACGTGTTGGGTGTGACGATCTACAACGCGCGTTCCCAGACGTTCGAGTTCATGCCGGGGCCGATCTTCACCAATTTCCTGCTGGCCGACGAGATTAATCGCACGACCCCCAAGACTCAGTCGGCGCTCCTCGAGGCGATGAACGAGACGCAGGTGACGATCGACGGGAAATCGCATTCCCTTTCGCGGCCGTTCATGGTGATCGCGACGCAAAACCCGGTAGAGCACCACGGTACCTATCCACTGCCGGAGTCTCAGCTCGACCGGTTCCTGATGCGGTTGCGAGTTGGGTACCCGGATGCGGCGAGCGAACGCCAGATCCTGCGCAATGGTGATGTTTCGACGTCTCCATCCGCGGCGACGCTCAACGCCGAGGACATCCTGGCACTGCAGGAATCGGTGCGTCACATCTCGGTAGACGACGCTATTGTGGACTACATGCTGGCGATTGTGGAGAAGACCCGGTCGCACGAATCGCTGGCTCTCGGCGTCAGCCCGCGGGGCAGCCAGGCGCTCTACCGTGCCGCACAGGCGCTGGCTTTGATCGAGGGCCGCGATTACGTCGTGCCCGACGATGTGAAGCGACTGGCCGCGCCGCTGTTTGCGCACCGTGTCGTGATCAATACACGCACCACCCTGGTCCAGCGCAAGGCCGATGCCGCCGAGCGCATTATCGAAGCAATCCTCACCCAGGTGGAAGTTCCCCTGTAGAAAGCCGTTTCCCCAACTATGAAGACTGCCATTATCGGCCTGCCCATGACGGGCAAGACCTCTCTGTTCACTATCCTGACGGGCGTCCACCAGGAGACGCGGATCGGTTCGACCGCGGTTCGCACCGGAGTCGCAAAGGTTCCGGACGCAAGGCTGGACGCCTTGGCCAGGCTTTTCGAACCGGACAAAACGACCTACGCCACGGTGGAGTACGTGGATATGCCGTCCATCTCGAAGGAGACCCTGCGCGATGCGGGTGCGATGGCCAGTTTGAGAAACGTCGACGCGTTCGCGCATGTTCTGCGGCTGTTTGCGGACGACTCGATTCCGCACGAGAAGGGCACCGTAGATCCGGTGCGCGACATGGAAGACCTGGAAACGGAACTCATCCTCAGCGACCTGGTCGTGGTGGAGAAACGCCTGGAGCGGCTCGAGAAGGACCGCAAGAAGATCAAGAATCCTGAGTTGGATAAGGAATACGAACTGCTCGTCAAGGCGAAAGCGCTGCTCGAGGAAAATCGACCGCTGCGGCAGGTGGAGTTGGAAGCGGAGGACGAGAAGCGCATCCGCGGGTTTCAGTTTCTCTCGCAAAAGCCGATGTTGTATGTGCTGAACCTGGGAGAGGAAGAGGCATCCCGGCTGCACGAACGGGAACAGGAATACCGCACCGGGCCGCTCGCCGGGCGCGCGCACACGGCCGTCGCGGCAATTTGCGGCAAGGTCGAGGCGGAATTGGCGGAACTGCCACGCGAAGAGCAGCGGGATTACCTGGCAAGCTACGGGCTCTCGGAGAGCGGCCTCGAGCGGCTGATTACCGCTACCTATTCGCTGTTAGGTCTGATGAGCTTCCTGACAGCCGGCGAGGACGAATGCCGCGCCTGGACCATTCCGGTGCATACGCCGGCGGTGCGGGCGGCGGGAGCGATCCACTCGGATTTTGAAAAGAAGTTCATACGGGCGGAGGTCGTGAACTGGCAGACGCTGATCGATCTGGGGGGGTATGCGGGGGCTCGGGAGAAGGGGCAACTACGGCTGGAAGGAAAGGAGTACATCGTCAAGGATGGCGATGTACTCGTGATCCGGCACAGCTAGGTTCGGGACGCTAGAAAGGGTGGGCCCGGAGGCCCAGGGCGCGTCAAGCGTTTTGTGTAAACGGCCGTTCTTCCTTGCGCCGCAGGCTGTCGGGGCGGTGGGAAAGTGGGAATCCTGTTTTTGGATTTCCACTTTTCCATGGCCCACACTTAATTCTTAGTTTTGGTCTTTTCGTTTAATTTAGGAAGAACAGGTTTTCGGCTCGCCCTTCATTCGGATCTCGCAGCGCGCCTGTTCCCCTAGCCCCGATCCACGGCTCGGGACCTCGCCAGCCACCTTCCGGGGCAGGGGCTATGCCAGGGGATCCGCCGGGACTCGGTCTCCCAGCAGAATGGCAAAACGCTGCAAGGCCGCCTTCCAGTTCTGTACCGGCATGGTCCACTTCTTGGCAATATGCTCCAGCGCCAGAAACAGCAGTTTCATCGCCGCATCCGCGTTGGGAAATGATCCCCGTGTCTTGATCACCTTGCGCAGTGACATGTTCAGCGACTCGATGGCATTGGTCGTGTAAATCACCTTCCGAATGTCCGCCGGGTAGCCGAAAAACGGTGTTAGGTGCTCCCAGTTCCGGCGCCACATCTGGCTGATCGTCGGATACGTCCCGTCCCACTTTTCAGCAAAGGCTTCCAGCTTTAAACACGCATCCTCCGCCGGGGCCGCTCGATAGACCGTTTGCAGGTCTGCCGCCACCGCCTTGCGCTGTCTCCACGACACATAATTCAGCGACGCCCGCACCTGGTGCACGATGCACAACTGCACCTGGGCTTGCGGAAACACCGTCTCGATCGCCTTGGGGAATCCCGTCAGTCCATCCACGCACGCGATGAAGATATCTGTCACCCCTCGGTTCTTCACATCGGCAAGCACCTGCAGCCAGAACTTGGCGCCCTCCGCCTCATTCGTCCACAGCCCCAGCACTTCTTTGTTCCCCTTCAGATTGACGCCGATCGCTACGTAGATCGCACGATTTCGTATGTGGCCCGCATCGCGAATCTTCACTACCAGAGCGTCCAGGTAAACGATCGGATAGACCGCATCCAGCGGCCGGCTCTGCCACGCCTTGACCTCCTCCATCACCGCTTCGGTGACATTAGATATCAACGCCGGACTCACCTCCACGCCGTAAATCTCTTCCAGGTGTCCGGTGATTTCCCGCGTGCTCATGCCCCGTGCGTACATGGAGACGATCTTGTCGTCGAAGCCCGTGAAGCGAGTCTGGCCCTTGGCCACGATCTTCGGCTCAAATGTCCCGTTGCGATCCCGCGGCGTCTCCAGCGGCAGCTCGCCGAAGTCCCCTTTCAGGGCCTTGGTGGTCTTGCCATTGCGCGAGTTGCCGCTGTTGTTGCCGGCTTGATCGTGTTTCGCATAGCCGAGATGATCGGTCATCTCGGCCTGCATGGCGCGTTCCAGCAGCGCCATCGTGAGTTGCTTCAGCAGCCCGTCTTCGCCAATGATGTCTTCGGGCTTCTTGTAATCCGCCAGCAATTTGTCGATGAGGTCGAGGTCGATGGCCATCGTGTCTCCTTAGTGTCGTTCTTTCGATGGCCGTTTACACAGTTCAATTTACACCCTCTCGCTGTGCGAGCTTATCGAGGGCGGACATATTGAGAACGCGTCTGACAAGCACATCTTGGATAAGTATCGCTGGCTTGCGAAGAAGCATACTGACGCGCTTCAGCATTGGTCCACTGAGGCTCTCTGGCGTACTACCAACGCGACCATAGCGTAGGTCTTCCCATCCCGATCCGCAAACTCCACTTCAAAGACACCAGGGGCCCATTCTTCCACTACGGTGCCGACCTGACCACGCACCAACCCTTCTTTG
>Ga0335084_10008878_pt1 | contig 10027 bp, 20 predicted proteins | sample Lox_Sample_44_FD_206721 | JGI IMG/M metagenome (GOLD analysis project Ga0335084, IMG submission 206721) | Soil microbial communities from Loxahatchee National Wildlife Refuge, Florida, United States - Lox_Sample_4.4 | ecosystem: Environmental > Terrestrial > Soil > Wetlands | place: USA... | reverse complement strand
CCCTGAGCGTGGAGCAGGTCCTGCGCAACCGTTCGCTGGTCGTGACCGAGAAGGCGCTGTCCGTCCTGACTGGAGCATGACCATGATCGAAGCCGAGAAGATCATCATCAGGCCGATCATCTCTGAGAAGAGCTACGACCAGATCGACCACCACCGGTACACCTTCGAGGTGCACCCGCGGGCGCACAAGACCATGATCGCCCAGGCCGTCGAGCAGCTCTTCAACGTCAAGGTCCTCGGCGTCTCCACGTCGCACGTCCCGCCCAAGCCCAAGCGGCGCGGCTGGACGGCGGGCCGCAGCGCGGCCTGGAAGAAGGCGGTCGTGCAGCTCTCGCCGACCGACAAGATCGAGTTCTTCGAGGGCAGGTAAGTGGCCATCAAGAAGTTCAAGCCGACGTCACCCGGTCGCCGCTTCATGACGACCGACACCTTCGACGAGATCACGCGTTCCGAGCCGGAACGCTCGCTCGTCGAACCCGTCAAGCGCAAGGGCGGGCGCAACAACAACGGCCGCATCACCACGCGTCACCAGGGCGGCGGCCACAAGCGGCGCTACCGTGTGATCGACTTCCGCCGCGACAAGGACGGCGTGCCGGCCAGGGTCGCCCACATCGAATACGACCCGAACCGCTCGGCGCGCATCGCCCTGCTGCACTACGCCGACGGCGAGAAGCGCTACATCATCGCGCCGCAGGGTCTGCGCGTGGGCGACACGGTCGAGTCCGGCCCCCAGGCCGACATCAAGCCGGGCAACGCCCTGCCTCTCGAGTCGATCCCGACCGGCACGACCATCCACAACATCGAGCTCTACCCCGGCCGCGGCGCCCAGCTCGTGCGCAGCGCCGGCACGAGCGCGCAGCTGCAGGCCAAGGAACGCGGCTACGGCGTGATCCGCATGCCCTCGAGCGAGCTGCGGCGCATCAGCCTGGCGTGCCGCGCGACGGTCGGCGAGGTCGGCAATCCCGACCACTCCAACATCGACGGCGGCAAGGCCGGCCGCACCCGCTGGCGCGGCGTGCGCCCGACGGTGCGCGGCACCGCCATGAACCCGGTCGACCACCCGCACGGCGGCGGCGAGGGCAAGACCACCGCCGGCCGGCACCCGGTCACGCCGTGGGGCGTGCCGACGCTGGGCTACCGCACCAGGGCCAACCACAAGCGTTCCGACGCGTACATCATCCGCGGCCGCAAGCGCGGCAAGCATTCGTGAGGCAGGAGGAAGCCTCTTGAGCAGGTCAGCCAAGAAGGGACCGTTCGTCGACGAGCGTCTGCTGCGGCGGATCAACGACATGAACAACGCCGGCCAGAAGAAGATGGTCAAGACGTGGTCGCGCGCCTCGACCATCTTCCCCGAGATGGTCGGCCACACCATCGCGGTACACGACGGACGCAAGCACGTGCCCATCTTCATCACCGAGGCGATGGTCGGCCACAAGCTCGGCGAGTTCGCGCTGACGCGCACGTTCCGCGGTCACATCAAGAGCGACCGGTCGGCGAGAAGGTAGGTCATGGCGGTCAAGGCACAGGCGAAGTACATCCGCATCTCGCCGCGCAAGGTGCGCGAGGTCGTCGACCTTATTCGCGGCAAGTCCGTGGCCGACGCCCGCACCACGCTGGTGTTCACCAACCGCGGCGCGGCCCAGATCGTGTCCAAGGTGCTCGACTCGGCCGTGGCCAACGCAGAGAACAACGCCAACCTGGCGGCCGAAGACCTGTTCGTCAAAGAGGCCTTCGTCGACGAAGGCCCCACGCTCAAGCGCTGGCAGTTCCGCGCCATGGGCCGGGTCAACCGCATACGCAAGCGCAGCAGCCACATCACCATCACGGTCGACGAAAGGAAGCGGTCGTAGTGGGCCAGAAAGTGCATCCGGGCGGCTTCCGGGTCGGCGTCATCCACGACTGGAAGTCCCACTGGTATACCGAGAAGGAGTTCAAGCAGTTCCTCGCCGAGGACGAACGCATCCGCAAGCACATCTTCGGCAAGCTGTCGCACGCCGGATTGTCGCGGGTCATCATCCGCAAGGACCAGAACAACGTGACGATCGACATCCACACCGCCCGGCCCGGCATCGTCATCGGCAAGAGCGGCTCCGAGGTCGACGCGCTCCGCAAGGAGCTCCACGCGATGACCCACAAGAACGTCCAGGTGAACATCGTCGAGGTCAAGCGTCCCGAGCTCGACGCCGTCCTGGTCGCCCAGTCCATCGCCGAGCAGCTCGAGAACCGCGTGAGCTTCCGGCGCGCCATGAAGCGCGCCCTGACGAGCGCCATCCGTTCCGGCGCCGTGGGCATGCGGGTGCGCTGCAGCGGCCGCCTGGGCGGCGCCGAGATGGCGCGCAGCGAGAGCTACAGCGAGGGTCGCGTGCCGCTGCACACGCTGCGGGCCGACATCGACTACGGGTTCAAAGAGGCCAAGACGACCTTCGGGCGCATCGGCGTGAAGGTGTGGATCAACAAGGGCGAGATCATGCCCGAGGGCTACCCGGCCGGGCAGCAGCCGCAGCGCGAGGAACCGCCGCGCGAGCGCGGTCGCGGCGACCGCCGGCGGCCGCGCCCAGACCGCTCAGACCGTCCGGCGACCAGAAGCTAGCGAGTTAGGACCATGCTCCTTCCCAAGAGAGTCAAGCACCGCAAGCACCAGCGCGGCCGCATGGCAGGCTTCGCCAAGGGCGGCACCGACGTCGAGTTCGGCGAGTTCGGCCTGAAGGCGCTCGAACCCGGCTGGGTGACCAACCGCCAGATCGAGGCCGCTCGAATCGCCATGACCCGCTACATCAAGCGCGGCGGCAAGGTGTGGATCAACATCTTCCCGCACAAGCCGGTCACCAAGAAGGCGGCCGAGACCCGCATGGGCGGCGGCAAGGGTTCACCAGAGACCTGGGTCGCGGTGGTCAAGCCCGGCAAGGTCATGTTCGAGCTGGCGGGCGTGAGCGAGCCCGTGGCGCGCGAGGCCATGCGCCTGGCCAGCCACAAGCTGCCGATCAAGAGCAAGTTCGTCACACGGGAGGGGAACCTCTTTGAAGGCTAGACAGCTCAGAGAACTCTCCGACGAGGAGCTCGAGGTGCGCATCAAGGACACGCGCAAGGAGCTCTTCAACCTGCGCTTCCAGCACGCGACGGGCCAGCTCGACAACCCGCACCGGCTGGCCCTGGCGCGTCGCGAGATCGCCCGTCTGCTGACGGTGCGCACGGAGCGCGAGCACGAGCGCGAGCACGCCCACGCGAGCGGAGGTGAGGGCTGATGCCGGCCCGCAAGTCCGACCAGGCCGGCACGCCGGCCAAGAAGGCCTCGGCGGCGCGCAAGCCGGCCGCCAAGAAGGCGGCGGCCGCCAAGGCCGCGGCCAAGTCGGCCGCGGCCAAGAAGACGGCCCGCAAGCCGGCCGAGAGCGCGCCGAAGAAGACGGCCAAGCCGAAGTCCAGGCCCGCGCCCGCGATCGTGCCGGGCCGCAAGGAGCGCCGCGGCGTCGTGGTGAGCGCCGCGATGGACAAGACCATCGTGGTCCGCATCGACGCGGTGCGCTCCCACGAGAAGTACCGCAAGGTGGTGCGCCGCTCGAGCAGGTTGCACGCGCACGACGAGCACAACGCGGCCGCAGTCGGCGACGTCGTGCGGGTCGTCGAGACGCGCCCGTTAAGCGCGACCAAGCACTGGCGGCTCCTCGAGGTGCTCGAGAAGGCCAAGTAAGAGCGGAGACGCAAGATGATCCAGACCGAGTCGAGACTGAGAGTGGCCGACAACACGGGCGCCCGCGAGATCCTGTGCATCAGGGTCAGGGGCGGCTCGCGTCGGCGCTACGCCCGCGTGGGCGACGTGATCGTGGCCACCGTCAAGTCGGCGACGCCTGGAGGCAGCGTCAAGAAGGGCGACGTCGTGACCGCCGTCGTGGTCCGCACCAAGAAGGAGTTCGGGCGCAAGGACGGCACCTACATCGCCTTCGACGAGAACGCGGCGGTGCTGATCGACAACCAGAACAACCCGCGGGGCACCCGCATCTTCGGCCCGGTGGCCCGCGAGCTGCGCGAGAAGAACTTCATGAAGATCGTCTCGCTCGCGCCGGAAGTCCTGTAGGCCGGCGCGAGCGGTGAGGGAACCGATGGCTGGAATGAAGATACACAAGGGCGACCAGGTGATGGTCATCAGCGGCAAAGAGGCCGGCAAGAGCGGCAAGGTGCTGCGCGTCGATCGCGAGAAGCGCCGGGTCGTCATCGAGCGGCTCAACATGGCCAAGCGCCACACCCGGCCCCATCCCAAGAAGAACCCGCAGGGCGGCGTGATCGAGAGCGAGGCGGCGATCGACGTCTCCAACGTCATGCTGGTCTGCCCGGCCTGCGGTCAGTCGACCAGGGTCGGCTACCGGTTCGCCGACGACGGCACGAAGATCCGCGTCTGCCGGCGTGACAACTGCGGCAAGGACATCGACAGGTAAGGCATGGCACGACTCAAGGACAGGTACAACGACGAGGTCGTCCCGGCGCTGCGTGAGCGCTTCGGCTACGGCAACATCATGCAGGTGCCGCGCGTGAGCAAGCTCACGCTCAACATGGGCGTCGGCGAGGCCAAGACCAACGCCAAGCTGCTCGACGACGCCGTCGAGGAGATATCGCTGATCTCCGGTCAGCGGCCAGTGATCACCAAGGCGCGCAAGTCGATCGCCGGCTTCAAGGTCCGCGAGGGCATGTCCATCGGCGCCAAGGTCACCCTCCGCGGCGACCGCATGTACGAGATGATGGACCGCCTGGTCTCGGTCGCCCTGCCGCGCATCCGCGACTTCCGCGGCATCGACCCCGGCCAGTTCGACGGTCGCGGCAACTTCTCGATGGGCATCCGCGAACAGACCATCTTCCCGGAGATCGACTACGACTCCGTCGACCAGACCAGAGGCATGAACATCACCATCACCACGACCGCGAAGACCGACGAAGAAGGCCGTGCCCTGCTTGCGCTCATGGGCATGCCATTCCGTGAGAGCTAGGAGAGCGACGCATGGCCAAGACATCACTGGTTGTGAAGGCCGGCCGCAAGCAGCGGTACACCACGCGCGAGTACAACCGCTGCCAGCGCTGCGGCCGCCCGCGCGGGTACTTCCGTCAGTTCGGTCTGTGCCGCATCTGCCTGCGTGAGCTCGCCCACGAGGGCGTCATCCCCGGCCTGACCAAGTCGAGCTGGTAAGGAGGCGACGAGAAGTGTCCATGACCGATCCCATCGCCGACATGCTCACGCGCATCCGCAACGCGAACCAGGCCAATCACGCCGAGGTCGAGATCCCGTCGTCGCGCATGAAGGTCAGCATCGCCAGACTGATGCTCGAGCAGGGCTACATCGAGGGCTACGAGTCGCGCTCCGGCGAGCACGGCGAGCTCCTCGTCGTGCGTCTCAAGTACGGCAAGAACCGCGAGCGCGTGATCTCGGGCATCAAGCGCGTCTCCAAGCCCGGTCGCCGCATCTATGCCCGCAAGGACACCCTGCCGAAAGTGCTGGGTGGCCTGGGCACCGCCATCATCTCCACCTCGCGTGGTCTCGTGACCAGCGCCGAAGCCAAGCGCCTCGGCCTGGGCGGCGAGGTCATCTGCTTCATCTGGTAGGGAAGAGCATGTCACGGATCGGAAGAGCCCCAATCCCAGTGCCCGCCGGCGTCGAGTTCACCAACGACGGCGGCCAGGTCACGGTCAAGGGCCCAAAGGGCGAGCTCACGCAGCGCATCCCGCGCGAGATGATCGTCTCACTCGACGACGGCGTCATCACGGTGCGGCGCCCGACCGAGAGCGCAACCCACCGCTCGCTCCACGGCCTCACGCGCACGCTCATCGCCAACATGGTGCAGGGCGTCACCGACGGCTTCGAGAAGCGTCTCGAGATTCAGGGCGTCGGCTATCGTGCCGGCATGAAGGGCAGCGACCTCGAGCTGCTGGTCGGCTTCAGCCACCCGGCCCTGGTCACACCGCCCGCCGGGATCGAGTTCCAGACGCCGCAGCCCCAGGTCGTGCTGGTGCGCGGCATCGACAAGCAGGCCGTCGGCGAGGTGGCCGCCCAGATCAGGGCGCTGCGGCCGCCCGAGCCCTACAAGGGCAAGGGCATCCGCTACGCCGGCGAGTACGTCCAGCGCAAGGTCGGCAAGCGCGCCTAGCGCGAGTCAACAGGCAGAGACCAGAAGGAACGGACGCATGAGCACCAGGACAACCGCCGAGGCCCGCGCCAAGCGGCGCCGCCGCATCCGCGGCCGCGTGGTCGGCACGACGGAGCGCCCGCGGGTCTCTGTCTTCCGCTCGAACAAGGCCATCTACGCCCAGGTCATCGACGACGCCACCGGCACGACCCTCGCGGCGGCACGCTCCGCCGAGGTCGACACGGCCGGGCTCGACAAGACCGGCGTGGCCAAGAAGGTGGGCGCGCTCCTCGCAGAGCGTGCGCGCGCCCACAAGATCGAGACCGTCGTCTTCGACCGGTCCGGCTACCTGTACCATGGGCGCGTCAAGGCGCTCGCCGAGGGCGCCCGCGAGGGCGGCCTCGTCTTCTAGCGAGAAAGTAGGAAGCCTGTGGCCCGAACACCATCTGACGGAAACGAGCTCAAGGAACGCGTCGTCGACATCAATCGCGTCGCCAAGGTCGTGAAGGGCGGTCGTCGCTTCTCCTTCACCGCCCTGGTCGTGGTCGGTGACGAGAACGGCACCGTGGGCGCCGGGTACGGCAAGGCGCGCGAGGTCCCGCTGGCGATCCAGAAGGCGATCCTCGACGCCAAGAAGAACCTGTTCAAGGTGCCGCGCTACCGCACGACCATCCCGCACGAGGTGCTGGGCGCCTACGGCGCCGGCCGCGTGCTGCTCAAGCCGGCCTCCGAAGGTACCGGCGTCATCGCCGCCGCCGGCGTGCGCGCGGTGCTCGAGCTGGCCGGGGTGCGCGACATCCTGACCAAGTGCCTGGGCACCACCAACCCCATCAACATGGTACGCGCCACGGTCGCCGGGCTGCAGAGCCTGAAGACCCCGGCCGACGTCGCCCGCCTGCGCGGCCTCACCATCGCCCAGGTGCTCGGCGCGGCCGCGGCCGGCGAAGCCGACGAGGCCGCGGCCGCCGAGGAGGCCTGAGCATGGCCGTCCTCGAGATCACGCAGGTCCGCAGCGGCATCGGCACGCCGCCCGATCACCGCGGCACGCTGCGGGCGCTCGGTCTGAGGCGCATGCACCAGACCGTGGTCCACGAAGACAACCCCGTGACCCGGGGCATGATCCGCAAGGTGGCGTACCTCGTCGAGGTGCGACCGGCGTCAACCAAGTCGTGAGCAGAGCATGAGCGATCTCGGCCTGAACAACCTCAAGCCCAACCGGGGCTCTACCAAGGACACCAAGCGGCTCGGCCGCGGCAAGGGCAGCGGTCAGGGCAAGACCGCCGGGCGCGGCCACAAGGGCTTCAACGCGCGTTCCGGCGGCGGCGTCCGACCCGGCTACGAGGGCGGCCAGATGCCGCTCTACATGCGGCTCGGCAAGCTGCGCGGCCCGCACATGAAGAAGAGCATGCCGATCGGTCCGTTCCGCACGTACAACGTGCCGCTGAACGTGGGCCGGCTGGCCAAGGCGTTCGCGGCCGGCGACGTCGTCACGCCCGAGGCGCTCGTCGAGAAGCGCCTGGTCAAGAACACCCGCACACCGATCAAGGTGCTCGGCGGCGGCGACATCGACGTCGCCCTCACCGTGCGCCTGCATGCCTTCTCGGCGACTGCTGTCGAGAAGATCCAGGCGGCCGGCGGCACGGCCGAGCCGCTCCAGTAGCTCCAGTCGATCTGCCACTAAGCGGGGCGCGGTATGAACAACAAGCTCTGGCAGTCGCTCGCCAACTCCTGGAAGATCCCGGAGTTGCGCAGGAAGCTGCTGTTCACGGCGGCGATGGTCGCCATCTACCGGTTCGGCGCCCACGTGCCTGTGCCGGGCGTCGACGTCAAGGCCCTCGAGTCGTTCTTCCAGAGCGGCGCCGGTGGGGTGCTCGGTTTCCTCGACCTGTTCTCGGGCGGCGCCCTCAACCGGGTGGCCGTGTTCGCACTGGGCATCATGCCGTACATCACGGCGTCGATCATCATGCAGCTCCTCACGGTCGTCATCCCCAAGCTCGAGGAGCTGCAGAAAGAGGGCGAGCAGGGGCAGAAGGTCATCACCCAGTACAGCCGCTACCTGACCGTCGCCCTGGCCGCGGTCCAGTCGATCGGCTACATCTTCCTGTTCCGCCAGTACCACGCGCTGCCGAACCTCGACCTCATCCACGGCATGCTCATCCTGTTCACGCTGACGGCGGGCGCCACCGCGGTCATGTGGCTGGGCGAACTCATCACCGCGCGCGGCATCGGCAACGGCATGTCGATCCTGATCTTCATCAGCATCGTCTCGCGGCTGCCCTCCGGGGCCTACAAGTTCATCACCAGCATGTCGCTGGTCGCCCAGATCGGCTTCGTGATCATCGCCCTGGCGGTCATCGTGGCGGTCATCTGGATCACCACCGGCGAGCGCCGCATCCCCGTGCAGTACGCCAAGCGCATCGTCGGACGGCGCATGATGGGCGGCACCAGCACGTTCATCCCGCTCAAGGTGAACATGGCCGGCGTGATCCCGGTCATCTTTGCCTCGTCGGTCATGCTGATACCGCCCACCATCGCGCAGTTCCTGCCGGGCGGCCAGACCAGCTGGTTCGCGCAGGCCTTCGGGCCGAACTCGCTGCCCTACATCATCGGCGAAGCCCTGCTCATCATCCTGTTCACGTACTTCTACACGGCCGTGACCTTCAACCCGATCGACCAGGCCGACAACCTCAAGAAGTACGGCGGGTTCGTGCCGGGTGTCCGGCCGGGCAGGCCCACGGCCGAGTATCTCGACCGCATCCTGACACGGCTCACCCTGCCCGGCGCGCTGTTCCTGGCCGCCGTCGCCGTGCTGCCGTGGCTGTTGTACCGGGTGCTGAACGTGCAGTTCTACTTCGGTGGCACGTCGATCCTGATCGTCGTCGGCGTCGCGCTCGACACCATGCGCCAGATGGAGGCCCAGCTGCTCATGCGTCACTACGAGGGGTTCCTGAAGTAGCATGGCCGCGGTCCAGCTCAACCTCGTCCTGCTCGGCGCACCCGGTTCGGGCAAGGGCACACAGGCCGAGCGCATCGCCCCGGCCTTCGACCTGCCGCACATCTCGACGGGCGACATCCTGCGCGCCGCAGTCAAGGCCGGCACCGAGCTCGGCGCCACCGCCAAGCGCTACATGGACGCCGGCGAGCTCGTGCCCGACCAGGTCGTCATCGGCATCATCCGCGAGCGGCTGGCGGAGCCAGACGCCGCTCGCGGCTTCATGCTCGACGGCTTCCCGCGCACGCTCGAGCAGGCGCGCGCGCTCGACGAGATGCTCGACCAGGCCGGCCGGGGGCTCACCATGGTGTTGCTCATCGACGTGCCCGAAGAGGAGCTCGTCCAGCGCCTGGCCGGGCGTCGCGCCTGCCGCAACTGCGGCAAGGGCTACAACGTCGTCTTCGACCCGCCCAAGGTCGAGGGCGTCTGCGACGTCTGCGGCGGCGAGCTGTTCCAGCGCGACGACGACAACGAGGACACGGTGCGCAACCGCCTCGCCGTCTACCGCGCCCAGACCGAGCCGCTGATCGGCTACTACCGCGACGAGGGCATCCTCGAGAGCGTCTTCGGGGGCGGGCGCACGCCCGACCAGGTCTACGGCGACGTCGAGCGCCTGCTCGCCGCCAGGCAGGCGTGATCGTCCGCAAGTCAGAGGCCGAGGTGCGGCGTATCGCCGCCTCCGGCCGGGTCGTGGCCGACTGCCTCGACATGCTCGCCAGGGCAGTCGTCCCGGGCGTCACCACGCTCGAGCTCGACGCCAAGGCCGAGGAGTTCATCCGCGGGCGTGGCGGGCAGCCCACGTTCTTGGGCTACCGCGGCTTCCCGCGCTCGATCTGCGCCTCGCCGAACGACATGGTCGTGCACGGCATACCGGGCAGCTACCGGGTCGCGGACGGCGACATCCTGAGCCTCGACGTCGGGGTCACGCTCG
>Ga0335084_10008877_pt1 | contig 10027 bp, 9 predicted proteins | sample Lox_Sample_44_FD_206721 | JGI IMG/M metagenome (GOLD analysis project Ga0335084, IMG submission 206721) | Soil microbial communities from Loxahatchee National Wildlife Refuge, Florida, United States - Lox_Sample_4.4 | ecosystem: Environmental > Terrestrial > Soil > Wetlands | place: USA: Florida... | reverse complement strand
CGTGGCACCACTGGCTGCGCGTCCGCGGCGGCTCCTACCTCGAGCCGTCGCGGACGGGGGCTTCCCCGCGGGCCCATGCGACCTTCGGCCTCGAGGGGCGGATCCCGTTCTGGCCGTGGGACCTCCAGCTCTCGATCACCGGCGACGTCGCGCACCGGTACGAGAACGTGTCGCTGTCGCTCTGGTTCTGGAGCGAGTACGGCCCGGCGGCGCCGCCGCCGCCCGACGCGCCCGAGTCGGCGGCGCCCTAATCCAGGAAGAAGTCCGGCATCAGCTCCTCGCCGGGCTTCACCGCGTACCTCGCGAGGTCGGTCACGCCCTCGGCCCGGAGCACCTCGTCGTCGATGAAGAAGTTGCCGGTGCAGCGCCGCGCCTCGCGCTTCAGGATGGCGACGGCGGCGTCGCCCACGATCTCCGGCCTGCGCCCGTGCCGCGCGGTCTCCTCGCCGCCGAGCAGGTTCAGGGCGGCAGTGTCGATCACCGTCCGCGGCCAGAGGGCGTTCACCGCGATGCCGCGCTCGCGGAGCTCCTCGGCCATCCCGAGCACGCACATGCTCATGCCGTACTTCGCCATCGTGTATGCGACGTGCCCCGAGAACCAGCGGGGCCTCAGGTTGAGCGGTGGCGAGAGCATGAGGATGTGGGGGTTCGCCGCCTTCGCGAGCCAGGGGATCGCGGCCTGCGAGCAGAGGAAGGTGCCGCGCGCGTTCACCTGGTGCATGAGGTCGTAGCGCTTCATCGGGGTCTCGAGCGTCCCGGCGAGCCAGATGGCGCTGGCGTTGTTCACGAGGACGTCGATCCCGCCGAACCGCTCCGCGGCGGCCTTCATGGCGGCCTGGACCTGCTCCTCCTCGCGGATGTCGCACTCGACGGGGAGCGCCTTGCCGCCGGCGGCCTCCATCTCCGCCGCGGCGGTGTGGATGGTCCCGGGGAGCTTCGGGTGCTTCACCGTGGTCTTGGCGGCGACCACGACGTTGGCGCCCTCCCGGGCGGCGGCGAGACCGATGGCCTTGCCGATCCCGCGGCTCGCCCCGGTGACGAAGACGGTCTTACCCGAGAGAGAAGGCATGGCGGCGCTCCGGCAGGGGTGCGATCCGAGGATCGTCCCGCCGCCGGGGCGCAGCAACCGGGCCGAAGGGGCGCGGCCCGAGACCGCGATCCGGGAACCCGACCTCGACCCCGACCCCGACCCCGACCCCGACCCCGACCTCGACCTCGACCTCGACCCCGACCTCGACCCCGACCCCGACCCCGACCTCGACCCCGACCCCGACCTCGACCCCGACCCCGACCTCGACCCCGACCTCGACCCCGACCTCGACCGCTTCAGGGCAACCCGAGCACCGTGAATGCGAGCCAGCTCACCACCGCGCCCACCACCGACATGGAGAGGCCCCAGATCAGCATGTCGCGGAAGAGCTTGTTCTTGTTTGCCTTGGGTCCGGCGTTGGAGATGAAGACGGCGCCGGTGGTGGAGAGCGGGCTCAGGTCCACGATGAACCCGCAGACGATGATCGACGACACCAGCGCGAGCAGGTCCGTCCCGCCCACCTGCTGGAGGAGCGGCTTCGCCATGGGCAGGAAGGCCGGCAGGATCACGCCCGTGGTGCTGGCGTAGGCGGAGACGAGGCCCGCCCAGAACCCGGCGACCAGCGTCACGGTGCCGGCGGTCGACATCTTCGCGATCAGGTTCGCGAAGAGGTCCATGCCGCCCACGTCGGACATGAGGTTCACGAGCACGGTCACGCCGGTCACCATGAGGATCGTGCCCCACGGCATGCCCTTGATCGCCTTCGGCTCGTCCACCGCCTTGAAGAGCGAGAGCAGCGAGCCGACCAGGAACGCGCCCAGACCCAGGTCGACCTTGGGGAGCTTCCACTGCGGGAGCGCCGAGACGATCACGCTCACGATGAGCAGGAGCACCCCGCCCATGGTCGCGAGCTGGCTGCCGGTGAACGGCTCGACCTTCACGTCGAGCAGGGCCACCGCGCTCTCCCTCGTCCCGGAGCGCCAGAGCTTCACGCCGCCGAAGAGGAAGTAGGCCAGCACCGTCACGGCGGCGTGCACGATGAGCATGTTGAGCCACAGGTAGCCGCTCACGCCCGTGAGCCCCACCTTGGCGAGGATGTTCGCCGAGATGATCCCGGGAGGCGCGATGGGAGACATCGCGCCGGCCTGCGCGCCGTTCCCCACCACCAGCGCCATCAGCAGCGGCGAGATCCCGACCTCGTCCGCGAGCAGCATCGCCGGCCCGGAGAGGAGCGCCGAGGTGGTGATCTGGCCCGGACCCATGGCCGAGAGCCCGAAGGCGAGGAAGAAGAGCGCGATGGGCAGGAGCGCCGCCCGCCCCCGCACCGCCTTCACGGCGTACTTGGAGATCTTCTCCAGCGTGCCGTTGGTGTTGGCGATCGAGAACAGGTAGGTGGTGCCGGCCAGCAGGATGAAGAGGCTCGTCGGGTAGCCCTTCACGATCTGGTCGACCTTCACGCCGCCGAACCAGGAGACGACCAGCGACACCGCGAGCGCCAGCGCGCCGATGTTGAGCGAGCTGAAGACGACGGAGGCGACGATGACGAGCAGCAGCGCGACGAGCGAGATGACGGGGACGGACACGACTACCCTCCTGGAGGTGGGACGCGGCCGTGGGGGGCCGGTGGATCAGCGTGCGGCGAGGCGGTCGAGCGCGGCGGCGACGCCGCCCTTGCGGAACGGCACGCCGGCCACGGAGAGCGACATCTCCACGCCCCCGAGCGTGCCCGCGAGCATCAGGTCGTTGAAGTCGCCGAGGTGCCCGATGCGGAAGCTCCTGCCCTTGAGCTTGCCGAGCCCCGTCCCGAGCGAGAGATCGAACCGCTCCAGCGCCACCTTGCGGAGCGCGTCGGCGTCGTGGCCGGGCGGCGTCAGCACGGCCGTGACGCAGGCGCTCTGCTCCCGCGGATCGGTGGCCACCAGCTCCAGCCCCCAGGCCTTCACGGCGGCGCGCGCCGCCTCGGCGTGGCGGGCGTGGCGCGCGAACACCGCCTCGAGCCCCTGCTCGCGCAGCATCGCCAGCGCCTCGCGCAGCCCGTAGAGGAGGTTGGTCGAGGGCGTGTAGGTGAAGAACCCGCCGGCGTTGTCCCGCAGCATCTGCTGCCAGTCCCAGTACGAGCGGGGCAGCCGCGCCGACTTCGCCGCCGCGACGGCCTTCGGGGAGAGCGCGTTGAACGACAGGCCCGGCGGGAGCATCAGCCCCTTCTGCGAGGCGCTCACCGAGACGTCCACGCCCCACTCGTCGTGCCGGTAGTCGAGGCAGGCGAGGGACGACACCGTGTCCACGAGGAAGAGGGCCGGGTGGCGGGCGGCGTCGATGGCCCGGCGGATCTCGGCGATGCGGCTCGCCACCGCGGTGGAGGTCTCGTTGTGGACCACGGCCACCGCCTTGAAGGCGTGGCCGCGGTCCTCCGCGAGCTTGGCCTCGACCGCCTTCGGATCGACGCCGGTGCGCCAGTCGCCCGGCACGAAGTCCACCTCGAGGCCGAACCGGACCGCGACGTCCTTCCAGAGCGTCGCGAAGTGGCCGGTCTCGAACATGAGCACCCGGTCCCCCGGGGAGAGGGTGTTGACCAGCGCGGCCTCCCAGGCGCCGGTGCCGGAGCCGGGGTAGATCACCACCGGGTTCGACGTCTTGAACACGGCGCGGAGCCCCTCCAGCACCTCCTTGCCCAGCGCCGCGAACTCAGGGCCCCGGTGATCGATGGTGGGCTGGGCCAGCGCCCGGAGGATCCGGTCGGGGACGTTGGTGGGGCCGGGGATCTGCAGGAAGTGCCGCCCGCTCTTCGCGACCATCGAGCCCTCCGTCGCGATGCCGGCCGCGCCCCCCGTCCGCCGCGCCACCCGCGAGTCGCAACACCCTAGCCGGACGTTGGGTGCATTTCAACGCGGGCGACGCCCGCGCCGGCCCGCCCGGTGGTCACCGCGCGGGCGTGAACTTCCGGCCGACCACGGCCTGCCCCTCCGGCGAGACGAGCAGCGCGAGGAGCGCCTCGGCGGCCTCCGCCGGGGGCGACCGGGTGACGAGGTACATGGGCCGGCCCAGCGGATAGGAGCCCGCCCGGACGTTCGCCGCGGTGGGCTCGACGCCGTCGAGCGCGACGGCGCGCACGCCGGCGATGGCCATCGACATCGAGGCGGCGGTGACGGCGGCCGGATCGGAGGCGACGTGGCGCAGGCAGTCCGGCGCGTCGTCGTACTCCGTGGTGTCGCCGTACGCCGCGCCGTCGAGCGCCAGCCGCCGCAGCTCCTGCACGGTCCCGCGGCCGCCCGCCTTCAGCTCGGTGACGGGCACCACCCGGGTGTCGGCGCCGCCCAGCTCCCGCCAGCTGCGGACGGCGCCGGTGAAGATGCCCTTGAGCTGCGCGCGCGAGAGGCCGCGCACTGGGTTCGCCGCGGCGACGAAGACGCCGAGCGCGTCGTGGCCGATGAGCGCCCAGCGCAGCTCCGCCTTCTCCCGGTCGGTCAGCTCGCGCATGACGCCCGCCACGTCGACCCGGCCGGCGCGGGCGGCCTCGAGCCCGGCGTTCGTCCCGCGCTCGCCGATCGAGCCGAAGCGGAACCCGAGCCGCGCGTAGAGCGGCGCGACGTCGGGGAGGAGGTGCAGGCCGATGGTGGTGGCGCCGTCGTAGGTGACGGGGTGGTCGCCCTGGGAAGCTGGCATGGGCCGGCATCGTTCCCGGAGGCCACGTCCCGCGCAAGCGGATCCGCAGCCGGCGGGCGGTGGCGCCCTCCCGTGGCGACTTCCGGGGCCCGGGAGCCCCGATATCGGCGTCCCCATCCGTCGCGTGTGCGCTGACGCCTACACACCACCGCTCGCCCCGATCCTGAACGCCTTCGCAGCGCCGATTCTGGTGTGCCGGCGGCCCGTTGACTTCCCCTGCCGATGCCCGTAGATCGGAGCGGCCTGGTGGGAAAAAGTGGCAAGAAGCGGATCATAGCGGCAGGATCGGGCAAATCGTGTTCTTCGGCACCTTCCATCACGCGATCGACGCCAAGGGGCGCACCAGCCTCCCGGCGAAGTTCCGCGAGGCGCTCGCCGGCGCGGGCGAGTCGAAGATCGTGCTCACGCAGTACCCGCACTGGCGCGCGGTGCAGGCGCTGCCGCACTCGGTCTGGAAGGAGCTCGAGAAGCGGGTCCTCGAGACCTCTCCACTCGACGCGCGCGCGCAGCGCAACGTGCTCCGCTTCTACTCCTCCGCCCACGAGGTGGACCTCGACGCGCACGGCCGCGTCCTGGTGCCCCCCGCGCTCCGCGACTGGGCGCAGCTCGCGAAGGAGGTCGTCTGGGTGGGCATGGGCCGGATCGTCCACCTCTACGACAAGGCGCAGTACGAGGCGCAGATGGCGGCGGAGATCCCGCCGGACGAGGTCGTGGACTTCTTCAAGGCGTGAGGGCGGAGGCGGGCCATGTTCGAGGCGCGGGTGCAGGACCACGTGACCATCATCCGGGGCGAGGGGGAGCTGACGCGCGAGGCGCTGTCGGCCATCTCGCTCATCGCGGCGCGGGCGCGCGCCGAGGGGCGGATGGTGGTCATCGACCTGAAGCGGGTCACGCACCTCCACTACGCCGGCGCCGCGCTCCTCAAGGCGGTGCCGGGGCTGCGCGCCGCGGGGGCGAGCCGCTACGTCCGCGACCTGGTCCGCGCGGGGGGCGCGGGCGGACACGTCGAGCTGTTCGAGGACCTCGAGGAGGCCGTCTCGGCCTCGTGACCGGTGAGCGAGTTCGTCCATGAGACCGTGCTGGCACAGGAGGTGGCGGCGCTGCTCGGCCCGGGGCCGGGCAAGCTCCTCCTCGACGGCACCCTGGGCGGCGGGGGCCACTCCGAGCGCCTGCTCGCGGAGGGCGCGCGCGTGATCGCCATCGACCGCGACCCCCGCGCCGTCGCCGCCGCCGAGGCGCGGCTGGCCCGCTTCGGCGAGGCCTTCCGCGCGGTGCGCGCCGACTTCCGCGACGCGAAGAACGTGCTCGCCGCGCTCGGCATCGGCGGCGTGGACGGCGCCCTGGTGGACCTGGGCGTCTCGTCGCCGCAGCTCGACGAGGCGGACCGCGGCTTCTCCTTCTCGCGCCCCGGGCCGCTCGACATGCGCATGGGGACCGAGGGCGAGACGCTCGAGGGCCTGCTCCGGCGCGTGGACGAGCGCGAGCTGGTGCGCATCCTGCGCGAGTACGGGGAGGAGCCGTTCGCGCGGCCGGTGGCGCGAGCCGTGAAGCGCGCCGTCTCCTCCGGCGAGCCGCTCGACACCGCCCGCCTCGCCGAGGTGGTCGCCGGCGCCATCCCGCGCAGGGCGTGGCCGCGCCGCATCCACCCGGCCACCCGCACCTTCCAGGCGCTCCGCATCGCGGTGAACGACGAGCTGGGCGCCCTGGCGGCCTGGCTCGACGCGCTCCCCGGCGTGCTCAACGTCGGCGGCCGCGCCGCCGCCATCTCCTTCCACTCGCTCGAGGACCGGATGGTGAAGGAGAAGTTCCGCGCCCTCACCCGCGCGTGCACCTGCCCCCCCGACCTGCCGGTCTGCGCCTGCGGGGCGCGCGCGTCGTTCGCGGCGCTGACCCGCAAGCCGATCGTCCCGTCCCAGGGAGAGGTCGAGCGGAACCCGCGTGCCCGGAGCGCCAAGCTCCGCGGCGTGGAGAAGATCCGGTGAGCGCCCTCGCGGTCGCGTCGGCCCGGGCCGAGCGGTGCCTGCGCGAGGAGCGCGCCCGCCCGCGGAGCGTCCCGGTGACCGCCCGCGTGGGCCGCGCCGCGCTGCTCGCCGCGGCCGTGGCGGCGGTGGGCGTCTTCCACGTCTGGTCGCGCACCCGCGTCACCGAGACCGGCTACGCGCTCGGCGAGGTGACCAAGGCGCACGCGCGGCTCTCCTCGGAGCACGATCGCCTCCGCCTCGAGGTCGAGACGCTGCGCAACCCGAGGACGCTGGAGAGGTTCGCGACGAGGTTCGGCATGGCCCCGCCGGCACCGGGAACGGTGTGGGTGGCAGGCCCGCGCGCCGCTGCGGCGGCCGCGGGTAGGGCGGGCGTGGACGGGGTTGGTCACCGTCCGGCGCCGGCGGGGCCGCTTCCTACGACGGCTGGGCGGGCGGCGGCGGGGCCGGCGGCGGCCTCCGGCGAGCGGGTGGCTCTCCGGGGGCCGCGGGCCGGCGGCCCGAGCGCGGCCCGGGAGCACGACTAGGTGCGGGCCGGTCCGGACGCGCGGGCGGCGCGCTGGATCGCGGTCCGCATCGCCCTCCTCGGCGCGCTGCTCGCGGCGGGCCTCGCCGCGATCGGCTGGCGCGCCGTGCGACTGCAGGTCCTCGATCCCGACGGCCGCGCCGAGGAGGCCCAGGACCAGTACCTGCGCGAGCTGGTGCTGCGCCCGCGCCGCGGCGCCGTGACGGACCGGACCGGCGTGCTCCTCGCGGGGAGCGCCGACGCGGAGTCCGTCTTCGCGAACCCCCACCGGCTGGCGGGCTTGCCCGGAGGGCGCCACGCCGCCGAGCGGCTCGCCGGGGCGCTGGGGCTCGACGCCCGCGCCCTCGCGAAGAAGCTCCTCGCTCGAGAGGCGCGCTTCGTCTGGGTGAAGCGGCGCGTGTCCCCCTCGGAGGCCGCCGCCGTCCGGGCCCTCGACCTGCCGGGGGTCGGCCTCGTCACCGAGACCAAGCGGTACTACCCGAAGGGTGCGCTCGCCGCGCACGTCCTCGGGCTGGTGGGCGACGACGGGAACGGGCTCGAGGGCGTCGAGTACACGCTCGACGAGCAGCTCCGGGGCGAGCCCACGCGCGTCCCCTCGCTGCGCGACGGGGCCGGGAAGCTGGTCCTCGCCACCGCGCCCGGCACCGAGCGGCGCGAGGGCGCCCGCGTCGAGCTGACCCTCGACCAGGGGTTGCAGCTCGCGACCGAGCGCGCGCTCGCGGCCGCGGTGACCGGCTCGCACGCACTCTCCGGGATGGCCGTGGCGCTCGACCCGCGCACCGGCGAGGTCCTGGCGATGGCCGGCTGGCCCACCTTCAACCCCAACGCGCTCCGCCCGGGTGACGTGCTCCGGAACCGCGCCGTCGTCGATCCCTACGAGCCGGGCTCGACGGTGAAGACCTTCACCATCGCGGGCGCGCTCGAGGCGGGGAAGCTCAAGGCCACCGACGCCATCGACTGCGGCGACGGCCACCTCGCGGTCGGCGCGCACGTCATCCACGACCACCGCGGCCTGGGCTGGACCGGTCCCTCCCGCATCCTCGCCATCTCGTCCAACGTCGGCGCGGCGAAGATCGGCGCGCGGCTCGGCCGCGGCGGGCTCCACGACGCGCTCGCGGCCTTCGGCTTCGGGGAGCGGACGGAGATCGGCCTCCCCGGCGAGGCGCGCGGCCACCTCGCCGTGCCGCGCTCCGACATCGCGGTCGCCACCAACAGCTTCGGCCAGGGCATGACCGCGACGGCGCTCCAGGTGACCGCGGCGATGGCGGCCATCGCCGACGGCGGCGTCCTGGTGAAGCCCACCCTGGTGAAGCGCATCGTCGACCCCGCGACGGGACAGGTGCTCGACGCCGCCGAGCCCACGCCGGTCCGGCGCGCCGTCTCCGAGGCGGTCGCGGCCCAGGTGACGCGGTGGCTGGTGGGCGTCGTGGAGGACCCGCAGGGCACCGGACGGCGCGCCCGGCTCGAGGGCTGGCGCATCGCCGGAAAGACCGGAACCGGGCAGAAGGCGGATCCGGTCTCGGGAGGCTACGCCACGGACCGGAACTTCTCCTCCTTCGTCGGCTTCGCGCCGGCGGACGCGCCGCGGATCGCCATCGGCGTGTTCGTGGACGAGCCGCGGGGCGAGACGTTCGGCGGCGAGGTGGCGGCGCCCGCGTTCCGCGAGATCGCGGAGTACGCGATGAAGATGATGGGCGTCCCGCCCGCCCGGTCCGTCGCCGGTCCCGGCGGAGCGCCGCCCGGGCCGCCGCCGACGTCCACCGCGGCCGAGGTGGGGCCGGACGACGGGGTCGCCGACGGCGACGCGGTGGAGTCCCCGGTCGAGCCCGCCGCGGCGCGCGAGGGTGCCGTCTCGGTCCCCGCCGTGCTCGGCCTCCCCGCCCGCAGCGCGGTCAGGGCCCTGGAGGCCGCCGACCTGGGCGCCGACCTGGAGGGCTCCGGCCGGGTGCGCAGCCAGGCGCCCGCCGCGGGGAAGGTGGTGGAGCGCGGAGCGCGCGTGCGGCTCGTGCTCGCGCCGTCGGGTTAGGCCCGGCGCGTCGGCGCGCGCCCGGCCGCGGGGAGTTGAGATAGGATGTCGCCCCCGTGTCCGGCACGACACGGGGAGGCGCAACCGGCCGCCCGGGCGGAGGAAAACGAGTCGGACGGCGGCTTGCATCGACGCTCCGGAAGCCCTCCATGAAGCTCTCGGTGGTCATCCACGGTTCGGGCGCGCACGGCCCCCTCGACGGGGACCCGGAGGTCCGGCGCGTCACCTGCGACTCCCGCGAGGCGGGAGCCGGGACGCTCTTCTTCGCGCTCCCGGGTGCGAAGCTCGACGGCCACGCTTTCGCCGCCGAGGCGGCGCGGCGGGGCGCGGTGGCGGTGGTGGCCGAGCGGCCGGTCGCGTGCCCGCCGGCGCTCCTGCTCCTCGCGGCCTCCGGGCGGAGGGCGATGGCCGTCGCCGCCGCGAACTTCCACGGCAGGCCGGCCGACGCCATGAAGCTCGCGGGCGTCACGGGCACGAACGGCAAGACCACCGTCGCCTACCTCGTCGAGGCGTGCGCCCGCGCGGCGGCGCTGCCGGTGGGCATGATCGGCACCATCACCTGGCGCACCCCCGCGGCCGAGCGGCCCGCCAGCCACACCACGCCGGAGTCCACCGCCATCCAGGCGATGCTCGCGGAGATGCGAGACTCCGGCGCGCGCGCGGCGATCCTGGAGGTTTCCTCGCACGCGCTGGCGCAGGAGCGGGTCGCCGGGATGCGGTTCGCGGCTGCGGGCTTCACGAACCTGACGCGCGACCACCTCGACTACCACGGCGACATGGACGCCTACTTCGCGGCGAAGCGC
>Ga0335084_10008875_pt1 | contig 10029 bp, 13 predicted proteins | sample Lox_Sample_44_FD_206721 | JGI IMG/M metagenome (GOLD analysis project Ga0335084, IMG submission 206721) | Soil microbial communities from Loxahatchee National Wildlife Refuge, Florida, United States - Lox_Sample_4.4 | ecosystem: Environmental > Terrestrial > Soil > Wetlands | place: USA... | reverse complement strand
CATTCTGGAGAGCATACCTGATGAGAACCATAATCATAGACATGGACGGCATGACAATTGAAGACCTCGTGGCGGTTGCCCGGGAAGGGGCGGTTCTCCGGATGAGCCCGGCAGCGGAACAGCGGATATCAGACAGCCGGGAACTGGTGGATCGGTGGGTCCGGGAGGAAAAGCGCATTTACGGGGTCACCACGGGGTTCGGCGCTTTGAGCGATGTGGCCATCTCGATAAAAGACACCCGGCGGCTGCAGGAGAACATCTTGATGAGTCATGCTGCCGGCGTGGGCAATCCCCTCGATGCGGAGAGCGTCCGGGCAGCTATGGCGCTCAGGGTCAAGGACTTCGGCCGCGGCCATTCCGGCATCCGTCTGGAGACCGCCAGGCAGCTTCTGGACATGCTGAACCGCGGCATCGTGCCGGTGGTGCCGGAGAAAGGTTCCGTGGGGGCCAGCGGAGATCTTGCCCCGCTGGCCCACCTGGCCCTGGTGCTGATGGGAAAAGGCGAGGCTTTTTATGAAGGCCATCGAGTCAGCGGCAGCGAGGCCCTTGACGCCTGCGGGCTTAAGCCGCTTCAGCTCGAGTCGGCTGAGGGGCTCGCCTTGGTCAACGGCACCCAGGTGATGACGGCCATCGGCGGACTCGTCGTCCACGACGCAACTCTGCTATCCAAGCTGACCGACATCGCCGCATCGATGAGCCTCGAAGTGCTCATGGGCAGCCGCACCGAGTTCAACCCCCGGATCCATCAGGTGCGGCCTCATCCGGGGCAGATCGCGGCCGCTGCCAACATGGAACGCATCACCCGCAACAGCGAGATCATCACCTCCCACAAAGACTGCTCCCGCATCCAGGACGCTTACACCCTGCGCTGTTCGCCCCAGGTGCACGGCGCCACGAAGGACGCCATTTTCTACTGCCGCCGGGTGATCGAGATCGAAATGAATTCATCGACGGGCAACCCACTTATCTTCGCAGATCCCGGAGAGTTCCTGCTGGGCGGCAACTTCCACGGCCAGCCGGTGGCACTCGCCATGGATTTCATGGGCATGGCCGTGGCGGAGCTCGCCAATATCTCCGAGCGGCGCATCGAGCGGCTGGTCAACCCCAACCTGAGCGGCCTGCCGGCGTTTCTGGTGAGCGACGGCGGGTTGAATTCGGGTTTCATGATCGCCCAGTACACGGCGGCTGCCCTGGTCTCGGAGAACAAGGTACTGGCCCACCCGGCGAGCGTGGACTCCATCCCCACCTCGGCCAACAAGGAGGACCATGTCTCCATGGGCACCATCGCCGCGCGCAAGTGCCGGGAGATCGTGGCCAATGCCGAAAGCGTCATCGCCATCGAGCTGCTCTGCGCTGCCCAGGGCCTGGACCTTTTCACCAACTTGAAGCCGGGCGAGGGCACGCTGGCCGCCTACCAGGTCATCCGCCACTCCATCTCCCACCTCGAAACCGACCGCTTCCTTGCCCCCGACATCGCGGCCATGCGGGAGCTGATGCGCAGCGGAGCGATCTTGCGTGCGGTGGAAGAGAAGGTGGGAGCGCTCAGCTGAAATGGAACGGGAGGTGGTCGACAGAAAGCAGGCTCTGGATATTGTCGCCATGGCGATGTTGGTCGTCTTGTGCGCCAGCTGGGGTGTGCAGCAGGTCGCCATCAAGGTGACCAACCCGGCCGTTCCACCCCTGCTTCAGTCCGGAATCCGATCGGCGGGCTCGGCCGTCCTGCTCTGGCTTTGGATGGCCCTGCGCCGGGAGCCCTTTTTGAAGCGGGACGGCACGCTGGGCTGGGGAATTGCGGCCGGTCTCCTCTTTGCCGCGGAGTTTCTGCTGATCTATTGGGGCCTCGAATTCACCAGCGCCTCCCGCGCCGTCGTCTTTCTGTACATGGCGCCTTTTGTCGTCGCCCTGGGTGCCCATCTCTTCGTCCCCGGCGAGCGGCTGCGGGCGATTCAGGTCACGGGCCTGTGCTGCGCCTTTGCCGGCATCGTTGCAGCCTTCCGCGAATCGTTGAGCTTTCCCGATTCCCGTATGCTGATCGGCGACGCCATGCTGGCAGGCGCGGCGGTGCTGTGGGGAGCGACGACGGTGATGATCCGGGCGTGCCCTCTGGCCAGGATCGCGGCGGGCAGAACCCTGCTCTATCAGCTCCTGGTTTCGGCAGTGGTCCTGCCGCTGGGCTCCCTGATCAAGGGCGAAGGCGGCGTTGCTGGAGTGACACCCCTCATCATGGGCAGCCTGGCCTACCAGGTGATCTGGGTCGCCTTCATCACATACCTCGCCTGGTTTTGGCTGCTCCGCAGCTATCCGCCTTCCCGCCTGGCGTCGTTCACCTTTCTGACACCGCTTTTCGGTGTGATCGCTGGCGGGTTCTTGCTGAACGAGCCCATGACGAGCATGCTGATGCTCGCGCTTGTTTTGGTGGGGAGCGGCATTTACCTGGTCAATCGTCGTGCCGCAGCCTGAGAAAATTCCGGGTATTGCATCCTAATAATTCGAAGCCAACTCAAAAATAGCAGATCACGCCTGAGGGCAAGGCGCAGGCCGATTCGAAAGCGCAGCCTACACAGCAGTATGTGAGCATTTCGAGAGGCCTGCAACGCAGCCATCGGGTGTCAGATGCATTTTTGAGATAGTTTCTATTCAGTACCGCAGACCGGCATTCACGCCTGCCTGAGGGCGACAGCCCGGACCAGCAGGCGGCGGATTCGCTTTCCGGCGACGGCAAAATTGATCCGTTTCTGAGGCGGAATTCTGAAAAGGAATGGGGTCTATAATGTATTTTTTTTGCGGGCCATGTGAGCGGTTGGCTTCGTGGATCCGCCCGGGAAATACACGTGCGGCGTGAACCTTTGCATGGACACCGGCCACTGGAATGCCGCGAATCACTCTGGCAGCATGGTCGGGAAAATCGAGCATTTTAGGGTGTCTGCAATCAATGCATTCGCCTTATGGGGGGCTGGACATGAAATACATGATCCCCCTAATTTCTCTCCCTCGTTTTTTCTGATATTTTTTGTCAGCCTGTTGGCTAATTGTACTCATGCACCAGGGGAATTCTGGAATGAAGCATCAGCGATGACAAGGGCTTGCCGCAGGAGGATGGGTCATGGCGTCCAATTTCCAGGTCATCTGTGATACGAACGACACGGGTACGGTTCTGAAATTATTCGGGGATTTTGATGCGAGCTCCGCATACGAGCTGATCGAGATTATAAAGAAGCGCTCCGACGGCTCATCAAAGGTCTTCCTTCAAACGGATGGCCTGAAAAACATCTATCCCTTTGGCTTGCATATTTTTCATAATTCTCTGAAAATCATGAATGGCCAATCGGCGAAGATTGTGTTTACAGGCAATAAGGCCCGCGGGCTATCCCTGGAAGGATAAACCCCATGGCCTGCCGTCTGGATCGATCCCTTAACGCAGCATTGAAACCCGCGTTTTAGCCACAGTTTTCAAGCTGTGCTGCACCCCGCCCGGCATTGTTTGCATTCGGGGAGATGGCACACGCCCTCCATAGTCCTGCCGGTCAAGATCCTTCACTAAAATCAATGCCTGCTCAATTGCGCCACCAACTCTATATAGGATGCAGCGCTCCAAGAGCAGCGGCATTAAAGTTCATGCGCAGGCGTCGTTTTCATGATAAGGGGGATGAGCGCAATAACGCGTCAACAGAGCGCCCAGGCAAGGGGTTTGTCAATCCAGCAGATTCGATCGGGTTTTCGAGTTGGAGATCAACGATGATTGAGGAGTTGCGGCCGGATCTGTTTCGCATAAAGGTGCCGCTGCCCGACAGCCCACTCAAATTTCTCAACTCCTACGTGGTTCGATCGGCCGGGCGGAATCTGGTGATCGACACAGGGTTGAACCGGGATGAGTGCTTCGAGGCGATGAAAGCCGGGCTTGAGGAATTGAAAATCGATCCGGACATGACCGATTTTTTCATCACGCACCTGCATGCGGATCATTTCGGCCTGGTTAAGAGGCTAATCGCCGGATCAAGCCGGGTCTATTTCAACCGGCCGGATGCCGAGATCATCGAGGCCTGGCCCGGTTGGGGCCCGATGCTCGCCTATGCCGCCGAGAACGGTTTCCCGGAAGATGAGCTCCACCGGGCCATCGGGCAGCACCCCGGGTTCAAATTCAGCTCGGAATGGGTGCCCGAGCTGAATATCCAGCAGGACGGGGATATCATCGACGTGGGCGATTACCATTTCCGGTGCGTTCAGACACCGGGCCACAGTCTCGGCCATACCTGTCTGTATGAGCCGGAAAAGAAGATCCTGGTCGCCGGCGATCACATTCTGATCGACATCACCCCCAACATTCAGTGCTGGTCCGAAAATCAGAATCCCCTGAAGAGCTATCTGGCCAGTCTGGATCGCGTTCATGACCTCGATGTCGAGCTGGCCCTTCCGGGGCATCGCCGGCTGATCTTCGATCATCGGAGCAGAATCGCCGAGCTCAAGGAGCATCATTCCAGGCGCTGCGATGAAATATTGCGCATCATCAGCAACGGCGCTCTGACGGCGTATGAGGTCGCATCCCGGATGACATGGGACATCAAGTGCGACAGCTGGGAGGCATTTCCATTGGCGCAAAAGTGGTTTGCCGCAGGGGAGGCGATCTCCCACCTGAGATATCTAAAGGAGAAAGGACGGATCGCCCGGGTGAGGGAAAAGAAACTTTACCGGTACCACTCGACGGAATAGCAGGGTACGATTACGCGGAGTGCCATCGTAACCGCGGAAACTGTGATAGTCTTGGCGAGGGGTGTTACAAATGTACCGTTTCGCGGCGTACTCCGCGATGGCTTTTGCAACTCTCATCGGCGGTGGATCGCTCCTTCTTTTCGGAGGTTTCATCCTAATCGGTCCTGTTCCGATTATTCGCCTGGATGCCTCAGAACGCCAGATGCTGCTGTGGGACGGGTTGCTTTCCATGGCATTCTTTGTTCAGCATAGTGTAATGGTCAGAGCGTCGTTTCGTGCTTGGCTCTCTTCCCTCGTACCGAGTCGCTGCCACGCACCGATTTACGCCATCGCTTCCGGCATAACCCTCACCGCGGTCGTACTTCTTTGGCAAACGTCGCCAACGGTCCTCTTTCAATTCCAAGGTCCGCTGCGCTGGCTGCCGCGCGCGGTCTCCCTGCTTGCGATCGCAGGGTTCATATGGGGATTCCGGGCGCTGGCCTTGTCCGACACCTTCGGTTGGGTTCCTCTCATGGCCCGTTCCCGAGGAACTCAGCTCCATCCGCCAGCCCTTGTCGTCCGCGGACCGTATCTCTGGCTCCGCCATCCGCTCTATTTCTTCACGTTGGTTCTGATCTGGTCAGTGCCTGATATGAGCTCGGACCGCTTGCTGTTCAATTCACTTTGGACCCTCTGGATTATCGTGGCCTCCTTCCTGGAAGAGAGAGATCTTGTCGTTGCATTCGGTGATGAGTACCGTAACTATCAAAAGTTTGTACCGATGCTTCTCCCATGGCGGGGTCCTGCCGGTCGACGGCTGTGAGATTTGAAGCGCTACGCCCGCCCGGCTGCACCCGTTAAACGGCAGAGGGTCCGTTTGCTTAGACAGGAGTCAAACCCATGCTGTTTCTTCTATCCATTGCCGCAAAAAGCAGGATAGTTGTCGACTCTTACGTCGACAAGGCATCAGGCTTCATGGAACAGAATGCCAATGGTCGCCTGGCAGTAACGAAGGTCATCCTTTAGAGTGCGCCTTGTCAAGGGCTTGCTCCAAATCGGCAATCAGGTCCTCCGCGTCTTCGCATCCAACGCTTAATCGAATGAAGCCTTCCGGCACTTTATCACCGCCCCAGCGTGCGCGTCGTTCTGCAGTCGTGTGAACACTGCCGAAACTGGTCGCCTCAAAGACCAATTCACAACTCTGTAAAAACTTCTCGGCGAGCCCATGTTGTGCCAGCGCGAAGCTGACAACCGGGCCAAAAAATTTCATCTGGCCGGAGGCGATGGGATAGGCCGGATCGCTTGCCAGCCCCGGGTAGCGCAGACCCTGGACCTCAGTCCGGAAAGCTAGAAACTCAGCAACCGCGAGCGCATTCTTGCATTGTCGATCCAAGCGCAGCTCGAGCGTTGCCAGTGAGCGATGCGCAAGCCAAACTTCCATCGGCCCGGGGACTGACCCCATTTGTGTGCGCCATGCCCGTAATTGGTCAACCCATGAGTTATCCCCCACCGACACATGGCCGAGAATCAGATCGCTATGTCCTGTGGTCGCTTTCGTGTCTGAGGAGATGGAAAAGTCAGCTCCCAGCGCAAGCGGTTGTTGGCCAAGGCACGTCGCCGTCGTATTATCCACAACGACCAACGCCCCCGCCGCGTGGCCGGCCTCTGCCAGCAAGGCGATGTCACATACATCCAGGCCCGGATTGCTGGGGGATTCAAGCCAGAGCAGTTTTGCGCCTTGCAAGTGCGCGCGCTGTGCATTGCCTGCCACTGGAGCCATCCGTACTTCCACACCGAGCGTCGCGAAGAAACCGTTCGCTAGCATCCGGGCGGTGTAGTATGCGTCTGAGGGCATGACCAGTATGTCGCCGGCTTTGAGGGTTACCCCAAGTATCGCTGCCACGGCAGCCATGCCTGATGAATAGACGACGGTCGCCGAGCCGCTCTCCAGCTCCGTGATGGCCTGCTCATAGGCTGTCCAGGTCGGATTGTGAAAGCGTCCATAGTGATAGGTCGAACCGGAGGGGTCCCCTGAGAGGTGATACGGACCGGCGAACGTGGGACCACGGAGAAAAGACTCGCCCTGTGAAACAGGGGGCAAGCCTGCACGGATGACACGGGTGGCGTCTTTCATATTAGGTCCTCGGGATTGTCCCTTGAATTTTCAAACGAGCTCCTTCAGCGTTTCTTTGATCTCTCGTCAGGCTCTGTAGCTGCGGCACCCCTGCGGCAAGCTGATCCGTCAAAGATCGGTCTCGAATTGATTCAACCAACTGCCTATATCCCAAGATAAAGCCGTGCCAGCAACCTATCTCCATTGTAATGCCCCGTCAAATCGTATTCACTATCGAGTTCGGGCTGGGCCTTGAGCTGGGCTTTGAGGACCTGCGCCGCAAGCTGAACCTGGCAGACGTGCTGGGGGCCACCTACGTTCAGTCCCGAAAGATCTGTGCCGACATCAGCCTGGATCGCCTGGATGAGGAAGGCCGGCTGTGCTTCACCCTGGCCCACGAAGCAGGCCACTGGGTGATGCATCGCGAGTTCATCGATCAGGCTTGCCGTGGCAGGGGATTCATATTCTGCTTCTGTTCGGTAAAAGCGAACATTTAATTTGTACCATAGGTTTCTGAGGATTCTGTCGATCGGCAAAGGAAAGAGGTCCGATGGGAGCCATCAGCGAGATCGAGCTTGGCATCCTGGCAGGCGATCCCCTGATGTAGGTGGTCACCACGGAGGAAGAGCGCTTTCTAAAAGAGCTCGAGTGCATCTGCATGCACCGCCGCCGCAAGCTGTGGGTGCATGCCATCAGCAGCGGCATCTACAGCATTTCCTTTGCCTGTTCCGCTCCCCACCCGTGAGTTGCTGGCGTCCAAGCTGGAGTCGGTATTGGCGAGCCAACGGCTTCGGGGAACTCCCATCCAGCTCGAGCCTGGGGATGCTAAACATATTGCCGCAACCAGACCCATGAAACTATGGATACGGTCGGGGGTATGAACTTCCTCAAAGCGTGGCTCCGCAAGCGGCAGCGCGCCCTCACGGCCGGCTTCGGGCTGCCCCGGCCCAAAGGCATCCTGCTTTTCGGTGTGCCCGGCTGCGGCAAGAGCTTGGCGGCCAAGGCCTGCGCCGGCCAGTGGAAGCTGCCGCTGCTGCGGCTGGACACCGGCCGGCTGTTTTCAAGCCCGGTGGGCAGCTCCGAAGAAAACTGCCGTAAAACGATCCAACTGGCCGAGTCGCGCAATTGAGCTACCATGTTGCGAAAACGGAAAATCTGGAGGACGGATCGATCCGCCTGGTGGCGCGCTGCTGGAAGTGACAGCGATGCAATGCATCGAAATACTCTTTATCATCGACAGCCAGGGCAACATTCAATCCGTTGTCAAAGGCGTTCAAGGCAAGGGCTGCAAGGTTCTCATGGAAGAGGTCAAAAAGCTCGGGCATGCTGTTTGCGAATCCCCTACAGGAGAATATTTTGAGGGAAAAGAAAAAACAATCATCCATATTGTCGCGGGTAAACAATGACGAGAAATTTCAGATCCCTCCTGTTGCCTTTTCTGATCGGCCTTGCCGCAGCGGCCGAATGAACCATGCCTTGATCATTTTGAGCCGGATGCTTATCCGTGACCAAGATCATCCAATGGTACTCATCCCCAACACGAGAAGGAAGCAGGCTTAGGGAACAAAAATAACTCCAATACTAACGGATTACGAATTAGAGGAGGCAATGGGCATGTCCGCAGATTCTGGAAAAGTCGTCGTAACCGACATCAAGATCCCCTTTGGTTCAATGGTCGTTTTAATGGTCAAATGGGCGATCGCAACCATACCCGCGTTGATCATTTTGAGTGTGATCGGATCGATTATCTTCGGGATTGTCAATGCACTTTTGAGCGGATGGCATATGAGGATGGGGTGGATGTAAAGCACAGATTGAGTTGCCAGGCTGTCAGGTTGCCGACTGGCTGAGACAGCGGCCCTCCCCGCAAAGAATCGATCTCCCTCATCAGCATTGGCGCCGATCCGGCCTTATTCGATCATCAGAAGCGAATACCTGTTCATCGCTTGTCGATAGTCCGTTAACACCTCTATCGGAAAGCCCAATTTCCGGACAGTCGCAAAAACATCAACGCCCAGACCCTCCGGGCAGGGCCTGGATAGCTGCAGGTTTTTACATTCACGTCGTGTGCCCGGACACTCTTCACAAATGCGGCACTCGTCCATGAACAGCAGAAATGCTTTCTGGTGTCCGGATAGGAATGCTGCTTTTTCAAGTTTCAATAACCGAGTGTTGGTTTTCCGGCTCCACTCTTTTCGATCCTCAGGCTGATTGAGTTTTTTCTGAAGGTGAATGACAGCAATATGTTCATATTCGCTAAAGAATTCTCGACATTCGGCGACCGTAGGCACCGACGGCGGGCAGGATCCTTTCTTTCCATAACTGGAGCATCCGAACATACACTTGAACCTCGGCCACTGGGATATCACCACATCTTTTCCTGAAATCCATTTGAAATCATCATAACCGTTCTCGCGGATGATCGATTCAATTTTGAGGCGGTCCATTAAAATTGTCCTCCGTTTGTCGGAACGTGCACTCAATTAGAAATCGCTAAGCGCCGGCCGCTCCGGTTGAGACCACAATCGCCGGGTTTTCATTCTTCCGTGATCTAAAACCATCCATAAAAGCCAGGCTCGAGACTCCTAGCCTCATAAGCATAGCACTCTTTCAACCTGACGTAGAAGGGCAATTTCGGGTGAATAGGCGAAGACTGGCTGATTCCCGGTTTGCCTAAACCTTGAAAGACACTTTGTTCAAGGACTCACTGCCGGGGCGGTCAAGGGTTAGTTGGTGTCGTTGGTTTAGGTGATGGTGGTGGGTTTGCATGCTTCTTGGCCGTCTCTTTTAGGCAGTCCATCAGCATATCGGATACATCTTCTTGTCGAAGCTGAGAGCCTTTCTTTAGATAGTCCCGGAAAATATCCAAGACCTGCTCAGGTCATGTAAAATCCAATGCCGGCCCATTTGGTTGGTCAACAGCCTTGACATGGCAAGGCTTGGTGATTAGTCAACCATAGCCGACAGAATTGGCCGCTGGAGCTCCATTTTTGCTACCGACTCGAGATGATTGACCTCCTCAAACTGACTTGACGGTCTTGCAGTTCTGCGCTCTCACCGGAAAGGGTCCCCAACAAATGACGGCTGGGCCGCGCGAGGGGCCATCTACAAGATTTATTGTAATCGCCCCTTTTGCGATGATGAACTTCGCTGGATCAGGAAGGAGTTCTCGAGGCTTTATCGCTGGCAATACATTTTCTCAGGCGTCAGGCATCACCATTATAAACCAC
>Ga0335084_10008874_pt1 | contig 10029 bp, 11 predicted proteins | sample Lox_Sample_44_FD_206721 | JGI IMG/M metagenome (GOLD analysis project Ga0335084, IMG submission 206721) | Soil microbial communities from Loxahatchee National Wildlife Refuge, Florida, United States - Lox_Sample_4.4 | ecosystem: Environmental > Terrestrial > Soil > Wetlands | place: USA... | reverse complement strand
TTCGCGCGCTACGAGACGATCCAGAACAACTTCAGCCTCAACAACCGCCGCTTCGAAGACGAACTCGCGCAAGCGTGCCGCCAGGAACAGGTGAGCCTCATTCCGTACTCGCCGCTCGCCGGCGGCGTATTGTCCGGCAAATACAACGACGGCGCCGAGCCGCAAGGCGCGCGCTTCACGAACTACAAGCAAGCGGGTGCGCGCCAGGCGGCGATGGTGAAGCGCTTCATCAACGAGAAGTCGCTCGCGTCGACGGCGCGCTTCAAAGGTATCGCGGCCGAGGCCGGCATCGCGCTGGTGACGCTCGCGACGGCGTGGAGCAAGCAGCACGACTTCGTCGCTTCGACGATCGTCGGTGCGACGAAGCCCTCGCAATTGCCGGAGATCTTCGCCGCCGCCGACCTGACGCTCTCCGCGGACGTGATGAAGAGAATCGACGCGGTGACGAAAGAGATCTCGTATCCGATGGGTTAGCGAACGCGGCGTCGTTCGGGAGGCAACGAAATGGCAAGGCTCAACGGCAAACGCGTCGCGGTGATCGGCGGCACGTCCGGGATCGGCTTCGCGGTCGCGCATGCTGCGCTCGCCGACGGCGCCGCGGTCGTCGTCGGTTCGAGCAACGCGACGAACGTCGATGCGGCGGTGACACGCTTGGGTCGCGGTGCGTCGGGTTGGGCGGTGAACGTGCGCGACGAAGCGAGCGTCGCCGCATTCTTCGAGCGGCTCGGCGCGTTCGACCATCTCGTCTACACGGCCGGCGATTGGTCGCCGATGCGCGGCGGCGGCCCGGTCGCGCAACTCGATCTGAGCGGCGCCAACGCGACGTTCACCGTGCGCTTCTGGGGCGCGCTCGCCGCGATCAAGCACGCCCAAGGGCGCATCGCCGCCGACGGCTCGGTGACGATCACCGACGGCGTCATCGCTCACCGACCGCGCAAAGGGGCGGCGCTGAGCACTGCCATGGCCGGCGCGATCGAGCACCTGACGCGCGCGCTGGCGGTCGATCTCGCGCCGCTGCGCATCAACGCGGTGTGTCCCGGCTACGTGCTCACCGAAGTCTGGAACAGCATTCCGGAAGAGCGTCGCGCTCAACAGCTCACGAAGATGACCGAGCGCTTGCCGGTGCCGCGGGTCGGTCTGCCGGACGAGATCGCGGAGGCGTACCTCTACCTGATGCGCGGCGGCTACGCGACCGGGCAGGTGCTCGTCGTCGACGGCGGGATGACGCTGGTCTGAGCGCGAGCCGTTCCGTCGAAGACCGACACGGTCAAACTCGGTGGAGAGATTGCGATGACCCCAACAGGACCATTGAGCGGCATCCGAATCGTCGATCTGACGACGATCTACTCCGGGCCGATCTGCGTGTCGATCCTCGGCGATCAGGGCGCCGACGTCATCAAGGTGGAACCGCCGGGCGGCGACGTGATGCGGTTCGGCACGCCGCGGCGCAACGACGTCAGCGCGTCGTTCTCGATGATGAACCGCAGCAAGCGCTCGGTCGTGATCGATCTGCGCAAAGACGCAGGTCGACGCATCGTGCTCGATCTCGTGCGCGGGGCCGATGTGTTGGTCGAGAACTATCGGCCCGGCGTGGTGGAACGCTTGGGGCTCGGGTACGAGGCGCTCGCGGCGATCAATCCGCGCATCGTCGTCGCGTCGATCAACGGCGTCGGCGCCGACGGACCGTACGCGAACCGGCGCATGTATGACGCGGTGATTCAGGCGATCACCGGCATCGCCGACGTACAGTCGATCGATACCGGCAAGCCGACGATGATCAACACGCTCGTCGCCGACAAAGTGACGGCGATGACGGCGGCGCAGACGATCACCGCGGCGCTCTTCGCGCGCGAACGCGCCGGCGTCGGGCAGAAGGTCGAGATTTCGATGATCGACGCGAGCCTGTACTTTCTTTGGCCCGACTCGATGAACCGGCACGGCATCGTCGGCGACGGCGTGGAGCAGGCGCCGTACTACTCGCACAGTCCGTATGTCCGGCGCACGCGTAACGGCTACGTGACGGCGATGCCGGTGAAGCCGGAAGAATTGGCCGGCTGCCTGCGGGCGCTCGAGCTCGCCCATCTGCTGCAGGACCCGCGCTTCTCGACGTACGCAGCGCTGGCTGCGAACTACGCCGAACTCGATCGGCTGATGGAAGACGCGTACGCGACGTTCACGACCGACGAAATCTGCGCGCGCCTCGATGCCGAGGACGTGCCGTGGGCGCGCCTCAACAGTCGCGATCAGGTGGTCGACGACCCGCAGATACGCGCGATGGGCGCACTCGTCGAGTACGAGCATCCGCGCGCGGGGCGTCTGCGGCAGCCGCGACCGCCCGGCCGATTCCACTCGACGCCGGCCGCGCTGCAGCGGCCGTCGCCGGCGCTCGGCGAGCACACCGACGAAATCCTGCGAGAGATCGGACTCGACGCCGCGGCGATCGCCGCACTGCGGGCCGGCGGTGTCGTCGCCTGAGGGCCGGTCCGCACGGAACTCAACCACCACCGAACTTGACCGCCTACACGCGGTCAGCGCTGGCGGTTCGCTTGGCTACCCTCCATCCACGACTTCGCCCGATCGAATAGGGCGACGTCCGCCGAAGCCTTCTACGTGGACGAGCGCTCCGGCGACTTACCCGAGTTCGGCGCCGAGCAACACACCGAGCACGCGGCACGGCTCGTCGAACGGATTGCGCCACGCGTGCATCGTGCCGCTTTGCACGGCCACGTCGCCGGCGCGCAACTGCGTTCTCGAGCCGTCGTCGAGTTCCAGGATCACGCGGCCCGACAACACGTACAGCAGATCGATGGTGGCCGATCGATGCATGCCCGGACGCGCGGCGTCCATCGTGTCGAGCAATCCGGGGTATCGACGGTTCGTTTCCGCGAACGTCGCAGTCGGATCAGCGTCGGCGGCCGGCGCCGCTGCGTCCGGCGGGACGACGAACTCGGCGAGGCGGAACCCGCCGACCGGCGGGAACCACGCAGACAGCGTCGGCGCGGCGCCGGAGTCCGGATAGCGCATGGTCCGATCGGAGCACCATAGCGTCGTCAGTTCGATGCCGGGCGTGCCCGGCAGGACCGACCCGCTGATCGGTTCATCGCTCGCGATGATCGAGCGACCGCGGGCGTCGTGCCCGGTGACGACGCGCCGGAACGTGGACATCGGATTCCCTCCTTTCTCGAAGACGGCCAATCGATTGAACGGTTCGTCGTGCCGACGTCGCGGTCAGACCTCCGGGTCGACCATCGGCGTCCAGTTGCCCATGTACAAGCCGCCGTCGGCGATCAACGACGCGCCGTTGATGTAGCGCGCGGCGGGCGAACACAGGAACGCGCAGATCGCGGCGACTTCGGACGTTTCGCCGAGCCGGCGCGTCGGAATGTCGGCGAGTGAAGCGGCGGCGATGTCGGCGCGGTCCGACTTCGCGTACTCCTCTTCGCGCAGACCTTGCGTGTCGATCGAACCCGGCGCCAGTGCGTTGATCGTCACGCCTTTGCGCGCGAAGTAGTACGCGAGCGAGCGCGTCATGCTGACGACACCGGCGCGTGCGGCGCCCGAGTGCACGAACGGCGGCGCACCGCGATCGAACGAGTAGATGTGCACGATGCTGACGATGGCGCCGAAGCCGCGCTCGACCATGTGTTTGCCGACTCGCTGCGTGACGTTCCACGTGCCGTTCAAATTCAGATCGACCACCGAGCGCCAACCGTTGTCGCTGATGTCGAACGGCCGCGCCGGAAATTGGCCGCCGGCGTTGTTGATCAGGAAGTCGATCTTGCCGAACCGTTCGATCGACGCGGCCACGAGCGCGTCGACCTCTTCGGGCTTGCGCACGCTTGCGACCTGCGCGAGACAGTTGCGGCCGAGCGCTTCGATGTCGCGCGCGGTCGGCGCGAGATTCGCCTCGTTGCGACTCGCGATGACGAGGTCGGCGCCCAAGTTCGCGAACGCGAGCGCGATCTCGCGGCCGATGCCGCGACCGCCGCCGGTGACGAGCGCGGTGCGGCCCACGAACAGGTTCGGCGCGAAGGTCGACAGCGGTGCGAATTCCATGGATAGTCCCCTCGGCTCGTGACGCGGTCGCGCGCGTCGCGCAGCGATTAACACGATGGTAGCGCAGTGTTGCGGCTTCACTCGACAGGCGATCCGAAGATGATCAAGCGCGAGGATCGACAGTGCCGATCAACGACGAGCTAGAGGACCACCGACACCGACGATGAATAGAGACGATCGAGAGACGACATGAACCGAACGATGCAAGCCGCACTGTTGACGATCGCATTGTTCGGCGCGACGTCGGGACGCGCCGACGACGCGGCGAACGCGGAAGCACTGAAGGTGATGGATGCGTTCATGACCGCGTTCAACGCACGCGATGCGGCCGCGTGGGCCGACACGCTCGTCTATCCGCACGTGCGCTTCGCGAGCGGGAAGGTGGCGGTGTATCCGGATCGCGACGCGTTCATCGCGGGCAATCACCTGCAGACGCTGGTCGACCAGGGTTGGGATCACAGCGCGTGGGACTCGATGCAGATCGTGCAGAGTTCGCCGGACAAGGTGCACATCACGGTGACGTTCACGCGCTTCCGCAAAGACGGCACGCAGCTCGCGAGCTTCCCGTCGCTGTACGTCGTCGAGCGCGTCGACGGCCGCTGGGGCGTGCGCGCGCGTTCGAGCTTCGCGCCGTGACGCCCGACTGGCCGCCGGACGAGTTCGGCTTCGAGACGCGCGCGATCCACGCCGGCCAATCGGCCGATCCGACCACCGGCGCCGTCGTGACGCCGTTGTATTTGACGTCGACGTACGTGCACTCGGCGCCGGGCGTGCATCAGGGCTACGACTATTCGCGCAGCGGCAATCCGACGCGGCGTGCGTTCGAAGATTGCGTTGCGAATCTCGAGGGTGCGCGATTCGGCTTCGCGATGGCGTCGGGCTCGGTCGGCACCGCGACGATCGTGCACCTGCTCGACGCCGGCGATCACGTCGTCGCGTGCGACGACATGTACGGCGGCACCTACCGGCAGTTCGAGCGCGTGTTCGCGCGCAGCGGCATCGAATTCAGCTACGTCGACATGACCGACGCCGACGGGCTCGCGAGGGCGATCGAGAAAAACACGCGACTCGTCTGGGTCGAGACGCCGAGCAATCCGCTGCTCAAAGTGATCGACATCGCCCGCTGCGCCGACGTCGCGCACGCCTGCGGTGCGTTGCTCGCGGTCGACAACACGTTCATGAGCCCGTATTTCCAGCGGCCGCTCGCGCTCGGCGCCGATCTCGTGATGCACTCGACGACGAAATACATCAACGGCCATTCCGATCTCATCGGCGGCGTCGTGATCACCGACGACGCAGCGCTCGCCGAGAAGCTACGGTTCCTCAGCAACGCGCTCGGCGGTATTCAGAGCGCGTTCGACGCCTATCTGTGCTTGCGCAGCTTGAAGACCCTCGCAGTGCGGATGCGCGCACACGAATCCAACGCGCTCGCGGTGGCGCGGTTTCTCGAAGGCCATCGCAAGATCGAGTCCGTTCGCTACACCGGCCTCGAGAGCCATCCGCAACATGCGCTCGCGAACGAGCAGATGTCGGGACACGGCGGCATGCTGGTGTGCAACGTGCGCGGCGATCTCGAAGCGACGCGCCGTTTCTTGCAGGGCGTGAAGGTGTTCGCGTTGGCGGAAAGCCTCGGCGGCGTCGAGTCGTTGATCGAACATCCGGCCATCATGACGCACGCGAGTTTGCCGGCGTCCGTGCGGCAGTCGCTCGGCATCGGCGACAACCTGGTGCGTATCTCGGTCGGTATCGAGTCGCAAGCGGACCTCCTCGCCGATCTCGATCGAGCGCTCGCCGCGGTATGAGCCACGCGATCGACGACATCGATGCGCACATCGGCGCGGCGGGCTCGCTCGACCGCGCCGCGCACGTGCCCGGCATGTACCTTGCGTGGTGCGTCAATCTGCAGCTGATCAGCGCGCAGTTCGACAACGCGCACGAGCGCGAAATCCTGCGCGTGCGCTATCGCGAGCTGTCGCCGGCCGCTTTTTTCCTGAAGGCGACCGGCGGACACTTGAACGCCGACATGCTGTCCGACCAAGGCTGCGCATTCACCGCGCACTACTACGCGACGTATCGCGCGGAACACGCCGCCGCGCTGTATTCCGCGAAGGACGATTGGGACACGTATGCGTCGATTGCGCCGGCTCTGACGAAGGCGTATTACGCGTTTCTCGAAGGCGACGCCAAACGCCATCGGCACGACAAACACTGGTGGCAGGTTTGGCGCCGGCCGTCGTGAGAACGACGCGCAGGAGGACGCCATGTTGCGACTGACCCCCGAGATCGAAGCCGCCCGCAAACGCTACCGCTATCGCGGCGACGCACGACCCGACTTCGCGCACGCCGAGGCTGCGCACGAGGAGTCGGTGTGGGACTACCCGCGGCCGCCGATCATCGTGCCGGACGTGCGCTTGGTGCAGGTGTTCGCCGAAGGCTCGGTGATCGCCGACTCGCGCGACAGTGTACGGGTGTTGGAGACCGGCAGTCCGCCGACGTTCTACTTGCCGCCGGACGACGTCGAATGGGACGCGCTCGCAGCGACCGCCGCGCGCACGACGTGCGAATGGAAAGGCGTCGCGACCGCGTACGACGTGCTCGTCGACGGCGAGCGCATCGAAGGCGCGGCGTGGAGCTATCACGACGTGTTTGCGGACTACAAAGACCTGCTCGGTTGGGTCGCGTTCCATCCCGGCAAAGTGAGCTGCTTCGTCGAACGCGAGACTGTGTATCCGCAGCCCGGCGGTTACTACGGCGGTTGGGTCACGCGCGAGATCATCGGTCCGTTCAAAGGCGCGCCGGGAACCGAAGACTGGTGAAACCGTCCGCAGTGCCGTTCTCTCCGCGCGACGCGCGCATCCTGCGGCCGTATCCGGAAGAGATGCCGTGGGATCTGCTGCTCGACGCCGATCCGTCGCGGGCGCGGGTCGAGAGCTATCTGTCCGACGACTACACGCGCATCGCGAAGTACGACGATCGCGTGATCGGCGTGTACGCGCTCGCGCGCCTCGAGCCGACGTCGTTCGAGCTGATGAACATCGCGGTCGCAGAGGCCTACCAGCGCACCGGGCTCGGACGCTGGCTGCTCGGCCACGCGATCGGTCTCGCCGAGTCGAGGGGCGCGCGCGTCGTCGAGGTCGGCACCGGCAACTCGAGCTTTTACGCGTTGCGCTTCTATCAGCGCGCCGGGTTCCGCATCGTCGGCGTGCGGCCGAACTATTTCGTCGAGAACTATCCCGAGCCGATCGTCGAAGACGGCTTGCCGTGCGTCGACATGATTCGGCTCGCGCTCGAACTCACGCCGGAGTGACACTGACGCCGATTCGCGACGTCGACACTACACTGACGCTGATCCGACGCACGCCGTCGAAAATCGGCATTCTCAAGCCGGTGTGACGCCGATGTAGCGCGCCGCCGGCCGAATGATGCGATTGTTGATCCGGCTTTCGATGAAGTGCGCGAGGTAGCCGTACACGCGCGCCATCGCGAACGCCGCGGTGAAGTAGTCGACCGGTAGGCCCGCTGCGCGATAGACGATCCCTTTGTAGAACTCGAGGTTCGCGTGCAGTTCGGTGCCGCGCTCGGCCATCCGCTGATTGATGTTCGCCTCGATCGCTTCGAGCGTCGCGTACAACGTTGCGAGTTGCGTGCCTTTCGCAAGCTTTGCCGCCAACGTCTTGACGTACCGGGCGCGCGGATCGAGCACGCGATATTCGCGATGACCCATGCCCATGATCTTGCGGCCGCTCGCGAGGCTTTCGTCGACGAAGGCCGGCGCATTGTCCGGATCGCCGACCTCGATCGCCGTTTCGAGTGCGGCCTGATCGGCGCCGCCGTGCAGCGCACCGTGCAACGCGCCGAGTGCTGCGGCCAGCACGTTCTCGACCGGCGCGAGCGTGCTCGCGACGACGCGCGCGGCGAACGTGCTCGCATTGAAGCTGTGTTCGATCTGCAGAATCTGCGTGACGTTGAACGCGTGCGCGAGCTCGGCGTTCGACTCAAAACCCATCTGGGCGAGGAAGCGCGCGTTCGGATCGAGCTCTGCGTTCGGCTTCGGCAACGTCGAGCCGCTGCGCAGCCGATGCAGGCCGGCGATCAGCGCCGGCAACTTTGCCGCGACCGTGAAGCCGTGCGCGGCGTCGCCGTAGTCGGCGAATTCGGCCGTCTTCGACAGTAGCGGAATCAAGCCTTGCAGCACCGCCATTGGGTGCGTCGGCGTCGTCGCCGCCAGCGTCAGCAGCGCTGCGTCGGAGTCCGACAACACGGCGGCGCGCGCGAGCGCAGTCTCGAATGCGCGCCGTTCGGCATTCGACGGATCGTTGCCGGTCAAGACCAGCAGCGCGACGCGCGTGAACGGCCAATCGATCAACTCCGCGACGTCGCGGCCGCGATAGCTCAGTCGGCCGCGTTCGCCGTCCACCAACGAGATCTTCGTGACGTCGACTTCGACGCCTTCGAGGCCCTTCGGAACTTCGATCGACATTTTCTGACGCATGACGCACCCGTCGTGTTCACCCCGCGGCAACGGTACGCCGGGCAACCTCGCCCGTGCGAGCGCGATCGACTTATCCGCCGTCGCCGCGCGACTGATAGTTAAGGCGCACTGATCGATCGATAAGTGGAGTGCGCGGGCGCGCTGTGCTGTAGTCGGCGACGGAGGGGCGAGATGCAGATCGAGCGGCACGAGCTACGCGTATTGTCGGCGGTGATCGAGGAGGGCGGCTTCAGCCGCGCCGCCGAGCGCTTGCACGTCTCGCAATCGGCCGTCAGCCAAACGATCGCCGGCCTCGAGCACAAGCTGAACACTGCACTCTTGGTACGCGGCCGCATACCGCATCTGACCGAAGCCGGGCTACGACTCTTCCGCTACGCGCAGACCGTCATCAACGAAGAACGCAACGCGCTCGAAGACATCCAACAGATTCGCCAGGGCGCGCTGTCGACGCTGAACATGGCGATGAACAGCCTCGTTAACCGATTCCACGCGAAATCGCTGCTGCTGAAATTCTGCGAACGCAATCCGTTGACGCGCTTGAAGCTCGACGTCGCGCCGAGCCGCGAGATCGTCTACGGCGTCGACGAAGACCGCTGGGAGCTCGGCTTCGGGCCGTTCCAGCACCAGATGCCGGGCCACTTCGTGGTGAGAGGTTGCTTCGACGAGCAACGCGTCTTGGTCGCGCACCGCTCGCATCCGCGCTTCGAGCAGCTCGTCAGCGATCCGTTGAAGGTGCTCGGCGAAGTCACGCTGATCACGTCGTACCTGGACGAAGCGACGAAGCGGCCCGGCCACGAACGGCTGCGCGATTGGTTCGCGAGCGTGTGGGAGGTAAGTCATTTGGAGCTGCGCCTCGCGCTGCTCGAAGCGGGCAAAGGCGTGACGTTCCTGTCGGACCGTCTGCTCGGCGAACTCGACGGTTTCGTCGCGCTGCCGGCGCTCGAATTCGGCGTGATCCGCCGCACGGTCGGCATCTACTACAAGAAGCACAAACCACTCAGCGAAGGGGCGAAGCGTTTTCTCGCGATCGTCGAGAGCGAGTTTCCGCCGCATCGCGCGACGCGTAGCGACTAGGATCTTCAGCCTCGTTTAGCCGAAGTGGGCGGGTCAGATAGGCGACAGGCTGTCGTCTTTCAATTGCGGCAACTTCCGGTGGACTATTGCGAGACCGGGCGTCAGAGCGATTCACTGATCCGATCGCGCGGTCCGTGACAGCCGTTCGCAGCGGCGTCAGGCTAGGACGACGAAGAATTGGTTAACGTTACGCAAACGTGGGGGGCGGACCACGGGCGTCATGCGAAGGAGGGGCGGAGGTGGCTCGAACAAATGGACTGTTCCGTGTCGTATTTCATCGCGACAATTTGTCGGCCAATCATTGTTAGGCGGCAGCCGGCAGTGTCGCGTCGTTGGCGGTGTTGGTTACCTTGACGGAAGCGATGTGAGTGGGAGGAACGATGAGATACACGCTGTTGGATCTGGAA
>Ga0335084_10008873_pt1 | contig 10030 bp, 9 predicted proteins | sample Lox_Sample_44_FD_206721 | JGI IMG/M metagenome (GOLD analysis project Ga0335084, IMG submission 206721) | Soil microbial communities from Loxahatchee National Wildlife Refuge, Florida, United States - Lox_Sample_4.4 | ecosystem: Environmental > Terrestrial > Soil > Wetlands | place: USA: Florida... | reverse complement strand
GGCGCCGGGCAAGGCCGCCCCGGCCTGCAGGCCAGCCGGGTGGTGCTGCGGCACGATCTCGCCGTCGCAGAGCCCCCCGGCCGACTCGAGGACGTGCAGCAGCTCGCGCACGTTGCCCGGCCAGCCGTAGGCCCGCAGCCGGTCCCTGGCCGCAGGCGACACGCGGCGGCCGAAGCCGTATCGCTCCTGCAGGCGCGCCAGGGCGTGCTGGACGAGCAGGTCCACGTCGCCGGTCCGCTCGCGCAGGGGCGGCAGCTCGACGGTGATCGTGCTGAGCCGGTAGAAGAGGTCCTCCCGGAAGAGCCCCTGGCGGACGAGGGCACCCAGGTTGCGGTGGGTGGCGACGATCACCCGTGCGTCGACCCGGATCTCGGAGGTGCCGCCCACGTGCCGGAAGCACCCCGTGTCCAGCACCCGCAGCAGCTTGACCTGGGTGGCCCCGCTCAGCTCCCCGATCTCGTCGAGGAAGATGGTTCCCCCGTTCGCCACCTCGAACAGGCCCGGCTTGGCCCGGTCGGCGCCGGTGAAGGCGCCGCGCTCGTGCCCGAAGAGCTCGCTCTGCAGCAGCTCCTCCTGCAGGGCGGCGCAGTCGACCACCACGAAGGGCCGGTGGCGGCGCGGGCTGCGCGCGTGGACGAGCTTCGCCGCCATCTCCTTGCCCGAGCCGGTCTCGCCGCGGAGCAGCACCGTCGAGTCGGCCGCGGCCACGCGCTCGAGCAGGGCCATCGTCCGCCGGAAGGCGGCGCTCTCGCCCACGAGGGAGCCCGCCGGGTCCGGCGGCAGCAGTGCACGCTCCAAGAGGCTCGCCCGCTGCTGCAGGGCGCGGCGCTCCAGCGCCCGGTGCAGCCGCACCTCCAGCTCGTCGAGAGGGCAGGGCTTGGCGACGTAGTCGAAGGCTCCCATCCGGATCGACTGGATGGCGGTGTCGTAGGAGCCGTGGCCGGTCAGCACGATCACCTCGGTGGCGGCGCAGCGCTCGCGCAGCTTCTCCAGCACCGACAGGCCGTCGAGGTCGGGCAGCTTCAGGTCCAGCAGCACCACCTGCGGCTCGGCGGCCGCGGCCACGCGGATCGCCTCCTCCCCGGTGGCCGCCACCGCCGTCTCGAAACCCAGCCTCTCCAGCTCGCCGGCCAGCACCCGGCGGAAGGTCTCGTCGTCGTCGACCAGCAGGACGACGGGGCCGCTCTTCAAGGCAGCACCCGCAGCGGCTCCGGCCGTCCTTCCCAGGGCAGCACCACCTCGAAGGTGGCACCCTGGCCGGGGACGCTGCGGACCCGGATGTCGCCTCCCCAGTGGCGGGCGAACTCCAGCGAGAGGAACAGGCCCAGGCCGGTGCCGCCGCGACGAGCGCTGAAGAACGGCTCGAAGATGCGCTTGACCACCTCCGGCGTCATCCCGCAGCCGTCGTCCGTCACCCGGATGCGGACCTCGGCCCCGCTGCGCGACGCCTCGAGCACCACCTGCCCGCCGCTGGCGCAGGCCTCCACCGCGTTCAACAGCAGGTTGAGCACCACCTGCTGCAGCTCGGCCTCGTTGGCGCGGACCCGCAGGGCGGGCGCGACCTCGCCGACGCGGACGGCGACCGAGCGGGCCCGCGCGGTCGGCTCGATCAGCTGGGCGACCGCGTCCAGCGTCGGCCCCAGCTCGACCAGCGTCCCGGGAGAGCCCTGGCCGCGGGAGAGGCGCAGGAAGTGCTGGGTGATGCCGCGGCAGCGCAGCAGCTGGTCGCGGGCGATGGTGGCGCTCTCCTCGACCCGGCCCCAGCCGTCCTGGGCACCGCCGGCTCGCGCGCTCCTCTGGATGCCCTCGACGCAGGCGAGCACCGTCGCCAGGGGGGTGTTGAGCTCGTGCGAGAAGCCGGAGGCCAGCATGCCCAGCGAGGCGAGCCGGTGCGACTCGGCCAGCCGCGCCTCGGCCGCCCGGCGCTCGGTGATGTCGCGCCAGACCTCGACCACCTGGACGATGCCGCCAGTCGATCGGCGCACCGGCGAGGCGTGCACCTCCTCCCAGATCGCCTCGCCCCCCGGGCCCCGCCGCTCGCACAGGCGCACCTGCGGCTCGCCCGCCTGCAGGCAGGCCAGCGTCGGGCAGAGGCCGGTGCCGCAGGTGCCGACGCCGGGGTCGCGGCAGGAGCTGCCCAGGACCTCCTGGCGACGCCTGCCGGTGCGGCGCAGGAAGGCGTCGTTGGCGGCTACCACGGTCCGGTCCACGTCCAGCACCACGATGCCGTCGTCGATGCTGTTGATCACGGTCTCCAGCTGCTCGCGCTGCGCCCGCACGTCGCTGAGCAGGCCGGTCATGGTGTCGGCCATCGCGTTGAACTCGCGGCCCAGCCAGCCGATGGTGTCGGCCCCGCTCTCGGGGACGCGACGCTGCAGGTCGCCCGAGGCGATGAGCCTCGCCGTGGTCTCGAATCGCGAGAGTCTCCTCAGGACCGCCACTCGGACCACGCCGCCGATGGCCAGCACCAGCAGCGCCGCCAGGCCGGCGGTGCCGCCGACCATCCAGCGCAGGTCGGTGGTGAGCGCCGCCCGGGTGGCGCCGACGTCGATGTCGACCATCAGCACGCCGTTGATGCGCTGGCTGGCGCCGTGGCACCGGTAGCAGGCCTGCCGGTTGAGGACCGGCACCACGGTGCGCAGGAAGGTCGCGTCCTTCGTCTCGATGATGCGGCTGCCGGTGCGCTGCTCGGGCGGGTAGCGGTGGCAGGCCTGGCAGCTCGGCGAGGAGAGGGTGAGGTCGGTGCCGGGCGCCAGGCGAGAGCTGGAGTAGCGGAGCTCTCCGCGCCGGTCGAACAGCATCACCCGCTCGACCGGCTCGCGGGCGAAGCTGCGGATCATGCGCTCGATCAGGCTGCGATCGTTCTCGAGCATCTGGTGCTCGAGCCCCGCGCGGATCAGCTCCGCCTGCATCTGCGCGGTGGCGCGGGCGTTCTGCAGCAGGCTGTCGAAGTGGTGGCGCGCGTAGACGTACGCGCCGAGCGCCGACGCACAGGTGACCGCCGCGGTCACTCCCACCGCCAGTCCCGCGGTCGTCCGCGTCGTCCTGAGCCTCAAACGACCCCCCGCCGCCTGGCTCGCCTCGGATACTGAGGGCCGGCCGCTGGTGCGTCAAGGGCTGACTTTTTGGCAGGTGACTCCCTGCCAGGCTGGCAGCCGCAGGCGCACGCCACCTCCATCGGCGCTGAGAAGGCAGGGGGTTCGGCCCACCGGCCGGGCGGCACGTCCCGTGCACCCGCCGCCACAGCCAGGAGGTGGTCGATGCTGATGTTCCTGAGCATCCTGTCGATGAGCGTGCTGGCGCTCGCGGTGTGTGCCGCCGCGTTCTCCCTGGCGACCGGCGGCGTGCGGCAGCCGGAGTCGCGGCCCGAGCGTCGTCCGGTCGTCGAGCCGCCCCAGTTCTTCGCCGCGCCTCCCGCCCGCCCCCGACCCGATCCGCAGATCCCCCTGGAGATGCTGCTGGGCGACATCGAGCGCCACATCCGGCTCGAGCAGGCAGCGGCGGAGGCGTTCCTGGCCGGTCCCACGCTGGACGGCCTGCACGAGCGGCCCGAGCGGCGCGCGAACTGAGGCGCGCCATGTCACCACTCCACATCGAGCTCGCCAGCGGCCTCTCCGACGAGGAGACGGTCGCTCTCTTGGCCCTGGGAAAGACGCTGCCGCTGCGCCGCGGCGAGCACCTGTTCCGCCTCGGCGCGGTGGCGGACGCCGTCTACGTCGTCGAGCAGGGGCGGGTCGCGCTCACGCTGCCCATGCGCATCCGCAACGGCGAGGAGGAGGTCGTCCTCGAGGAGAAGAGCCCGGGCGAGACGCTGGGCTGGTCGGGGCTGGTGCCGCCGCACCGCTTCACCCTGACCGCCACGGCCGCCCTGCCCAGCGAGGTGCGCTGCTTCCCCCGCGCGGCGCTGCTCGACCACTTCCGCACCCGCCCCGCCGTCGGCTACCTGGTCACCGCCAACCTGGCCGCGGTGATGGGACACCGGCTGCAGGTGTTCCAGACCATGTGGCTGCGGGAGATGCAGCGGTCGGTCGAGTACCGCTACGCCTGAGCGGCGGGGAGCCGAGCGCGCCATGAAGAGACTCCCTCGCGAGCGGGCGGCGGCGGCGGCCCTCGCCCTGCTGCTCGGCGCCGCCTTCCAGGCCCGGGCGCAGGCGGACCCGCCGACGACGCCTCCGGCGAAGGCCGGCGGCGACGAACGACTGGAGCTGCCGCCGCCCCCGTTCACCGAGGGCATCTTTCCCTGCTCCGGCTGCCATGCCGACCGCAAGCCCGACCCCACGCGGCGCGTGCTCAAGGACATGCACGACGACATCCAGCTGCGCCACGACGAGCAGCACCGCTGGTGCCTCGACTGCCACGACGCGAACGACCGCGACCTGCTGCACCTCGCCAGTGGAGAGAAGGTCCCCTTCGAGCGCTCCTACCTGCTGTGCGGCCAGTGCCACGGCGAGAAGCTGCGCGACTGGCGCGCCGGCGTCCACGGCAAGCGCACCGGCGAGTGGCGGTCCGACGGGCAGAAGCGCTACCTGCTCTGCGCCCACTGCCACAACCCGCACCAGCCGCGGTTCCGCTCGATCGAGCCGAAGCCCGCGCCGCTGCGGCCGGAGCGGCCGGGCGCGCACACGGCCTCCGCCGGCACCTCGACCAACCCCGGAGGACGGCCATGAGCGACGACCGGCAGCCTTCGTCCCGGCGGCGGTTCCTCGGCAGCGCGGCCGGAGCCTCAGCGGCCTTCATCGTGACCGCCTGCGGCCCCAAGCGCTTGTTCGAGGTGCCGAGCGAGCGGCTGCGGAAGCAGGTCGCCGAGCTGGAGCGCGACTACAGCACGAAGTACGGCAGACCGGTGACGGTCGCCGACACCCCGGCCCGGCCTGGTGTCCGCTTCGCCTACGCGCTCGACATCTCGCGCTGCATCGGCTGCCGCCGGTGCGTCTACGCCTGCGCCGAGGAGAACAACCTCTCCCGCGACCCGCAGATCCACTGGATCAGGGTCCTGCAGATGGACAAGGAGAAGGGCGTCGACTTCGCCCACGCCGACGGCTACTACCAGCCGAAGGAGGTCCCGCAGGAGGGCCACTTCTACGTTCCCGTCTCCTGCCAGCAGTGCGAGAACCCGCCCTGCACCAAGGTGTGCCCGGTGGGCGCGACCTGGAAGGAGCCCGACGGCATCGTGGTCGTCGACTACGACTGGTGCATCGGCTGCCGCTACTGCATGGCCGCCTGCCCCTACGGCGCGCGCCACTTCAACTGGGCGGAGCCAGGGGTGCCGAGGGACCAGCTCAACCCGGCGACCCACCTGCTCGGCAACCGCCCGCGGCCGAAGGGCGTGGTCGAGAAGTGCACCTTCTGCATCCAGCGTACGCGGGCCGGCCGCTACCCCGCCTGCGTCGAGGTCTGCCCCGTGGGCGCGCGCAAGTTCGGCGACCTGCTCGACCCGCAGAGCGAGATCCGCTACATCCTCGAGCACAAGCGCGTGCTGGTACTGAAGGAGGACCTCAACACGGTTCCCCGCTTCTTCTACTTCTACGCCACGTGAGGTCCAAGTGAGCACGGTGAGGCTCTTCTCCCGATTCGCGACCGGAAGCCTGCGTCTCGTCCTGCGCGGCAACGCGGTGTACTGGGGCTGGCTGGGGCTGCTGGGTGCCCTCGTCGTCTCGGGCGTCCTGGCCTACGCCCAGCAGCTGCGGCAGGGGCTGGTGGTCACCGCCATGCGCGACCAGGTGAGCTGGGGCTTCTACATCGGCAACTTCACCTTCCTGGTCGGGGTGGCGGCGGCCGCGGTGGTGCTGGTGATCCCGGCCTACGTCTACGACTGGAAGCCGATCCGGCAGATCGTCGTCTACGGCGAGCTGCTGGCGGTGAGCGCGATCGTGATGTGCCTGCTGTTCGTCTTCGTGGACATCGGGCGGCCCGACCGTTTCTGGCACCTGCTGCCGCCGCTCGGCCACCTCAACTTCCCCAGCTCGCTCCTCGCCTGGGACGTGCTGGTGCTGAACGTCTACTTCGTCGTCAACTTGGCGGTGGTGACGCACATCCTGTACCGCGCCTTCAGCGGTCAGCCCTACATCAGGTCCTTCGTGGTGCCGCTGGTGCTGCTGTCGATACCGATGGCGGTCGGCATCCACACGGTGACGGCGTTCCTCTACAACGGGCTGGCCGCGCGGCCGTACTGGAACTCCTCCATCCTGGCCCCGCAGTTCCTGGCCTCCGCCTTCTGCTCCGGCCCCGCCATCCTGCTGATCGTGCTGCAGCTGCTGCGCCGCTTCACGCGCTTCGAGATCGACGACGCGGCGATCTGGAAGATCGCCGAGCTGATGGCGTACGCCATGTTCCTCAACCTGTTCCTGCACGGCGCCGAGGCCTTCAAGGAGTACTACTCCGACACCGAGCACCTGCTGTACACCCGCTACTGGTTCCAGGGGCTCGGCGGCCACCGGGCGATGGTCCCCTACGCCTGGGCCGCGGTCGCGCTCAACGTGTCGTCCTTCGTGCTGTTCATCCTGCCGGCGGCCCGCCGCCACCCGGTGCTGCTGAACCTCGGCTGCCTCGCCATCTACGCCGGCGTGTACATCGACAAGGGCATGGGCCTCATCATCCCCGGCCTCACCCCCGACACCCTGGGCGACATCTACGAGTACGCCCCGTCGCTCGCCGAGCTGCGGGTCGCGGCGGGGGTGTTCGCCGTCGGCTTCCTGGTGTTCACCCTGATGCTCAAGGTCGCGGTGCCCATCGCCCTCGGCGAGTTCCGCTTCGACCGCGCGTTGCCGGGCGACACCCTGGAGGGCCTGCCGCTGCAGCAACGGGCGGTGGCCTGACGCTCCGCTGCTGCGTCCGCTTGACGCGCCAGCGGCGGAGGTATCTGCTTCCTTCATGAAGGCCCTGGTCTACACGCAGCCCTACACCTTCGAGTACCGCGACGTCCCCGACCCCGCTCCGGGCCCCGACGAGGTCCTGGTCCGGGTGCGCGACTGCGGCATCTGCGGCTCGGACGTGCAGGGCGCCACCGGCTCCACCGGCCGCCGCCTGCCGCCCTTGATCATGGGCCACGAGGCCGCCGGCGTGGTGGAGGCGGTCGGCGACAACGTGGCCGGCGTGCGCGCCGGCGACCGCGTTGCCTTCGACTCGACCGTCTACTGCAACGAGTGCGAGCCCTGCCGCCAGGGCCTCTTCAACCGCTGCGTGCGCCGGCAGGTGCTCGGTGTCTCCACCCCGGCCTTCAAGCGCAACGGGGCCTTCGCCGAGTACGTGGCGGTGCCGTCCTGGATCGTCGCCTCGGTGCCCGAGTCGGTCTCGCTGCGGCAGGCGGCGCTGCTGGAGCCGGCCTCGATCGCGCTGCACGCCGCCAACCGCGCGCAGGTCGCGGCCGGCGAGACCGTCGTGGTGGTGGGCGCGGGCACCATCGGCCTGTTCGTCATCCAGGCCGCCCGGCTGCGCGGGGCCGCCCGCGTGATCGTCTCCGACCTCAGCGACTACCGCCTGGAGCTCGCCCGCAAGCTGGGCGCCGAGGTGCGGGTCAACCCGCAGCGCCAGGACCTGCGCGAGGCCGTGCTGCGCGAGACCGGCGGGCGCGGGGCGGCGGTGGCCTTCGAGGCGGTGGGCTTCGCCCGCACGCTGCGCGACGCCGTCTCGGTGGTGGCCATGGGCGGACGGGTGGCGATGATCGGCTCCTACGCGAGCGCCGGCGAGTTCCGCGCCTGCCTGGAGGCGATGGCGTCGGGCGGCCTGGACACTTCTCCCGTGATCAGCGAGGTGCTGCCGCTCAGCGAGGGGCCGCGCGCCTTCGAGCGCCTGTTGCGACGCGAGGAGAAGCTGCTGAAGGTGCTGCTGGAACCATGAGCAACCTGTTCGACATGTCGGGACGGGTGGCGATCGTCACCGGCGCCAGCCGCGGCCTGGGCCAGCAGTTCGCCCGGGCGCTGGCGCGTGCCGGGGCCGACCTGGTCCTCACCAGCCGGGACCTGGAGCGCCTCGCCGACTTCCGCCGGGAGGTGGAGTCGCTGGGCCGGCGCGCTCTGGCGGTCGAGCTCGACGTACGTCAGGAGGCGAGCATCGAGGCGATGGCCCGCGCCGCGGTCGAGGCCTACGGCCGCATCGACGTGCTGGTCAACAACGCCGGCCTCAACATCCGCAAGCCGGCGCTCGAGTACACCTGGGACGAGTACGACACCATTCTCGACACCATCCTGAAGGGCAGCTTCTTCTGCGCCCGGGCGGTCGCCCGGGTGATGGCCCCCGCGGGACGAGGCCGGATCGTCAACGTCGGCTCCGCCACCTGCGCCTTCGGCATGGACGGGATCGTGCCCTACACCGCGAGCCGCGGCGGCATCGCCCAGATGACCCGCGGGCTGGCGGTGGAGTGGGGGCGCTACGGGATCACCGTGAACTGCCTGGCCCCCGGCTGGTTCCGCACGGCCCAGAACTCCGTCCTGTACGAGAACGCCGCCTGGGTGGCCTCCATCACCGACCGCATCCCGCTCGGCCGGCCGGGCCAGCCTTCCGACCTGGACGGGACCGTCGTCTTCCTCTCCTCCGAGGCGTCGGCCTACGTGACCGGCCAGGTGCTGTTCGTCGACGGCGGCTTCACGACCGGCGCCACCAAGGCCATCGTAGGCACGCCGCCGCACCCCTCGCGCTCCTGAGCGCGCGGTCGGCGCAGGCCGGCCTTCTACTCACACTTCTACAACCCGCGGCGGGGCCGGGGTCAGGTCTTACGTTTGAACATGCTGAGGGGCAAGCAACGGGTCGGATGTTGCGAAGCAAGACCTGACCCCTGACGGCTACTTCTTCCCGCGGGCCTTGTCGATGCCGCGGTCGACGGCGTCCTTGACCTTGCCAGCGGCCTCGTCCACCCGACCGCGACGCCTCATGTTGGCGTCGTCTGCCAGGTCTCCCGCCGCCTTCTCCACCCGACCCTTCGCCTTGTCAGTCTTTCCGGCCATTCCGGCTCTCCTCCTGCGCGCGGCCTTTCGCCGCGTTTGCACGGGAGGAAGGCAACTCCCGTGCCACGCGGCACCCACGCCGTGCGCCGGTCGTCGGCTCGCGCTATAGTTGCGGTTTTCGAACAGCCGAGGCGGGGCGCACCGCGGGAGGGATCGATGAGCGAAGGCCGTACCCTCTTCCAGAAGATCTGGGACGCGCACGTCGTAGCGCAGGAGCCCGCCTCGCCGGCGGTCCTGTACATCGACCGCCACCTGATCCACGAGGTGACCTCCCCCCAGGCGTTCAGCGGCCTGCGGGCGCGGGGGCTGAAGGTGCGGAGGCCGGAGAGCACGGTGGCCACCGCCGACCACAGCATCCCCACCCGGGGACCGGTAGTCGACGAGCTGGCGCGGCGGCAGCTGCTGCAGCTGGCCGAGAACTGCCGCGAGTTCGGCATCACCCTGTACGGCCAGGGCAGCGACCACCAGGGGATCGTCCACGTGATCGGCCCCGAGCTGGGCTACACCCAGCCGGGGATGACGATCGTCTGCGGTGACAGCCACACCGCCACCCACGGCGCCTTCGGCGCCCTCGCCTTCGGCATCGGGACGAGCGAGGTCGAGCACGTCCTCGCCACCCAGTGCCTGCTGCAGAACCGGCCCAGGACCTGCGAGGTCCGGCTCGAGGGCCGGCTCCTGCCCGGCGTCGCGGCCAAGGACGTGATCCTCGCCCTCATCGCGAAGATCGGCATCGGCGGCGGCACCGGCCACGTGTTCGAGTACCGCGGCCAGGCCGTGCGCGCGATGAGCATGGAAGAGCGGATGACGGTGTGCAACATGTCGATCGAGGGCGGCGCCCGGGCCGGGCTGGTCGCCCCCGACGACACCACCTACCAGTACCTCTCCGGCCGGGCGCAGGCCCCGCACGGCGCCGGGTGGGAGCGGGCGCTCGCCTCCTGGCGCACGCTGCCGACCGACGAGGGCGCCGTCTTCGACAAGTCGGTGACGCTCGACGTGGGCTCGCTCGCCCCCATGATCACCGGGGGGACGACGCCGGGGCTGGGCATGCAGGTGACCGAGCGCGTCCCCGACCCCTCCCGCCTCGGCGACCC
>Ga0335084_10008870_pt1 | contig 10030 bp, 6 predicted proteins | sample Lox_Sample_44_FD_206721 | JGI IMG/M metagenome (GOLD analysis project Ga0335084, IMG submission 206721) | Soil microbial communities from Loxahatchee National Wildlife Refuge, Florida, United States - Lox_Sample_4.4 | ecosystem: Environmental > Terrestrial > Soil > Wetlands | place: USA: Florida... | reverse complement strand
TCATGAGCGACCGTTGTTCCAACGGGCCTCACACCACATGGGCTAATCCTTTGGGTCCGGGAGGCGAGCCCGAGAAGGAAGACTGGAATATGGACAACTTCGGAGGGAACCCCCGCGTGCCTGTCGCCATGATGGAGACTGCCGAGAACGTGGCTAAAGAAATAGGCATCACCAAGGAAGACTGCGACGCGTTGGTCCTGAGGCGCTATGAGCAGTATCAGATGGCCCTTGCCAATAATAGGGCATTCCAGAAGCGCTATTTGTTCCCCGCTCAGGTCATCGTAAATAAAAAACAGACCAAGCTGGTTGAACAAGACGAGGGCTGGACCCCTACCACGGCGGAGGGACTGGCCAAGTTGAAACCGGCAAGGCCTGGTGGCGTCCATAGCTTTGGCGCCCAGACATTTCCGGCAGACGGCAATTGCGGCATCATCGTAACAACGAGGGACAAAGCAAAGGCGCTGAGCGCAGATCCGAAGATAGAAGTACAGATCATCTCTTATGGCTTCGCAAGAGTGAAACCAGCCCACATGCCGGCGGCGCCTGTCCCGGCAGCTGAAATGGCCCTTGCCATCGCAGGCCTGAAGATTACCGATATGAAGGCGATCAAGACCCATAATCCTTTCGCGACAAATGACCTCAACTTAGCGAAGAAAATGGGCGTGGATGTGATGAAGTTCAACAACTACGGTTCGTCGTTGATTTATGGTCACCCTCAGGGACCCACCGCGGGCAGAGGCATTATTGAGATGGTGGAGGAGGTAGTTCTTCTCGGAGGTGGCTACTGTCTGTTTACAGGTTGTGCAGCAGGAGATACCGCAGCCGCGCTGATCCTGAAGGTCGGCTAAAGCTCTCTCTGGGCTATCGCAATTCATGTTCTTCTGGGCCGTTGCACAGAAAAGGCAACGGCCCTTTTCATCTATGATGTTGAGTTAGATTTTATACCGTGCCTGTCTGGAGCCGCCAAAGCTAAGAGCCATTAGGCTCGTTGTCCCCCTCTTTTTTTTCTTCTTTGTATTTCAATTTAGGTGCCTCAATCATGACCGTGACGCCGGGCGGGACCGATCGAGTCAACCAGACGTTGCCTCCGATAATCGAGCCAGCCCCAATGACCGTCTCACCGCCTAAAATAGTGGCGCCTGCATAGATGGTTACGTGGTTTTCTATGGTTGGATGACGTTTCATCTTCCTAAGGAAGTCCCCCTTTTCCTCCATGGGAAGACTGAGGGCCCCCAATGTAACCCCCTGATAAATCCTGACGTATTCGCCAATGACGCTAGTCTCTCCAATCACCACTCCCGTTCCGTGGTCGATGAAAAAGTGGTGGCCGATGACAGCTGCCGGGTGAATATCAATGCCGGTGACGCTATGCGCATATTCAGTCATCATCCTTGGGATCAAAGGAACGTCCTGGATGTGAAGTTCATGGGCGAGACGATAGGTTGTGATCGCCATAATGCTCGGATAGCCAAAAATAATCTCATCAAAGCTTTTTGCAGCGGGATCTCCTTGATAGGCTGCTTTTACGTCTTCGGCAAGGGTTTTCCTGAGTCCTTTCAATTTTCCTAACAGAGTAAGGGCTTCCTTTTGCCCTCTTTCTGAGCAGGAGGTGCAAACCATTTGATGACGACGGCATTCATGACGTATGCTTAGGGTTATCTGCTTGGATAATAGTTCAAAAAGGCTATTTATTTCAATGCCAATCTGGTAGGCCAGATTGAAATTATCCACCTCACGCTCCCCAAAATACCCAGGAAAGAGAACCTTCTTGAGGTGCTCGACGATCTCAATCACAACCTCTCGAGAAGGCAACCCTACCAAATTCAGGTGATGGAGGGTGTCCATATCCTGGCAACTTTCTACCAGGCCGGAAACAATCTCCGGGATTTCCTGACGGAATAAGGGAGGCAGTTCACATTCCACATGATCCGTCTCCGAAGAGAAAAGCGTTTCTGAGGGACATTCGCAATTAATCTTACTCATGATAGAGATGACTCCTTTCTTGGAAATCCTTGGCCCACGGAAGTTCCACCTTTTTGACTCCAGCGCGTTCAGGAGGGTTGAACCTCTCTCATTCCTCCATCTTTCCAGTCCCAAGTTTGAAAAGAGACTTGCCCTTTCCCGTATTTTATTGGCCAACATCGACTTTCATCCCTTTCAAAATAACACATCCTTGACGAATGTCACTAATCCCCCTTTGCGAGCTCAGTGTTTCGCCAAAGTTGAGATCTTACGGGATTACATAACCTATTGTTCCCGCGGTAGATTTATCAACTGTATTTCATAATTGAAGGTTTTAGCCTGATAGCCGGACGGAGGATTTTTTGCATAATGGAACAATTAAGAATGGGTTTACATTTTTGTATCCTTCTGGCTTCAGTTAGAATGAGATGGAATATAGAAGGAACTTGAGTTTTCAAGGACTTACAGCGAGGCACAATTTTGGCACAAAAGTTGCTTGACCAAAGCTATGGTAGCTTATGAACTATATTTGTATGATGAAATGAAAGGATACAAGTTGATCGGTATCTTGCCCGAAAGAAGGAAGGATCCAAGGAGAATCACAAAGGAATCGGTCCTCAGGTGGGGGAGAATGCTTTTAGGCGAAGGGATAGATGATAAGAATATCTTTTTTGAGCAGGTAGAAATAGATCAAATGGCTGGTCAAATCTTTTAGGAGAACACTGGTCTTAGTAATTATCAGAAACGAAAAGCCTTCTTGTTGCCACCTTCTCTAAGAAAAAGATCCCTCCCTGTTCTTCTGCATCATCTGCCCTTTTTTTTCCTAGGCTGTGATCGTTAATTTGTGGCATCCCCTTCCGTGTACGGTTGATGAGAAGGGTGTAGAATCTTGGATCATAATCCTAACAATCCTTCCTGTTGACTTTCCCAAATAGGTTTGTTAAGCTCACATCAAAAATTAAAGCCTCAAGATGCCAGTCTCCACCTACAAAGAATGAGTGGTGGAATTTTTTGGATAGAAAGAGGATTGACTATGCGAATGATTGATACCCATTTCCATATCGGCGTCATCCCCCACGAATGGCAGCATATCCTCGGGCTCTGTGAATTGGATACGGTTATCGTCCCGTCGGATCAGATGATTCCCGATTTTTCTACCCTCGAGATGGTGAAGGATCATTATGATCGAATCCTCACAGAGAAGACCGAAAATGCTCATGATTTTGGGATCTTCAACGTCTTTTTGACCATTACTTTTCCTATGTGGGGACTTCCCTTATCTTTGCTGGACAAAGGCATTGATCTCATGGAACAGTACATTGGAAAACCCCGTGTCGTAGGTGTCGGCGAGGCGGGGATGGATACGGTGACTGTTGAGCATGAGGAGGTCGTCTTCAAGGCAATGGTCACTTTTGCAAAGAAACATCATGTCCCCATTATCGTCCACACCCCACCTCCTCGTCATTCCCCCTATCTTGGCCGTGAGAAAACCGACTACGACAAACGAAAGGTGATGGAACGGATTATCAAAATTCTTGTCGATTCTGGAATAGATCCAAAAAAAGTAATCCTCGATCATATTAACCGGGAAACGATTGAGTTGGCCTGGGAGTATGGCTCCTGGCTGGGCTTGAGCTGCTGTTTGGATAAATTGAGCGGCCCTGAGATTGTTTCTTTCTACAAGGAATATGGACCGGATCGCCTCATTGTAAACAGTGAATGGGGATTCTCGGGAGGCGGCAACCGATCGGTTCCCAAGGTGGTTGTCGATATGAAGGCAGCCGACGCACCTTTAGGGGATATTAGGAAAATTGTATTTGAAAATGCAAGAATTTTTTTCAACCTTCCGATCTAATTTTTCAACCTACTATCTATTCTTCCGTGGAAGACTTTGCTCTGATTGGTGAGGCTTCAGCCCTTTGCCGGTAATGACAAATTTGGCCATCCTCCTGTCAATATGTCAATCGACAAGAAAAGTTGAAGTCCTTGTCGTTGCATTTAAGCGGCTGGAATGACACTTGAATTCTGACAAAGCCTTATTGGCTTAATTTTTGCTTGATAAGAAACCGGGACAAAGGAATTATTCAAGGGGGCTCCGTTATGAAACTTAGCAAAAATAGAAAATGGTCTCTCTCGCTAGCAACGCTGTTTATCCTGTTGTGCACCGGGGGTAAGACTTCGCTCGCCTATGCCTCACCCACAATTGCAACCGTTCAGAAGATGGTCGGAACGGCTTCCGTCCTCAGGCAAGGACAAACGATCTCCGCAACCGTCGGTCTGGAGATATGGGAGAACGATACACTTCGCACCGGTTCTGACGGCTCGATTGGGGTGATATTTAACGATGATACTCTATTGTCGCTGGGACCTGAGAGCACTTTAGTCATTGACAGGTTTCTCTTTGCTCCAAGAGAGGGAAAATTCTCGATCGCTCTCAGAATGATAAGAGGAACCGCGGCCTATCTTTCTGGGCTCATCGCCAAGCTTGCTCCTGACTCGGCACATTTTGAGACTCCCACTGCTTCCATTGGCATCCGAGGAACAAAATTCGTCGTGAGGATCGAAGGGTAGCTGAAAAGAGCGGCCCTCGATAAAAGGAACGGAGTAACCGGATGAAAGAGTGGAGATATGTTCTTTTTGCATCGATCCTTTTTGGCTTTCTAACAGGGTGCGGCGCACACCGGGCAAATCGAAATCTGATCGTCCTGTTGCCTGATTCGGATGGGAAGAGCGGCATCATCACTGTAACAACCAAGGGCGGCTCTCAAATAATTGACAGGCCTGGATATGCCGTTGAGGTCGAAGACATCAATCAGCCGCCGGCTGCACCCAAACCCGTAACAGAAGGGGAAATCACGGATGTCTTTGCCCCAGCCCTCTCGGCGTTGCCGGATCCGGTGAGGCGAGTGACCTTATTCATTTTGTACTTCGAACGTGATTCGACGAAACTTACTCATAAATCCGCCGACCTGCTAATGGAAATGCAGAGGACGATCAAGAGTCTTAATTCAGACGAAGTCTACCTCGTGGGTCATACCGATCTTGTTGGAACGGAATCTTATAACGACAGACTCTCCGCAAAAAGGGCAAACTACATCCGAGATCTTCTCATTTCGAGCGGCATCAAACCAAATTCCCTGTTCATTTCATTTTATGGTAAAGCGAGACCCTTGGTGCCAACCAGGGATGAAGTTCCAGAACCCCGTAACAGGAGAGTCGAAGTCATCATCAGATAACCCATTTCATGTCCGTCTAGTTCCGGTTTATGCTGTCCCGAGAAAAAAGGAAAAGGAACATCAGAAAAGACAGGAAAGATAATCGACGCATCCTTTACTATGGCATTGTTTTTTCAATTCTTCTTTTTTTTCTAAATCTTGTCAAACCTTCTTCCACCGACTTCCTTCATCACCGAGTTTACGATTCCTTCCTTTCCACCGGAACATCAGAACCTTCCCCCGTTCTGGTCATCGTCGACATAGACGAGAAAAGCCTCAGACAACACGGTCAATGGCCCTGGCCGCGCTACCGGATTGCAACTTTGGTCGACAAACTCAGAAATCTCGGAGCTTTGAGCATCGGCCTTGACATGCTATTCGCGGAAGAAGACAGAACTTCGATTCACTCGATAAGAAAGGAGATCCTACGTGATTTTGGAGTCAATCTCGGACTTAAAGAGGTTCCCCAGAGTCTCAGAGATAATGATCAGCGGCTGACGGAGGCTCTATCAAGAGGCCCCTTTCTACTAGGCTATCAATTCCTCTTTGAGGAAGATTCCAGTCCGGAGGACTGCCTCTTACATCCATTGCATGTCAACAAACTAACGCGCGTAGTGGCAGAAGGTTCATCCGCATTCCTTCATGCTCGCAGCGTTTCCTGTAGTCTCAAGATGTTCTCCCAAGCGGCGGCCGGATCCGGTTTCTTCAATGTTTCTCCGGATTCGGATGGCATCCTGAGACGAGTGCCCCTGATCATTGAACACAGAGGCAGATTGTATCCGAGCCTTGCCTTGGCAACATTGATGAAGGCTCTGGACGTCCAGGATGTCTTTCTGAAGACGGACACGAGTGGCACCAAGTCATTGTATCTGAACCAAACGGCTATCCCCCTTACCTCAGAGGGGAGTATGCTCATCCGCTTTCGCGGGAAAGGTAAACGGTTCGATTACATCTCAGCTGCAGACATACTGGCGGATCGCATCTCCAAGGGGAGAATTCAGGGGAAAATAGTGTTCGTCGGAACCTCCGCGTCGGGATTGAAAGAGCTGAAGGCCACTCCCCTCGATCCTGTCTTCCCCGGGGTGGAGGTTCACGCAACGGTTGTCGATAACATCCTGAGAAGGGATTTTCTCTCTCGACCGGCATGGGCCGCCGGCCTAGAGTCTGCAGGAATATTGCTCCTCGGCTTGTTTTCCGCATTCGTGCTGGCCTGGACCGGAGCTGGCTGGAGTTCACTCTTCCTCGGAGTCGCTGCCCTAAGCGTTTGGCAGGCCTCGGTATGGATGTTCCGAAAGGAAGGTATCTTTCTGTCACCGGTTTTACCCTTGATCGTCATCGTAGGTAATTTTTCCGTCATTACTTTCTTCAGGTTCTGGCGAGAGGAGCAGAGGGTTAAAGAGCGAACTCGCGAGCTTGCGATGGTTCAAGAAGCGACGATTGAAAGTATGTCTTCTCTGACTGAAACGCGGGATCCGGATACTGGCGGACATATCAAGCGTACCCAAAACTATATTCGTCTCCTCGCCGAGTACTTAAAGAAGCAACCCAAATTTATTCCATTCCTCGACGACGAAGCGATCGACCTGTTGTGCAAGTCCGCCCCGCTACACGACATCGGCAAGGTGGGGGTTTCGGATAGGATCCTGCTTAAGCCCGGAAAACTGACTGACCAAGAATTTGAAGAAATGAAACAACATACGGTCTACGGTCGCGATACGATTGCCGTTGCGGAACGAAAGCTCGGGAATACCTCCTTTCTGCGCTTTGCTCGTGAAATTGCTTACACCCACCATGAGCGATGGGACGGGTCTGGATATCCCGAAGGCCTCAGGGGGGAGCATATTCCGGTCCCGGGTAGACTTATGGCCTTGGCCGATACCTATGACGCATTGACAAGTAAACGAGTCTACAAGTCCCGGCTTCCTCATGAAGAGGCTGTCCAGATTATTATCGAAGGGAAAGGAGGACAATTTGATCCGGCCGTCGTAGACGCCTTCCTCGAAGTCAACGAGGATTTCCGCCAAATCGCGATAAGGTTCCCAGATACATAAGAAAAACTTTGCGGGAACAAAAAAAGCTCTTTGATTCCCTCCAGCCAAATTCCCTCGCCCTTTAATCATCGTTCCGTCACCTAACAACAGCAGGTCGAATCATCGCAGCAAAAATCACCGGATGGATCCCAGCAGCAATCGTACGAATCAGGGATCTGAGCGGTGAGTTTTTTTTCGTCTAGTTTGAAATCGTCGCTCTTTTTCATGAACAATCCTCCTTTACAGTGTAAATCTAACAACGAACTTAGGAAATACGAGAGCTCCGATTGCGAGAGGGTCGTCAATTTGGCGTTGGCGTGCTCACACGGGAGGAAAATCGTTATTCATCACCCCCGGAAACGACCCTTTATCTAAATCGATTGGGCCATCCCATCAGGACAAAACTGGATTCCCGAGCTTTCGGAAGGGAAATACTCCTTCCACTGTCTCCGCCCGCCTTGCCTTCTCCCACTCGTAGACAAGCAAGACAGTGCATGGACCCTTCCACCATAGCTTCCACTCAAAATACTGTCTTTTCCAATTCGAAATACAGGATTTATCCCATTTACTTATGAGAACGGCGGGAATATCCTGAAAATCATGAGACGGTATTCGTACGTCCCAGATTTGATTTTGTCGAGCGGTAGGGGATTTTTCGTTCCCCAAACACCTCAGTCTAAAGGCTGTAAGGAATCCTGCCCCGATGAATTCTTAGACCTTTTCCTCTTCTCTCGGCATCCAATCTCTCCTCTTTTTTGCTCTCATCGAGCCATTCATTCTCTCCCGATCCGCTCTTCAAAATTATTTTTTTTCTAGAAATAAATCTTCACCGCCCTCCTGTGTAAAATCGCTCTCATCTTGGCTCCGAATTCGCTCGCCGCTTTTGGGCCTCGGGAGACGAAGAGGCGAACAATTGATGGGAACCGTACTGACGAATGGCAGTGTGCTCGAAGCCTTGACGTTCGAGGATTTGTCAATGATGTGATGATGAACGTCCTGACTCCGGTCTGATTTGAAGAGAAGAGAAGAGGAGATTATGGGATCCGTCGATTTGGCCATCGTCCATCACGCCAATCAATATATGATTACGAACGGATACCGGGACAGGGACGGTTTGGATGATATTATCGGGCTTCGGGGAGGGGACACAGGTTACCTTAAGATCCTTGAGCTGCACAAGAAATATAGGATTCCCTTTAATCTTCAACTCAGTGGAACGCTTCTCGAAACGATTCTCTGGCATCGGCCGGATTTTCTTCGCCGTTTAAGAATTCTTAGGCGACAAGGGGTATTGGATTTCATCGGGAGCTGTTACGCCCAGAATACGATGTTTCTCTACGAGCCTCGTAATAATTCTAGTCAGTTGAATGAAGAAATCAGGCTCTACCGTAGACATTTGGGAGTCAAACCACAAACTTTAAGAGTCTTTTGGCCTCCGCAACGGTTTTGGGATACCGGAGGACTCGCTCCGTCGCTCGCGGATAAACATTTGCTCAACAAAGGCTATGAATATGTTCTGCTTGATGATCATCGTTTCTATCTTGAAAGAAATGAAAGAATGCCCAGGGAAGGCTTCCATCACGCACAGGAACGAAGCGTCACGGATTTTCTGCCCTGTCGGATTCGTCAAGGACATGGGCTCACAGCCTTACCGATTTCCGTTCATCTGAAGCAAAGGATCCCCCCCCGTGAAAAAGCCGATCTCGAAAAATTAGAGGAAGTTTTTTACTGGCTTGCGAAGGAGAATTCTCGAGCGGAAGGTGGTTTGATCGCAATCTACGGCGATGATTTGGAGAAAAGTGCCGGTTGTCTTGGATGGGATGAAAGCGGCCCGGCACACTATGAGACCCTCCTTAAATGGCTCGTTCGAAATTCATGGGTTCATCCGGTTAAGCTGAATGAGTGGGCGGTCCGTTGCGAGGCGAGCCAAGAACCCGTTGAAATTGGGACCCGTGTTGAGACGAGTTCCCGTTTCGGGCAGAATGAGAACCCTGAAGAATGGTACGGCGATCCGGAATTGGTAAAGTACAGGAGATACTATACCTGGTCGCAAGGCAAAGTCATGGAGCTCAGCGCACTGGGAGCTGACCCAGGTTTGCTGGAGATGGCATGGAAACACCTCCTGGCCTCCAGTTGGGAGACGGCATGGCACGCACCTCGATGCAGTGCTCAGGACAAGGGATCTTTCTTTTACGAACCCAGCCGTTGGGTCAGGACGATAGCGAGCCACAGCCGTCATGCAGCGGTGATTGTTCAAGCTGCCTACTGGATGAAGCACAAAGACCAGAGAGCCCACGCCTATCTCGACGACCTTGATGATGACGGCCACGAAGAACTCATCCTTAAAAACGACCGGCTCTTTGCGGTATTCTCGCCGTCGTACGGCGGGCGTCTCGTCTATCTTTTCAAAATCGGTGGACGTCGAGGAAAAATGGTTATCGGAAACCCGTGTGATGATTGGAACTGGATTGAGGAGTTGAACAAGTACATGGAGATGCCTTCAAATCATCCGGGTGCTCTGGCTGAAGTCCGACATGAAAACGACCGGTACGAAGCTGTTGTTATCGAACCCTGCGGCACAGAAGCCAGAGCCGTCCTCGTCAATAAAGAAGAGAGCAGTCAGGTCATGGGTCTGGAGAAATCGTTAAAGCTTCAACGAGATAAGAATGAGATTGAGGTCGTTTATCAACTTCCGCAAGATCTTCCAAATCTTTCTGTCGAATGTGGTTTATCTCCGGACTATTTTCATCTGGTACGCTTGGGCAGGGATTCTCTTAAGGCCACCGGAGATGTTAGCGCCCGGGGTTATTCCAATAACGGAGT
>Ga0335084_10008869_pt1 | contig 10030 bp, 7 predicted proteins | sample Lox_Sample_44_FD_206721 | JGI IMG/M metagenome (GOLD analysis project Ga0335084, IMG submission 206721) | Soil microbial communities from Loxahatchee National Wildlife Refuge, Florida, United States - Lox_Sample_4.4 | ecosystem: Environmental > Terrestrial > Soil > Wetlands | place: USA: Florida... | reverse complement strand
CTCACGGCTGCCAGGAGACCCATGGTCGTGCCCAACATAAAGGAGAGGATCGTGGTGACCAGCGCCACCCCGATCGTGGTGCGCGCGCCGTAGATCACGCGCGAAAGCAGATCGCGGCCGATATTGTCGGTGCCCAGCCAGAAATCGGCCGAGGCCGGGCTCCACGTCTCCGAAACCGAATCCGCCTCGCCGTAGGGCGCGATCCACGGCGCGAAGATCGCGGCGAAAACGAAGATGCCGACGATGACGATCCCAATCCAGGCCGAGACGGTCGGTTTGTATCCGAAGATTCGCATCGCCCGCCCCTATCGCGCCTTGCGCAGTCTCGGATTGACCAGAATGGCCAAGACGTCCGCGATCGTGTTGAGAATGACGAAGGCGCCGGCGAACACCAGACCGCAGGCCTGCACCACTGGCAGGTCGCGCTTGGTGACGCCGTCGACCATGAACTGCCCGACCCCGGGATAGACGAAGACGGTCTCGATGACGACGACGCCGACGATGAGATAGGCGAGATTGAGCGCGATCACGGTGATGATCGGCGCGGCCGCGTTGGGAAGCGCATGGACGAAGACCACGCGCGACCGCTTCAGTCCTTTGAGGAAGGCCATCTCGATATAGGGCTGAGACATGATCGAGAGCACGGAGGACCGCGTCATGCGCAGCATATGCGCGGTGACCAGCATGGTCAGCGTCACCGCGGGCAGGGCCACCACGTAGAGCCTGTGGCCGAGCGTCATGTCGGGGAACACCGTGGACAGCACCGGGAACAGATGCGAGCGCACCGCCAGGAACAGGATCAGCACATAGGCGATGAAGAACTCGGGAAAGGAGATCGCGGCCAGCGAGACGACGTTGGCGGCGCGGTCGATCCATTTCCCCTCGTTGATCGCCGCGACGATGCCGAGGCCGACCGCCAGCGGCACGGCGATGAGCGCCGCATAGCCGGCCAGGAACATGGTGTTGTCGAACTTCGGCGAGATCGTGGCGACGATGTCGCGCTTGTTGGTCAGGGCCACGCCCAAATCGCCGCGCAGCGCATTGAAGAGCCATTCGAAGTAGCGGATATAGGCGGGCCGGTCGAGACCGAGCTCATGCCGGAAGACGGCCAGCGTCTCGGGCGTGGCTCCCTGTCCCAGCACCGCGCTGGCGACATCGCCCGGCAGGATCTCGGTCGCGACGAAAATGAGAACGCTGACGGCCAGCAGCGTAAGAAGTCCGAGGGCGACTCGAGTTAGAATCAAACGAAGCATTGAGCCGCCCCCGGAGTTGGCAATTTCCTAGGAATGCCGGATCAGGCGAACCAGCCTTTTTCGGCGATACGGTTGTCGTTCAAGTCGTAACGGGCGTGCGGTTCGTTGCCCCTGACCTTGTTCGAGTAACCGTCGAGATAGTCGGTGATGGCGAAGCAGATGAAGCCGCCATCGTCGGCGATCATCTCCTGCGCCTTCCAGTAGAGCTCCTTGCGTTTCGCCTGATCGGTCTCGACGCGCGCGTCCTTGATGATCTGCTGGAACTCCGGCACCTTCCAGTTGGTGTCGTTCCAGTCGGAGGTGTCGCCGAAGACCTGGGAGAAGGCCTGGTCGGCCGACATGCGCCGGCCCCAATAGACCGCGCAGAACGGCACCTTCAGCCAGACATTGTCCCAGTAGCCGTCGGCCGAGACCTTCTTCACGTCGAGATTGATGCCGGCCTTCTTGAGCGCCTGCTGGTAGAGCGAGGCGCAGTCGACCGCGGAGCCCCAAGCGCCTTCGGAGGTCTGCAGTTCCAGAGGAGCGCTCACTCCCGCCTTCTTGAAATAGAACGCGGCCTTGTCCGGATCGTATTTCCGCTGCGGCATCGCGGTGTTGTAGAAGGGGTTGAGCGCGTCGAGATTGTGATCGTTGCCCGGGACGGCATAGCCGCTATAGACGGACTCGATGATCTTCTCGCGGTCGATGCCGTATTTCAGCGCCGTGCGCAGGTCCTTGTTGTCGTAAGGCTTGTCCGTGACACGGGCCACGAAGCAGAACCGGTTGCCAGTGCCCTTGGTGCGGACGACTTTGAGATTCGAATCCTTCATCAGGAGGTTGACGGTGCGCGCGTCGAGGCGGTTGACCGCGTCGACCTCGCCCGACTGCAACGCGGCCGTCCGGGCGGCAACGTCCTGAATGTTGCGCAGCTCGATCATGTCGAAATTGCCGCGCCCCGGCTTCCAGTAGTCGCCGCGGTTCTTGAAGGTCAACCGCACCCCGGGCTCGAAGCTTTCGAGCGTGTAGGCGCCGGTTCCGATCGGCTTCTGCCAGTCGGTGAAGTCCTTGGGAACCACCACGAGGTGATAGTCGCCGAGGATGACCGGGAAGTCGGCGTTACCGGAGGAGAGGGTGATGCCGACCTGGGTCGGCGACAGCGCCTTGATCTCCTTGATCTGCTCGAGGATGCCCTTGGCCGGCGACTTGGTTTCGCCGCGGTGGATCTGGATCGAGTAGATGCAATCTTCGGCGTCGAGCGTCTTGCCGTTCGAGAACTTGATGCCCTGGCGGACATTGAACACCCACTCGGCCGCACCCGGCTTCACGTCCCAGCTCTCGAACAGCTCGCCGGTCGGATTGCCGGCGCTGTCGAATTCGACCAGGCAGTTCATGATGGCCAGCGACGCCGCGATCATGACGGAGTCGGCATAGGTGCGCGGATCGAGCGAGTCGCTCGGCGAACCGCCTTCCATGCCCATACGAAGCGTTCCACCCTTTTTCGGCGTGTCGGCCCAGCCTGCCTTTACCATCAGGCCGCTGGCCAGCGCCGTCGAGATGCCCAGTGCCGCCGCACCCCGCAAGAATTCACGTCGGGTGGCCCTGCCCGTCAGGGCAGCCTGTTGAAGCCGTTCCCATTCATTCATGGCTCGTTCTCTCCCATGCGATTTTTCGGCCAAACCGGATGAGCACCATACCCACCCGGCGGCCAGGTCTGCGTTATCCGGCCCTCCTGCGACAGGCGACGAAGCCGGTGCCGTCGCTGGAGCGCGAAAGTTCGATTTGGCCCGGTCCAAAGTTGGCGCGCCGGAACGACCGCGCGACCTCGGAGCGGCACTGTTGGCCGATCGGGGCGGCGATGCGGGGAAGCCCGCTTCGAGCCGTTACGCCACGCATCGCTCAGGCGCACGCAAGACATTCGGCCACGATCATGCCTCTTGCCCGGTTATGCGGCTGGAGCGGTCAAGTTACCGGCGAAGGGCGCGACCTGGCGGTTGCCGGGCTTATGCGGGGCGGCCTTGCGGCCCCGCGATCGCGAATCCCCGATATGGCATTCGGTCATTGTCGTAGCCTCCCATATTGCGGTGGGGCTTGTTCTGAGCGCCGCGCTCCCACTGACGGCTTATGATTTGTTGTGAACTATGGCACGGCCCAGCCGGTCGCCGCAGCTTCTTTGAGGTTATTTGACCTTGGCGACAAGCTGAAGACGTCCCGCGACGAAGGCAGCTCCTCACGCTCTTCGAGGGCGGCGGCAGCGCCGGCGCCGGTGGAGTGTCGCTAGAGCCCGTGTCCATTCTCCCGTTGTTCCCGGTTCTCCGGCAGATCGGACAGGGCGGAGCCACCGATAAGGCGGAAGTCGCCGGGGCTAGCCCCTTCGCTCGCGATCTCAGGACCCGCCCGCCGGCTCCATCGGAGACCGAATATTAACGATCTGCCAAACTTGCATGGCGGCTATTCCCCGGTAAACTCGAAAAAATATCAATGTTTGATTGACCTGGAATTATGGCGCTGCCCGATTCCGCCCTGCCGCCCCCCAACAGCCTCGTGGCGTTCGAGGCAGCGGCGCGCCATCAGTCGATCACGCTGGCGGCGGCGGAACTCAACGTCACCGGGGCTGCCATCAGCCGCCAGGTGCGCAAGCTCGAGAGCCATCTCGGCTGTGCCTTGTTCGAGCGGTTCCATCGCCGCGTGCGATTGACGCCCCAAGGCCAAACCTTGCACCGCGCGCTGTTCGACGGGTTGAGCCAGATCGGCCAAGCCTGCCGGGAATTGGCGGTGGGATCCGATCCGCGCCAGGTCACCGTCGGGTCGACCATCGCCTTTGCGTCGCTCTGGTTGATGCCTCGCATCCCGAGTTTCAGCGTCGCAAACCCGGACATCGCGCTCCGCTACATCGTGGCCGACCGGCTGATCGAGCGCCTCGAGGACGATATCGATCTCGTGGTGCTCTACGGCACCGGCGACTGGCCGGGCTACGCCTCGACGCTGCTGTTCGGCGACGACATCATCCCGGTCTGCAGCCCTGCCTATCGGGCGGAGCGCCCGGAGATGCGGGTCGCAGCCGATCTGTTGGCGGAGCGGCTGATCCACACCGAAAGCGACAACCGGAGCTGGGAGACCTGGCCGATCTGGTTCGCAAAAATGGGGATCGCGGAGCCGGCGCGCGGCCGTGCCGAGCGATTCAACAATTACATGATGACGCTGCAGGCAGCGATCGACAGCCACGGCGTGATGCTGGGGTGGCGCGGCCTGATCACCGATCACCTGGCACGCGGAACGCTGGTGCCGGCCGTACCGGGCAGCGTGCCCGCCGCCGGCGGCTATTATCAACTGCTGCCGCTGAACCGCCCCGCTTCGCCGGCGACCATGCTGCTGCGCAACTGGATCGAGGCGCAGGCCTGCGCCCTCAGGCCGATGCCGGGCTGAGCCGGGCCGGGCGCTCTACATCATGTCGCGCGGATGCTCGCTCTTCCAGTCGCGCTTCAGCACCAGCCTGTCGCCTTCATAGGCCTCGAGCCGGGCCTCGAGGAAGAAGCGGGTGCGGTCGGCCCAGAGCCGGCAATAGGTCTCGGTCCTCACCGACCAGCCGGGGCGCGCGCAGGTCATGGTCCAATGCGTCTCGCCCGAGGCGCAGAGCGGATCGTCGGGATGAACCCGCCAGACCTCGCGGCCCACGCCGCCGCTGACCAGCCCATGGGTGGAATTCCGGGTCTCGCCGAAATCGTCCTCGATCACGAGCTTCCATTCTCCCGAGCCCAGATCCTGCTCGAGCCGGCGGACATTTGATCCCTTGCGCAGGGTTTCGAGCGCGAGCGGCGGGGCGGCATCGGGCTTCTCGAAGACGGGTGGGGTTTCGGCGCGTTTCGGGCGTTCGGGCAGGATCGCCCGGCAGTTCCCGGCATGGAGCGTGAGCCTGACGGGTTCGGGCGAAGGCCAGATCATCGGCCAGTAGGCGGTCGAGACCGCGATCCGCAGGCGGTTGCCCGCCCGGAAAGCATGAGCGCAGTCATCGAGCGTGACCTTGACCCTGAGCCGCCGGCCCACGGGCACCGGGCTCGGATGCTCATGGCTGTCGCGATGGGCGAGATTGAGCATCCCGTAGCTCACCCGGACCGACTGTCCGTCGGGCCAGACATCGCAGAGCCGAACGCAGACGAAGCCCTGCGGCTTGTCGATGGCAAGCTCCAGCTCGATCTCGGGCGTGCCGAAGATCTCGAGCGGTGCCGCCAGCGGCACGCCATCGAAGCAGAGCGAGCCCGCATCGTCGACGCGCTGATCTCCCGGCGATTCCGGCCCCAGCCAGATCGCGCAATATTCGCCGCCAACCGACCCGGTGGTCTGCGGTGAGGCCAGCTCCAGCGCGGTTTCCGGGCCGGCCTGCGGTGCCAGCCCGTTCGCATTCATCGCCAGGGTCAGGGGCAGGGTGTTGGGCGAAGGCCAAGAGTGCTCGCCGATCCAGCGGCCAGGCCGCTCCTTGTAGAAGGTGCTCGCCGGCACGCTGTCCTGCATGTAGGCCCGGACATCGGGTTCCTTCATGACGCCGGTATCGATCCCCTTGAGCCAATGATCCCACCAGCGCAGGCATTCCTGCAGGAAGCCGATGCGCGGCTCGGGCACGGCGAAGTGCGGATATTTGTGGAGCCAAGGCCCGATGATGGCTTTGCAGGGCGCCTTGAGATGGGCCACGAGCTGCAAGGGCGCGTTGCGATAGGCATCGCCCCAGCCGCCCACGGCCAGCACGGCCGCTTCGATCGCGTTCCAATCTTCGCAGACCGAGCCGTGCTTCCAGAATTCGTCGCGGCGCTGATGCTCGAGCCAGTTCTTGATGAGGAGCGGCTCGTTCTCGAGCCGGTTCAGCCACATTTCGCGCCAGCGCTCGCCTACCAGCGCCGGATCGGGCGGCCGCGAGGAATAGGCGAACATGGTCGAGGACCAGCCCAGATTCTCGTTGAGCTGGCAGCCGCCTTTGTAATGGATGTCGTCGGCATAGCGGTCGGCGGTCGAGCAAATCGAGACCACGGCCTTCAAGGGCGCCGGCCTGCGTGCGGCGACCTGGAGCCCGTTGAAGCCGCCCCAGGAAATGCCAATCATCCCGACCTTGCCGCAGGACCAGGGCTGACGAACGATCCAGTCGATCACCTCGATCGCGTCGTCCTGTTCCTGCTTCAGATATTCGTCCCACATCAGCCCGTCGGACTCGCCATTGCCACGCATATCGACGCGCAAGGACGCATAGCCATGGGCGGCGAAGTAGGGATGCGTGAGCTGGTCGCGCACCGCGGTGCCGTCGCGCTTGCGGTAGGGCAGATATTCGAGGATCGCCGGAACCTTCAACGCTTCGGCGCCCTCCGGCAGCCAGATGCGGGCGGCAAGGCGGCAGCCGTCCTTCATCTCGATCCAGGCGTTCTCGATCTCGCGCACGGTGTTGTGGAAGCGATCCGTCATCATGTCCTCGGGTCAGGCGCTATTGTGAAAGGCGGTCGGAGGTCGCCGCGGGCGGGAAAAAGTCCGTTCGAAGGGCGACAGCGCGGGAGGGACGTTATCGCTTTAGGAGTATGTCGTCACGGGTTCGCGACGATATGCTGCCGGCGGGATTCGTTGGGTCCGCGGGGACAGGGCCCGTTCTCCAATAAACGCACGGCCCATGACAGGGCCCGAACCGGGAGGGACAGGATATGGCCAGGGCAGCGAACGCGATGAAGGCAGCGGTTCTGCGCAAGATTCGCCAGAAGCTCAAAATCGAGACGGTGCCGATTCCGGAGCCCGGCCATGGCGAGATCCTGATCAAGGTGGTGGCCTGCGGCGTTTGCCACAGCGACCTCCATGCCGTCGATGGCGACTGGACCCCGCTGCCGACATTGCCGCTGATCCCGGGCCATGAGGTGGCGGGCACGGTCGCCGGCTTGGGCGAGGGCGTGACCGGTTTCAAGGTCGGCCAGCGGGTGGGCGTGCCCTGGATGTTCAGCGCCTGCGGCACCTGCGAGTTCTGCCAGGCCGGCATGGAGACGATCTGCCAGAAGGGCGAGGCCACGGGCTATAGCAAGCCCGGCGGCTATGCCGAATATATGGTGGCGCCGGCCGCCTTCGTGGCCCGGCTCTCGCCCCGGATCGACATGCATGAGATGGCGCCGATCCTTTGCGCGGGCGTCACCACCTATCGCGGGCTCAAGCGCACCAACGCGCGCCCCGGCCAGTGGGTCACGATCGTGGGGATCGGCGGGCTCGGGCATATTGCGGTTCAGTATGCGCGAGCGATGGGCATGCGGGTCGCGGCGGTGGACGTCTCGGAGGAGAAACTCAAGCTCGCCAAGCGGCTCGGCGCCGAGTTCGTGGCCAATGCCAGCAACGGCGACCCGGCCAAGCTGATCCAGGAGAAGCTGGGCGGGACCCACGGGGCGATCGTGACGGCGGTGGCGACCCGCGCCTTCGAGCAGGCGATCCGCATGCTGCGCCCGGGCGGCTCCGTCTCCTATATCGGGCTGCCGGGCGGCAAGGCCGACGAGATCCGCACCTCGATCGCCGCCATCACCAATTGGGAACTGTCGGTGCGCGGCTCCAATGTCGGCACGCGCCTGGATCTCAACGAGGCGGTGGCCTTCGCCACCAACGGCCTGGTGCGGGCCAAGATCGAGAAGCAGCCGCTTCGGGCGGTGAACTCGATTTTCGAGCGGATGCGCCGCGGCAAGATCGTCGGCCGCGTGGTGCTCGATATCGGGTGATTTGCGACGGCCGCTCACGGCTTGAGGTCTCATCCCCTCTCTCGCTTGCGGGAGAGGGTCAGGGAGAGGGCTGCGCGGTCTTCGAGAGCGAGCAACCCCCCCTCAATCCTCCCCGCAAGGCGGGGGAGGAGACAGATCACACGCGCCGCTGCGCCGGCGGGATCGGCGGCGAGGTGGCGACCGCGTTCTTGAGCCAGGCGATCAGCCGTTCGACCTCGGGGCCGGGCATGCCGCGTCCGGGCAGGAGCAGGTGATAGCCGCGCGCCGAGCCGCAGGCCTTGTCGGCGCATTGCACGAGCTGGCCCGCCATGATGACCTGCTCGACCAGCGGCCGCCAGCCAAGCGCGATACCCTGCCCGGCGATCGCCGCCTGGATGGTCAGGGTGTAGTTATTGAAGGTGAGGCCCGGCTGCTCCGGGCGATAGGGCAATCCCGCCGCGGCGAACCAGCTCTCCCATTTGAACCAGGGCTCGGTGGCGCCCCTGACCGGACTGGGCATCTCCAGATGCAGCAAGGGCAGGCGCTGCAGCTCTTCCAGGGTAAAACGTTTGCCGTCCTTGAGTAGTGCCGGCGCGCAGACCGGGAAGGCATATTCCGGGACCAGCAGCTGGGCGCGCGTGCCGAACCAGGCGCCGTCGCCGAACAGCACGCCGAGATCGGCACCGATCTCGTTGATGTTCTGGGTCCATTGCGAGGTGATGATCCGCAGCTCCACGGTCGGCAGCAGCGCCTTGATCTCGGCCAGGCGCGGCACGAGCCAGAGCCCCGCCAGGGCGACATCGGCGGCGATGGTGACGACGCGCTGCGCCGTGGTGCCGCGAATCTCGCGCACTGCCTCGGCGATGCCGGTGAGGCCCCGCTGCACCGCGACGAAGAGGGCGGCGCCGGCTTCGGTCAGCGCGATGCCGCGATGGTCGCGCCGGAATAGGGGGCGTCCCAGATGCTGCTCCAGCCGCCGGATCTGGTGGCTCACGGCCGGCTGGGTCAGGCCCAGCGTGTCGGCCGCCTTGGTGAAGCTGCCGAGACGCGCCGCCATCTCGAAGGTCACGAGGCCTCGTAGCGCGGGCAGGCGGCCGACATTTCCAACATTACTTTCTGTCATGACCCTATCATTCCCGCGCCGGCTCCCGCGTCAAGTATTTCGCGCGGTAGATTGAGGCCAGCGCCCCACGGGCGCCGCTGCCGCCATAAGCGAGGTTCATGGCTGGCCGGCGTCTCGATCTGAGCCTCGCCGGGAGCCATGCCCATGGCCAAGCGCAAGCCCAACATCCTCTTCCTGCAGGCCGATCAGCTGGCGGCGAGCTTCCTGCCCGCCTATGGCCACAAGGTCGTCAAGGCGCCGCACATCTCGGCCCTGGCCGATCGCGGCGTGCTGTTCGAGAGCTTCTATTGCAACAGCCCGCTCTGCGCGCCCTCGCGCTTCAGCATGATGGCGGGTGCGCTGCCATCGCGCATCGGCGCCTATGACAATGCGGCCGACTTCGCCGCCGACATCCCGACCTTCGCGCATTATCTGCGTCGCGCCGGCTACCGCACCGCGCTTTCGGGCAAGATGCATTTCTGCGGGCCCGACCAGCTCCATGGCTTCGAGGAGCGACTCACCACCGACATCTATCCCTCCGACTATGGCTGGTTTCCCGATTGGGAGGATTTCGAGACCCGGCCCTCCTGGTATCACAACATGCTCTCGGTCGTTCAGGCCGGGCCCTGCGTGCGCTCGAACCAGCTCGATTTCGACGAAGAGACCGTCTATGCGGCCCGCCGCTATATCCATGACGCGGCGCGGGGGACCGATGAGCGGCCCTTCTGCCTGGTCGTCTCGATGACACATCCCCACGATCCCTACGCGATTCTGCCGGAGCATTGGGGCCGCTATCGCGAGGAGGAGATCGACCTGCCGGCGGTTGGGCCCGAAGACGTGCCGCTCGACCCCCATGCCAAGCGGCTGCGCCATGTCGCCGACATGGACCGCTACGAGATCACACAAGCCCATATCCGCGCCGCGCGGCGCGCCTATTACGGCGCCATCGCCTTCATCGACGATCAGGTGGGAATGTTGCTGCAGGCGCTGGAGGAGGTCGG
>Ga0335084_10008868_pt1 | contig 10031 bp, 10 predicted proteins | sample Lox_Sample_44_FD_206721 | JGI IMG/M metagenome (GOLD analysis project Ga0335084, IMG submission 206721) | Soil microbial communities from Loxahatchee National Wildlife Refuge, Florida, United States - Lox_Sample_4.4 | ecosystem: Environmental > Terrestrial > Soil > Wetlands | place: USA... | reverse complement strand
CCGGCACTCCTTCACCGGCACCAAACAGCGTCAGCCTGTTCTGGTGAAAGTTCGGGGTCAACGGATTCGCGGAATTTCGAACGTCGGCAGGGCTATGCCGATAGTGGCAGATCCATTTGCCTCCCTCCCGCGAGCTTGCGAACGTACTTGCAAAGAAACGATCGAGCAAACTCGTTAACCAGTTTGGAATCGTCATCGTGCCGCATGATCAAACAGGTTTCGAAGGACAAAGATGGATCGGACAATGGTAGGACCACTACCCCATCGACGTGGAGTCCCAAAGCGCTCGGTTTCAGCAAAATTGCGACTCCTGCGCGTTCGGAGACCAAGTGAAACGCCTGCTGAGCCGTAATGATTTCATGGGCTTGCCTTGCGGGAATTCCTTCTTTCGCAGCCGTCTCCGCGACAGCATCATAGATCGTTGCGTTTACACTCCTCGGGAACAGAATCCATTCATCGCTTGCAAGATCCTGTAGTCTCACTTGACTGCCATTAGCCGCTGGGTGCCCCTGAGGCAAGACGGCATACAGTTGACTTTCTGCGAAAGGGACTGCCGTTAACTTGCTGTCAATTGGAGGTGCGGTAACGAGCGCCATGTGCAGTTCGCTCGCCAGCACGCTTCGGACGAGCTCCATTGCGAAATGCGTCATTAGGCGGACCTTCAATCTTGGGAACAGCGGCAGGCGAATAGTAAGCAGTGTCGAAACCCAGACCTGGGCGGCGCAGGGTGCATACCCAGCCAGCAAGACGTTGTCGTATCCATGATGGGCTGCTCGCGCCAAATGAATCGCGCGATCTGCATGTAAGAGCGCGGATCTCGCTTCCTGAACAAACGTGCGGCCAGCTTCGGTGAGCTCAGCTGCCCTGTTACGATCGCGTGTGAAAAGCTGGAATCCATGCTCCCTTTCAAGCTCCGTGATTTGTCGACTTAAGGCAGACTGCGTGATGCATAGCCGCGACAACAGAACTGTTCCAGTACGGCTCGTCCACGCTGATGAGCATCCCCTCGATCACATCTTCGGCTCGTTCATAGAGAGCCTTGGCCTCAGCGACGTGCCCGCGGCGCGCTTTCAGATCGGCGAGGATGGTGAGATTGCGCGGTAGATAATAACGATCACCTACGCGCTGGCTGGCCTCCAGACCTTGGGTAGCACGCGCTTCCGCGGTAGCCAGGTCTCCACCGTCGCGATAGAGTCTTGCCAATTCGAACATCGCATCTGCTTCCATCCGGTAGAACTGAACGCTGGTTGCGAACTGACCCGCATTCTCCAAGTAGGCGATGGCTTGGTTATTGTCTCCCGTCTTCTGAGCTACGCTGGCGAGGAGAATCAGAATCGCGGCTTCGTGGCCTCGCTTGTTTTGTGATCGCGCTTTCGTGAGTGCATCGTCAAGCACACTCTTCGCGTCATCTACTTTACCCATCGCGACCAATGCCTGCGCTTTTCCCTCGTAGGCCATGAACGGCAGTCCGCAGTCCTTTTCTGCATTCGCTAATTTGATCGCCCTATCAAAGAAGCGCAGCGCCTCTGAGTGACGATTCACCTCCTCAAAACCTCGTCCCAGCAATTCCAGGAATCTGACTTGGCCGGCGATATCGCCCGAAGTCATCGTTGACAGCAAAGCTGCTCCGAGCAGTCTCGCCGCTTTTCCCGGATTTCCTTCGAGGAACGCAACCAGGCCTAGTTCTCCGTCAGCTCTGGTCACCCACTGCTTTTGCCCTAAGTCGTCAGCAAGCGCTCGCGCTTCCAGCCAGTCGTGCTTCGTGGCTCGGTAGTCAATTTCGATATCCGTGTAGCCTTTGGCGATCAGGCACCAGAGCCGCAATTCCTTGTCCTCCCTCCCGATTGGGGTCTGTAGTTGTTCGCCAAGAAAGCGGGAAAGATCGAGAAAAGACATCGTTTCGGCATTCGACCGGAGGCGTCCGATCCTCGCAAAAAGCGCATCGCGCTCGTCGCCCTTTTCCATGAATAGCTGTTCGGCCCTGGCGTATAGCGGGGCCGCTGCAGGTCCATTGTTTAGCCAATAGAAGTGATCGGCGACTGTCAGCACTGTCCGGGGATCGGTGGACGACGTTAACTTTATGAGATCAGCGTGCGAACTCGACTCCGTAGTTGATGCGGTCCGGTGATGCCCAATGAAAACGTAGTAAGAGTAGATAATTGACAGGACCGCGAGCGGCGCGACCACAAAGCTCGCCCACCTTGGGACACATCTTCTCACTAGCGACTAAAGAGACCGGGAAATTTAGAAACTAAACAATGACGAGGCGGTGCAGACAAAGGGCTGGTGTGTAGAACCCGGCAACTTTCGCATAGTTTCTCAGTTGTTCAGAAAAAAGTAAAATGGGAAAAAGCTCAATAAACTTAGCTGGAGTTCGCGGTCAGCCCCAGGGGAGAGTACGCGTAGCGCCTTCCTATTTAGTGAGGATTTGCTTGTCTAAACGCCCAGTTGCGGCACTGGAATGTCGTGCCAATCGCTCGTGGAGATGTCACTTTGATGCCTTGATAATGCGTGCCCCTTCACTCCACAGGAATTTGTCGAGTTGTCGAAAAGAGAAGTGGCCCAGTTTGTAGTGCGTGCGGAATCTTTTCACAGTTTCAACCCACACCGGATATTTCCGAAGATCTTTTCGGAAGAATTCCCCGAACTTGTCCTGTTTCTGATAAGCCCACAAACATGCGTCGGCGTTGCCATCATAAATCGGATAGGCAGCGGAGTTGTGCAAGCTACAAAATTTTGTGGCGAACGAATATTCCCTATCGAGCGTGGGACAATTGGCTATGAGATCGACGGCATCGTAAGAACCCGCATTCAGCAAAGCATCGATGTTTAGACCCGCGATGTGGCGTGCTAGAGGCTCAATATCCTTGTCATTAACCCGAGTACTGTAGAGCTTATTTAATACGAGAGCTTTCAGAAGGACCTCCGCGGCATTCGTGTTCGTAGGAAAGTGTTCGCGAAGCTTCCGTAGAGCTTCTTCAGAGAGGGCGAATGTTCTGCCGAATGCGGCAGATTCGGTTTTCACAATCGCGGGTGTCGGCTTACGAAGCACGGCTCAACTATAGAACGTCGAGAGCAGCAATGGAGACTTCCTTAGGATGAGGCCAAACCTCCCTGCCGCGCAGCAATGGCGCGAAGCTTGGACAGACTGATGGATCGCTGTCCATTTTTCTGCATCGCCCCTGCGCCGTCCCATGCGGGTTGGCCGGGACCATCGTAAACAATCTCAGCTTCTTCCGGTGATACCACCCGGAGGACAACGAGACGAACGCAACATGCGTACATTGCTACGCTTTTTGCAGCGGTAAGCTTTATCTGAACGTCTCCATTCCCATCGAAGGCATCGTGGCCTGGCTTGGACATTGGGTAGAGCGTAAGGCCCAGAGCTTCGGCGGCAATCACTTCGCCGATGGATCCAACTAAGTGGCCATCGGGCGTAAACTTCCTGCCGGGATAAAGGGCCTCAAGTTCAGCCGTCGCCTTATAAATCCGGGCGACCGGCGCGGGCAGAGGAACGCGCCTAGTCATGCCGAAACAATATCATCAGATCGAACAAATTTGCCGAACCTCTCCTGCGCCTAGCAATGAATTCGGCTGCGCCGTCCACCTGCTGTCAACGACAGTTGTCATCCCCAGCGCGATCCCCGTTAGAAAAAGAAAAGCGGAGTGCAGAAGCGCACTCCGCCAGAAGCCGTTAAAGTGTCGTTTAACCGCGCGGTTTCTGTACGTTGGCCTTTGTCGCCTCGTTTCGTTTGGCAGCCAATTCCTTGGCCACGGCTTTCTGCAGCTTCTCGGCATCCACCCGGTAGCTTTTCGCGGCATCCATCAAAGCGTCATTGCGACTTGTAGCCGATCGTTCGGTCTGCGTGATGTCGAACACGTAGACACCACGGAAGCCGTAAAGCCGGGGCTGGCCGTCTTTCGTATCGGCATCCTCGGAGGTGGCGTTTTCGTCCCGGCTGCGTTTCTTGCCGACCATGGGAGCCAGAATGAAGATGCCTTTTTCGCCGCGCTTGACGAAGCGGCCAAGCGAGTTCCAAGTGCGAATCCCGGCGACGTTGGTGGCCTCGGGCTTCTGGCGTGCGATGAGCAGGATGTTGCCAAAGCTGTAGGTGTGGAATTTGGCCATGGCGGAGAGGTAGGCGGTGAGGACCTCACTGTGACCGGACTCCAAAGCGGCCACCAGAAAATCGACCGCCTCTTTGGTGCGTTGGTTGACTTCTTCTAATTTCATTGTTTTTCCCTTTCTGCCGTTTCCGGCTTGTTTCTTCCTTCACTTGAGCGGCAGCGGGAAGAAACAAGGCGGAACGGTGAAAGGGACAGAACGGAGTCCGGGGGAGGGTGGCAGGGCGTGAGTGAGAGCGCGGTGAGTGCCAAACGGGGTGGGGGTTAGTTTGGCGCGAAACCGGCGCCATCCGAAACGCCCGAGCGAGCCGCGGCCGAGCGGCGTCCACCCGGAAGAGGACGAGGTGGAGAGAGTGCGTAGCTACCTCAGCGCCGGCATTGGCTTGGAGCTTAGGTCTGTTGGGTGATCCCGTTTCTGTTTGGGGAAGCTGGAAATCCTAACACACTGACAAGACGTGCGTTAAATGCATAGAATGGATCGGCTTAGCTAGTAGAGAGGTGTACTCGCCATGTATGAACAGAAACAGCTTTTCGACTTCATGTTGGGCCGTATCGAAGACGTGGGCTCGGAACACGGGCTTAAGGCACCTCAAGCTTTTGGGCGCTGGTTTGCCAGCATGTTTTTTGACAAGCCGCACGATTTTTCCATCCCGGACGGCAGCGGCGATGGGAAGGTCGATCTTTTTTTTCAAACAAGCAACGGTAAGGATGTCGATCATTACATTCTGAATACAAAGTTCACTCACAAATACAACGCGCCCGCACCTGTCGCTTTTTATGACGAGATCAATCGTTTTTGGCAAGCCTTTGCTAATAAGGCAAATCGGAACGAATATCTCACTTCGGTTGTCCGCCAAGAACTAAGGCCGAAATACAAGAAATTGTTCGAGTACTACGACAACGGCAATGCGCAGCTATTTTTCGTCACCAATCACAGACGTAATGAGGGGCAGTACCGCACAGTAAAAGCAACAGATGTGCAGGTCTTTCATTTGGAAGAGGTGTTGCAGTTCACGATGGACTACTTGGAAGACGCGATGCCACGGACGCCGAGCATGATGCTGACCGGCATCAACACGGTACTCTCGGCGGACAAGCGTGACACGGAAGTGCCTACCTCTATCGTCTTTGCAAAGCTCGTCGACTTCATCAAATACATGGAAGACGATCCTTACGACTTGCTTTTCGCCCGAAATGTGCGTTTGTCGCTCGGCAACACTTCAGTGAACAAGGAAATCCGTACCACTTTCAAGGATTCACCCACCGAGTTTGTTTTCAGTAACAACGGAATCACGATGCTCTGCGAGCGGCACACCCACGACCCAGGTAAGCAAGAGATCAGGATCGAAAATCCGAGGATCGTCAACGGCTCTCAAACTCTCCACAGTATCCGCGATGTAGGCACTCCATCGTTAACGGCCCGCGTAATGGTGCGAATCATAGAAGTCCCACCGCTGAGCCCAGACGATTTTTCCGCGCAGGCAGAGAAGAAACGGGAGGTCATAGACAAAATATCAATCCGGAGTAATCGTCAAAACCCGATAAAGCCGTGGAACCTCGTCTCAACCGACGATTTCCAGCATGACCTTGCACGTTTCTTCAGAAAAAAGCGGCTTTACTACGAGCGGCGGGATCGGGAATGGTCATATCGAAGAACTGAACTAAAGAGCCTAGGAATTAGTCGCGGGCCGAACATAAAGTGGATGGCACAATTAATCTCTAGCTATAACTGGGATAAAAAGCTGCTTGGTCCAGTGCCAGCAAAATCAGAGCTTGGCTTATTGTTTGACGGAAAACAATATGAGCTGGTCAAGGGAATAGCGCCGGAATTAGCCTACCAGCTTTACCTTCTAGGAATGCTGCTGGAAGATTGTTCTAAACAGTTAGCTAAATCGACGAAATACGTGGAACATTTTGCCTGGCAAGGTCAGTTCACCCTCTTCGCGATGTGTGTGAAGGCATTGCAAGCGGCTGGGATTGAGTTTGGCAAGGCTGCAGCGACCGATTTCCTTGAAGCGGCTACACCCACGCACAAGTGGTTGACGCTCTGCAAACAGGGCATTGACTTGATGCGTGCGGGATACCGGAAAGAGACGAAGCGTCGGGAAAGAGCGGAACAAGAGCTGACGCTCACGAATTACTTCAAATCGCAAAAGTCTGTTGGGAAGATTCTCGATGCGAGTGTCTCGCAAGTGATGAGAAAGACGGCGAAGGCCCTCTTACGAGCATGGCCCGCCGTCTCAGGTTCTAAGGCCAAGGGTTTGAAAAATCCAATCCGGGTCGCTGCATCCAAGAAGGCGTGGGTCACAATGAGAGCCAACCCACAGCGCATCTCGAATATTCATTTCGGTGTCATTGCCGACACCAACTACGCTAAAGTCCTCAGCAACGGAATGGACACTTTACTCGTACTCTCACCGTCGGGTCACATCGTCGATCACTTGACGGTGGAGGAGGCAGAACCGCACTCATCGAGTGAGAACTCTCCATTTGCGCCGCGGCGTCACCTGTTGCTCGCAATGTGGGCGACAAGAGGACGTGTGGCCTTAGCTTTGAACCGACATGGAGAGATTCTGGTCTTCAAAGACAGGACACTCAAGTTCGCGTTCCGAAGCGGAACATGGTCGCATTTCGCCCATGCGTCGATGCTTCAAAGAATGGGCGGCTCGCCACGTCTCATGAGAGCTGTATATGCGAGCTGTCTAGATGTGTCGTTCTCAAGGAGCGGTGGATGCATTGCGGTTGCGAAGCACCGCTCGGCAAGACTTGCCGCAAACTTTCTTAATCAGAACGACCTGTTGTCGCCGCCGAGAACTGACAAAACATCGCTATTGAACCATCTAATTGGTCAACAGTTCTCAGATATTCCGCGGTCCATCCGAGAAGAAATGATAGCTCTGGACGGTGCAACCGTGCTGGACGCGACGGGCACCGTCATCGCCGCTGGCGCGATTGTGCGGGTGCCGGGCGGGAGCGAAGGTGGTGGCCGGCTGGCTGCAGCAAAGACTCTCTCGCGGATGGGGCTTGCCGTGAAGATTTCCGCAGATGGCGGAATTAGCGCTTTCTCGGATGGTGGAACGGTTACGGATCCTGATGTCGTGTTCAAGGTATGCGTATGAGCGGTGGCCTTAACTCTCGATATTGTTGGAACGTTTGTGGAACTAAGAATCGCTGACACATTCACCGACAGCCTTGCTCGACTCACGGCCGAGGAACAGAAGGCGGTGAAGACCACTGCGTTCGACCTGCAACTCAATCCAGCAAGTCCTGGCATGAGCTTCCATAAGCTTGAAAAAGCAAAGGATAAACGGTTTTGGTCGGTGCGGGTCGGAAGCGATATCCGGCTGATCGTTCACAAAAGCGAATCTAGTCTGCTGCTCTGCTATGTCAACCATCACGATAAGGCGTATGACTGGGCCGAGCGGCGCAAATTGGAAGCGCACCCCAAGACGGGCGCCGCGCAGCTCGTTGAGATCCGGGAGACCGTCAAAGAAGTTGTTGTCCCGGTTTACAAACAGGCAGAAATTGCTACCGCACAAAAATCTGCGACCGAAAGACTTGTTTTCGCGGCAAGGTCCGACGACGAACTGCTTGGATATGGGGTGCCCGTCGAGTGGCTGAATGACGTTAAGGCTGCAAACGAAGACACGCTGCTCGCATTAGCCGACCACCTGCCCGCCGAGGCGGCAGAAGCATTGCTGGAGCTGGCCACGGGCGGAAGCCCTCGTGTATCGGTGACCTCCGTACCCGCAGCAAATCCGTTTGAACATCCCGACGCCCACCGCCGTTTCCGCGTGATGACGAACGTACAGGAGCTGGAGCGTGCCCTGGAGTTTCCGTGGGAAAAGTGGACCGTGTTCCTGCACCCGGAACAGCGGGAATGGGTAGAACGCGATTATTCTGGGCCGGCGCGCGTCTCCGGCTCGGCCGGAACGGGCAAGACCATTGTCGCGTTGCACCGGGCTGCGTTCCTCGCCCGAAAGCATCCCGACAGCCGAGTCCTATTGACAACGTTCTCAGACGCGTTGGCGAACGCATTGCGCACCAAACTCAAGCGCCTGTTGGCGAATGAACCGCGACTGGCTGAACGAATTGATGTTCACTCTCTCAACGCTATCGGTTTGCGGCTTTACAAAGCACATGTTGGACCGGCGACAATCGCCGGGCCTAAAGTAATCCGCGAATTTATGAAGGATGCGATGGCCGCCGTCGGCGGTCATAAGTTCGGAGTACATTTTCTCCTCGCCGAATGGGATCAGGTGGTCGATGCGTGGCAATTAGAGAGCTGGGAGGCTTATCGCGATGTTGCCCGCCTTGGCAGGAAGACGCGCCTTCCAGAAGCACCACGCAGGATTCTATGGTCGATCTTTGAACGCGTTCGTGCCGGATTGCGAAGCCGCAAACTCATCACGTATTCGGAACTCTTCAGTTCGCTAGCAGGCGTAATCACGAAAAGCAAGAAGGTACTCTTCGACTTCAGTGTTATTGACGAGGCACAAGACATCAGCGTAGCGCACCTGTGCTTCTTTGCAGCTTTGGGCGGTGATCGATCGGATGCGCTCTTCTTCGCAGGCGACTTGGGCCAACGTATTTTTCAACAGCCCTTTTCTTGGAAGGCTCTCGGCGTAGACGTTCGCGGACGATCCCGCACGTTGCGCGTGAATTACCGTACTTCCCATCAAATACGCACACAGGCAGACCGGCTGCTCGGTCCGGAAGTCACAGACGTCGATGGCAACAACGAGCTACGCACGGATACCGTCTCGGTTTTCAATGGCCCACCGCCGACGATTCAGGCGCTAAGCAATGAACACGACGAGAGCATAGCTGTCGCGACGTGGATTGCGGCTCAGGCCGCACATGGAGTGCTGCCGCACGAGTTTGGTGTTTTCGTCCGATCGGAGGCCCAATTGGATCGTGCGCAAGAAGCCGTCAGGGGAGCAAAGCTGCCGTTCAAGATTCTTGACGATCACGTTGAGACCACGACTGGTCATGTTTCGATCAGCACGATGCACCTAGCGAAAGGTCTGGAATTTCGCGCTGTGGTCGTTATGGCCTGCGACGACGAAATCATTCCTTCGCAGGAGCGCATTGAGATCCGGGCCGGCAATTGCTTCTCGCGCAGATAGGTTTCGACATCGTGGACCCACAGATTGGGAATGCGAAGAATGAAGAGCGGAACCGACCAAGCTGTCGCCGCCTCAATGTCCCGGGGAAAAGCGGCCTCAATGTTACGCGCAGTTTCCCAAAACTTAGCCGCTATTCGAGACAGCCGCGATTCCAGCATCGGTCATTTGCCGGAGCGTTTTCCGCCCCGCCTGTCTTTCCGTGGCTTCCGTTTGCGATCTCGCGCAGCGGCCAATAGTCCCGACTGGGCAAAGACGGTCGGGGCAGGCAGCGGCAGTTGCCTGATCGTGCGCAACGAGTCCACTTCGCGCAGAAGGCCTGCCAGTTTTAATGAATTGACACCGCAATGCAACGCGATCTGTTCAACATCTGTCCGAAAAGACTGTGCAGCAGGATCAGGGCGGCGGCACAGCGAAAGGCACACCAGAGCCTCGGGCGCACAATCGAGAACAGCGGCCAATTCGTCTTCAGTTGCCTCGTGTAGCTCACGATATTCACGGAGGTCGTATCCGAGGAGAAAAGCTTCTTCAGCGGCGCGTTTTGCCGCCCATCGCATAATGTCGGGTTCAGGCACGGCTTTTACTCCTTCCGCGCCTCAAGTGCGCTTTTAGTCGGTCCTTGTTCTGTTTCACAATGTGGCGTTGTTCGGCGATGGGAAGATCTGTGATCCCAAGTACGGCAGCAAATCTACTAGTGCTGCGCTCACCCTCAGCCATGAGACGGAGCAATATTTTGTCACGGGCATTCTCAGATACCGTGACTTCCGCAAGGGTTCTATG
>Ga0335084_10008867_pt1 | contig 10031 bp, 8 predicted proteins | sample Lox_Sample_44_FD_206721 | JGI IMG/M metagenome (GOLD analysis project Ga0335084, IMG submission 206721) | Soil microbial communities from Loxahatchee National Wildlife Refuge, Florida, United States - Lox_Sample_4.4 | ecosystem: Environmental > Terrestrial > Soil > Wetlands | place: USA: Florida... | reverse complement strand
GGCGGCGGGCAGGTGCGCGACGCCTTCTCGCGATACCGTGGTGTTGGTGGCGATGACCGCGTCGATGCCGCGCGCGGCGATGCGATCGGCGACCGCATCGATGCCGGCGTCGTCGAGATCGGGCGAGATCTTCACCGCGAGCGGAACGCGCTTTCCATGCTGCCCGGCGAGGCGGTCGCGCTCGGCGGCCAGGGCCAGGAGGAAGGAGTCGAGCTCGTCCGCGCGCTGCAGCTCGCGGAGATTCCTGGTGTTGGGCGAGGACAGGTTGGCGGTCACGAAGCTCGCGTGCGGATAGACCTTGCGCAGGCACGCGATGTAGTCCTCCTGTGCGCGCTCGTTCGGCGTATCCGCGTTCTTGCCGATATTGACTCCGACGATTCCACCCCGCCGTGCGCGGCGGATGTTGTCCACGAACACGTCGACGCCGCGGCTGTTGAACCCGAGGCGGTTGATCAGCGCCTCGGCCTCGGGAAGGCGAAAGACGCGAGGCCCCGGGTTGCCCGGCTGCGGGCGCGGCGTGACTGCGCCGACTTCGAGGAAACCGAAACCGAGCGCAGCGAGCGCGTCGATGTGCGCGCCGTCCTTGTCCATGCCCGCCGCGAGCCCGACCGGATTGGGGAAGTCCAGGCCCATGGCACGGACCGGAAGCCGCGGGACGGAACAGGCGAGCAGCGGGGCGCCGCCGAGCCGCTCCAGCACATCGAGGCAGTCGAGGCTGAGGGAGTGCGCGGATTCCGGATCGAGAGCGAACAGCAGCGGCCGGACGGCGCGATAGAGCATGCCGGGATTTTACCGCGGCGCGCTCCCGGATTCGGCTTCAGGCCTCCAGCTCTTCCGGCTGCAGGCGCCGCCAGGCGCCGTCGACGAATCCCTCGATCGGCCGGAAGTGCGCCTTGTAGGACATCTTGCGGCTGTCCCTGATCCAGTAGCCGAGGTACAGATAGGGCAGGGAGGCGCGCCGGCACTGCTCGATCTGCCACAGGATGTTGTAGGTGCCGAAGCTCGCGCCGGGCATGTCGGGATCGTAGAAGGTGTAGACAGAGGACAATCCGTCGCTCAGCTGGTCGACGATGGATACCATCATCAGCTTGCCCTTGTCGCGAAATTCCACGAGGCGCGTGCTCACGCGGCTCTGCAGCAGGAAATGCGAGTACTGGTCGCGGCTGTCCTGGTCCATGCCTCCGCCGGAATGGCGGCTCGCCTGGTAACGCAGGTAGAGCGAGTAGTGCTCGACGCGGAAGCGCAGGCCGGTGACTGCGTGCTGCAGCTCGCCGTGCTTGGCCGCGGCGCGCCGCTGGCTGCGCGAAGCCTGGAATTCCGCGACGGGAACGCGCACGGGGACGCAGGCGCGGCAGTGGTCGCAATAGGGCCGGTAGGTGAAGATGCCGCTGCGGCGAAAGCCGAGGCGGACGAGGTCGGCGTACAGCTCGGTGCCGATCAGGTGGCTGGGCGTGGCGACCTGGGAGCGCGCCATCCTGCCGGGCAGATAGCTGCAGGGATAGGGCGCAGTCACGTAGAACTGCAGTACTGCGTGCGGCAGATCGTTCAGCTGGGACATTGCACCTGCGCGAAAGATGCGCCGGACCACGTGCCCGGAGACCGCGGATAGTGTACCAATTCTTCGAGCAGGCGGGAAAACCTCGCCCGCGGAATCTCGCGGGCGCCCAGGGTCTCCAGGTGGTGCGTGTGCATCTGGCAGTCGATCAGCCCGAATTCGCGGGCCTTCAGCTGCGCGACCAGGGCTGCGAGCGCGATCTTGGACGCATCGCGCACGCGCGAGAACATCGACTCGCCGAAGAACACGCGGCCTATCGCCACGCCGTAGAGTCCCCCGGCGAGCCCGCCGTCGATCCAGGTCTCGACCGAGTGCGCATGGCCGAGCCGGTGCAGTTTCAGGTAGGCATCGATCATGGCGTCGCTGATCCAGGTGCCGGGCGCGCCCTCGCGCGGCGCGGCGCAGCCGGCGATGACGTCAGCGAAGACCGAATCGAAGCGCGTCTCGTAGCGGCGGTTGCGCAGGACTTTCGCGAGCGAGCGCGAGATCCTGAACTCGGCCGGAAAAAGGACCATGCGGGGATCCGGGCTCCACCACAGGATCGGATCGCCCTCGGAGTACCAGGGGAAGATGCCGCGGCGATAGCCCTCGAGGAGGCGCTCCGGCGACAGGTCGCCCCCCGCCGCGAGCAATCCGTTGGGCTCCTTGAGCGCGCTGCGCAGCGGAGGGAAGGGTGCGTCTTTCTCGAGCCAGGGGATCATGCTCCCTTCAGCATCTGACCTGCTGCCGGCAGTAGTCGGTCAGCTCGCTCACCACGCAGCTCCCCTCGACGGCGGTCTTGGGGCTGCCGCGGAAATCCATCGAGAGGCGGAATTCGTACTTGCTGAAGAACTCGTTGAACATCTCCCCGCCCAGTGTCCCGGTCGCGACCAGGCCGTCGCTCTTGGCATCGTAGTCGAGCAGGATGGCCGCGAGCGGCTGCGGGGCGGGACCCGCGAGCACCCTGGCGCCCTCGGCGGGATCGTACTGGCTGTGCTCGGAGCAGCAGTGGATCACGTGAGCGAACTTGCTCCCGGCCGATTTCTCTTCGCGGTAGCTGATGAAGCTGATCTCGCGGGTGGGGTAGGTGAGCCGGTGGGCGCAGATCGCCGAGTAGGCGACGATGCTGCGCTCGGCACCGACGCCGCCCGGCCAATCGTAGCTCTGCGCATCCGCCGTCTTCAGGCTGGTCCGGGCCTCGAGCGGCCTGCCCAGGTTCAGCAGGAAGCAGGGCGTTCCGGCGAAGGGATAATGGAAGATGAAGTTCCTGTTGGCCGCGAGCGTGCGCGCCTTCAGCGGCCGGCCGGAGGGGTCGACGAGCCGCGCCCGCGAATAGAGCCTCGGGCTCGAGTCGGCCGCCACCGTGGGCAGCGCGGTGGTGAGCGCCGAAGCGGCGCACGCGAGCATGAAGTCACGTCTTTGCATGCGCATTACTTGGCCGGCAATATTTCGCCGGTGTGAAATCCCATCGCGCCCACCTTACGGTCGGCGTGGAAGTGGCGCAATGTGGTGGCGACGGTGCGAAAGGCGATCTCCTTCCAGGGGATCTCGCCTTCGCGGAACAGGGCCACTTCCAGCGTCTCCTCTCCCGGGGCGAAGGCGCGGTCGAGCAGCCGCGCGCGATAGAAGATGTGCACCTGGTCGACGTGGGGAACCGAGAACAGCGTGAACATGTCCCCCAGATCGACGCGCGCCTTCGCCTCCTCCTCGGTCTCGCGAAGCGCGGCCTGCGCGGTGGTCTCGCCGAGCTCCATGAACCCTGCGGGAAGGGTCCACAGGCCGCGGCGCGGCTCGATCGCGCGCCGGCATAGCAGGACCCGATCCTCCCACTCGGGGATCGTGCCCACCACCATGAGGGGGTTGCGATAGTGGATGGTATGGCAGGCGTCGCAGATGTGGCGGGGGAGCGAATCGCCCGGCGGAACGCGCAGCGCGACCTTGGCGCCGCACACCGAGCAGAAATTCATCGAGGGAAAAGCCATGCCTCGCCTATGAAGCCGGAACGCGGACGAGGGCCTGCAGCTCGTCCAGTCCGCGGATGACGTGATCGGGGACGACGCCGAGCGCGTCGACCGGCGCGCCGCTGCGGTTGATCCAGTAGGTGCGAAAGCCGAAGGATTTCGCACCACAGGCGTCCCAGCAGTTGCTCGAGACGAAGCCTATCGAGCGCTTCGGAACGCGCAGCCTTGTCACGGCGAGCCGGTATACCGCCGGTGCGGGCTTGTAGATCTTCCCGGGGTCGACGCTGAGCACGGTGCCGATCAGGCCGCCCAGCCCCGCATGCGCCACCAGCGGGCGCAACATCGCGGGCGAGCCGTTCGAGAGGATCGCGAGCCGGATCTTCGAGGCCTTGAGCGCGGCGAGAGCGTCGAGAACCTCCGGAAAGGTCGCCAGTTCGCGATACGCGGCGATGAGCCGGCGGCGGCGCCCGCTGTCCAGCGCCAGGCCGAGCGCGGCGCAGGCGTAGCCCAGCGCGGCATCGGTCACCTGCGCGAAATCCTGGTAGCGCCGCATCAGGCTGCGCAGCCACGAGTACTCGAGCTGCTTGGCGCGCCACAGCTGGCTCAGCAGCAGGCCTTTCCCGGGCCAGAGCTCGTCGCACAGCTCCACCACGGAGTGCACGTCGAACAGCGTGCCATAGGCGTCGAAGACGAGCGCGCGAGGGGGCGACAGGGACTTGTCCACGGAGACAAGAGACTACCCGAGTATACTCGCGCGGGTGAAATTTCCCGAAGCCGCCGCGGCGACAGCGGACGTTCCCCCGCAGCATGCGACGTGGGCGGCGCGGGTCGGCCTGCTCTTCGCGGGGCTGATGGTTTCGCTTCCCTTCCTGAATTTCCACCACGCCTTTCCTCTGCCCACGTTCCACACCGAGTGGCTCGCCTTTGCGCTCGGCGGCGCGGCTCTGTTCGCGCTCGCCGCACCTGCAGGAAGCGTCAGACTGCCTTACCTGTCGGTCGGGCTGATCGGCCTGGTGTTCGTGCTGCTCGCGCAGATCGCGCTGGAACGCGTTGCGTACGCGGAGCGCAACCTGCTCGGCATGCTCTACGTCCTCTGGGCGGCGCTGCTCGTCTGGCTGGGGCAGCGCCTGCGCGAGCAGTACGGAATCGAGCGCCTCACGCTCGTCTTGCAGGCGTTTCTCGCGGCGGGCGGTCTGCTCGCGGCGCTCGCGGGATTCGTCATGACCTACCGCATCGATCTCCTCGGTTTTCGACTGACCGCGGGCGGGATGGAAGGCATGATGATCGGCCCCATCGGGCAGCGCAACAACTTCGCCAACTACCTGGGGTGCGCGCTCGTCTCCGTGGTTTTCCTCTACGGACGCCGCCGCGTGAACCTGACTCTTGCGACCCTGATCACAGTACCGCTGATCGTCGCCCTGGTCCTGTCGACCTCCCGCGCGGGGCTGCTCTACGTGGCCCTCGCGCCGCTGGCGGCGTTGTGGGCGTTCCAGCAGGGTGACCGCGCGCGGCTGCGGCCCGCGCTGACCTTTTCGTGCGCGGCGCTGCTGCTGTTCCTGGCGGCGAACGTCGTCGTCGCCCTGACATCGGGGGCGGGCGCTCCGGTCGCTACGCCGGGTGAGCGCTGGCTGGAGTCGTTTGCGCCCGGCCGCGGGCAATACGACATCCAGACCCGGCTGTACTTTCTCAGGGAGGCGTGGGCGATGTTCGTCTCCCATCCGCTTCTGGGTGCCGGATTCGGAGAGTTCGCCTGGAACATCTTCGAGCACGGCGCCGACCCGCAGGGGCGCAGCTGGGCCATGGCCACGCACGCCCACAATGCTCTGTTCGAGCTGCTCGCCGAAACCGGCCTGCCCGGAACGCTGTGCGTGCTGCTGCCGCTGGTCCTGTGGCTGCGCGCCTTCCGCTGGTCGGACCCGGGCGTGGATGGCGCGTGGATCGTGGCGATTCTCGCCATCCAGGCGCTGCACAGCGGGCTCGAATTTCCGCTGTGGCACGCCAACTTCCTCGGGCTCGCCGCCCTGATCCTGGGCGCGGCGGGGCAGCCCGGGATCGCGCTCGCTTTCAATCGCTTCCGTCGCGCCGCGGTGCTGGCGGTGCTGGCAGGGGGCGCGCTCGAGACCGGCGTGGTGTGGTCCGACTACCGTGGCTTCGAGCGCTGGTACCTGGAAGCGGACGCCTCGCAGCGCAAGGGCCGGCCGCTTTCCGAGGAGCAGCTGGGCGAGCTCGCGCGGCAGAGGGCGGTTTCCCTGTTTGCCGGCTACTACGACCTGCTCGCCTCCGAGCTGCTGATCCCCGACCGCGAGCATCTCGACGCGAAACTCGAGCTGAACGGCCGCGTGCTGAGGTTCATTCCCATCCCAAGCGTTGCGCTCAGGCAGGCGGCCCTGCAGGCACTGAGCGGTGACCATGTGCAAGCGGAACGCACGTTCTCCCGGCTCGCCGTCATGTATCCGGCCGAGCTCCCCGGCAACCTGATACGGCTCGAGCAACTGGCTCGCGAAGATCCCGCGGACTTCGCGGCGCTCGCGGCCGGCGTCAGGCGAAGGTACGGACCCTAGCCACCGTGGAAGGCACGACGCAGGGCGCGCTCGCCGCCCGTCTCAGCCTGGTTTGTTGCGGGCTGCTGGTCTCCGTCCCCTTCCTGAATCCTTACCACTACTATCCGCTGCTCACGTTCTACACCGAATGGCTCGCCTTCGTAACCGGACTTCTGGCGCTGAGCGCCATGGCGCTGGCCCGTTCGAGGAATCCGGTCCCCGTGCCCGCCATGTGCCTCGGGCTGTTTGCGCTCGCCCTGTTGCTGGTGGTGCAGGCCGCCGCCGGATGGGTGTCTTATCCCCTGCGCAGCGCAGTGGGTGCGCTCTACCTGGTCTGGGCGGCGCTGCTCGCGATACTGGGCGCGTGGCTGAGAAGCGAGCTGGGCGAGCCGCGGGTCTCACACGCCCTGCAGTGGTGGCTGGTTGTCGCGGGCGTGCTCGCCGCCGCGAGCGGATTCGTGCAGTACTACCGCCTGCCGCTGCCGATGGGGGTCTACACGACCGTGCAACCCGTCAACCAGATGTTCGGCACGGTGAACCAGACGAACAACTTCGCCGATTACCTCGGGTGCGCACTGATTTCGGTCGTGTTCCTCCATGCGCGAAGGGCGCTCGGCTTCCTTCCGACGCTCGCCCTCGCGTTGCCCCTCGCGGCCGGCATGGCGCTGTCCGGCTCGCGCGCTTCCTGGGGCTACATGGCGATCGCGCTCGCGCTCGCTCCGCTCCTTCGTCTGGGCGGCCACTCGCAGGAGGCGCGCAGGCTCCTGCCGGCCGCGTGCGCCGCTTTCGCCTTCTTCCTCGTCGTCCAGCTCCTGAACTCCCATACGGAAATCCTCGCCGGCCCGATGGGCAAGCTCCTCACCTCGGCCGATCGCCTCGCCGACCCGCGCAACATGGAATTCGGCGGCACGGGGCGCGGCCAGCTGCTGCTGTACGCGCGCCTGATGTTTCTTTCTCATCCGCTGTTCGGCGTCGGCTTCGGCGAGTTCGCCTGGCGCGCGTTCGAGCTCGCCGCCGACCTGCCGGGCCGCGTGCCCCCGGGCCTCGATCTTCACGCCCACAACCTGTTCCTGCAGCTGCTCGCCGAGACCGGCATCGCCGGTTTCCTGTGCTTCGCGATTCCTCTGGCATGGTGGTTCTGGCGCACGCCGTGGCGGGCGCTGTCGCCGGAGCGCTGCTGGGCGATCGGCGTGCTCGCGGTCGTCGGCCTGCACAGCATGGTGGAGTTTCCCCTGTGGCATGCGCATTTCCTGGGAATGTTCGCCCTCCTGTTCGGCGCGTCGTCTACGGCCGGAGTCAGCGTCGCGCCAACCCGGATGCGCCGGGGAGTGCTGCTGCTCGTGGCCGTCGCGGGGCTATTTGCCGCGCTTGGCGCCTGGTCCGACTACCGGGCCGCCGAGCGCTGGTATTTCCTTCTCGAGACGAAGGGTGCACGCGGCGAGAATCTCTCACGCGAGGACCTGGAGACTCTTCTGACCCTGCGCGAGCACTCGCTCTTCGGGCCTTATCTCGAGCGGATCGCGAGCGAAGCGATCCTTACCGACGAGCACGGTCTGGCAGACAAGGTCGCGCTCAACTCTCAAGTCATGCGGGCCTACCCGATGCCCTCGGTGGTGCTGCGCCAAGCCGCATTGCTCGCCCTGGCGGGGCAAGATGCAGAGGCGGCGCGCACGCTGCGCGGCGCGGCGCGCGTCTACCCCGGGTGGACGCGGCAATGGCTGCCCGAGCTGCAGGCTCTGGCGCAGCGCCGGCCCCAGCAATTCTCCGGCTTGCTCGAGCTGGCGCGCGCTCAGCTCGCGGAGAACGGGCACTGAACGGAGTTTGCGCCTTTGCCTGGAAGGGGGTAAGGTTGCCCGCCATGGAAATCTGGGTCGCCCGCGCGGCGGCGGAGTGAAAGGTCATGGCCGAAGCAGCAAGGAATAAACGTCCCGAGCGCATACGCCTCGGCGATCTGCTGCTGCAGCAGAAGCTGATCTCGCAGGAGCAGCTCAAGGGCGCCCTCGAGGACCAGGCGCGGTCGGGCCGCAAGCTCGGCCGGGTGCTGATCGAGAGCGGCTATCTCTCGGAGGACCAGATCGGCGAGGCGCTCGCCCGGCAGCTGAGCGTGCCGTTCATCAACCTGAAGTACTACAACTTCAATCCAGCGGTGACGCGCAAGCTGCCGGAGGCGCAGGCGAGGCGCTTCCGCGCGCTCCTGCTCGAGGAGCACGACGACGCCGTGCTGGTCGCGATGGTCGATCCGACCGACCTGTTCGCGTTCGACGAGATTTCGCGGCTGACCCGCAAGGAAGTCAACATCGCGATCGTCTCCGAGACGCTGCTGCTGCAGACGGTCGACCGCATCTACCGGCGCACCGAGCAGATCACCTCGCTCGCAAAGGAGCTCGGGGAGGACCTCGGCGACGTGGTGGATCTGGGAAGCCTGTCCCTCGGCGCCGAGGACGCTCCCGTCGTCAAGCTCCTTCAGACTATGTTCGAGGATGCGGTTGCGGCGCGGGCGTCCGATATCCACATCGAGCCGCATGAACGGGGGCTTCACATCCGCTTCCGGATCGACGGGCTGCTTCAACCGCAGACCCAGACCGAGGCCAAGATCTCCGGCGCGGTCGCGCAGCGCCTCAAGCTGATGTCGGGACTCGACATCGCGGAGCGGCGCCTGCCGCAGGACGGGCGCTTCAACGTCAAGGTCAGGAACCAGCAGGTAGACGTGCGCATCTCGACCATGCCCACGCAATACGGGGAGACGGTGGTGATGCGTCTCCTGCACCGCGGGGGAGGCCTGCACCAGCTCACCGATCTGGGCATGTCCGCCGACATGCTGCAGCGCTTCGGCCACGCGATCCACCGCTACACGGGCATGGTCCTGGTGACCGGGCCCACGGGCAGCGGCAAGACCACCACCCTGTACGCGGCGCTCAACGACCTGAACACGCCGGACTGCAAGATCATCACGGTGGAGGACCCGGTCGAGTACCGGCTCGACGGGGTCAACCAGGTGCAGGTGAACGAGAAGATCGAGCTCACCTTCGGCCGCGTGCTGCGCTCGGCCTTGCGCCAGGATCCGGACGTGATCCTGATCGGCGAAATGCGCGACCTCGAAACCGCGGAGATCGGGCTGCGGGCCGCCATCACCGGCCACATGGTGCTGTCGACGCTGCACACGCGCGACGCGGCGAGCGCGCCCCTGCGCCTGGTCGACATGGGTGTGCCGCGCTACATGGTCGCCTACTCGCTGCAGGCCGTCGTGGCCCAGCGGCTCCTTCGCGTCAACTGCGAGTCGTGCAGCAAGCCGCGCGCGCCCGAGCCGCAGGAGATCGAGTGGCTGCGCTCGATGGGCGTCGATCCCGCCAAGGGGCGGCTGCTCGCCGGGGCAGGCTGCCAGAATTGCAACGGCAGCGGCTTCTCGGGGCGCAGCGGAATCTACGAGATGCTCGAGATGGACAGCGAGCTCGCGGCGCTCGCCAATTCGGACGACCCCGGGCGCTTCATAGCGGCCGCCGAGAAGCGCATGGCCGGGCGCATGCTCAGGGACAGCGCGGCCCAGTTTGCCATGGCCGGGAAGACTACGGTGACCGAGGCGATGCGCGTTACCGCCCAGATCGAAGACTGAGGCGGTCGGTGCCGTTCTTCTCCTACCGCGGGCGCAACGCCAGAGGCGAGCTGGTCCGGGGTGTGCTCGAGAACTCCGACTCGGGGGCGGTTGCGGATCAGCTCCTCAACAGCGGCGTGTCCCCGATCGAGATCACGGCGACCGCCGGCCCCAAGGAGGCCTCGGACAAGGCCTTCCCCTGGATCCGCGGGGAGAAGGTGACGATCGAAGACATGCTGCTCTTCAGCCGGCAGATGTACACCCTGCTCAAGGCGGGTGTACCGATTCTGAAATCCCTGTCGGCCCTCCAGGAATCTGCGACGCAACCGGGATTCGCGAACATGCTCCGGGATTTGCGCGCCAGCCTGGATACGGGCAGGGACCTGTCGACCGCGATGCGCCGGCAC
>Ga0335084_10008866_pt1 | contig 10032 bp, 11 predicted proteins | sample Lox_Sample_44_FD_206721 | JGI IMG/M metagenome (GOLD analysis project Ga0335084, IMG submission 206721) | Soil microbial communities from Loxahatchee National Wildlife Refuge, Florida, United States - Lox_Sample_4.4 | ecosystem: Environmental > Terrestrial > Soil > Wetlands | place: USA... | reverse complement strand
TGCGCAAGGATCTCCTTAAGGACATTAAGCACCTGGATAGCTTCCGGGGATAACGACCTTGTTCTGTTCGTGATGATATAAAAATCCCTTGTGATCTAAGGGTAATCCTTTTTTTCTCTGCAAGGGGATGAGCGGGAGGTGCTATGAGAAGGAGCCTGTCGTCTTTCATAACCGGCAGGTAGTCGATCTCATCAGCCCCGTATTTTGTTCCCACAATCCCTAGCTCGATCACACCTGCCTTAACCTTCTTAATGGTCACAAGGCTGTCCGATATGTCCACCTTCAGTTCGATCTCGGGAAGTTTTTTAATGATCACAGAGAGGAGTTTTGGAACAATAAACTCTCCCGGGATCGTACTTGCACCCAAAACAAACAGTCTTTTCATTCATTTCCATTTTAACATTCCGACAATGAGATTCCTACACTCAAATGACGTGTGCAATGTAGATTGAGCAGGGGGCAACTGGTGTTGTGGCAGATGACGCAGTTTATAGGGAGTTTCTCAAGAACCTTCGTGTCGCTATTTCTATAGCCTGTGCCACCGGGTTGGCGACCTTGTCAGTGGTGTCTTCGTGCCGGGGCAGATGGCATAAGCAGCGCCCGTGATTACCTAATCAAGACTTCGTTTTTAGGCCAATGCGAGATGACCTGCAAAACCTCACGCACATATGCACATTCACATTTTGCGGGACATGGGCGCAGATCATCATCGTGCAAACAGGATTCCTGACACCCTTCGGTGCCAGTGAGTCTTTCGGTAAACATAGGTCCAGCATAGAGATCCTGAAATTCTATTGCAGGAACAGAAAGAGTGGTCCCGCAGTTATGATTGAATAAGAAAAGTCCTGCACTAAGCTCTTCAAAGTGGACTTGATATCCAATCAGGTGAAGCGTGGGATCACCGAGAAAAGGAGCCCTTCCGGTCCATACAAACCCGCACCGGGAACATATCTTGAATGATACAGACTGCACCATGCTTTACTCACGCAAGGAACAACCTCACTCGCAATCCTTTCAAAAAATGCTCATACATGTGCTTTCAGATATTCCACAAAAATGCTATATGCAAAGGGAAGGGTCCTCTTCCTGTGCGTCACCGCATAAAACCCTCGTTTCATTTGGATCCCTTTGAGCCTTATTTTCTTCAATAGTTTGTATTTCAGCTCATCCTTCACCGCAAGCTCCGAGAGAATGGATATTCCCAACCCCGCCTTTACTGCCTGTTTGACTGCATCTGTTGAGCCAAAGTACCCCACCACAGTGAGCGCATCCAGGGAAATACCCTTCCCGTCCAAACTCCTTTCAATTTCCTTTCGCGTACCAGAGCCCTCTTCCCTTAAAATCAGAGGAAATCTCGTGAGTTCCTCCAGCGATATCTCATTCGTCCTTACTAATGAGGGCGAAGAAACAGCAATCAGTTCCTCTTCCATCACCGGGGTGTAGATGAGCTGCCCGTGACCCATGTTCGCTCCAACCATACCCAGAAGCAGTTCATGCCGCAATACTTTTTCGACAACCCCTTTAGAGTCGGACTCAACAATCTGAAAGGAGACTGAGGGATACCTTTTCTTGAAGGCCGCGATAATATGCGGGATCACATAGGTTCCCGGAATTGTGCTCGCACCAATAATAAGCTCTCCAGAGACTTCCTTCTTGAACTGTCCTATGACTTCTTTGAGGGCGTCCGCCTTTTCGACGATCTCTACTGCGTAACTGTAAAGGATATCTGCCTCTTGTGTGGGAGCAATGGACCTTCCCAATCTGTCAAAAAGCCTGCAGTGAAGCTCTTCCTCCAAAGCCTTCATGTGATCGCTCACCGTGGGCTGCGTCAGATGAAGTTCTTCAGATGCCTTTGAAAAACTCCTGCATCTGAAGACCGTTGCAAACACTCTCAAATGATGTATATCCATATACGCTTGGCAAGGACATTATACCACATGCCTCAGCAGCCCATGATGCCCCATGGGTGGTCCAGGATGAGAGCATGAAAAACTTAGCATGATTTCTGTTAAAATACGTATTAATGAAACTCCTGATGCATATGTGCTGCTCAAATTGCAGTCTTTATCCATTAAAAAGCCTCCTCTCTCATGGTCTGGACGTAAAGGGGTTATGGTTCAACCCCAATATTTTTCCCCGCCCCGAGTACGAACGCAGGCTTGTTTCCCTCCAGGACCTCCAGAGGTTATGGCATATTGATGTGGAATATGTGGATGAGTATGGCTCTGAAGATTTCATGAGAACATTGGGAAGCTCTCGTGATAATCGCTGTATGCGATGTTACGCAGTACGCCTTGAGGAAACAGCCAAGACTGCAAAAAAAATGAACCTCAGGGGATTCACTACATCGCTCCTCGTGAGTCCTTATCAGAAATTTGATTCCATAGTAAACGTAGGAAAGGAAATGGAGAAGAGGTATTCCATTCCCTTTTATGTGGAGGATTTCAGGGTCGGGTACAGAGACAATATCCCTTTATCAAGAGAGCTCGGGCTATACAGGCAGAAATATTGCGGGTGCATGTACTCTGAGCAGGAGACTGCTCGACCGAAAACGAAGGGAAGGAGCTCGCACTAAATGATCCCTGCGTGTTGCTCTTATGAATGAGGGAATCCAGCACATAGGCAGGTTCCTCATCATCAGCGGCATCATCATCGCGGCTGTGGGGGGGCTATTCCTTTTGTCAGGAAAGATCCCCTGGCTTGGCAGGCTCCCGGGAGACATCGTTATCCAGAGAAAAAACTTCACCTTCTACTTCCCCCTTGTAACTAGCATACTGCTGAGTATCATTATTAGTTTCATCATTTGGCTTTTGGGGAGGAGATAAGGACGTCATGGGAAAATACTTCTTGTACATGATGATAACCATCCTTGTGCTATCCCCTGCAGCGCATACGGCCACGAATCCTGCAAAGATAAAGGTGCTCATTCTTGAAGAAAGTCGCCCAACTGTTCCTGACAAGGACGAAAAACTCGTAAAATTGGGAGACATGCAAGGAGATTTCCTTATGACCGGAATTCATTACAGCGGCAACATTGAGGTATGGAAAGGTGACAGAGGCCTCTATATCGTGAATGAACTTCCCCTTGAGGACTATGTGGAGAGTGTGGTTGTGGCCGAAGTGGGTACCAACTGGGATATTGAGGCGCTTAAGGCACAGGCGGTGATTACCCGTACCTATGCGATATATAAGAAGGCCATGAGCCAGGATTCAAGGTTTCATCTCACCTCCTCTGTATTGCACCAGGTATATAAGGGAAACAATTCACACATCCTCATCTCATATGCCGTAAGAGAGACCGCAGGCGAGGTGCTTACCTATGACGGCAAGCCGATCGAAGCCCTCTACCACTCCACTTCCGGAGGCAGGACCGAAAACCCCGAAGAGGTGTTTGGTAAGAGTTATCCCTATCTCAAGTCGGTGGAGTCGAATTGCGAACTCTCTCCCTATTGGGTATGGGAAAAGAAGATTCTCAAGGAGGAGATTGAAAAGGCATTGGGAATTAAGAACCTCAAGGACGTCGCCATAAATACCCGCACATCCACAGGAAGGGCAAAAGAGCTCACGGTGGGTTCGGAATCCGGACAGATGGCAATCAAGGCAACGGAATTCAGAAAGCTGCTTGGCTGGTCGAGACTGCCCAGCACCAATTTCAGCATACGTTCAGATGAAACCGCAATCACCTTCGAGGGAAAGGGGTATGGACACGGGGTTGGCCTTTGTCAGTGGAGTGCCCTCCAGATGGCAAGGGACGGGAAGTCTTATAGGGAGATCCTCTCCTTTTTTTACCCCGGTACAGAGATACGACTCTATGAAGGTGACTGATCTCGATTTCACCCTCCCCGAGTCTCTTATCGCGTTAAGACCCGTTCTCCCAAGGGATACCTGCAGGCTCCTTGTTCTCTACAAGGATGGCTCGGTGGAACATACAAAGTTCAGCTGTCTGCACCAGTTTCTCCAGGAAGGAGACCTCTTGCTTCTGAATGATACAAAGGTATTTCCCGCGCGCCTCACTGGCACAAAAAAAACGGGAGGAAAGATTGAACTCCTCCTGGTGAGGGAACTGGAACCCGGTCTCTGGGAGGTCCTTACCAGAGAAAAGTATACCGGGAGTGTATTCATATCAGAGGAGCTTACGGGTGAACTGTTCCAGGGGGGGTCACTAAGAATCTCCTTTCACCCGCCAGGGCAGGTTCACTATGAGGGGGTGACACCGGATTTCATGGACACGGTGTGGAAGACGGGATCAATGCCCCTGCCCCCCTATATCAAAAGAAAGCCGGACGAATTGGATAAAGAGTGGTATCAAACGGTATACGCAGAACATGTGGGTTCCATTGCTGCACCAACCGCGGGTCTGCACTTTACCCGCGAACTAATTGGCAGTCTTGAGGAGAAGGGAGTCCTCATCAGATTCCTCACTCTCCATGTGGGCACCGGCACCTTCAAGCCCCTGCGAGTTAAGACCGTGGAAGAACACTCTATGGACGCAGAATATTTCCAGATAAACAAATCCCTTATTGATACAATCGATAAGGTGAAGGGTTCCGGGAGGAGGGTCATCGCGGTGGGAACAACCACCACAAGAGCAATTGAAGGATTCGCCAGCGACCGGTGGAAGCCTGTGGAGGGAAAAGGGGCTTTCTCAAAGAACGGCTACATACAAGGATCATCTGACATCTTTATCTATCCGGGCTACTCATTCAAGGTGGTAGATTCCCTCATTACGAACTTCCATCTTCCCCGTTCCACCCCCCTCATGCTCACCTCTGCTTTCTGTGGGGTGAAGAACCTCATGAATGCATACCAATCTGCGCTCTCTAGAGGATATAGATTTTTCTCCTATGGAGATGCTATGCTTGTTTTATGACAAGAGCTGCCGCACGCACTGGCGCGTTACTGCCAGGCAAGGGAGTACTTATTGTGATTACAGTGACCGCGGTAACCTCGGGGTTCGCCCTGGGCTACTTTGTGGGAAGAAGCATGTCTCCCTCTTCTCTGGAACTGCCCGTTCTGAAGCAATCTGCAAGCAGCGATCTCACGTCAGTGCCCGTTGAGCCGAACTCCCCATCAGAGCTTAAGAATGAAGCCTCATCATCTCTCCAGCCCCAAATGCAGCACTCCATTCCTGAAAGCACACAGGCCTCGGCGCCTCCCTCGCCCCACGGGGCAACCCCTTTAACCGCTGACGTGAGGGATGAAGAAAGGGTGAACCTAAAAAGTCAAAAGGCCGCTATGACCGAAAAAAAGGTCATCTTAGGCTCAGGAGCACAACCCGTTCCTCCTGCGAGGGTTTCGAATGAGGATAAGGGAGCAAAAAACACTTCCGACCCACAGGATACAGAAAAAAGCGCACCGACGCAATCCGCAGATTCGTCAGGCAAAAGAATGCTTTATACTGTGCAGGCAGCTGCTTTTAATCACCAGAAGGATGCGTATGCCCTGAGACAAACCCTTGAGGGAGAGGGATATAAGGTGTTTATAAAGAAAGAAATGAATCCAAAAGGAACAGTGCTGTTTAAAGTCAGGGTTGGGGAATTTGAGCAAAAAAAAGACGCTTCGGTATTTGCCCTGAAACTCAAGAAAACGGATGGGCTGAATGCCTTTGCGGTCGTGAAGAATTAATAAGGAGGGAAGACGGTTACTACTCAAATAGAGCTCGATACGGAAAAGGAACTTCCCCTCCTCTATGGTTCCCTCACCAAAAACCTTAAACTCATAGAAGAGACGCTCGGCGTTACCATAAGTGCAAGGGGAGGCAAAATATTCATCCAGGGTGATGAGCCTGCAGCCAAAAAGGCCGAGAATTTGATCAATGAATTACGGTCTTTGAGCGAGGAAGGGTATAGCTTGAACCCTGATGACATCCGCTTTGCGGTAAGGGCAATCTCCTCGGGAGGGGACGTATCCCTCAGAAATCTCCTCACAAACCATATTCCGGTGTCCTCGAAAAAACGGTTTATTATTCCAAAAACAGAGGTGCAGCGGGACTACGTCGAGGCGATCAGGGCTCATGACATTGTGATAGGCATAGGTCCTGCGGGCACGGGAAAGACCTATCTTTCCATGGCAATGGCAATCAATGCACTCCTCAAAAAAGAAGTGAGCAGGATTGTCCTTGCGCGCCCTGCGGTAGAGGCAGGGGAGAGGCTCGGCTTTCTTCCTGGAGACATGTATGAAAAGGTGAATCCTTTTCTCCGGCCCCTCTACGACGCCCTCTTCGATATGATGGAACCAGAAAAGGTGGGTAAGCTGATCGAACGCGGCATTATAGAAATTGCTCCCCTCGCATTCATGAGGGGCAGAACGCTCAATGACTCGTTTATTATCCTTGATGAAGCGCAGAACACCACGTCTGAGCAGATGAAGATGTACCTCACGCGACTGGGTTTCAGCTCAAAAACAGTGATTACGGGAGACACCACCCAGATAGACCTCCCTGCAGGAAAGAGCTCAGGGCTTATCGAGATAGAAAAAATACTTGAGGGAATCGAGGGGATTAAATTCATCTATTTTTCCGAGAAAGATGTAGTGCGCCACAGATTGGTCCAGGAGATCGTGAAGGCATATGAAAGGCATGAAAAACGGAGCTCAGATTATCCAAAAACCCAGGAATGAGCACATAGCTACGGCAAGGAAGTTTACCCTTCTCATTGCCCTTGGCCTGTGCACCTCCCTTGCCATCCAGACAAAGATCGGGATTGAATCATTTGTCGGCGGATTCCTCGTAGCCTCTTTACTGCTTTTCATCCTCTACAGGGACATTCTGAGATATAAGCCACAATATATGAAGAAGTATCCCATGCTCGCCCTTCTCGGTTTAATGATCGTCACCACCATTGTGCTAGGAAGACTTTCGCATTATGTACTGTTTAACCTTTCCAAAGGGTTGGGCACCCTTGCCACTGAAGGGACTGTGTTTGGCATGCCAATCGCCGTGGGAGCCATGCTCGTCACCCTTATGTTTGACTTTCACACCGCCATCTTTTTTTCCTTTATCGTGAGCCTTCTGTCAGGCCTGTGGCTGCTGGATGCCGTCTATCCCGTATATGCCTTTGTAGGAAGTCTCACCGCGGCCTTCAGTGTGGTCAGATGCAAAAAACGCTCGGCCCTTCTGAGAGGAGGTCTCTATGTAGGTGGAGCGAGCATTGTTACTTCAATACTTCTCTTGCTTTCTCAGGGGGAACTCTTCACCGAAAAGGCTGTTTCTACGTTAATTTTTGCTGCCTCAACATGTCTCAGCGTCCCCGCCATTGTTTCCCTGCTCCTTCCGGTCCTTGAATACAGTTTTCATGTTACTACCGACATAAGCCTTCTTGAGCTCCTTGACCTCAATCAGCCCCTCATGAAAAGCCTTATGATCAACGCACCGGGCACCTATCATCACAGCGTCATTGTGGGAAATCTCGTGGAGTCGGCAGCAGAAGCGGTTGGCGTGAATCCACTCCTCGCGAGGGTAAGTGCCTATTATCATGACATAGGAAAAATCAAGATGCCCGAATATTTTGTCGAGAATTATACGAGCGCGGTGAGCAAGCATGACAGACTCACCCCCCATATGAGCACCATGATCATCGGTTCCCACGTGAAGGAAGGAATCGAACTGGGACATCATCACAAGTTGCCACAGTCAATCATAGATATCATTCAACAACATCACGGGACGAGCCTCATGACCTACTTTTACCAGAAAGCAAAAGACCATGACATGGGCGATCATCCACTGGTGGAAGATTATAAATACCAGGGGCCAAAACCTCAGACGCGGATTGCAGCCCTGGTGATGATGGCAGACGCGGTTGAGGCATCATCCAGAGTTCTTAATGATCCAACCCCTGCACGCATCACGGCACTGGTCGACAGAATAATTAACCACATATTTCTCGAGGGGCAGCTGGACGAATGCGAACTCACCCTCAAGGATATATCAGAAATAAAAAAACATTTTTCGTATATTCTCACCGGCATCCTCCACAAGAGGGTCGATTACCCGGGCTTTGATTTCAACCAGGAACCAAAAGAACTTTTCAAAGACAGTGAAAGGGGGCTCGGGGGTGATGCACCGTTTACCCCGCACATTCATGAAAGTCCTCATAGAGAACCGCCAAAGGGCTATAAAGATAAACCCCAGGAAACTAAAAAGGGACTCGCGGGCACTTCTCACAGCATTCCGTCTTAATAAGACTGAGCTGGCAGTACTGCTTGTAGACGACAGGCAGATGAAGAGACTGAATCGTCTTCACCGCGCCCTGGACAAGACCACTGATGTGCTCTCGTTCCCCATATACGAACACCGAGGGGAAATTCCCCGCGACAGAGAGTCATTATTGGGTGACATCGTTATTAATCTCGACGCGGCAAAGAGGCAGTCACCCCTTTACGGCCTTACCTTCTCTGCTGAGGTCAGACGCCTCCTCATCCATGGATTCCTGCACCTCTTGGGCTACGACCATGAGAGGAATCCCTACCAGCAAAAGAAGATGAGACGACAGGAGACCGAACTGAGGAATGCCCTTGAAGCGCTGGATTAAAAGTGCCAACTTTGCCATAGAGGGGATACTCCATGGAACAAAGACCCAGAGGCATCTCAGATACCACCTCTATTCTGCTGCGGGTATCCTGATCCTGTGTTACATCCTCGGAATATCCAGGAATGACTTCCTCATAATCGCCATTATGGTGATTGTCGTTCTCGTCGCCGAACTCTTTAATACCGCCATTGAGACAATGGTGGACATTCTCTCACCGGGACAGAGCGAGGAGGCAAGAATTGCAAAGGATGTGGCTGCAGGAGCAGTGCTCACCACCGCCTTAGGCGCAGCAGTCATCGGGTACATTATTCTTATGCCCTATATCCGCAAGGGCTTTCAAACAGGCTTCCGTATCGCAAAACATTCAGGAGAAGATATCTCCATCATGGCAGTCATCCTGGTGCTCATCCTTGTGGTGATCACAAAGGCGTATCTCGGAAAGGGAACTCCCTTCCGAGGCGGTATACCCAGCGGCCATTCAGCCCTCGCCTTTTCCCTATGGGTGGGAGTCAGCTATACCACGGGCAATGCGTTTGCATCCATACTCTCTTTCGCACTTGCTGCGGTCATCGCTGCAAGCAGAGTCACTTCAAGAATTCACACGGTTTGGGAAGTAGTTCTTGGAGGGGCGATAGGCGCCTCGCTCACTTTTCTTCTTTTCCAGATATTCTCCTAAAACCATCCCCACCCCTCCTTCCTCTGCCCTTACTGTTTGTCTATATAAAACACAACGCTCACCGTCGCGCTCACCATAATATCTCCCGCCTCGAGAGTGGTCTCAGGAGCTGCAGCCACCATTTTCGTCTCTGTGGCCACCTCTCTGTAAACAGGATGTGGTTGTCTTCCGCAGGATGGAGAAATACTTTTTATTCCCGAAATTGTGGTACCGAGTGTCCTGGCAACAAAAGATGCTTCTCTCTTTGCGCGCTCTGCCGACTTTCTTAGTATATTTTCACAGAATTCCTTTTCTTCTGAGAGGGTGAATCTGATACCCTGTACCTGGTTCGCACCACTTTGCAGAGCGTTGTCCGTTATCCTTCCTGCTGCCTCTATTTTGTTCGATCGCACCGTCACCTGATTGAGCACCTTGTAACCAGTAAGGATACTTTTCTTTTTCACATTATCGTATTCATACACAGATTGAACCGTATAGGAAGAGGTCTTTATGGAATCACCGTCCGCAGGGCTAATGAGGCTTTTCAAAGCGCTCACCACTCTTTCAGACTTTTTGCTGTTCTCAGCCACTGTCTCGGATACTGTTCTCCCTGTTGTCTCAACACCAAGGGTAATAAAGACAGTATCAGGGGTGTAATATTCCCTGGCCTCACCAATAACGGAAATCGTTCCTTTCTCTTCTTTTAATTCCTGCGCATAGGATAAGCGAAGTATTGTGAATACAATAAGACACGCAAAAGCACCTGTCATCGTGACCCTTCCTGTTATCTGACGCATTCTGCAGAACTCCTTTCTGATAAGTTTTCCCCATGTTCCTGAATCCTCT
>Ga0335084_10008865_pt1 | contig 10032 bp, 7 predicted proteins | sample Lox_Sample_44_FD_206721 | JGI IMG/M metagenome (GOLD analysis project Ga0335084, IMG submission 206721) | Soil microbial communities from Loxahatchee National Wildlife Refuge, Florida, United States - Lox_Sample_4.4 | ecosystem: Environmental > Terrestrial > Soil > Wetlands | place: USA: Florida... | reverse complement strand
AGCGAAGCGGCGGCTGGGGGAGTACGGGTCCAATCAATTAAAGGAAGAGGACCGGAAGACCGTCTGGCCCATTCTCTCCAGGCAGTTGAAGGATGTGATGATCCTCATCCTTTTCGCCGCCGCCCTGATCGCCGTTTGGATGGGAGACATCTCCGATGCGGTGATGATTCTTGTCATTGTCGGGTTGAACGCCTCCATGGGATTCGCTCAGGAGTACCGCGCCGAGCGGGCCCTGAATGTCTTAAAGAAGCTTGAGCGTCCCCAAGTGGTGGTCCGGCGCGGGGGAACCCTTCAAGAGATTTCATCCCGGGACCTGGTTCCGGGAGATCTCATCGCCTTGAACGAAGGCCAGAGGATTCCGGCCGACGGGAGGATTATCGAGGCGGTGCAATTGAGGTTGAACGAGTCGCATTTGACCGGGGAGTCCGTCGCCGTCGCCAAGCACCCCCGGGTCCTCCACAAGAAAGATCTTTCCGTGGGGGATCGGCTCAACTTGGTATTTATGGGTACATCGGTGGTCGCGGGCCATGCCTGGGCCGTCGTGACCGAAACGGGGATGGGAACCGAACTCGGGAAGATCGCCCGCCTTCTCCAGAGGGTGGAAGACCGCAAGACGCCGCTTCAACTCCGTTTGGCCCATCTCGGAAAATGGCTGGCCGGCGCGGCTGTGGCCATGACGGCGGTCATTTTCATCGCCGGTCTCCTTCGGGGAGAACCGACGGAGACGATGCTCTTGACCGCGATCAGTCTGGCCGTGGCGGTGATCCCGGAGGGGCTCCCGGCCGTCGTGACGATCGTTCTGGCGATCGGAGCGCAGGCCATGGCCCGCCGCAATGCGCTGATCCGGAAGCTGCCCGCCGTGGAAACGCTGGGCTCCGTCACCGCGATCTGCTCCGACAAGACCGGGACCTTGACCCAGAATGTCATGTCGGTCGAGATGGTTTATTTCGAAGGGCGCCTGGTGAACATCACCGGCACGGATTATGCCCCGGAGGGTAATTTTCAGGAAAAAGGACAGAGGCTGGACCCCGTAAACGAACCGGCGCTTCTTCAGCTGCTCCGGGCCGCCGCCCTTTGCAGCAACGCCCGTCTGGAGCGGCGGGAGAATCTCTGGATCATTTTGGGAGATCCGACGGAGGGGGCCCTGTTGGCGGCGGCCGCGAAGGCCGGTTTCTGGAAGGACCGGCTTGAGGCGGAATATCCGCGCATCGCCGAAAAACCCTTTGATTCAAATCGAAAGCTCATGACGACGGTCCACCGGGATCCATCCGGCCGCCTGTTCGCCTTCAGCAAAGGAGGCATCGAAGAAATTCTCCGGCGGGCCGTCTCGGTCACGGAAGGCGGGGTCCGCAGGCCTCTGACCCGTCGTCATCATGATCGAATCGTGCAGGTCCACCGTGAGCTGGCCGCGGACGGCGTCCGGATCCTCGCGTGCGCGATGCGCGGCTTGGAAACCGAGCCCTCCGAGGAGACTTTAAAGGATGTGGAGGACGAGATGGTCTTCCTGGGTTTGGTCGGAATGATGGATCCCCCCCGGCCGGAGGTCCTGGCCGCCGTGGCGAATTGCCGCGAGGCCGGGATCCGGCCGATCATGATTACGGGGGATCATCGTGTGACGGCCGAAAGCGTCGCGAGGCATCTGAAAATCCAGGGTCCCAACGATCGTGTCCTGACCGGAGAGGACCTGGAGTCCATGTCCCCCGAAGACTTGGCGCCGTTGGTTTCCAATGTTTCCGTATACGCCCGGGTCTCGCCCGACCAGAAGGTAAAGATCCTCCAGGCCCTCAAGAGGAGGGGGGAAGTCGTGGCGATGACCGGCGACGGCGTGAACGACGCCCCGGCCCTGCGGATGGCCGATATCGGCGTGGCGATGGGGCGGGGGGGCACGGACGCCGCCCGCGAAGCCTCCGACATGGTGCTTTTGGATGACAATTTTGCTACAATTGTCTCCGCCGTCAAGGAGGGACGGATCATCTACGACAACATCCGGAAATTCACCCGGTATATGTTGTCCACCAACAGCGGCGAGATCATGACGATGTTCTTCGCGATTCTGTTCGGCCTGCCGCTCCCGTTGCTTCCGGTCCAGATTCTCTGGATCAACCTCATGACGGACGGACTTCCGGCCCTGGCGCTGGGCGTGGAGCCGGCGGAGCGGGATGTCATGAAAAGACCGCCGAGGGATCCGGAGGAGGGCCTGTTCACCGGGGGTCTGGGTCCCCAGATTGTGTGGGTGGGTTTGATCACCGGGGCGGGGACCCTCGGCATATTGGCATGGGTTCAGGCCGGGCAGGGTCTCGGGCACGGGCGTACGGCCGCTTTTTTCGTCCTCACGATTTTTCAGATGTTCAGCGTGCTGGCCATGCGCTCGGAGCGGAACGCGCTGTGGACGATCGGTTTGTTTTCGAACCCGAAACTGGTCAGCGCGGTGGTCGTGATCGTCGTTCTTCAACTGGCCATCACCTACAGCCCCGCCCTGCAGCCGTTCTTTCACACCACGGCGTTGACGATGGGAGAACTGGCCCTGTGCCTGGGCGTGGCCCTGACCGTTTATCTGGTTTTGGAGGGAGAAAAATGGTATCGTTATCGGGGGCGGATCGGGCAACCCGCCCGAATCCGTCTTTAAATCGGACTTATTGAAAAAGCCTCGGGGGGAAAACCATGATCGAACTTCATCGGATCTTGATGGCGACCGATTTTTCGGATTATTCCAATGAGGCCTTGGAGTATGCCGTGCATCTGGCGCGGGGCTTCGGCGCGGATTTATATCTGCTTCATGTGTTCGAACCGCCTTTTTTCAGCCATACGGGCGTGTCTCCCGGTGTTCGGCCGGAAATCCATGAGTGGATCCAGGAGGTCAGGGAAGCGGAGCATGAAAATCTTAACAAACTGGCGGATCGGGTCCGGCATCAGGGGCCAAAAGTTCATGCCATCTTGAAGGAGGGTACTCCGTTTCTCGAGATTCTCCATACCGCGGGTGAGATTCCGGCCGATATGATCGTGCTCGGAACGCACGGGCGCACGGGACTGGGACATGTCCTGATGGGGAGCGTGGCGGAGCGGGTTGTGCGAAAGGCCGCCTGTCCCGTGTTTACGGTAAAGCCGAAGGCGCTGGCGGGCAAAAAAGAAGGGAAAGGCTCTTAACGGAAGTCCGTTCGCCGGGGGTGGAACACCATGTCAGGACCGGTCGATTTGAAGAAAGAGTCGTTGATCGTTTCCTGGGTCGGGGGTGTTCGGCTGACCGTGCAGGTTCGGAACCATACCCTCATGCTGGATCAGCCGAGGGAGGAAGGCGGGGAGGATCGTGGGGTCACGCCGGTTGAGATGTTCGTCGCCTCCCTGGGGGGCTGCATCGGGTATTTTGCCGTGCGTTTCTGCCAGCGCCACAAAATCCCGACGGACGGACTGAGGGTGAGGACGCAATGGGACTATGCCGAGGGTCCTCACCGCGTCGGGGCCATGATCGCGTATGTCGATCTCCCGGTTCCGCTGGAGGCGGCGATGAAGCTTCGCCTTCAAAAGGTCCTGGAGAGCTGCACCATCCATCGATCTTTGGCGGATCCTCCCAAGGTTTCGGTCGTGATCAACGAATCTTCGAAAACAAGGAAATGGGAAAATTAAGGGGGAGCGTGATGAAAATTCCACTTCAGATTACGGTACGCAACGCCTCGATATCCGAGTCGGTTAATAACGAAATCCGCGAGAAAGCGTCCAAGCTGGATCAATATTCCGATCACATCATCGGCTGTCGGGTGACGGTGGACAATCCCCACCGGCATCAACACCAAGGCATGCTTTATAAAGTGCAAATCGATCTGACCGTCCACGGCTCCGAACTGGTGGTCAAACACCATCCCCACGAGGATATCTACGTGGCGGTTCGAGACGCCTTCGACGCGGCTCGCCGAAAGCTGGAGGATTATGAGCGACGGCTTCGCGGGGACGTGAAAATCCACCAGTCCGCAACGCGCGCCCGCGTGAGCAAGCTGTTTCCGCAGGAGGGGTATGGGTTCCTCGAGGCGCCGGACGGCCAGGAAATCTATTTTCATCGAAACAGCGTCCTGAAAGATGCCTTCGACCGGATGAAGATCGGAATGGAAGTGCGGTTTGTTGAAGAGTTGGGAGAAAAAGGTCCCCAGGCGAGCACCGTCGAAATGATTCGGGCTCGTCGCGGTCGAGAAGCCCAGACCTGATCCCGAACGGATGGACCCGTATCGCGGTTGGGGCCAAGCGGGAGCTCGACTTCATACGCCAGGGAGGAAATAAATCATGTTGTCCAATATTCGCGGTATCTTGTTCGCCGTTCTGATCTTGGGGCTTGGAATTTGGATCCTTCCCGCATCCGGGATTGACGGCGATGCATCGAAGGGGAGACCGATCTATGAAAAGAACTGTCTGATCTGTCACGGTCCGCAGGGCCGTGGAGACGGACCGATGGGAAAGTCGCTGAACCCGCCCGCGCCGAACTTCGCCAGTCCGGAGAGCCGACGCAAACCCGACGCCGATCTGCTGAAGGCCATTCGCGAGGGCCATCCGGATACCGCGATGACGGCATGGAAAGGAACGCTCTCGGAACAGCAATTTCTTGATGTGTTGTCCTATGTGCGGGCGCTGAGCCAAGGCGTCGAGAAGGATAAGAGCTGATACCCCAGGGTTAATAATAAAAAAATGTTCATGAAAATTATTTGAGTATATTCATGTATTATCAATAGGTTGAAATATCGTGTGAGTTGACATTTGTTCCTTCATAGGCGTATTATATAGTTGGATAAAGGAGATGCTCTTTGAAAAAAAGAATAGGACTGCGGTGTTAGTGACGATTGGTTGACCTTTGGGAACAGTTGAAGAAGGGGAGCCTTCCCCCTTTCCTGTCGGAGACGGAGGGGGGCAAAAAAGAGCACCCACTTCGTAGAAACGCCTCAGGTTCAACAATCAGAAAACGGCATCGCGGTCAATGGCACCGCCCCGAAGAAAGCCTGTCGACGTTCGACGTGTCCGCAGCACCGTTGGGTGCGTAACGGGACCGGAGAAAACCGGGATGGGAATGCAGCGACAGCCCCCAAGGATCGCAGCAAACCGGCCGGTCGGTATTCGGGCCGACGGACGAAAGGTGAGCGTTTGGGACGATGCCTTCTTTTTATTGACCGAATTCCACGAGAGCCGGTGGGTTCGGTTTTTTTATTCCCGTGCCTCCCGCGTGGGACTTTTCGGACCCGGACATTGACATTGAACCGGCAAACCGGATAAAGTTCTCTTCCAACGGCCATCACGAGAGAGAAGCCATGACCTTGAACCGCCTGGAAATATCTTCCGAAGCCCTCCGCGCCCGCATGGATCCGGATCAATTCACCTTCACGACCACGGAAGAACTGGCCCCGCAAGACGCCGTGATCGGCCAGGAAAGGGCGGTTCGAGCGATCGACTTCGGTCTGCACATTGAGGACCGGGGCTACAACATATACGTTTCCGGGGTTCCGGGGACGGGAAAGAATACGATCGTAAGGTCCATGATCAAACGGGTGGCCGAAACGCAGCCCACCCCGGACGATTGGTGCTATGTCCATAACTTTCAGGATCCGGATCGTCCGAAAGTGTTGAGCCTGCCCGCGGGGAAAGGACGGGAGTTCCAGCGGGACATGGAACGCCTCATCGGGGCCCTCCAGGTTGAGATCTCACGGGTGTTCCAGAGCAAGGAGTACGAGGATCAACGGAGGCAATTGGAAGAAACGTTTTCCAAGGCCCGTGACAGCCTCACGAATCAATTGGAGGAACAGGCCCGGGAGTACGGCTTCATCATCAAGAGCACCCCGTTTGGGATGGCGGTGGTTCCGGTCGTCCGGGGGAAGCCGATAGAGCCCGAGCAACTCGAAGCGTTGGATGCCCGGACCCGGGACGAGATTGAACGGAAGCAGAAGGATCTTCACGAGCATATTCACACCTTCGTTCAACAACTCCGCGCGCTGCGGGAAGAGATGCACCGGAAGGTCGCGGAGCTGGATCGTCAGGCGGCGCACTTCACCTCCGAGCATGCCTTCGATAGCGTGCGAAAGAATTATCGGGCCTTTCCCAAGGTAATGGACTACATCCAGGCCGTCCAACAGGATGTCCTGGAAAACTTCAAGGATTTTCTTCCCGAGCAGGAGACGCCGATTCGGATTCCCGGCCTGGAGATCGAGTCCCCGCGGAAATCGATGACCCGTTACGCGGTCAACGTGGTGGTGGACAACGCCGGAACTCGGGGCGCGCCCCTGGTGGAGGAGGGGAATCCCACGTACAACAACCTGATCGGCCGCATCGAAAAGAAAGGCCGTTTGGGAACCCTTTACACGGATTTTACCCTCATTAAAGCCGGCTCTCTCCTTCAGGCCAACGGCGGGTTCCTTGTTCTGAACGTGTTGGATGTGCTCCGGAGCCCCTTTACCTGGGACGCGCTCAAGCGGGTGATCAAGAACCGGGAGGTCAAGATCGAGGATATTGCCGAACTCTACGGCGTCATCGCCTCTGCCGGCATCAAGCCGGAGCCGATCCCGGTGCATCTGCGGGTAGTCCTGATCGGAAACCCGTTGATCTATTACCTGCTCCATGCCTATGACGAGGATTTCGGAAAACTTTATAAGGTGAGGGTCGACTTCGAACAGGATCGGCCCCGCGACGCCGACGCCCCCCTCCAGTACGCTCATTTCGTCGGACGGATTTGCCGGGAAGAGGGGCTTCTCCATTTCGATCGAACCGCGGTGGGAGCCCTCCTGGAGCAGACCTCCCGCTGGGCAAATCATCAGAAAAAACTCTCCCTCCGTTTCAGCGAGCTCACGGATTTGATCCGGGAGTCGAGCCACTGGGCCCATTCGGAGGGCGCCGCCCGTGTTTCACGGCCACACGTTCAGAAAGCCGTGGAAGAAAAAATTTATCGATCCAATCTGCTGGAACAGCAGATCCGGGAGCTGATCACGGAGGGAACCCTCATGGTGGATCTCTCCGGGACCGTCGTGGGTCAGGTCAACGGACTGTCCGTTTATGAGCTGGGCGATTTCTCGTTCGGACGTCCTTCCCGCATCACCGCACGGGTCTTTTTGGGATCCTCCGGAATCGTCAATATCGAGCGGGAGGCCAAGCTCGGAGGTAGGACGCACAACAAAGGCGTGATGATCCTTTCGGGATATCTGGGCGGCCGGTATGCCCGGGAAATTCCCCTGTCGCTTTCCGCGAGCCTCTGCTTCGAGCAGAGCTACGGCGAGGTGGAGGGCGATAGCGCCTCGGCGGCCGAAGTGATCGCCCTCCTGTCCGCCCTTTCCGATATCCCCCTCCGTCAGGGGATCGCGATCACGGGCTCGGTCAATCAGCGGGGCGAGCTTCAGGCGATCGGCGGCGTGAACGAAAAGATCGAAGGTTTCTATTCCGTCTGCAAAGCCCTGGGATTGACGGGGGACCAAGGCGTGATCATTCCCAGCCGGAACCTCAAGCACCTGATGTTGAACGACGGGGTCGTGGAGGCCGTGGCCTCGGGCCAATTCCACGTGTATGCGGCTTCGACGGTGGATGAGGCGATGGAGATCTTAACCGGTCATCCCGCCGGTGAACGGCAAGCGGACGGGAAATACCCGGACGGAACCATCAACGCGGCGGTCATGAGGCGCCTGACCGATATGAATGAAAAATTGCGGGCGATGGAGCCCGACCGGCCCCGCCCCCTCCGGGTTTCGAGCCTGGAACCGCCGGACGACAGCCTGACGGAGTAGTCCGGCCTTGAATCCGTGCAGCGGGCCAAGGACCGGTTGCAAGGCCGGGGTATTTAACGCCGCCGATCGGGTCCCTTCACACATGGCCGAGGATCAACGCCCGATGGAGTCCGAATCCAGCATCCTGCTCACCGACCTCTACCAGCTCACGATGCTCCAGGGTTACTTTGACCGGGGAATGGAAGAGACGGCCGTCTTCGAGTTCTTCGTTCGTAAGCTTCCGCCCGGCCGCGGCTTCCTGATGGCCGCCGGCCTTCAGCAGGCGCTGGATTACATCGAGGGGCTTCATTTTACCCCGCGGGAGCTGGAGTGGCTGGCCCGGAGCGGCCGCTTCAGCCGGTCCTTTGTCGACCACCTTGAACGGTTCCGGTTCACCGGCGATGTCCATGCCATGCCGGAAGGGACCCTCTTCTTTCCGCATGAGCCGATGCTTCGGGTGACCGCGCCGCTTCCGCAGGCGCAATTGGTCGAAACCCGCCTGATCAATCTTCTCCACTTCCAGACCCTGATCGCTTCCAAGGCGGCGCGCTTCGTCCTGGCGGCGCCCGGAAAACTCCTGGTCGATTTCGGGTTGCGGCGGGCCCACGGCGCGGAGGCCGGGTTGATGGCGGCGCGGGCCTCATACCTCGCCGGATTTTCCGGGTCGGCCACCGTCCTGGCGGAGTTTCTCTTCGGTATACCGGCGTACGGGACCATGGCCCATTCTTTTATCCAGGCCCATGACGATGAACAGGAGGCCTTCGTCAATTTTGCCCGCGCCCAGCCCGACAACGTGATGCTTTTGCTGGATACCTACGACACGGAGGCGGCGGCCGAGATGGCGGTGGCGCTTGCCCCTCGGCTCAAGGCGGAAGGAATCGCGATAAAGGGCGTGCGGCTCGACAGCGGGGATCTGGGCGACCATGCGCGGAAGGTACGCCGAATTCTGGACAACGGGGGTCTGACCGATGTGACGATCTTCGCCAGCGGAAACCTGAGCGAGACCCGCCTGCGGAGCCTGATCGAGAACGCGGCCCCGATCGACGGTTACGGAATCGGTTCGGACCTGGTCACGTCGGCCGACGCGCCGCACCTGGATTGTGCCTATAAGCTCGAAGAATACGCCGGGCGCGCGCGGCGCAAGCGCTCGGAGGGAAAGGCCACGTGGCCCGGGCGGAAACAGGTTTTCCGGCGCTACGGCCCGGACGGCCGGATGCGCGAGGACCTCCTCACGCTCGACGATCGCCCGGAGGAGGGGAAGCCGTTGATCCATCCGGTGATGAGCGCCGGCCGGCGTCTTGAGCCGCCCGCTCCGCTGACCGAATTGCGCGCCTACGCCGCCGACCAGCTGGCGCACCTGCCCGAGCCCTTCCGCGGGCTTCAAGAGGTTCCGCCTTATCCCGTAAAGATTGCGGAAGCCCTGACGGCCCTGGCCCACAAGGTGGACGCCGAGACGCGTCGCGAGCGGGCCCGATGACGGGCGCCCCTTTCATCGTCGTACTGGGCGTGGGCAACACGATGATGCAGGACGACGGCATCGGCGTTCGCGCCGTTCGAACGTTGGCCGAGACCTATGAACTTCCGCCCCGGGTCCGACTGGTGGAGGGAGGGGTTGCCGGTCTTCGCTGCCTGTCCGAATTCGAAGGGGCCGGAAATATCCTGATTGTGGACGCCGCGGACGGGAAAAAGCCACCGGGGGCCATCGCCCGTCTTTCTCCGGAGGAGCTGCCCGAACGCCGGGAAGGCGTCTTTTCGGCCCACGAAATGGGCGTCGCGGACCTGCTGTCGATCGCCCGGTTTCTTGGAAAACTTCCCCCGACCCGGATCGTCGCGGTTCAGCCGAAGGAGGCTCACAGCGTCGGACCGGACCTCACCCCCGAACTCCTGGACGCCCTTCCGCGCGTGGTCGAGGTCCTGGCGGAGGAACTCCGGGCGCTCGGCGTGGAACCCGTCCGGAAAGGGGCTCGCCATGCATGAGCTCTCGTTGGCGCGGAGGATCGTCGAAACGCTGCGACGGCATCTTCCCCCGGGCGGGGGGCGGGCCGTAAAATCGGTGACACTGAGACTGGGCGAGTTCAGCCGGATCGCCCCCGAATCGCTGGAGCTCTGGTTTGAAATGGCCGCCGAAGGAACGCCCGCTCAGGGGGCGAAGCTCAGGATCGAAACGGTCCCGGTTCGTGGTCGATGCGTGGAATGCGGTGCGGACTTTGAGGGCGGCCGTTTCATGGCCCATGGTCCGAACTGCGGCCGGCCCGGGGTCGAATTGATTTCCGGGATCGAGCCGTACGGGATCGAGGTCGAACTCTTCGAGTCGGAA
>Ga0335084_10008864_pt1 | contig 10033 bp, 9 predicted proteins | sample Lox_Sample_44_FD_206721 | JGI IMG/M metagenome (GOLD analysis project Ga0335084, IMG submission 206721) | Soil microbial communities from Loxahatchee National Wildlife Refuge, Florida, United States - Lox_Sample_4.4 | ecosystem: Environmental > Terrestrial > Soil > Wetlands | place: USA: Florida... | reverse complement strand
TGGAACGGGTGCGCTATCTCCACCTGAACCCCCTCCGCGCGCAGGTGGTCCCCACTCTCCCCGCCTTGGAGCGGTACCCCTGGACCGGCCACAGCGCCGTCCTCGGCCGGGTGGCCCGGCCCTGGCAGGACACCGCCACGATCCGCGCACAGTTCGGCGCCGCCCGCCGGGGGGCGGTCCGCGCCCACCGGGCCTTCGTGCCGATACGTGCCGTGATCCACTCCAAGCACCCGAGTTCAGACCCCGAGGAATGTTTGGCAACCAATACAGGAGTCTGACACTCCTATTGGCTTGACTTCGCCCCGCAGGCCCGTTAGCGTTGACCCATCGAACGGTCAGGCGTCCGACACGGGAAAGAGGGATAACACCCATGGGTCGGCGTCACAGGAGACTGTCTTAACGCTCTTGTCCACCACACGATAATCGATGGGGCATTTGCGCGCCGGCGTCTGCTTCTCTAACGTACTCGTCTCGCCACGACCCCTCCCGCAAACAGTGGCCTAAGCGCTCGGCCCCCGCACTGTTCACCCAGGATCTGATGCCGCATGCGCACCTGTCATTCCAGCACGGCCCAGCGCCCGGTGTTCCAACACGCTACACCGAGGCGATGGATGGCCGTGCCTTCAACCCGTGGCGAGCTGTTCTTGTGTTCCGCAGCGCTCGAAGTCCAGTTGGTCCTGCTCGTTCCACTCACGCGCCGATTGGCAGCGGCTTCCGGCTTGCCCAGTGCGGTCGTGGTGGAGGTAGGCCAGGGGCCCCAGCTCTCCAAAGATAGTTCCGGCGGTCTCAGGTCTTCACCGCACAGTGAGAACGAGGAGGGGGCGAATGGCACGTCGATTGGAATCCAAGCGGGCGCTGGTCACCGGCGGCAGCCGCGGCATCGGGGCGGCCATCGTGAAGCGACTGGCCCGCGAAGGGGCGCACGTGGCGCTGACCTATGTCAGCAAACCAGATCAGGCCAACGAAACGGTGAAGGCGGCGCAGGCGCTCGGCGTAGAGGCGCTGGCGGTCCAGGCGGACAGCGCCGATGCTGAGGCGGTGGTGGCCGCAGTGGAACGGACGGTCCGGGAACTGGGCGGCATCGACATTCTGGTCAATAGCGCCGGCATCGCCGTCATCGCGCCCATTGACGATTATCGCCTGGCAGACCTGGATCGCACCCTGGCGGTAAACGTCCGCGCGGTTTTCGTCGCCACGCAGGCCGCCGTGAAGCGCATGCAGGCGGGTGGGCGGATCATCAATGTCGGGAGCTGCAACGCCGAGCGCATGCCTTTCGCGGGTGGTGGCGTCTACGCCATGAGCAAGGCTGCGCTCGTGGGGCTCGTCAAGGGACTGGCGCGCGACCTCGGTCCGCGCGGCATCACGATCAACAACGTCCAACCGGGTCCGGTGGACACTGATATGAACCCGGCCACGGGCGATTTCGCCAAGACGCTGATCCAGCAGATGGCGCTGCCCCGCTACGGGACCGGCGACGAGATCGCCTCGCTGGTGGCCTATCTGGCCAGCCCCGAAGCCGCCTACGTGACCGGGGCGAGCCTGAGCATCGACGGAGGGTTTACCGCATAACGCGGCCAGAGGTTCCCATGAGTGAATCAGGCGAATTGTCCGGGTTCATCCATCGGTTTGTTCCTGCGCCAGAAAGCACGTCATCCCTGACGCTGTTGCTCTTGCATGGCACGGGTGGGGATGAGACGGACTTGCTCGGGGTGGGTCGGCAGCTCGCGCCGGCCGCCGCCCTCCTCAGCCCGCGCGGCAAGGTTGTGGAGAACGGCATGCCCCGGTACTTCCGGCGCCTCGCCGAGGGAGTCTTCGATCCCGAGGATCTGCGGGCGCGGACGCATGAGCTTGCGGGCTTCGTGGAGAGCGCAACCAGGCGGTACGGCCTTGCCGCCGATCGCATCGTCGCCGTCGGCTTCTCCAACGGGGCGAACATCGCTGCCAGCGTGCTGCTGCTTCGACCGACGATGCTTGCCGGGGCGATCCTCTTCCGGCCGATGGTACCCCTCGTCCCAGAGACGATGCCGCACCTCCAAGGACGCCCCGTCTTGCTGGCGGCCGGTCGGAGGGACTCGATCGTCCGTCCGGAGGAAACAGAGCGGCTGCGGCGGCTCTTGGTCCAAGCGGGGGCGGTGGTCGCGCTTCACTGGGAGCAGACGGGACACGGGCTCACCCCCGCGGACATTGCCGCGGCTCGCGCGTGGCTGGAGGAGCAGGCGCCCGCTCGATGCGATGGCCCGCTGGGGCGAGACGTGAAGGGGAACAGATAAGGTCGAGCCCACGCCGGTCTGATGAGGCTGCAGCGTACAGGACATCGAAATGCTCGTGGCGTCGGTGATGGAGTATCGGGGAATGCGTCTGGGCCTGCGGACCGTGGATATTGAAATCAGTGGGGCACTCTGAGGCCAGTGAAGGGTGAGCGGTGTGTTCTATGGAAGGTATCGTCCAGTTCCTCGTCCGGAATAGCTACCTGGTGTTGTTTGCCTGCGTGGTTCTGGAGCAAGGGGGCTTGCCCATCCCCGCGGTGCCCGTCTTGCTGGCGGCCGGTGCGCTGGCCGGGGCGGGTCGGATGAATCTCGCCCTCATCCTCGGGCTCGCGGTGCTGGCGTCCCTGGTGAGCGACGTCACTTGGTACGCGGTCGGGCGCCAGCGGGGCCTGCGCGTCCTGCAGCTGCTCTGTCGGATCTCCCTCGAGCCGGATTCGTGTGTCCGGCAGACGGAAGACTTATTCTCTCGCCGTGGGATCGCCTCCCTGCTCGTGGCCAAATTCGTCCCCGGCCTGAGCACGGTCGCCCCGCCGCTGGCGGGGATTACCCGGATGCCGCTGAGCCGCTTCGTCCTCTTCGATGGGCTGGGCGCGCTCCTCTGGGTGGGGGTGTTCGTCGCCCTGGGAGTGCTGTTCAGCGAAGAACTGGAAGGTATGGCGGTGTTGTTGGCGACGATGGGCTCCTGGCTGTTCACGATCCTGGCGGGGGGACTGGGCGCGTATCTCATATGGAAGTTTGTGGCCCGCCGGCGCTTGCGCCTCGCGCGAATAACCCCGGAGGAACTCCACCACAAGCTTGGGACAGGGAACGAGGTCATCATCGTGGATCTGCGCCACCCGCTGGAGCTCGAGGCAGACCCAGTTATCATCCCTGGCGCGATACGAGTGAGCGCCGAGGATGTGGAGCAGCATCGCTTTTCGGTCCCTCAGGGCCGGGAGGTCATTCTCTACTGCACCTGACCCAACGAAGCGAGCAGCGCCCGGGCGGCGCTCACCTTGCTACGTCGCGGCGTCAAGCGCGTGCGGCCGCTTCTGGGGGGCATCCAGGGTTGGCGCGAGCGCGGCTTCCCACTGCAAGCACTTCAAGGAAGCGGCGTACAGTCCGCGTGACAATGACCAATGGAGACCGGGGTGTTCTGCGGCCATCCGTGCGCCCCGGAGAGCGGTGGTGAGCAGTTGAAAGCGGGTACCTTGGCACCGTACGATTGGAAGGTGTCGCGTACGGGATACGACGATACTTTGCGAAGCCAGTGAGCGCAGGAGAAAGCCCATGAACGAATCAGCACAGCCAACCCCCCCGACGCCCAGCACGCCCACTGAATGGATCTTTCCGACGCTAACGCGGGCGCAGATCGCGCGGATCGCGACGCACGGGTCCATACGCACAATCCAACGGGGTGAAGTGCTTGCCGAGGCGGGTGACCCCGTGGTGCCCTTCTTCTTGATTACAAAAGGGAAGGTAGAGGTCGTCCGGCCGTCCGGCACCACCGAGACACTCGTCACGGTCCATGGCCCCGGGCAGTTCACCGGGGACGTCAACATGCTCTCGGGCCGCCGCACGCTCGTTCGCTTTCGCGCGACGGAGCCGGGCGAGGCGATCGTATTGGATCGCGAACACCTGTTGGCGCTCGTGCAGACCGACAGCGAGCTCAGCGAGATCATCTTGCGGGCCTTCATTTTCCGTCGGGTCGAGTTGATCGCGCATGGGATTGGCGACGCCGTGGTCGTCGGGTCGAGCCATTGCGCCGGCACGCTCCGGGTCCGGGAGTTCCTGACGCGAAACGGCCTCCCGTATGCGTATCTCGAGCTCGAACGCGACGCCGGTGTCCAGGCGCTGCTGGATCAGTTTCACATCACTGCTGCGGACGTGCCGGTCCTGATCTGTCGCGGCGAGGTCGTGCTGCGGAACCCGACCAACGCGCAGATCGCCGACTGCCTCGGGCTCAACGCCGCCATCGACCCGGGACAGATCCGCGACCTGGTGATCGTCGGGGCGGGGCCGGCGGGGCTTGCGGCGGCCGTGTACGGCGCCTCGGAAGGGCTCGACGTCCTGGTCCTGGAGGCGAATGCGCCGGGGGGTCAGGCGGGGTCGAGTTCGAAGATCGAGAACTACCTCGGGTTTCCGACCGGCATTTCGGGGCAAGATTTGACGGCGCGTGCGTACACGCAGGCGCAGAAGTTCGGGGCCCAACTACTGGCCGCCAAGGGCGCCCTGCGGCTTCAGTGCACCCGAAGACCGTATGCGCTCGAGATCGACGAGGGGCGGCGGGTCCCGGCGCGCGCCATCATCCTTGCGACCGGCGCCGCGTATCGGAAACTGCCGCTGCCGAACCTGTCCCGGTTCGAGGGTGCCGGGGTGTACTACGGCGCGACTTTCATGGAGGCGCAGTTGTGTGCGAAGGAAGAGGTGGTCGTGGTGGGGGGAGGTAACTCCGCCGGCCAAGCAGCCGTCTTTCTCGCTCAGACGGCCGCGCGGGTGCACGTGCTGGTCCGGTCGGACGGACTCGCGGAGAGCATGTCGCGCTACCTGATCCGACGCATCGAGCAACATCCCGCCATCGTCGTGCGAACGCAGACGGAGGTTGTGGCGCTCGAAGGCAATGGCCATCTTGAGCGTGTGCGCTTCCGGGATAATGGAGCCGGGCGCACGGAGACCCACGACATCCGTCATGTCTTCGTAATGACCGGCGCGGCGCCCAGCACCCGATGGCTCGACGGGTGTGTCGCACTCGACGCCAAGGGGTTCATCAAGACCGGACCGGGCCTTTCGCCGGACGACCTGGCCGCGGCCAATTGGCCGCTCGCCCGGGCCCCGCATCTCCTGGAAACGAGCGTCCCCGGAGTCTTCGGCGTCGGCGACGTGCGGGCGGGGAACGTCAAACGCGTGGCGTCCGCTGTCGGCGAGGGCTCGATCGCGGTCGCCTTCGTGCATCAGGTGCTGCACGAGTAGGAGCGGGTCGCCCAGCGGCGCAGTTGGGTGAGCAGGTGGCATGGGGCATCGCGGTGCGGCGTCTTGAAGGGTTCGAGCAGGGGTAGCTGCGGCGGCGTGACTGATGAGGATGGATGAGGCACGGCATGAGTTGGAACTCCACGCCAACGAGGCCAGAAGGGGCTTCGTGTCCGGATCGACGCGGATTTCAGGAAGGAGGAGGGCATGAGCGGGGTCCGAGTACTGGTTGGAACACACAAGGGCGCGTTCATTCTGACGTCGGACGGCACGAGGAAGCGATGGAACGTCAGTGATGCCCATTTCGCGGGTTGGGAACTCTACCATCTGAAGGGATCACCCGCCGACCCGAACTGGCTGTATGCTTCGCAGTCCAGTGGCTGGTTCGGACAGCAAATCCAGCGCTCCACCGACGGTGGAAGAACGTGGGAGCCCGTGGGCAACAAGTTCGCTTACGATGGCGTGCCCGGCACGCACCAGTGGTACGACGGCACGCCGCACCCCTGGGAGTTCAAGCGCGTCTGGCATCTCGAACCGTCGCTGACCAATCCGGAGACAGTGTACGCCGGGGTGGAGGACGCGGCCTTTTTCCGCTCGACTGACGGCGGACAGACGTGGCAGGAGTGTCCCGAGCTGCGCGGGGTGAAAGGGCACCTCTGGCAGCCGGGCGCCGGTGGGTTGTGCCTGCACACGATCGTGCTGGATCCGAGCCATCCCGAGCGGATCTTCATCGCGATTTCGGCTGCGGGCGTGTTCCGGTCCGACGATGTCGGCAAGACGTGGCGGCCCATGAACCGCGGCCTGAAGTCCCCGTATGAGCTCCCCGACCCGAAGGCGGAGGTCGGCCACTGCGTCCACCGGATCGCGATGCACCCTTCGCGCCCGAACGTCCTGTTCATGCAGAAGCACTGGGACGTCATGCGCAGCGACGATGCCGGCGAATCGTGGCACGAGGTCAGCGGTAATTTGCCGACCGACTTCGGCTTCCCGATCGTCGTGCATGCGCACGAGCCGGACACCATCTACGTTGTGCCGATCAAGAGCGACTCGGAGCACTATCCGCCCGAGGGAAAGCTGCGCGTGTACCGCAGCCGGACGGGCGGGAACGAATGGGAGGCGCTCGCGAACGGTCTACCGCAACGCGACTGCTACGTGAACGTGTTGCGCGACGCGATGGCCGTCGACTCGCTCGAGCCGTGCGGCCTGTACTTCGGGACCACCGGCGGCCAGGTGTATGCATCGGCCGACGCCGGGGGGAGTTGGGCGCCCATCGCCCGAGATCTGCCGGCCGTGTTCTCTGTTGAAGTCCAGGCGCTGCCATGATCCGAGTCGTGCTTCCCGCACATCTGCGGACACTGGCACGCGTGGACGGTGAGGTGAAGCTCGAGGTCGAGGGCCAGGCCACACAGCGCTCGGTCCTCGACACTCTGGAGGCCCGCTATCCGATGCTGCGAGGGACGATCCGCGACCAGGTCACGCAAGGGCGACGACCGTTCCTGAGGTTCTTCGCCTGCGAACAGGACCTGTCGCACGAACAGCCGGATACCCCACTGCCCGACGCGGTCGCGGCGGGGGCCGAGCCATTTCTCATCGTGGGAGCCATGGCGGGAGGTTAGAGATAGTCGAGTCGTAAGAACGTCGGAACGAAGAGGAGAAGCAAGAACATGGATACGAAACCAACGCACGAACAAGCGCAACTCCACCTGCAGGTGTATGGCTTGCGGCGGGAGGCCCGGCTGCGCCAGGCACGCGATTGGTTCTTCAAGAACTACTTCGTGGAGAAGTTTGACGACGTGATGCGCATCGCGGCACGCGGAACGGAAGGAGGCGCGCTCGCGAACATGGTGATCAGCTATTGGGAGCAAACCTGCGCGCTGCTCAACTACGGTCTGCTACGCGAAGATCTCTTCTTTGAGACCAGCGGCGAGTTCTTTGGCGTGTGGGAACGCATCAAGCCCATCGTGCCGGAGGCTCGCGCGCGTTTCGTCAACAAGCAGTTCCTCGCGCACATGGACAAAGCTGCGAAGCGCTTCGAATCGTGGATGGAAAGTCGCCCGCCGGGTCATATTGCAGCCATGCGGCAATTCATGACGCAGATGAGCGCGCAACTTGCGGCGGGAGCGAAAAGCTGAGCGGACTCGAATGTGCGGGCCCGCACGCACAGGGCGGGCCCGCATTTCAAGGCTGCCTACGAAGGGAGAAACATCACGACCGCTCGGGTTCGGGCCCTTTGTTGACATCGCACAGAAGAATACCGCCGGAGCCAATGTCAAAAGCGGATTCTCGGCGGAGGATAGTAACCATGAAAGCAATATGGCGCGGTCAGGTGATCGCCGAGAGCGATCGGACCATCGAGGTGGGCGGCTACCAGTATTTCCCGCGGGAAACCGTCCGCATGGAATTGCTCCGGTTGGCCCCGAAGACACAGAGCGACTTGGCCTGCCCGCACGGGGTCCAGTTCTACGACATCTCCAAAGACGCTGCACGCAGCGAACGGGCGGCGTGGTCGTACGAAGCGCCGCGCGCATCGATAAAGCAGGTCGATCACTGGATCGGTTTCTGGGAGGATGTCCAAATCCAGTGATCTTATCGCTGCAGGCAAGGAAATGAAGCGGGGTGTGAGGCAGACAAAGATCGAAAGATTGCTTGAGATGTCGATTTCGCGGACGCTCGTTCGACATACAAGTAGAGTGGGGCGCCGAGGTGTGCGGCGCAAACCGGAGTCATACCAGCAGCTCCAGACGCCGCGGACGGAGGCGCGGGCCTGCATACAACCTTGACTCCTCACCTCCGAGAAGGAGAGAGACATGCAAGTCCAACCCTACCTGTTCTTTGAGGGGCGCTGCGAGGAGGCCGCCGAATTCTACCGCAAAGCGCTCGGCGCCGAGGTAACGATGCTCATGCGTTTCAAGGACAGCCCTGAGCCCCCGAAGCCCGGTATGGTCCCGCCCGGTGCCGGGGATAAAGTCATGCATATGAGCCTCCGCATCGGCGATACGACGGTGTTGGCGTCCGACGGTCGATGCCTGGGGCGACCGAGCTTTCAGGGCTTTTCCCTTTCGCTCACGGTGCCGGACGTTGCCGAGGCCGAGCGGCGGTTCAAGGCTCTGGCCGACGGTGGGCAAGTGCAGATGCCGCTGGCCAAGACGTTCTTTTCCCCGCGCTTCGGCATGGTCGCCGACCGATTCGGCGTCTCGTGGATGGTCTACGTGGCATCCTAGGGGCGCTTCCGCCCGCAAGACCAGGCCGCAGGGTGTCAGCCCTTCACCGCGCCGCGGGCCAGGCCCTCCACGTAGAAGCGCTGCAGGAAGCGGTAGAGCAGGATCGTGAAGGCGAGAAGGCTGGTCCGGCCGCGGAAGTGAAAGTGGGAGAAACGTAGCCGGCCAGGGCGCCCACGACCGTCGAGAGCAGCGCGGTCACAAAGACCAGTAGGCCGAGCGTCGCCATCCCTGGGAAGGTCCTGGGTTGGTGCAGGGGGGACGTGTCCGGACGGCAGCGTTCCCGCGCTGTGCCCCGCCCGGTTGCGGACCTCTTCCGCTCAACTGACCGTCTCACCGCGTCTGCCCCCAACCGCGCTTTGAGGTTGGCATCCCGGAAGGTGAGGATCCAACTCTTCCTCGGTATCCAGCCCGCCAGGAACACGGCGAACCCCGCACCGATCGCGGGGGCTCACAGCGGTGTTCTTGGATTCTTCCGCGCGGCGGGTCCGGCAATACGACATGTTCTGGGGAGAGTCGGCGCCGCCGAATGTGCGCCCCGCGATCCCGCATATTGGCGTCTGCTATCCTGTCTGGACGCCTCCCTTAAGCTTGCGCTCGGGACTCTCGCGTCTTCCAAGCAAGCATCCCTATCTGGGGCCCCGAAAATTTCCTGCATACGGGCCGGGGCGGAAGGACTATCATCTAGGGCTGAGAGAGAAGAGAGCGAAAGGTCCGGGATGGAAACGCATGTCGCATGCGCCAGGAGAAGGTGAGAGATCGTCGGCGCGATGACCTTGCTGGCCGAGGGCTCGTGACGGCGGTTCATCGCGAGGGCTCAAGGATATCGGGCGAAAGGAGGGCACCATGGAGACCCCACAACGGCTGTCGCCCTGGTGGCGGCACGCGGTCATCCTCGTCCTCGTCCTGGGGTTCAGCGTTCTGATCTGGCAAACCGTGCGCACCTACACGGACGCGCCGCCGATCCCGGACCGGGTGGTCGACCCCACGGGTACGGTGGTCTTCACGGGGGACGACGTCCGGGCGGGACAGGCGGTCTTCCTGAAGTACGGCCTGATGGACAACGGGACGATCTGGGGCCACGGGGCGTATCTTGGCCCGGATTTCTCGGCGGCCTACTTGCACACGCTGGCAGTGGATGCGAGCGAGCGGCTGGCCATGGGGCGGCACGGCCGTCCCTTGAACGCGCTCACTCCTGTCGAGCACGCGGCGCTCCAAGGGGAGATTCCACAGCATCTGAAAGTGAACCGGTATGACGCGCGGACGCGGACCCTCACCTTCACGGAGGCGGAAGTTACCTCGTATCGGCGCCAGCTCACGACCTGGGCCGCGTACTTTGCGGAACCCAGCGCGAATGGGGGCCTCCCGCCCAAGTATATTGCCGACCCGACGGAGATCCAGACGTTGACGGCCTTCTTCGCCTGGACCGCCTGGGCCGCGGTGGCCACCCGACCTGGCCAGACCTATTCCTACACGAACAACTTCCCTTACGACCCGCTGGTGGATAACACTCCCACGGGCGCCGCGCTCCTCTGGAGCGCGCTAAGCCTCATCGCGCTCTTGGGCGGGACGGCCCTCGTGCTCGTGGCCTTTGGCCGGTTT
>Ga0335084_10008863_pt1 | contig 10034 bp, 8 predicted proteins | sample Lox_Sample_44_FD_206721 | JGI IMG/M metagenome (GOLD analysis project Ga0335084, IMG submission 206721) | Soil microbial communities from Loxahatchee National Wildlife Refuge, Florida, United States - Lox_Sample_4.4 | ecosystem: Environmental > Terrestrial > Soil > Wetlands | place: USA: Florida... | reverse complement strand
TCTGTGGCCAGCGCGAAGATGCCGAAGACACCATGCAGGAAGTTCTCGTCAAGTCCCTGCCCTATCTCCCTCGATTCGACTCGCCCCGAGCTTTGCTTGTCTGGCTCTACCGCGTCGCGAAGAATCGTTGTCTCATGGCTCGACGTCGCAGCAAATTTGCCCCGAAGCAAGACCTGTCGCTGGATCAGCTGATGCCCGACAAACTCGAATTGGAATTGCTTTCGAAGGAAGGTCCCGCTTCGCCCGAGGCCCAGGCCATCCGCAATCAGCAAGCGCGCCGCCTTCGCGATGCGGTGCAAAAACTGCCGCCGCAATACCGCATCATCCTCGTGTTGCGCGATATGGAAGGCCTCAGCGACGATGAAGTCGCCGAAATCACCGGACTGCAGCCGGGTAACGTCCGCGTGCGGCTCCACCGCGCTCGCCTCTTCGTCCGCAAGGAAGTGGCGCGCGATTCCTCAGCCATCCGTCGGCCACGCGCCCGGAAACAAGCTGCCCTCCCACCCTCGCGTCCCGCCTCCTGTAAAGCCATGTTCGCGGAGCTTTCGAATTATCTTGATGAGCAACTCGACGATTCCATGTGCGAGCGCCTCGAACAGCACATCGACGGCTGCCAGCCCTGCCAGGTGTTTCTCGCGCAGCTTCAGTCCACCATTGAACAACTGCGCGCCGCTCCCGTCACCGAGCCACGCGCCGCGCTCGCCGCCAAGTTCCGCCGCGACTTGCTGGCCGCCCTGGGTGCATTGCCCTCCTGAGATTTTCTTTGGGGCGACAGCGACTGAAAATCCACTTCACATCCAGCACACTGTCATCCTGGTTTGACTTCCCCTCTCTGTCCCACTACTATTTCCCGGCGCACTCCACTCAGGGTCATGATCGGTCAAAACGTCTCTCACTATCGAATCCTCGACAGGCTCGGCGGAGGTGGAATGGGTGTCGTCTACAAGGCGAAAGACACCCGCCTCGGCCGCAATGTCGCCCTCAAATTCCTTCCTCCCGAAATGGCCGGTGACCGTCAAGCTCTCGACCGCTTCCAGCGCGAAGCCCGCGCCGCTTCCTCGCTCAATCATCCGAATATTTGCGTCATCTACGACGTCGGCGAGTTCGAAAATCAGCCCTTCATCGCCATGGAACTTCTCGAAGGTGAAACCCTTAAGCACCGCATCAGCGGCGCCCCGCTCGATCCCTCGCTCGTCGTCGATCTCGGCATCCAAGTCGCCGATGCGCTGGCCGCCGCGCACAGCAAGGGCATCGTTCACCGCGACATCAAGCCCGCCAACATTTTCCTCACAGAGCGCGTCCAGGCCAAAGTGCTCGACTTCGGCCTCGCCAAGGTCGAGCCTGCCATGCGCCCCGCCGCCGAAACCGTCGGCCACCTTGACGCTCACGGCGAAACGCAGGCTGCCACCCACGCCGAACTCACCAGCCCTGGCAGTTCCATCGGCACCATCGCTTACATGAGTCCCGAGCAGGCCCGCGGCGCCGAACTCGATGCGCGCACCGACCTTTTCTCTTTCGGTGTCGTCCTCTACGAAATGGCCACGGGCAAGTTGCCTTTTCCGGGCAACACCACCGCTGTCATTTTCGACGGCATCCTCAACACCACGCCCGCTCCGATCACTAAGTTCAACGCGAAAGCTCCCGCCGAACTCGAACGCATCGTTTCCAAAGCCCTTGAAAAGGACGCCGACCTTCGCTACCAGACCGCCGCCGAACTTCGCGGCGACCTCAAGCGCCTCAAGCGCGACCTCGATTCCGGCTCGCGCGTCGATTCCGCCAGCCACGTGCAGGCTTCCGGCTCCGGTTCCTCCGCTTCCGGCGCTGTCGCTTCCGCCGCGCAAGCCGCGCCCAAAAAGAAAACTGTCGCCGTCCTCTACTTCGAAAATCTCAGCGGCGCCAAGGAAGACGAATACTTCCGCGACGGCATGACCGAAGACATCATCACCGAGCTCTCCAAGATCGCCCGCCTGCAGATCTTCCCGCGCTCTGAGATGCTGCAATTCCGCGACAAGCCCGTCACCGCTCCCCAGGTCGGCGAAAAGCTCGGCGCCATGTACATCCTCGAAGGCTCCATGCGCCGCGCCGGCAATCGCCTGCGCATCACCACCCAGCTCGTCGAGAGCGGCACGCGCCACTCTGTCTGGGCCGAGCGCTACGATCGCCAGATGGAAGATGTCTTCGCCGTCCAGGAAGAAATTTCACTCAGCATCGCGAAAGCTCTCGAAATCACCCTCTCCCCGCAGGAAGAGCGCGTCATCGCCCGTAAGCCCACCGACAATCCGCAGGCTTACGACTTCTTCCTACGCGGCCGCAATTATCTCCGCCAGCGCCAGTTCGAATACTCCATCGCGATGTATGAGGAAGCCGTCAAGCTCGACGATAAATTCGCGCTCGCCTACGCCGGCATGGCTCACGTCTGGGGCGGCATGCACGAATTCCGCAGCCCCGACCCCAAATTCATCGAAAAGGGCCTGGACGCCTGCGCCAAGGCCAGCAATCTGGCTCCCGATTTGCCCGAAGTGATTTCCGCCCGTGCGCGCATTCACTACGCCCAGCAGCATTTTGACGACGCCATTCGCCTCGCCAAGCGCGCCATCGAACGCCAGACCGATTCCGAAGGCGCCCACGATGTGCTGCTTCGCGCCTACTTCGCTTCCGGCCGCTACGAAGACGCCGCTCAGTTCGCCGAAAGCGCCATGGAAATTGTTGGCAACGATTACAACGCCCTGATTCCACTGATCAACTGCATGGAGAAGCTCGGCCGCATCGCCGACGCGGAACGGCTGCGTACCCGCGAACGCGAAGTCCTCACCGATCAGCTCCAGCGCTTTCCTGATGATGTGCGCGCGCGCATCCTGCTCGCCTGCGATCTCGCCATCATGGGCCAGCAGGATGAAGCCATCCAGCACATCAAGATCGCCGTGGCCATGCGCCCCAACGACGCCAACATTCTCTACAACGCCGCCTGCGCCTATGGTGTGCTGAAGATGAAGAAGGAAGCCCTCGACACGTTTCGCCGCTGCGTGGAAGCCGGTTATCACAACGCCATTTGGGCGACCCAGGATCCCGACCTTGCCGTGATCCACGACGACCCGGAATTCCTGCGTCTGGCGCAGCTCAATCCCCGCGCGATTTCCTAAGCGCGCGCGTCCACGCACTCCGCGTTGGTCTGTTCACCGCAGGACCCGACGCGCTCGTCATCCTGACGAGCGCCTTTGCCCGTGAAACGGGCAAGCGGCGAAGGATCTCAGCCACTGTATCTTGGCTAGCCCTACCCCGGCCCTTACCGTGCCGCCGCCACCGGCGCTTCTGCATGCGCATACGCGCGCACTGCCGCGCCTACTCCCGACCCCGGCGCATGCCGGTGCCCCTGATCGACCAGCACCTTATCCAGCGCCGCCAGCAACTGCAGGATGAATGCCTTCTGGCTGCAGTACCCCATCGTGCCCAGCCGCCAGATCTGCCCCTTCGTCGGGCCGATCCCGCCGGCGATCTCAATGTTAAACTCGTCCAGCAGCTGGTTGCGCACCTTCGCGTCGTCAATCCCTGCCGGGATTCTCACCGCCGTCACCGTGACCAGCCGGTCCTCCGGTTTCTCCACAAACGGGTGCAACTCCATCGCTGTCACACCCGCCACCAGTGCCTGCTGGTTCACGCGATGGCGTTCCCACCGGACTTCCAACCCTTCTTCCACCGCGATCCGCGCCGCTTCGCGCAGCGCGTAAATCAGCGATATCGGCGGTGTGTGGTGATAAAGCCGGTCCTTCCCCCAGAAATTCATCGCTGTCGTCAGGTCGAAGTACCAGCTCTGCACCTTCGTCTTCCGCGCCCGGAATACGTCTTCTGCCCGCGGACTCACCGTGATCGGCGACATGCCCGGCGGCGCGCTGATCGCCTTCTGCGACCCGCTGAAGCAGATGTCCACACGCTGCTTGTCCACGTGCAGCGGCACCGCCGCCAGCGACGCCACCGCATCCACCACCAGCAGCGCTTCGCATTCGTCCGCCACTTTGCGGAACGGGTCGATGTTCGTCACCACGCCCGTTGACGTCTCCCCTTGCGCCAGCCCGATCATCTTGATCTTCCGGCCCTTTGCCACCTTCCGCACATCCTCGGGGTCCACCGGCTTGCCCAGCGGCGCTTCCACCAGGTGCACCTTCGCCGGCGTGTGTTGCGCGATCACGTGCATCCGTTCGCTGAACATTCCGTTCACGCAGCAGATCGCTTCGTCCCCCGCCTCCAGCGAGTTCAGCACCGACGCTTCAATCCCGCCCGATCCCGATGCCGACAGCGGAAACGTAATCCGGTTCTGCGTCTGGAACAGCTCCCGCAGCAGCGTCTGCACTTCTTCCATGCAACCCTTCATCCACGGGTCCAGGTGCCCCACAATCGGCGTCGCCAGCGCCCGGTACACCCGCGGGTCGATCGAACACGGCCCCGGCGTCATCATCAAACGTGTTGGTGGGTTCAGCTCTCCGATATGGTTGGTCATGGGAATTCCCTTTCGATGGCTCATGGCGAGCCTTGCAGGATCCCGCGGCTTCGCCAGTGGGGAAGCGCTTCGGCGGCCACAGGATACCCCGAGTTTCGCCCCTTTCCCACCCCTCCGCAACGGTCAATTTGGCCGGGAAAGTGCTACTGAAGCACAGCAAGCTCGACGCACACGGGCATCTCGTCCCATGTCCGCCCGTCGAGTGTTCGTCCAGTCTTTCTCTTCTGGGTGCCCCCCCACTGTTTGAAAAAGAAAGGAACACCGGCTTTCAGACACTGGTCGCGTATGTCACTCACCCACTTGGCGTCAACTCGACGGGCTTTTGGTCCAGATTCTCCGCCCACGATTGCCCAATCGATATTCCGGAGGCTGAGCTTTCCGATGGGACCTAATAGTGGTTCCAGCGACAAGAATTTAACACGTGCCTGAGTGCCCTGAAGGTCGTCGATCCGATGAACATAGTCTGCGCTCTCAACGCTAACACCCATCCAAATGTGTGGAGCCCACTCGAGTTCGCCACTCAATCGTCGCAGCCTCTTCGAGCGCTTTGTTAGAATTTGGTATTGGTGCCAGCAAGCACGATTCATCACTTCGAATACTTCTTTTATGAACGCAGTAGGCACTTCCTCGTGAAACAGATCGCTCATCGAATTAACAAATATGCGCTTCGGGCGCTTCCAAGAAAGTGGAACTGCTAGCATGTGGGGATGCAGAGTGACCTCGAAACCGTTGCGATAGTTACGTTGCCCCATCGCCCGAAGGCGCGCAGCCAATCGCTCCGCATAGCAGTTCTTACAGCCCGGGCTGATTTTCGTACAACCGGTAACCGGGTTCCAAGTGGCGTCGGTCCACTCAATGTGTGAATTTGTCGCCATCTTACACTTCCTTGTGCCGATATTTGTCGAAGATATCGTTGACGATGCCCATACCCGTTTTGTTTTGCGATGCAAAGTACAGGTAGTAGATTACCGAGTTACTTTTGGTTTTCATAGCCATGGGCTTTGGCACGAACTTGAAGCCTGCCCGCTTTTCTAGGCGTCTTCGAAAAGCCTCAGCGAATCGATCATTTGGCACCTTTTGTGGAATCTGTTGGTCGAAGAGTGTCGGTATCTGGTCATACCCTGCATCCCTCCAACTTTCGTCTCCCCAAAGCCTTGTCATCTGCGCGACCTTGCTTTCGATAGACTTGTCGGGATCCTTTCGAAGTGCGTTTCGGTTGATGTCCATGATCATGAGATTCACGAAAACCTCTACTGATTTTGACATTCCAGCGGCTTCGATTACGGCCCACGTAAGGTCAATATTGTAGGGATCCAACAAGCACAGCGCTCGCTTGTACTCCCCGTACTTTGCTCTTGGAAATACCTCCTTAAGTAGCACATTGTTGCAGTCAGCCCCATATGTAAACACATCGTTCCGGGGTCCGAAGCGATCAACCAGACTTCGCAATTGTTTGGCTCGTTCGACATCCGCGTCGATGAAATGATATTCGCAAAATGGTGGGTCGGTGTTTAAGGCTATCAGTGGACTGCCTTCAATGAGCTCGCCACTTCTCTTGGAAAGATGGTATCCGGGGCCGGCGTAAGCATCGATGTAGAGCCATTGAAGGCTGCGAATCTTTTCACGTCGCTGAGCCTCCATAATCCTGGAGTAAGCAGAAGCGTATTCTCTAATAATGGCGAGCTTAACCTCGGACCACATTCCAATCTCATCGAACTCAATGGGCATGTTATAACAATATCAAAGTTATATTGTCGCCAAGAAAAAGAATGCGTTTGACACAGCGAGGATGGAAAACAGGGGACAGGCGCAACGTTTCCTATCCCAGCCGAACTAGGCTCAATCAATCCCGAAATTTGGGTCCACAATCACGCGCCCGGCGCGATCCGACGCAAACGCTGTGCACCCCTGCTTTCGCGACCATTCTTGCGCCGCGCGCAACAATAGTCGCGCCAGGCCCTTCCCACGGCATCGCGGCACAATGTAAAACCCTTCGACGTAGCCCACCTTCACTCCTACCAGCGACGCCAGATCGATCCGGATCGAGAGCTCCATGACCGCGACTACCTCGCCTTTTCGTTCCGCCAGGAACACCGCCTGTGGCTCGGCCGCCGTCCCTGCAAAAAACGCGGCAATCTCCCTCTCGTGATCCTCGGCGCCACTAGGCCAATGCGCATTCCGCAGCGAGCGCCACGTTTCCGCATCCTCGCGCCTCGCCGCCCGAATCGCAAACCCGCTCATCCTCTGAAGTCTACTCCGACGCCCCCAGCGGCGCGACGAGCAGAGTTGAGGCCCCATCCACAGTTTGCAGCGCGAAACCGCACGCCTGACGTTACCCTTAGGCGACAACAATGAAATCTATGTTGCACGAATAACTAATTTACTATACGATTATCAGAAAGCAGAATAGAGAGGGTGTGTGTCTGCCCGTGATTCCCGCCAGGTTGCTCCCTTTTCCCCGCTGCCATCGCTTACTGCCTTCTTCCCTGCCCGCCGCAGCCACTCCCCGCGCCCTCTCACCACCACACGCTTGCCGCAAGCCGAGCCGCATCGCTGCGCAAGCTCCTGCATTTTTCTGTACAGTGCAGTACGGCGCAAACATGATCCGGCCTGTTTTCTGTCAGTTAGCTTCGCTGTACCGTATGGCAGGGGGGAAGGGGGGGGCCGTCGGCATTCCCAAATTGGAATCCCGCTACCGCGCCTTCGTTCCCGGCTGCCCTGCCGCGTACGTCGTCGGCAGCTTCGTCCAGTTCCGCACGGACTGGTCCGCCTGTGTCTCCACCGGCGCCGTCTCCTTCTCCGGTGGCGCGCTCAGCCCCAGCGCCTTCGAGAAGAACTCATACGCTATTTTCCGCTTGCTCGGGCCGTAGTCGTGGCGCTCCCCGGCAAAATGCTGGTTGTGAACCTTGTCCCCCGCGCCATACAGTTTATAGATCCGCTCGACATACGGAAAATCCTCGGTGGGGAAATGCTTCGTCCAGTCGACTCCGTCCGAAATGAGCATCAGGGGACGCGGCGCGATCACCGCGGCGATTTCCGCGTTATTGGTCTTCGGCTCTCCGGCCACATCATGGACCTTCATCCCGTCCTCGCAGCGCTCGTGCCCCGTATACCGCGAGGACACCATCACCACCGGCATGCTCGCCGCAACCCGCGGATCGACCGCCGCCAGATAAATGATCTGCGTGGCCCCGCCCGAAGCCCCGGTCACGCCGATGCGTTTTGCGTCAACTTCCGGCAGCGACACCAGAAAATCCACCGCGCTGATGCTGTCCCACAACTGCAGTTGCAGCACTTTGCGGTCGTTGTGCGGCAATTGCGTGGAGTCGCCCCAGCCCACCATGTCATACGTGAACACCACGGCGCCCATTTGCGCCAGCGTCGCGCACAGCATCTGGTTCTCCGGACGCGTGCGCGCGTACCACCCCGCCTCCTTGAAGTGTCCATGCGCCACCAGCACCGCGGCCGCCGGCTTCTCTTTGCTCGCGCTCAACGGACGGTACAGGTTGCCGAACACATAAAAGCCGGGCTTGGCCTCAAATGCGACATCCTCCACCGCATAGCCGTCCCGCACTCGGCGGTTCACAAACACCGCGTTCAGCGGTGTGCGCTCCGGCAGTGGCGAAAGCTCCGCGCCGGTCAGGATGCCGTTGCGCACCGCCTCCGCGCGCGCCTTCCAGGAGTCCAGCGAGTTGTAGTAGTGCGCGAGTTTCTCCCACCGGCTGCTCTGCGCGCCAGAAGGCGCGGGTGCCAGCAGCAAAGAGCAGCACAGTGTTATCCAAAGGGCAAGAAAACGCGGACGGAACTTCTCGCGACAGCACGATGGCGTGTGCATCCAAACATCATAATTCAAATGTCTACGTTCCTGGTGCAAGCGGCGGAAGGACCGTCGTCGTCGTTATCGCTGCGAGGGCAACTGCAACACCCACAGATCGGGCGCCGGCTGATCGAACTCGAATGCCACCGCGAAGCTGCCGTCGCGCGCGCGCTGTGCCCGGATCACCGTGCCGGTCTGTTGCGCGCCCGAGCGCGGATTTGCCAGCCGCATCCGCTGGCCCGCCGCAGGCTGTACTTCCATGGCCAGCAGGCACCCGTGCGAATTCACCATCAGCGTGAAAGCGTCGTGGCGAAGATCACGGCCGTCGGGCGTGTGAAAATACAGCTGGACCGGGATTTGCAGCATGGCGCGCGGGCTCCTTCGTCTTTCTATCCCGCCCGCCTCGGAGGATTGGCGTGAAGATCCGGCAACTTCGGCGTCGAGTTGCCCCTCCGCTGAGTTCGAGAACGGGTTCCGCATTGGCGGGGGCATTATGGAACTGCCCGGGGAAAGCCGGGCGTAAAACCAGCGGCTTGGTTTGGAAACCAAACGATTACCCCCGAAAGACCCGGAAATGGGCAGGAAAGACGGTTCGTGTAACCCGTGCAGGCTATGTTAGGATGTGCGACACTTGGCAGGTGTCGGTTGGAATCACATTCGGTGCAACGTTAGAAACGCCTGTTTCAGGGGGATAGAAATTGTATCCGAGCCAGAAGTTAAAGAGCATCCGCACCCGGCTGGGAATCACCACCCGCGATGTTTCGGAAATGAGTGAAAAAATTGCCGCACGCGAGGCCAATCCGGAGTACCACATCTCCAACGCGTGGCTCACGCAGATCGAGAATTCCGACTCGGTTCCGAGCATTTTCAAGCTGTACAGCCTGAGCGCCGTCTACCGTGTCAAATTTACAGACCTCCTTAGCCTCTTTGGTGTTCGGCTCGAAAATCTGCAGGAGCACCAGCTCCTCTCACCCCTGGCGGACACTCACCTCACCAACCTGGAAGTCGAAGACGAGGATCAGACCGTTTCCTTCCCCGTCCGGTTTGATCGCGCATTCGATATCGACAAGACCAACCTGCTCTCCCGCATGGTCGAAGTGTGGGGCGAAATTCCCATCGCCTTAATCCGCCATCTCGACATCCGCCACAGCCAGTATGGCTTTATCGGCCTCAAGGATTTCACCCTCTACCCTCTGCTGCGCCCGGGCTCTTTCGTGCAGGTGGACCAGAGCGTCCGCAAGATTCAACCGCGCCGCTGGCGCACCGAGTACGACCGCCCGGTCTATTTCGTTGAGCTCCGCGATGGCTACGCGTGCTCCTGGTGCGAACTGCAGGAGGGCCGCCTGCTCCTGATTCCCCACCCTCTCTCACCGTGCAACGTGCGCAGTCTGGAATATGGCGTCGACGCCGAAATCGTCGGTCAGGTGACCGCTGTGGCCATGCGCATTACCGATGGGGTTGGGGTTGAGAACGGCGGGAATGGAGAACTTCCAAACCGAGTTTGAGATTGGATAGAAGCAGGTGCGCGGCCAGCGGATCGACCGATAATGGCAGCGCGACGCGATAAGGCTGCAAACCCCGCCACGCCTCCAGCAAATCCTCCGGCGACTCGCCCGAGTTCCTTACATAGAGCTCCAGTTCTTCGACCAGTTGCTCCAGCGAAGACTGCGTCAGCTTCCAGAAGATCTCACGGTGCGCGACGTCCAGCGCCTGCCGCACCGCCGT